>Ga0265295_1007528_pt1 | contig 12489 bp, 13 predicted proteins | sample Munlansysbiofilm_FD_192503 | JGI IMG/M metagenome (GOLD analysis project Ga0265295, IMG submission 192503) | Leachate microbial communities from a municipal landfill in Southern Ontario, Canada - Methane capture system biofilm | ecosystem: Engineered > Solid waste > Landfill > Unclassified ... | reverse complement strand
TGCAAGTACGAGGATAGCATTTCCAGGTGTTCGCATCCAATCGATATTCACTCACCCGAGAGAGACAAACAAGTCTGTCTGTTCCTTGAGAAAGCAGCATATGTCCCATATCGAGCACTAATAGCTGAGCATTTCCCGAACTTGATTGTTGCAGGGCGTTCACTATCTGCTTCGCGAGAAGCGTTTGCATCACTGCGCGTGCAAGCTTCATGCATGGGTATGGGCCAGGCAGCTGGAGTTGCTGCGGGGATGTGTGTGAATAATGGTGTTGCTGTTCAGAATGTCGATGTAAAACGGTTGGTATCACGACTTGTGAAGATAGGTGCTGTTCTTGATTAGAGGATAGAACGGTAAGTGTAAATCCAGATAGTCTCCTTGAGAATAAAATAGCCGAGCGACTGTACCTAATGGGGAGTGCAAGTCTTGAGAACATTGTGCTATAGGTAAAAAAGAGAAGAGGTACAGCAGCCCCTAGGGAATTGGGTGTTGGATCAGGTAATTAGACCACTGCAATTATGAGTATATTGTACTACGAATTGCTTTTTATTCTTTGGATTATCCTACGAAATTCGCAAAATCAGAACCACGCTATGAATCGCATTCAAGCGCTTTTTGACTTTATTCCCAAGGTTCTCATCCTGAACTTGACAAGGTTCATCGATGAGGGAACCTTCATGTTCGGGGCCTCGAAGATCTCCCCCGCCTTTTTGTGGGAACTTCCCCTTCCTTTCCTCCTTCGGGGCTCTCCCCCAGATTCCATCCTACTACACATCTTGCCCCCTGTGAAAATAATCATTTATTGAATAGGCGGGGATTTTTATTCTCAGCTCAGTTTTGTTTGTTAACGGTCGAAAAAATAGAACTTGACAAAGCGCCAAGAGGGGCTACACTGTATATACATATTAAAGTCGCTTTATTAAAGTGGTTTATAAATCAGCTGTATCGTTGTGGCCACTTGGAATAGGGATAGGCTGGAGAAACCGGCTATGATATTCGCAAAGAAAAAGGAGAATCGTATGCGAAAAACCGTATTGAAAAGCATGAGCGTTTTGTTGATCCTCTTCTGCTTGCTCCCGGTATTTGTCTTCGCCGGTGGTGCAGCAGAAAAGGGTGAGGCTGTTGCAACTGTATCTGCACCGTTACCTGAGAGCGCAGGGAAGTATCCATGGATTTTCGAGGATAATCGAGAATCCATCAAAGGAACCGTTCGATTCTGGATGCCGTTTAAGGGTGAACAGGGGATGGATGCTCTGATTGCAGACTTTAACCAGTACTACCCTAATGTTAAAGTTGAGCTTACTACCTACAACAACAATGCAGATGGAAACGTTGGAGTGAACACCGCAATTATGGCAGGTGATGTGGACGTTCTAGCGAGCTTTGGGCTTTCTAACGCCTACAGACGCTGGGAGAACAACCTTTACATCCCTCTTGATGCAAAGCTAAAGGAGGAAGGCATTGAACTCGTTCCAAACTGGGGTACAGACAAGTACAAGTATAACAACACCACGTTCTCTCTGCCATGTGGCGGACTCTCGTATTACGTTGTAATCAACAAGACCGCTTGGGATGAGGCTGGTTTGGGTGAAATCCCCAAGGAATGGACATGGGATGAGTATCTTGAGGCATCCCGGCGAATGACCAAGCGTGATGCAAATGGGAACGTAGTGGTTTACGGTGGATCAAACTACCACTCCAATAATTACTGGACCTATATCGCGTACCAACTCTACGGGAAAAACCAGTATTACGGTGATGATGGCCTAACACGGTGGGATGATCCGATGATGGAAAAAGCGCTGAACATCCGTTATCAGGCTGACAACGTTGAAGAGATTTGGTACCCCTTGAGCAAGTACCGCGCAAATAACGTACAGACACAGATGGTCTATATGCCTGGTGATGTTGCAAGCGCTATCACTCCCAATATGGTCCGATTCATCCGTGACCAGGAAAACTACCCGGTTGATTACATCTCCTATTTCGCGCCCTGGCCGGTGATGGAAAAAGGACAAACTAACTACATGAGTGGTGTCTCTCCGTTCTCACACGCTGGAATTACCAGTGGGTATAGCAAGAAGGATTATGATGCGATATGGGCATTCTTGAAGTTCTACTCAACATACGGCTCAAAGTATCTAATCATTGCTGGACACCAGTCCAACTGGAGTGGAACGCAGCTCAGCGAGCTTATCCCCCTTGTCTTTGGTAATGAAGAGAATGCAGCTAAGCTGATCGACATCGAAAGCTTCGGCCGTGTTGTAGTAAACTATGACAACCCTGCTTTCTACGATGACAATCTTACCGCCTACTCGCATGTCAACGAAGCAGTGAACACCTACACCTTGGATCTTCACAATGGGAAGTACACGGTAAAGGAAGCATTGCGACTGATGAAGCAAGACGGTGATACCGCCATTAGGGCTGAAAGAGGCTACTAATAGCATCGAATGTTTGGTCAGTGAAGGGCAGTCTATGTGATTGCCCTTCACTATGAATTTTTTGTTTGGAGGATCTATGAATCCCAGAAAGCGTGCGAAACTAAAAGAGAGTATTACTGGATATCTCTTTGTAGCTCCCAATCTGCTAGTTTTTTTAGTCTTTATTGCCTTCCCCATGATTGCTGCTGTTTACCTCTCGTTTACCGAATGGAATTTCCTTTCGGGATTCAGCGGAATTAAATGGATTGGCCTAGCAAACTTTAAAGCTTTGAAAACTGATCCACGATTCAGTTATGCTATAAAGAATACGTTCATCTATGCTGTGACAATCGTCCCAATTTCGCTCGGCCTCTCTATGTGGCTTGCATATGTCCTCAACGGGGACCTCTATGCGAAGAAATTCCTTAGATTCTTCTTCTTTATTCCCTATATCTCCAGCCAGGTAGCGCTCGCTGCAGTCTTTAAATTTCTCTTCCGGGACGATGGGCTGCTCAACACGTTTCTCGTCAACACCTTGCATATAATGAAGAGCTACCCAGATTGGTTGAACAACGATAGTTTGAATAAAATTCCAATCATCACTTTGGCAATTTGGACAGGAATTGGATATCAGCTAATCATCTATATGGCAGCGTTGCAAGGGGTGCCCAACGAACTCTATGAGGTCGCAGAGATAGAAGGGGTTAGCTCCTTCCAACGCTTCATCTATATCACCTTCCCTCTGATAACACCCACGACCTTCTACCTGATGATTGTGAGGACTATAGCAGTCTTTAAGATCTTCTCCTCCATCAATATCATGACGCTGGGAACCTCCTACGCGAGCAATACCTCAATGGTGATGGAAATCTATCGCAACTCATTTGTCCATTATAAATTTGGCTATGCCAGTGCAGAGAGCTTAGTCCTGCTCTTGTTGGTACTGACTATCACCTTCCTGAACTTCTTCCTGCAAAAGAAGTGGGTCCACTACTAGGAGGCGGCAATGGCAGTAAAAATGAAAACATCTAAGACAATTCGCCGCGTGGTTAAAACAATAATTATCGCTTTCCTGGCGATCCTCTTTCTTGTTCCGATGCTCTGGATGCTCAGCTCATCACTGAAGACAACCAACCGGGTTTTCACAACCCCTTTTAAGTGGATTCCAGAAGATATCCGATGGGTCAACTATAAGACTGTCTGGACGAGCAAAAGCATGCCTATGCTCCGAGTCTTCTATAACTCTCTCTTTGTTAGTGTTGTGAGCACCATAGGGCAGTTGGTCTTCGCCTCAATGGCAGCCTATGCCTTCGCCCGCATCAAGTTTAAAGGCAGTAACATTTTATTTTTATTTTTTCTAGCTTCGATGATGATTCCTACCCAAGTGACAATCATCCCACGTTTTATGCTCTTCCAGTCGATTGGACTTTATAACAGTTACTGGGCGTTAATCTTGCCCGCTTTTTTTGGTGCGTCTACAATCTTTTTCTTGCGGCAGGCGTATTTGAGTCTCCCCGGGGAGTTGTTTGATGCTGCGAAGGTCGATGGTGCAAGCCATTGGTTGACCTTTGGAAGGATTACGATGCCATTGACAATTGCACCGATGATTTCTATGTTGGTTCTTTCCTTTGTCAGTATGTGGAATGACTACCTTAATCCTCTAATCTTCCTCACTCGACCCAAGCTCTTTATGATTAGTCAAGCGATTAGGTGGTACATGCTAGATGAAGTACAACGCTATGAGCTGACTATGGCAGCAGCGACCAGTTCGATTCTGCCAATCGTCATTATCTTCCTCTTTGCACAGAAATATTTTATTGAAGGAATCGCTAGTAGCGGCATAAAGGGGTAAAACATGAGTTCTTGGAAGCATTACACCTATGAGTGTGATTTCTGCGTAGTCGGGGGGGGGATGGCCGGGACCATCGCCGCAATCACTGCCGCTCGAAAGGGGAGAAAAGTTGTCCTTGTGCAGGATCGACCAATGCTTGGAGGTAACGCCTCCAGTGAGATTCGTATGCAGGTCCGTGGAGCCCACGGAAAGGAGAATAAGGAGACAGGAATTCTCAGTGAGATGGAGCTGGAGGCCATCTATCGTAATCCGACGCTCAATCCCACCATCTGGGATGGGGTCATCTGGGAGAAGGTCAAAGCAGAAAAGAATATCACCCTCCTACTCAATACCTCCTGCATCGATGTAACTATGGATGGTTCATCAATTGCATCGGTGCTCTGCTGGCAATTGACCACCTACTCCTACCACACAGTAAAAGCGGAGTACTTCGCAGACTGTTCTGGTGATAGTGTTCTTGCCGTTCCAACGCAAGCGGAACACCGTACAGGCCGAGAAGCGAAGAGTGAGTATAATGAATCGATGGGGATGGAAGTTGCCGACTCCAAGACGATGGGGATGTCGATTCTCATCCAGGTGCGGGAGACCGATATGCCTGTCCCATTCATCCCTCCTTCATGGGCATATGTCTATGATGATGAGTCATTTGCGACCATCGCCTACGATGAATTCCACTCCTCATACCGAGACCATACGCTTGGGACCAACGGAGTGAACTTTTGGTGGATTGAACTTGGTGGGCATATGAACGTCCTCGATGATACGGAGATTGTCCGTGATGAGTTGATTAAGACCGCCTATGGTGTCTGGGATCACATCAAAAATCACGGCGATCATGGAGCAGAAAACTGGAAACTCGATTGGATCGGATTTCTTCCGGGTAAGCGTGAGAGTAGACGCTATGTCGGCCCGTATGTCCTCACTCAAAATGACATCCAAGGTAATAAAAACTTTGACGATGTGATCGCCTACGGTGGCTGGCCGCTAGATGACCACAACCCTATGGGGTTTTTGAACCGAGGGGAGGCACATGAGAAGTCACAGTTCTTACCGACTCCATCACCTTACCAGATTCCATTTAGGGTGCTCTATTCGAAGAACATCGATAACCTTCTCTTCGCAGGAAGGAACATCAGTGCTACCCACGCTGCCATCAGCTCAACGCGGGTGATGGGAACCTGTTCGTTGCTTGGGCAGGCATTAGGTACTGCGGTGACTATTTGTAGTAGAGAGGGAATCTTCCCTCGAGAGTTGAGTGCTGAGCGGATTACTGAGTTACAAAATATGCTCCTTGAGGATAATATCATGTTACCGACGTTGGTTCGGACAATTCCAGCACTAACCAACGGTGCGAAGATTAATCTCACTGATGCTCAGATTGCTACTTTGCAAGATGGGATTGAACGTATCACAGCCGATGGGATCGATCACCATATAGCTTTAGATGCTGGAACAGATCTTGAATTCCGCTTCGAAGAGCCTACAGCAGTTGAACAGCTGCGAGTAATCTTCGATCCGGACTATAGCCGTGAATCGATTACCCAATTCTCCCGGTTCCAGCTCTTTGCGATGCGAAGCCACGTGGGTAAGGACTTCAAAGCAGTCACAATGCCCAAGAATCTCGCAAAATCCTTCACAGTATCGATTGATCGTGGGGATGGTGGTTGGGAGGAGATCTACGCAACACAAGAGAACCGGAAGGACCTATTCACCCTGAAAATCGGTGAACGAGTTGTTGGTGTGCGCCTAACTTGTCTAGAGAGCTGGGGAGGGTCTACGATCAACCTCTATGCTTGTGATCTTGCGTAGGAGGAGAAACCATGCGTATAGGGACGATGACCAATATCCACATGCTCTATGGTGAGCATCAGGACTATTACTCAACCGCTGATTGTATCCGATCGTGCAGCGATGTGGGGTATCGAGTCTTTGATCTGAGCTTAAGTGGTATCACCCAGCCTGGGCGATACCTTAACAAACAAGAGAGCCACCGAGAGTGGCTAGCAGAAGTCAAGGCGGTACTTAAAGAACGGGAGGCAACCTTCAGCCAGGCGCATGGGGTCTTCTATGGCTCAGCTCTTAATCCAGCAAGTGATGATGGTTTTGCTGCCTTTGTCCAGACGATGCGTGAAAATTTTCTGCTCGCCGGGGAGCTCGAGATTCCGTGGATGGTGTTCCACCCACAGATCTTTTTAAGCGATGGGGGCTACGACGAGGAGACGATATATGCTGCCAATGTTGAACTCTTCTCCTCACTGGTGGATATTATCAAAGAGACTGGGGTAAAGGTTGCGATTGAAAACATGAACAAGGAGCCCTTTAAAAGTGCTGCTTCGCTGCTTTCACTAATCGAGTTGCTCGACGATGAGCGCTTTGGTATCTGCTGGGATACCGGCCATGCAAACCTTACCGGCCAAGATCAAGTCGCCTCCATCATGCAGATGGGTAGCAAGCTAAAAGCCACCCACATCGCTGATAATCGTGGAGTTGTGGATGATCATCTCTTGCCTTTCAGTGGAACAATCGATTGGCTGCCGTTGGTAAGTGCTCTTATGCAGAGCGGGTATGGGGGTGATTTTTCCTTTGAGGTGCATAATGCCACAAGGAACTATCCACCTAAAATGCGAAAACAGATCTTGCAGCACAGCTACGATATAGCAACGTACCTGCTGCAGGAAGCAACTCAACAATGATTTAGGCCTAAGGAGAATGAGCTACATGGATCAAAGACCGTCATTGCGGTTGATTGCTACTGACTTGGACCACACACTACTAGACCGAGATGAACGGATTGCCCAGGAGGCTGCTTTTCAGCTGATGCAATTGAAAGAACGAGGGATTGGGTTGACCTTAGTATCAGGGAGACCAATCCCCTTTATGATGCACCTGGCCGATCAACTAGAGATTGACCTGCCTATGGTAGCGCTAAATGGTGCGGTGCTCTTTACCCGAGAAGGGGTACTGGAGACGAGATCAATCCGTATGGCACCCTTGCGAGAACTGCTTCTGGAAGCACACGGTTTGGGAGTAACTATTCTCTACTACACGCCCACTGAAGCTTTTGCTTTTGCAGAAACCCCTTGGGTTGAGAGCCAAAAGGATACGATTCGCAGATACAAGGTTCATTTACCTCAGAATAAAGATTGGGAGGAGGTCGAGGTGCTGAAGGTGAGCATAATTTTCCACTCTGCTGTTTCAGCCTCTTCAATTATCTCTCCGAAGGTTGCTTCTCTTGCTGGTTGCTATGGTTTAAATCACTACGATACTGGTAACTTTGAAATTTCGCAGGCTGGGGTCGATAAAGGCCAAGGCTTGAAGCGTATCAGTGAAATACTTGCAATACCGATGACCCAGATTATGGCCCTTGGCGATGAAGTCAATGACGTGGAGATGCTCCGAACTGCAGGGGTAGGGGTTGTGGTGGCAAATGCAGCGCAAGAGGCAAAAGAGCATGCAGATTATGTCACAAGAGCTGAGCGTACCCTCGGAGTCCTTGAAGCGATTGATTGCTTCGCTTAGATAGAAAGAGGGATTAAAGGGTAAAAACCGGGAAAGCAGATGCCTCCCGGTATTCGGTTTCTGACCTTATCCCTTCAGTGCAATACTGAGGGTAGCTTTGCAACTCTTCTCTGGTGGAATAGTAAGTAGGATTCTCATCCAGCCTCCGAAGTGAGAGACCTTGACGAAATGATCGCCTAAATCAGTGATGGGAGCGAATGCGGTTCCCTCATCAAGCCAGACAATCCCATCGATAGAGATTTGAATTTTCGCTTCAACGGTAGTTTTTAAATCGAGTTCATGAATCCTGATGAAAGCAATCGCTTCATCCGCCCAGCCAGTCTCGTATGGTTCGGTCGTATAGGTTCCTGATAACCGTTGGAAGCGGTCCAGAACGACGGTATAAAACTGTTTCATTGGTCTCTAGCCTCCCCATCATCAAGATGTAAGCTTGTAGAGTTGACAATTGAGTCGACATAGAGGAAGACTCGTCGGTTGGTATCGGTCTCGACAAAGACCACTGGGTTTAATAACCAGTCGATTCGTGGATAGCGGCTGACACGAGTTGCTTTTATCCCCCGCAGGTCAAAACGCTTGTTCACTGAACAGAGTTCGACGTATTCCCCCTTATCCATGTCTACAGTGAGGGAGAAATAATGCCAGTTGATCTTATCTGGAGTTTCGTTGTAACAGAGCTTTTGTTCGCTGTTTGGGATATCATAATACCCATCGGTCGAGCCATTCTTGTACCGTTTGCCGAGCCAGATGGTATCGATGCCCCTTTCTAAGGTGACCTTCTCATCTGGAGTATCCCCGGGAGCACTCTCGCCGATATACCCCCAGTCCTCATTGGAGTTTGGATCGACTTGGAAGAGTTGCCAACGCTGTTGCATTACCCCGTCAGCTGCGTTGATGTAGCGAGCTCCATAAAAAGTCCTACTCTCATCATCGGTTGAATCCCAGAAGAATCCAAAGGAACGAATTGCCTCCTCGCCGACGCCGGGGATATTCTGCTCTGCAGTTAAGGTGTAGTACATCTCACACTTGAGGTATCCTCGGTCCCGATGGGTAAGGCGTTTGATTGCAACTCCTTGGCTTCCTGGTGCAGGGAACCGATCCACCGGATCAGCAACTGCTCGGGTGGAGAGCTTCATCGAATAGGTTCCGTGTAATGACCCATGGGTTCCTGCATATCCGTAGGTTGCACTGGAGAGCATAGGCGGTCCCCATGAAGTCCAACCTGTCTGTGCTGGGTAGTAGTCAAACTCATCTTGACGGAAATTAGGCATCAGGTTGATCCAACCGTTCGGACCCTTATCAAAGTCATCGGCAAAAATAATATCTTTCAATGGCCGATATCCATACAACTCTCTCATCTCCTTTTGCTCCTCATCGGCGCTATAGCACCATACTTAAATCAGTGTTTTAAACACTCTCAATAAACTTTGAAATCTGATGCATCGCTACACCGGTAGCGGATGCTTCATTGCGGGTAGAACAGGCGCGGATTATATCCTTAGAGTCACAGAAGGTGTCAATCGCATTGACCCGCTTCCCCAAGTCGTCGAGGTAGGGAATCAGATGACCGCCCACGTACCCTCCGATGATAATCGATGCGTCAAAGACCATCCTGATGTTTTTTACAGTGATTGCTAGATAGTCAAGGTAGCGGTCCAGGACTGATTTGGCATTAGCATCACCTGCTTCGACCTGCGCAAAGAAGTCTGAGAGCGACCCATTAGAGTGAGCAGTAAGGACTAATGCTGAGCAGTAGCTATCTACACATCCTTTCTGACCGCAGTAACAACGCACGCCATCGGGTACGAGAGTGATGTGACCGAACTCACCGCTGCGCTGATTATCTCCGTAGTAGAGCTGGTTGTTCATCGATATTGCCCCTCCAACGCTATTGGAGAGGGAGAGATAGACGATAATTGAATCGCTATCCTCACTGCCTAGCTCTGCAAGGCATGCAGCATTGGCATCATTGATGATAATTGAGGGACAAGGCACCGCGTTAAGGAAACGAGCAGTGGGGATGTTTTTCACCTTCAAGGCATGGGAGTAGGTAATGGTGGTCCCTGCTGCATTGATGATACCTGGTACAGAGATACCGACTCCTACGAGCTGGTCAGACGAAATATCCTGTGCTGTCAGGTATGTTTCTACCAACTCTCTTAAGGCGCTGTAGTAGGCTTCAGTATCCTCGTAGGTGAGGGCGTTCCGCTCAAAGCTTCGTCCTTCTCCCAAGAGATTGACTCGCACCAAGCTTACATGACGTGCGGTGATATCGACACCAACAGCAACCTTTGCTTCAGCGTTAGGACGAAGAATACCTGCTTTCCTTCCTCCGGTAGATTTGAAGTGACCCTCCTTTTTAATGAGACCCATCTCAAAGAGTTCACGGATATAGGTGAAAACAGTTGGCATGCTGGTGTCTAAATCGAAAGCAATATCCCGGTGGCTCGTCTCCTTCTCTTTGAGAATATACCGGAAGATGAGGTTTCGTTTAGTGGGAGGTTGCACGTTATTCGTGGTGTTGGGGGTAATAAACATACTAGTATCGTGTATCGGAGACCTTGATTACCGCTTTCACAATTGTGTCCTTGTCTCTAATTGAACGATCCATCGCTTCTGGGATATCATCAAAGTCAAAGATATCGGTGACAATTTCCTTCAATTTAACATTGCCAGATGCGACTGCATCGATTGCTGCAGGATAGATATGGCGATACCGGAAAACAGTTTTGAAGGTTAGCTCCTTATCCATAGCGAGTCCCATCGGAAGGTTCATCATGCCACTTTTGCTGTAGCCTACAAGGACGCAAGTTGAGCCCTTGCGCAGAGCCTCAATTGCCTGCACTGCGGTGGTATCTACTCCTGCTGTTTCAATGGCAATGTCGCATCCTCGGCCATCCGTTAGCTCCATTAGACGAGCAACAGGATCTTCCTTACTCGCATTGATGATAGCGGTCGCTCCAATTTCCCGTGCCTTTTCAAGCCTATTCTCCAGGATATCTACGACATAGACTTTGTTCACACCATGTGCCTTCAGAGCAAGCACTGATGTCAGGCCGATACAACCAGTCCCAAAGACTACAGCGGTTTGCCCAACGTGGGCACCCCCAAGGCGAGTTGCATGGAATCCTACAGCCAGCGGCTCAATCAGCGCACCTTCCATCGTAGAGACAGAATCGGGAAGTTTGAAACAGAGGTTTTCAGGATGCGTAATATACTCTTGGAAAACACCACCAACTGGAGGCGTAGCAAAGAAAACCACATCAGGACAGAGGTTGTACAAGCCATCTCTGCAGAACTCACATACTCCACAGGTCTTCCCAGGCTCTAAGGCTACTCGATCTCCTAATTGTAAGTGCTTCACCCCTTCTCCGAGGGCTACAACTGTACCAGCAGATTCATGGCCCAGCACATAGGGGGGCTCCACGACATAGCGACCGATGCGGCCAGTTTGATAGTAATGCAAATCAGAACCACAGATTCCAACGTACTCAATTTTCACCAAAACCTCTCCTGTTTCGGGGGTAGGAGTAGGGCGCGTCTCGAATCCCATTTTCTGGATATCCAGCATTACTGCAGTACGCATCGTTTTTGGTATCATGCCGTTAAACCTCAGCTTATGTAAAATGTTTTATAAAAGCACTTATAGTATCGAGTATCTCCATAGATCTGTCAAGGAAAAATCGAAGAATTACTCCTGTCACAACCTATGCTACAATTATTAAGAATCTATCATAGAATCTCTTGTAGCGGTAGATTGTTACCCTCAAGGGTATCGAAGACGTAATGTTCTTGAAAAACGATTATAGAAGTAAAGTGGACTACGATGTCGACTACAAGAGCAACGGTCGGTATTCAACGAACAAGCTCTCATTCCTCCTCAGTGATACCCTGCTTCGAGACAAGCTTACGCTCTCCTGCGCCCTTGTTTGGGGCATTGAGCAGAGCGATCTGCTGATCATGCCAAAGGCGGGCTACACCATCACCGATGGTCTGGACGTCACCCTCTCAGACATGTGCATACACGGTAAGGATGGGGGAGAGTTCTATGACTTCAAGGACAACAGCTTCATCCAAGTGGGCATGAGCTACGTGTTCTGATCGCACGGAACCAATTGGTTCTCTGCGAAGAACTGGAGTGGAGCATTGCAGGACAGCTCCCTGTATGATGGGCTGTCTGCATGCTCTCTCCGGCTTTACAACCTTTGCGTTGACTTCTTCTATCAGAGAAAGTGAATGCCATGACAGCCCCCTCATGAAGCAAGACCCTCCCTCTCCCCCCTTAGAGGGTGAGCATCCCATTGGAATGTACCCCGGACCTTGGGCCTGAGCCCTGCGGGGATCTGAACCGGGGATGGTCGGAGGTAGGCATGAACAATCTGAATTCAGTGCTGCTTGAGGGTAATCTGGTAAAGGATCCGGAGCTGGCGGTTGTCGGGGAGCAGCAGAGTGAGCTGGCAAAGTTCACCATCGCGGTGAATCGCTACTACAAGAGCTCCGATGGCAAGCCAAACCAAGAGGTCCTCTACATCGGAGTCGATGCCTGGGGAACCTTGGGCAAGAACTGCCTCTCCTATCTTACCAAGGGGAAGGGAGTGCGTGTGGTGGGACGGTTACGCCAGGAACGGTGGAATGACAAGGATGGCTCCTACCGCGAGCGCATCTCGGTGGTAGCCGAGCACGTTGAGTTCAGGCGTGATC
>Ga0265295_1007527_pt1 | contig 12490 bp, 10 predicted proteins | sample Munlansysbiofilm_FD_192503 | JGI IMG/M metagenome (GOLD analysis project Ga0265295, IMG submission 192503) | Leachate microbial communities from a municipal landfill in Southern Ontario, Canada - Methane capture system biofilm | ecosystem: Engineered > Solid waste > Landfill > Unclassified ... | reverse complement strand
CGAAACTGGCATTGAGCTCATAGCCCTGGCCAGTGAAAACTTCCATTTTGCCGAGCTTGATGGTCAGGTAGGCAACACAGAGCAGGCCTATCAGCACAAAAAGGCCCACAGCGGTTTCTCTTACGGTATTCATTGGGTTTGCATCTCTCCCCCATAGCCGAGGCTACAGTCATTCTTCGATACTATATGAAGGCAGGCGCAAATTTTCAAGCATTATGCCTAACATACCAGGATTGTCTTGCTGACGGCGTGTCGGATTCACTACAGAATTCCGGCAGCGCGCCCTGACGGCCTGCCTTCAGGCAACAGCCGCCTTGCTGCGCTGCGGGGCAAATTTTTCTGACGCAAGGGGCGCGGGGCGTCCCCAGGCACGGTGAAAACCGGGTGTGCCACGCCCGTGCGCACAGCGTGTCTATGAAGCCAGCCAGTTGTCAAGGGCTTTGCTTACCACAGGGTCAATGGGCTGGTGCAGATCGCGGCGCTCGTCACCAGCTTCGCGGTGTAAAAATTGGCGCAGGTATGGGTCGTCGCTGGCCTCAAGTTCGGCCAGAGTGCCGGAAAACAGCGCTTTGCCGTCCGCCAGCACGAGCACGTGGTCGGCAATGGCCCGCAGGCTTGCGAGATCATGGCTCACCACGACCACGCTCATGTCCGCGTACTGTTCGCGCATGGCCAGCAGCAAATCGTCCATGCGGGCGGCGGTTATGGGATCAAGCCCGGATGTGGGCTCATCACAAAGGAGCACGCGCGGTTCGGCCACAATGGCCCGCGCAAGGCCTGCGCGTTTGCGCATGCCGCCGGAAAGCTGGTTGGGATAAAAATCGGCAAATTCGTCAAGGCCGACCATGCGCAGCACGCGCAGGCCCGCCTCGCGCACCGTGGCGGGGGGCAGGCGCAAATGTTCGCTCAGGGGCAGGGTGACGTTTTGCACCAGGGTCAGCGCGCCGAGCAGCGCGCCGTCCTGAAAAAGCACGCCCATGTGGCGGCGGATACGGCGGAAGTCGGCCTTGCCAAGGGAGAAAAGATCGCGCCCGCCTACGAGCACATGGCCGGAAAGGGGCCGTGAAAGACCGATAATGTGGCGCAGCAGCGTGGATTTGCCGCAGCCGGAGCCGCCCAGGATGACAGACACCTTGCCGCCGGGCAATACCGCGTTGACATCGTGAAGAACTACATGGCTTCCGTAGCCAACGGTGAGATCCTTAAACTCTATGTCCCATGCTTGCATGTGCTGCCTGCCTTAAAAGAATCGCCAGGGCTGCCGGAGCAAAAACATTGGCTTTTTGGTCCGCCCGCCAGGGGTAACGTGTAGCTTACCCCAGGCGGAGCGGGGGAACAAGTTCGACTTTTTGACCAGCCTAGAGCATTTTCGCATTGAGAATATCTATTCTCGCGGTAGCCGTTGCCCGCTCCTGCGGGCTGTCCTGCCCCGTAAGGCGGTTTCCGCCAACGGTTCAGGCAAACCCTGCGGCAAAGGCTGAAGCTGCGCTTACGCCTTTGCGGCGAGCGTCTGCTCTCGCATCCGTCAGAGCAATTTCAAGCGGCAGCCGTTAGGCGACGAAGAAGCCTTACGGATGGCGACAGCATCGCTAGAGAACGTGCTCTAATCCGTAGGCATATCGTCGGGAAAGTCAACGTTGGCGTACACGTTCTGCACGTCGTCATTGTCGTCCAGGGCGTCCATGAGGCGCAGAACCTTCTGGCCCATGTCGGCGTCAACACCCACCAGGTTTTGCGGCACCATGGCAAGCTCGGCCGACAGCATGGCAATGCCCGCGGCTTCCAGGGCGTCACGCACGGCGGTGAAGTCGCTCATGGCCGTGTGGATGGTCCATTCGTCCTCATCATCGATGACGTCGTCGGCTCCGGCTTCCAGCGCCGCTTCCATAATCTTGTCTTCAGGATAGGCGTTTTTTTCAATGCTGATGACGCCCTTACGGTCGAACATCCAGCCAACGCTGCCGTTTTCGCCCATGGAGCCGCCATGCTTGGAAAAAAGGTGGCGCACTTCGGCAACGGTGCGGTTCTTGTTGTCGGTGGCCACTTCAACCATGACGGCAATGCCGCCGGGGCCGTAGCCTTCGTAGAAGGTTTCGGTGAGATCGCCGCCAGCGTCTTCGCCGGTACCCTTGCGGATGGCGCCCTCAATCTTGTCCTTGGGCAGGTTCACCGCCTTGGCTGCCGCGATAGCCGCGCGCAGGCGGGAGTTGCTGACAGGGTCGCCGCCGGTCTTGGCGGCGATGATGATTTCCTTGGCAGCCTTGGTGAATATCTTGCCGCGCTTGGCGTCCTGACGCCCCTTGCGGTGCTGAATATTGGCCCATTTGCTATGACCAGACATAAAACCTCCGAAACCTTTAGGGAATAATTGTTTTACCGGCCCGGCGGCGTCGCCACAGGATCGGTCTGGTCCGGCTTGCCGTGAAAACCAAGGCCAACAAAAAATGTTTCCTTGCTTTCGGCACGCGAACTCTTGGGTTTGAAGGACTTGACCGTTGCAAAAGCCTGACGCATGGGCGCCAGCAGTTCCTGAACGTCCGGGCCCATGAAAATTTTCACCACAAAGCCGCCGCCCGGCTTGAGATACAGGCAGGCGACAGCCAGAGCCTCCACGGCCAGATCCAGCGAGCGGGCCTGGTCGGTAAAGCGGGTGCCTGTCGTGCGTGGGGCCATGTCGCTTATGACAAGATCAAAAGGGCCGAGTTCCTGCAGCTTGGTTTCAAAGGCCGAAGAGCGGTCAAACACGTCCTCTTGCATGAAGGTAACCTGGGGGGGGAAGGTCGTCTCCGTGCTTTGAATGTCACAGGCGAGAATCAAACCCTTGGAGCCTACCTTTTCCGCCGCGCCCAATGACCATGAGCCAGGGGCTGCCCCCAGGTCCAAAATCTTTTGGCCGGGCCGCAACAGGCGGAACTTGGCATCCAGTTCCTTGAGTTTGTAGACCGAACGCGCGGGATAGTTCTCGCGCTTGGCCTTGAGGAAGTAATGGTCTCGATATTCCTTCATAATAAATACCAACACGTGACCATACTCTTTTTTATCCGCTTCGCCAAGTGGCGCTTTGGGGAGAAGGCCGCGAAAAAAAAATGACGCGTTGACCAGACCGTGTGGATGCGCTAGCTTAATAGTAGGTTTTCACAGGTAGCGACGATTCCCCTCGTTGCGCGCCAAAAACTAAGGAGATAGAATATGAAAAAAAATCTGCTGGCTTTGTGCTTCATGTGCTGCGCCCTCCTGATCGGAGCAGGCGCCGTGCAGGCGGAAAGCGTCAAGGTTCCTGTCAATAAAATTACCGATGAAGGCGTGGGCGACGCCATCGGCTTCATCACCTTTACTGATGACGGAAAGGGCGGCGTGGATATTCTGATGGACGTGGTGGGCATCAGCGAAGGGCAGCACGGTTTCCACGTGCATGAAAATCCCTCGTGCGCCGCTGTGGAAAAGGACGGCAAAAAGGTGGCTGGCCTCGCCGCTGGCGGCCATTTTGACCCCGATAAAACCGGCAAGCATGAAGGCCCCGGCAAGCATGGTCACAAGGGTGACCTGCCCGCCCTTACCGCCGACGCCAAGGGCGAAGTCAAGGGCAAGCTGCACGCCCCCAACCTGGCCGTCAAGGACCTCAAGGGCCGCTCCGTGATTATTCATGCCGGCGGCGACAACTACTCCGACCAGCCCGCGCCCCTGGGCGGCGGCGGAGCCCGCATAGCCTGCGGCGTGATCAACTAGAGCATTTAACACTTGAAATGCTCGCGTACGGCAGGCAAAAGCCCGCCTGCTCGCATTTCGTGGCAAGGATTTTTCAGAAAAACCCTTGCAGAGCATTTAACTCATTTCATTCGTAAACTGCTCTAGCACGTCATATCCTTTCTTTATTGTACTGGCCCCGCCGCGAAATGTGGCGGGGTTTTTTTGCGCGTCGGGCTTGCCCGTGGCGGCAGGCATTGGCTATGCTGCGCGTCAGCGGGGCAGGGCAAAAAAATTTCAGCCGCCCTGGGTTTGTGCCCCGGCATGCCCGCAATGGCGACGCAACGGTAAACAGCCAATCAGGAAAACTCTTGAGCACAGAACACGCATCCAGACCACAACGCATCCGGCTGCCCGATTTTACCGGGCGCATGCAGACGCTGCCCGACGGGCAGGAGTCCTGGCGGCGTATGGGCGGCGGAGAGGACGCGCTGGTCTTGGGGCTTGGCCCCGGCTGCCCGTGGCAAACGCCTCTTGCGGCAAACGCGCGGACTGTCTACTGGCTTGAGCACGCCCCAATCCTGCAAGCCCTGCCGCCTCTTGACCAAAGGGGCGGGGCGGGCCTGCCCGCCCATTGGCGACAGGTTTCCGCCGAGGCGGCCGTGGCCCTGGCCAGGCGTTGCGCCTGCTACTTTTATGGCCCTGGCATGCGTCTGGCTCCGGAGTTCTGGGGCCCGCTGCTGGGGCGCGTGGACGCCGCGCTGCTGGAAGCCTGCGCGCAGGCGGAAGGGGCGGCGGAAAACGACGGCCCTGCACATGGCGCTCCTGCCGGGGCCGTTGCGCCTGGCGGGGCCACTGCGTTCGACAAATCTGCTGCGTCCGACAGACATGCCGCGACTGCCGGGGCCGTTGTGCCTGACCAGCCTGCCGCGCCTGGCCTCAAGTGTGCCGCATCACGTGCGTTCCGTAAAAAATCGCGCGGGCCTGTGCTGCTGCCGGGGCATGACGGCCAGTTGCTGCATCAGGAATTGCGCCAGGCGCTGACGGCCTGCGGGCTGGGGCCAGTGCTGCCCATGCCGGAGCAATGGCAAGCGTGCGCGGACGTGCACGCCGTGTGGCGCGAACTCTTTTGTCAGGGCAAACCGCGCCTGCTGTTGTCCGTGAATCTGCGCGGGCTGGACGCCGAAGGGCGGGTGTTCCATCTCTGCCGGGACATGGGCGTGCCTGTGGCCCTGTGGCTGGTGGACAATCCCTGGCACGTGCTGTCCGCCTTGCGGCTGCCCTGGTGGCGCGAGGCCCGCATCTTTGTGACGGACGCCTCCTTTATGCCGGAACTGGCGGCGGCCGGGGCGCGTCATGTGCACCATCTGCCGCTGGCGGCGGCCCCGCACATGTGGCGTGCGCAGGAAGCCGTGCCTGCTGCGCCGGAAAAGGCTGAAGCGCTTTTTGTGGGGCGCTCCGCCTTTCCGCAGAAAGAGCGGTTTTTTGCAGCGGCCAGTGTGCCGGAACGTCTCCGGGATGAAGCGCTGGCACTGCTTGAGAATAATGAAACCCCGTCGGGCGGGCCCAATTATTTCTGGTGGCGGCATCGGCTGGGAGGGGCGGCCTGGCCCGGTTCCTCCGTGCGCGGGGCTGGGCTTGGAGCGGAAATCTGCGCCCGCGCCAACCGCGCCAGATGGCTGCGGACGCTGCTGGAGGGCAGGACGGGCAAGTGTGATGGAACAGGCGGGGAGGAACGTCCGCCGCTGCGGATCATCGGTGACGCGGGCTGGAAGGTTCTTCTGCCCGGCGCGGACATTCTGCCCCCTGTGGATTACTATGCGGCCCTGCCAGAATGGTATGCCCGCGCTGTGACGCTCAACGTCACCAGCCTGCTTTTGCCGCACAGCCTGAGCCAGCGCCACTTTGACGTCTGGGCCGCAGGCGGGGTGCTGCTCAGTGACGCCACGTCCGGGCTGGACATATTTGCCCCGGATATTGCTGATGCCGTTCGCCTTGACCGGCCCGAAGATTTCTGGCCGCGCTGGGACGCCCTGCGCTCCCGGCCCGCGTATGCGCGCGAACTGCGACTGGCCTGGCGCGAACATTTGCGGCAGGGCCACGAGTACACGCACCGGGTAGGGCGCATCTGCGAACTGGCTGGCATTGAAATGGCGGCTGCCGGGCAGGACTTTTCGTTGTGACAATGCCCGCGTTGCCAGAAGCGCCCTTTGCTCTCGTTGCTCTGGGCAGGACTTGAAGGTGGGACGGGCTGCGAGACGATCTGCGAACCATGCTGCGCGCCGGACTGCGAGACAGGCTGCGGGATGGGTTGCGCGACGGACTGCGAGCCTGACTGCGAGACGGATTGCGCGCGGGCTATACGCATGGCGCGCGTTTGCAGGGTTTGCGGCAGGGGGGTGCATCCGTGCGGATGCAAAGCACTTGACAGTAGTGCGCGTATTGCCTATTGCTTTCTTCCTGCGATGTTTCCAATCGTGGGGAAGTAGCTCAGCTGGGAGAGCATCGCCTTCGCAAGGCGGGGGTCGAGGGTTCAAATCCCTTCTTCTCCACCATTTTTTTAAGGGGTTACCTGATTTACAGGTAACCCCTTTTTGTTTTTCAGCGCCTTCTCGATACGTGTGCGCTGAAAACAAGCAGCAACCCCCTGATAGATGGAAAATCCATCAGGGGATTGCTGGAATTAGAGCATTTTAACTTTGAAAAAGTGTAAATGCTCTAACGCTGCACGAACGTGCAGCGCGCCACAACGTGGCGTGGATTCAGCCGAAAATCGTATTTTTCGGCTGAATGAAAACTTTGGAATGTGAAGCATTTCAAAGTTAATCTGCTCTAAGACCGTAAGGCAATGACAATCTGCGCCGTAATCATTCTCCTACCTGGTCATGATCACTTCTCTGCAGTTTTGCCAAACAGATAAAACTAGGCTTTTATTCTTTCGTAATAAGAGTTCAGGGTGTAAAGCGCTGCGGCCGGATTATGAGCCAGTACCCTGTCTTTTACGATCATCACTGTTGTTGGGGCTTCTATATAATGCAAAAAAATAGCGTCATGCCCCGGGCATAGGCCCATTACTACATTGAACTGCGTGCCTTTTGTGTTGAGATACAAGGCTTGCAGAGCCGGATTGCACATGGATTCGTGCTCAAACTCAGGGTGCAGTTTCTCATCTTTGCCCAAGCCAAGAAATTCCTTGTCAATAGCGCCTACCTTACACCCAACAGCCAAATAATTTATGCCACGTTTTTCAAGTATTCTGCAAAAAATACTGCATTCCCTAAGGAGTCCTATGCAGGTCGCAACACCCACAAGGCTGTATTTCTGACGCAAAATCAATTCGATGGTTTCTTCAACACGTGTGTACTTGCAGTAAAACTCTTTTTCTATGCGTGCCACATCACGGGCCAGGGATTCAATTGCGGGGTCACTCTTGTACAAATCAAGTGCCTGATCCACAAGGGATTGATCGATGTTTTTGCTCACGCATTCGTCAGGGTATTTATCACGCGCGTCATGCGAGCAGGCCATAACGCCACAGGTAGCGCAGGAGAATAACTTACTGTTGTTCATGGTTAATCGCTTGGTATATCTGAGTATATTTGAGTGTACCCTACTTCACGTCTTTTTGCCAATTTATGTTTTTTTGGGTTTCGAAAAATTTGAAAATACAGTCGAAACACACTCCTGTTAAGCCAATGCAGAACATCCCGGCAATAACAATATCAGTCCGCCCGACTGAAAAGGCATGAGTGATTAAATAGCCTAGTCCGGAGGGTGTGCCGGGAAGCATTTCGGCAGAGACAAGGCATGTCCAGGCCACACCGAGGCCGATGCGCATTCCGCTCAAGATATTTGGCAAAGATGCCGGTAAAAGTACTTGAATAAAAATGTTTCTCTTACTTGCGCCAAGAACGAGAGAAGCGTCAATGAACGTCTTGGGCACCTGCTTTACGCCATGCATGGAACTGACCAAAACGGGGTAAAAACTCCCAATAAAAATAACAACGATCATTGAGATTTTTATATTGTTGAAGAAGCTGTAGTAGGGGCCCGGTTCAACCCCCAAAATGTTGCCCAGGCTGTTCATGCCGCACCATGCGAGTACCAACGGCACCCAGGCAAGGGGTGGAATGCAACGCACAAAGGCGACAGTTCCGGAAAACAGCCGGTTGGCGTTATGGCTGTATCCCATAAAAATTCCAAGTGGAATGCCAATGGCACTGGCCATGAGAAACCCCGAAAACACTCTTGCCAGGCTCATGATGAGATTTGTGAACATTGAACCGAAGCCCACCAGGTCGTGGAAAGGAGCCATAATGACTGAAAAGACTTGTGTGGCTCTCGGCAGGATGGTGGGATTGTTTAATACTCCAGCAAATACCTCCCACATGGTCAGCGACAGCAGGGGGATGACCAGAGGGGTGAAAAACGCCAGCGTCAGATGCACTATCCGTTCATGTACTTTTGGCATTAGCGAACCCGCCTTGCCCAAGCGAAACACCGTTCTTCCCACTGGTGGAAAAGCCAGTCCATCAGGGCGCCAGTGGCCCCAATGCAGATCATTCCGGAAATAACAACATCAATGCGAGCCATGTTGTAGGCGTGGATAATAAGATAGCCGACTCCAGATACGCTTCCTGGCAGCATTTCAGCGGCAATCAAGCAGGACCAGGACAAAGCCAGAGAGATGCGCAGGCCGTTAACAATGCCAGGAGCAGCCGAAGGAAGGAGAACCTTGAAAAAAATGTCTTGTTCTTTCGCACCCAAGACTCTCGCCGCGTCGATGAAAGTTTTGGGTGTTGAGCGAACCCCGCGGATGGTGCTTGTCAGCACCGGAAAGAAACCGCCAATGAAAATAATGAACAACATGGAAATTTTAATGCGATCAATGTACGGGTACAATGGGCCGCCTGAAACATGGAGCACGTTGGCTAAACTCAGTATGCCTGTCCATGCGAGCATCAGCGGGACCCACGCCATTGGAGGCAGCGGTCTGAAAATTTCAAGAAAGCCGCTGAAAAGCCGGTCCATACGGTAGCTATAGCCAATGGCTATGCCGAGAATGATCCCACAACTACCTGATATAATGTAAGCGACGCCCACGCGGATGAAACTAATTATGAAGTTTTGAAACAGGGAACCCATGGCGATAAGGGGTGAGAAAGGGTCACTGATAATAGCGTATACGCGATGCGGTGGCGGCAAAATCATATTGTTGTCGATCATTGGCGACAATACGGACCAAATGAGGAAGATCAGCATTGGAATAAGGCATGGCACTATAAAGCTGTGTATGACTTTTTTCATGTGCATTCCTGATAAAATTCAAGGGCTACATAGGTAGCCCTTGAACTTTGTGCAGCAATCTTATTCTTTGATAAACTTTTGGTCCAAAATCAAAGTCTTCACGTCATCGAAATTTTTTCCCTCCAAAGCGCCGTTGAAGTATCCAAGCTTGTTGAATGAATTCACGTAGAATGATGCTCCAACCATCCAGCTTGGCGTAAAAGAATTCAAATAGGTGGGCATCAGCTTGGCACTGGCTTCAGGGCTAATGCCTTGCATTTCACCTGCGATTTTTCCAGCTTCCTGGGGATGTTCATTGCACCATTTTCCAGATGCTTGCAAAAAATTAACCATGGCTTGCACCAGATCGGGATGTTTATTTATAAAAGCATCAGTGGCGATCATCGCGCAGCACGGGTAGTTTTCCCATTTGCCGCTAGGCGGCATTTTTCTAAATTCAACAATGTAACGCCCGTACCCACGCTCCTCAGCAACTTGGGGGAAAGGATCGGGACCCGCAACCATGTCAATTTGCCCGCTGGCCATGGCCGGGTGCAGGTTTGGCCATCCTTTGAGATCTACATAAAGTATATTGGCACTGGTGTCATAAGGATCGTCCGTGCCTTTAAGACCGGCGAGTTCAAGAGCACCACGGGTGATGATAATTGGAGCGCTTGTTGGCGAGTGGTAGCCAATTTTAACTGGCCTGTCGGATTTTTTGATATAGGCCACCATTTCATCCCAGTTGTGCACTGGAATTTTACTTTGGATAACCAGTCCGCCAGTGGCCAAAACATACGGTGAGACGATTTTTATCTTGATGCCTTGGTCTATGGCCGCGATGGCCGCGCTCATAGAAAAAGTCGCAAAGTCTGCATGGCCTTGCCCCATAAGTATGGCAAGGTCAGAACCGCCCTTGCCAATGATAATGTCTACCTGGGCAATGGGTTTGCCTTCTTTTAAGAAAAGATATTTTTCTTTTGGTACAACGGTCTTAAGGGAATAGCCGTCACGCACATATTTTTCACCTTCGGTAATGGCAACGATGAAAGAAGTTTCATTGGAGCCGATCGTGTAGGCGTAACGCATTGTTGGAAGTTCAGCAGCAAAAGCTGTTGCGCTGAAAACGGCCACTAGGAAAAGGAAAAGAAATGTAAGGGGGGATTTTTTTTTCATTGGACATCCTCTATCATTTTGGGGGTTAATGAACTGGGATATGCCGTATTTGAACCCGTTTGAACCTCTTCTTTGTCTTGTTTGAGCATGCCGATAATGGACAATCCGACATAAAAGCATTTGAACATGGAAAACCAAGAAAGAATGAGAACCCTGACAGAACACGCCGATGTATTCTCTCGGCGTAACCAGCTTATTTTAAAAAAATAATATTTCTTCAGATCTACTTTTTCCCCGACCCGAAATCAGGCGCAACACCGTTGATTTGCCACATCCGGAAGGTTCGACAAAGCATATGAATCCTTTTGTCTGGATGCTTGTGCCGGTGCTTGCGACAGGTGCAGCTGCCGCGCCTTTTTCGTATAAAATTCGAGAGGTCTTTTATTTCTCAAAGTACACTGCCGTACATTATTGGTGGAGGCCTTAGTTTGCCACAACGTAATACATTTAATCTACAAACGAAGCGAACTAGAGCAGATTAACTTTGAAATGCTTCACATTTCAAAGTTTTCATTCATCCGAAAAATGCGATTTGCGGCTGAATCCACGCCACCTTGTGGCGCGCTGTACTTTCGTACATCGTTAGAGCAGTTACACTTTTTCAAAGTTAAAATGCTCTAGTATGAAAAAACACAGTAGAATAAGATCAGAATATTTTAAAAATTGAACTCTATGACTTTATTGAAGATGCTGCTGTGAGCAACAAAATTTTCGCAATGTCAGATTTTTGTCTTCATATGCATTCATTGGTATAGTAACAATAAAATTGTTTTGTGTTGTTCCATTAAGGTGTTCCGCACAACACGTGATGTATTGATTACACGAAAAGATAAATATTGCTTTCATCAATATTTATCATTGGATGCAGACTTGTTATTATTTTCACTTGTCTGTGCTATGCTATTCAAGTTTTTTCTAAAGTCAAGGTGGCGTGGATTAGCTTGAAAATCGCATTGTTGGCTGAATGCAAACTTTGAAATATAAAGTAATTCAGAGTCGTTCAGAACCCAAAGCAGAGTAGTTTCGGGTTGCTGCGATACCAGAAACTCCGGCCGCAATTCGGAAAGCATTGAGAGTTTTAGGGGGAGGGGGCGTGGGGGAGGGACCCTTTTGCAAAAGGGTCCCTCCCCCACAAAGCATTTCCAAGCTGAAGTTTTTTTAACGCACGCGCACAGGGACAGCGGGGCCGCCTGGGGGCACCGGGATTACCTGGGACAGCGGGACCGCCAGTTCGTCGGATGGCTACTTACGACATTTGCGCGGAGGAGATCACCCTGATGCCCGTCCGGCCTTGCAGGGCGGCATTGAGAAGAGCCTGCGCGATGGTTGCGCCGGCATTGATGCGCAAAGACTTTGGAATCAACGGATTGAGCAGTTGCAGCGCCTTCATGGCCATTTGTTCGCCAGGTCGGCGCTCCTTCCTGTGGCCGCCGATGAGCGCCGGGCGCACCAGTGTGAGCGAGGGAAAGTCCAGCGCCGTCAAGTCGGCTTCCAGTTCTCCCTTTACCCGTGAATAGAAGAAGAGGGAGTTGGGGTTCGCCCCCATGGCGGAAACGATGGCGAAACTCGGAGTGCCGTGCATTCTGGCGAGCCGGGCCACGGCGAGAGGATAGTCGTGGTCCACCTCGCGGAACTTTTCCCTGGAACCGGCCTTTTTGATGGTCGTGCCCAGCGTACAAATGGCAGCGTCGGCCTGCCACCAGTCGGCGTCCGCCGGCAGATCGTCAAAACGCACGATTGGTGCGACCAGTTTGTCATGGCTCGTCGTCAGGGGGCGGCGTACGGGCGTCACCAGCGTGTGGACGCGCGGGTCGTCAAGCGCCTGGCTCAGAACCTGCTGCCCGACCAGGCCAGTGGCTCCCACAAGAAGAAGTTTCATGTCAGCCTCCTCAGGCTCGCCGTGTGCGGGCGTCGGCGATCACTCACGCGCCGTGCGCATGCGATGCATTTGCCCGTTGCATTTGGCCGATGCATTTTCTTGGCCTGCCCGCCTGACTCCCGCGACGGATGGCGTCACGCGACGATCTCGCCATTGCGGATCGCCACCCGGATGGCCTGCGCCGTTGTCACGACGCCCAGGCGTTTGCGTATGCGGCGCAGATGGTTTTCTACCGTGCGTCCGGAAAGGCCAAGGGTTACGGCGATCTCGCCCTGCCGCCGTCCTGCGGCTGTCCAGGCCAGCACCTCGCGCTCACGGTCGGACAGGGTGCCGATGGCATCAACAGGGGGCGATTCCAGCAGTCTGCGCGCCGCGAGAAAGGCCGCTTCAGCAAGAAGTTTCAACGCGATCCGAACCTGCGGGGAAGCGTCGATGCGCTCCCCGCCGAAGCTCATGGCTCCTTCC
>Ga0265295_1007526_pt1 | contig 12491 bp, 5 predicted proteins | sample Munlansysbiofilm_FD_192503 | JGI IMG/M metagenome (GOLD analysis project Ga0265295, IMG submission 192503) | Leachate microbial communities from a municipal landfill in Southern Ontario, Canada - Methane capture system biofilm | ecosystem: Engineered > Solid waste > Landfill > Unclassified ... | reverse complement strand
CCGCCTGATCCCGTCCTTTCTTCTGTAATAAGGATATGTACATCTGACTCTTTTGGTTCTCGTACATAATTAACCCAAGTGATTTCGCGTTTTATATGGTCAAGATCACAATCTTCACAGTCAATAAATACACTTACTGAACTCGATCTAAGGTTGGTTTCTTGCGCAAATGATAGGTGAAAAGTCGCAAAAAATAAAACTATACAAAATATACGAGTTGGATTAATCATGCTGTATGTTTTTCTTTTTTGAAGATTAAAAACTGCATTCTATCATTCGCAAAGTAACGAATAATTATTTACCCGCAAAGAAAAAAAGCTAAATTCATCACGGTTTTTGTTTGGTGAATCCTTGTTAACTTTGCAGAAAATAAGTGAATGGACATTTCAGCAATTGCAGATAAGTATTGTGAAGACCAAAGAGTCCATTCTCTTGTTGAGCGTTTTGAAAAATCCAGTCATGAGCAAGTCACCGTCGGCGGACTTCATGGATCATCTCAGGCAATGGTCCTTTATGCTTTGCGCAAACACTTTCAAAACCTGATTATGGTAGTGATGCCTGACAGGGAATCGGCTCTTCACATGATGAATGACCTTGAATCCCTTATGGATGATGTTCAGAAAGATCCGCAAATCAAGAAGATTCTTTACTTCCCGCCCTCATATAATAATCCCTATGACTTTACAGCTCAGGATCATCTGAATGTGTTGTACAGAAGCAATGTACTGCACAGGATTGCTACTGATAAAATCCCGATGATTATCGTTTGTACTCCTGAAAGTCTTACAGAGCCTGTTGTACAGAAGAAAGATATTGCTCGTTCAGCGCTCAATTTGTCTGTTAATGAAGCTGTTACGATGGATTTTATGATTGAGCTTCTTCATTCTTTTAGCTTTACGCAGTTTGAATATGTGTTTGAACCAGGACAGTTTGCTATCAGAGGTGGAATCATTGACGTTTTTGGATATTCCTTTGATAAACCATACAGGATTGAGTTCCTCGGTGATCGTGTAGAAAGCATCCGTAGTTTTGATCCTTACACTCAGGAATCTGTGGAGATACATAAAAAAGTAATGATATTGCCCAATGTGGGACAAAATATTTTCGAAAGAACATCAGGTGTTTTTGATCTGTTGCCTCCGGATACTTTATTTTGGTCAATTCCCGAAAAGCAATGTCTTGAAATTTTAGAGAATGAAGTTCAGAAATATCATGAAACTGAGCATGCTAATGAAATTGATATTTCTGAAATTCTAAAGTTATTCCTGAGCCCGCAGCAGTTCTCTGAAAAACTTAAAACCTTTCGAAGTGCTGAAGTTGTTCTTACAGATATATCTGATCATGCTCAGGGTATTGATTTCGGAATGAATCCTCATCCCAATTTCGCAAGGAATTATCATGTCTTGTTTCAAGCCTTGCTTGAGTACAGAAATAATTCTTTAAAGACATTTATTGTCTGTGAAAATGATTCACAGATGAAACGGCTGGATGTGATTATTGAGGATATGGAAGCACAAGCAGAGGAGAAGGTTTTTGACAATATCCAGTATATTAAACAATCGCTTCATAGTGGATTTATTGATTCTTTGGCTGGGTTTGCTGTACTTACGGATCATCAGATTTCTGAAAGATATCACCGATTCAGATTCTCCGAACGACATTCCAATGCAGAAGCCATTACTGTTAGAGATTTGAAAAACATACAGCCTGGAGATTATGTTGTTCATATGGACTATGGAGTGGGGCAGTATGCGGGACTTGAAAAAATTGAAGTGAACGGCAGAGAGCAGGAGGCCATTCGTATTGTTTACAAAAACAATGATCTGTTGTCTGTGAGTATTCATGCTTTGCATAAAATTTCCAAATTTACGGGAAAAGATGGCACTGAACCACAGTTGGATAAAATTGGCTCAGGAGCGTGGCAGCAGAAGAAATACAAAGCTAAATCAAAGGTTAAAGACATTGCCAGAGAGCTTATTAAATTGTATGCGGAGCGAAAACACGCTGATGGTTTTGAGTTTGAACCTGATTCTTATATGCAGTACGAACTTGAGGCTTCCTTTATGTATGAGGACACTGAAGATCAGGCAAAGGCAATACAGGATGTTAAGACGGATATGGAAGCTGCATTTCCCATGGATAGGCTTGTGTGTGGGGATGTGGGTTTTGGAAAAACTGAAGTGGCTATCAGGGCGGCTTTTAAAGCAGCAGTAAGTGGAAAACAGACATCTGTACTTGTTCCAACAACCATTCTTGCTTTGCAGCATTTTCAAACTTTCTCGCAGAGACTGAAGGGTTTTCCTGTCACGGTGGAGTATTTGAATAGGTTCAGAACATCAACTGAAACAAGGAAAGTGATGGAGCAACTAAAAAGTGGAGCTGTTGATATTATTATAGGAACTCACAAGTTGCTCGGAAAGGATGTTGAGTATAAAGACTTGGGATTATTAGTTATTGATGAGGAGCAGAAGTTTGGTGTTTCTGCAAAGGAAAAAATTCGACAGATTAAGGTAAACGTTGATACTCTGACGCTTACGGCTACACCTATTCCGCGTACATTGCAGTTTTCACTTATGGGAGCGCGCGATCTTTCAGTGATTTCAACTGCTCCGCCCAATAGACAGCCAGTTAACACAGAGGTGATTAGTTTTAATGCAACACGTATTGCAGAAATAATCATGTACGAGGTCAACAGAGGCGGGCAGGTGTTTTTTGTTAATAATAAGATTCAGAACATCGAGGAAGTTGCTCGGATGGTTAGAAAATTATGTCCTGCGATCAGGGTTGAAATAGGACATGGGCAGATGGACGGAAAAGAACTGGAGAAAACTGTTCTGGATTTTATTGAGGGAAAGTTTGACGTTTTTGTCAGCACTGCAATTATCGAATCTGGAATTGATATTCCAAATGCTAATACGATGATTATCAATGATGCGCACCATTTTGGACTGAGTGATTTACATCAGCTCAGGGGCCGTGTTGGGAGGTCAAATAAGAAAGCATTCTGTTATCTGATCACTCCTCCTTTGGTGACATTGAGCGAACAATCAAGGAAAAGAATCAAAGCATTGATTGAATATTCAGAATTGGGGAGTGGCTTGCAGATAGCCATGAGAGACCTTGATATCAGGGGTGCAGGCAATTTGTTGGGAGCCGAACAGAGTGGGTTTATTTCTGAAATCGGCTATGAAATGTATAAGAAAATCTTGGACGAAGCTCTTGATGAAATCAGAAACGAGGAAAATTCCGAGGATCTTGACTTTTCCGATCCTTCAAAATTTGTGAAAGAGTGCCAGATTGAAACAGATATGAGTCTGCTTATACCTGACAATTATGTGAGTAATTTTAATGAAAGGTTGGCATTGTATAAAGACCTTGATTCTTTACAGAGTGAAAAGCAGACCCAGGCTTTTGAAAATAGACTTCGTGATCGTTTTGGCCCAATTCCTCCTCAAACTCTTGAGTTGACAGATGCTATCAGGCTCCGTTGGTTAGCTAGAAGCGCAGGAATTGTAAAAGTTGTCCTCAAATCAGGAAAAATGACTGCATTCTTTTATGAAACAGAAGATGAGCGGTTTTTTGCATCTGAAATTTATTCGCGCATCTTGAAATATGTTTTCGAACACCCTCAAATATGCATTATGAAGCAAAATGCAAAGGGTCAATTGTACATTATCTTTGCAAATATTGATCGTGTTGAAGCTGCTGTCAAACTTCTTCGGGGAATAATCGGTTTCGAGTAAAATCCCCAAACACCCGCCATGCCTAATTGTAAACGAAAATAACCGTTTAAAGTCGGAAGATATCCGTAAGCAACTGTTTAAACTCCGTGTGGGGTGAACAGGAGGTTGTTATTTTGCGGTATCGTTCTTTTGTTTCACTGCAAGCAATCTTGATAAGCACGAATATTACAAATAATTCTTAATGCTACTTATCTATTGAATCATACACAATGCTTCTGTTGAATACGAATGAGTGAAAAAGAGAAATTTTTTAAACTAAAATCTATACTAAAAATTAACTATTCATTAAATCTTACAATTATGAAAACTAACATGAACAAAGTTGAACTCATCGGATTCGCAGGAATGAATCCTGAAATTCGCGAACTTGCCGGAAACGTTAAAATTGCACGCTTCCCCTTGGCAACAAAAGAAAATTACCGTGACAAAAACGGTGATTGGATCAGCAATACCACATGGCACCATGTTGTGCTTTGGAATGACAATGCCAGTGTGGCATATGACGCAATCAAAAAAGGAGACCGTGTGCATATCACAGGAAAAGTTTCCTACAGAACCTACGAGGCCTCCAACGGAGAAAAGAGATTTTCTGCTGAAATTGTTGCCTATGAGTGCAAAGTGATCTCTAAAATTGTGGCTGTCGAATAGCACATCGTTTGATCATAAAAAAAAAGGCTGCATTGTTGTGCAGCCTTTTTTGTTTTATAACAGTTTTTAGAGTGTCGCTTTCACTGCAAAATCATCCATTTTCCATTTTGAAGTGTTCGCATTTCCATTTCCGCTTGATGTGTATTGTAATGCGATATAGACTGTTTGACCGATGTAGGCACTCAGGTCTATTTGTCCACTTGATGTCCATGATTGAGAGTGTGGTACAGGGAAGGTGGCTGCAAGTGCAGTCCATGTTGCGCCTAGTGGGTTGCCGGAGCCTGCGTAATCTGTGGAGATGAATGCTTTCATTGGAGTGGGAGTTCCTGTATCGGTGTATTGAGTCCATGTTTTAAAACTTAGAAATGGATCTACCGCACCTGTAAGGTTAATGGCTTTGGTGATGAGCCAGTCGTCGCTGGCAACGTCAGCACTGTGTCCGTTGACTTCCATGCATTTTTCAGTAGAATTGTGTGCCCAATCTTTATTACTTGCTACACTGAATATAGTCCAGTTGCTTCCCGGAGCAGAGTCGAAATTATCTGCAAAAATATTTTGTGCCATGGGAGCATCAGGATCAAAACCGCTTAGGTCATCCAGATCACGAACATAAAACTGATAGTCTCCGTTAAAAACAGAAAGAATTCCTACTACTGATCCTGACCCTTGGGGGAGAAGACTGGCTGCAAAATCTGCATAGTTACTGGTTCTGACGAGGATCACGTTATCACTTGCGTCTTTTAGGTTGCGGTTTGTTGTGGTTGTGGTTTCAGCAAATGGAATTCCAGGTGTTTCAAAATAAACATTTTCTAATTTGATGAGTGTTCCCAAGTGGGCTGTTGTAAGTCCAGGGATTGTTACTGTCACTGGGACAGGAGCAGCTCCAGGTAAACTGTCGCGGAACAGGTGACTTGCAATAAGAACATCTGGAAGACGTCCGATGGCACCGTTGTATTTATACCCAAGCTGTTGCATACCATTGTATTTGCCAATATACATTCCTTGGCATTTGATATAAATGCGCTGTCCGAGTTTGAATTCATTGTAAAGACCTGGTTTGTCAAGCTTGATTTCAATACCTGCTGTATTGTCACTGATAAATAGAGTTTTGTATAGATTCCCTGATTCATCATTGGCGATAACAATACCTTGAATGATGATGTTGTCAGTGATGGTGTCAAGGTTGCTTGTAAACATGCCCTTGAGTTCAGCAATCGTAGTGTTTGATTCAAAATCAACACTGGGAATATTAATTGGGGGTTTATCAAACTCTTCTTTGATACAAGATTGTCCAACACTTACAAAGAGGAGTGAAATAAATACTAATAAAAATCTTGATGTTTTAGTTTTCATTATAGTGATTTTTTTAATTTATTTTTCGTGAGTTTCTATTTAAATTGTTGTTTTTATTGGTGTCTTTAAATTCAATGACTTACAAAGGTAATTGAAAAAACATAAAATATATGTGATGATTTTACTTTAATTTTTTGGTTACTAATTAGAACCGGTATGATACCATTACAAAATAATTCCTTCCGTAGCCGTAGAAATATTTGGGAGGGAATTTGTTTATATTTTTATTTTCAAAATCAAAACGCATTTGTTCAAAACCACCAGTTCTGATTTCTTGGTTATTAAGTAAGTTGTTGATACCGATATTCAGTCCTATGAAATTATTTTTGATCTTCCATGATTTATAGAAAGAAAGGTCAATGGTATACGCATTTTCAAACTGGTACTGATTGGTAATCTCATCAATCAGTGGATCATCTGGACCTAGATTGCTTACGGCAGCATCTGTTCTACGTTCGGGATTGAATGACATGTAGTATTTGTCAAAGAAATTGAAATTGACATTTACAAACCAGAACTTGTTACTGTTGTATCTGAGTCCGCTGGTTGCAACAAACTGTGGAGTTGAGTAATCATTGAAATATCTTGAGTAAATAACTTTTGTGGTGTCAGGTTTTGAACCGTTGGCATAGGATATTGTGGCTTCGGGTCTTGAAGTGTAGACGTAATTCCCAACGTTCACAAAACTTGTCCAGTTTAAACCTTTTAGTAGCTCAAGAGAAATTCCTAACTCGATGCCTTGGTGGATTTTGTCAATTCCTGTTCGTGTATATGTGACAAAGGTTCTGAGATCATCATGATAAAAACCCATCTGATTTGTCTGGTTTTCGAAATAGGTCTGATAGGCTGTAATGCGTCCTGAGAGTTTCTTCCCGGTGCGTTGATATGTGATATCGCCGCTGAGGATAGATTCTTTTTCAATATGGTCGATGTAAAGGTTTGAAATGGTGGGTACCACGTAAATGTTAGCCAGTGCTGGGGGCAAGGTCATATTTGCAACGTTCACTCTAATGAAGTCACGACCTGTAAATTTATAGGTAAGTCCGGCTTTTGCAGAATAGGTGATAAACGATTGAATATCACTTTTTCCCAATGAATTGTCGGGATAGCGACCATTTTGCATTTTTCCTTCTCGTTGGTATGCATTGTAATCCACGCTGTAACCAGCATACACGTCAAAGTGAGGTTGAGTGTACTGAAACAGTCCCCAATGCCGCCCTTTTTTGCGTGAAAGGATGTAGTCATAACCGTATTTGTCGCCTTCACCAAGCCTGACATCGGGATGCAGCAGGTCGTTGATCAGAACGGCAGTATCTCCGGCAAAATCACGTTCGGCAAACTGGTCAATGTCTATCCAGTATTCACCTCCGAGGAGATCTTCAATAGTTTTAAAATATTCACCCTGATAATATTGAAACTCCAGGCCTCCGAAAATTGAGATGTTTGAATTGAGATTATATTTCCCACTTGAAGTCAGTGCAGCAGTGTGGCTAACGGTTTTTCTGTTTTCAATGATATATTTTGCCTGAGCATCTTCTAGATTCTGTAAATAATTGATTTGATACATATTATTCCAGTTAACCTGGCTGACACTTTCGTCGGTTTCCCATCCTTCTTTTACTATTTGCTGAATATAGGGATCAGTTTGATAACCTGGCAGATATCTGTAATAATCTGGGCGTGGGTCGGGAGCATCATACCAATTGAGTGAGGTTGTCCCAAACTCAGTATATGAATATGATAAAGCTGTATTGATTCTTAGTTTTTCTCCAGGATTCCAGAAGTGATTGGCAATCATCACGGGTTTAATCAGTTTACGTATTTTGGCATTTCTTTTTTCACCTTCTTGCCATCCCCAGTTGGGATTATAATAGTTTGATCCGGTGAGATCATAGGCTTCTTGAGTTGAGGGAGCTTGTAGTGCCCTGCGGTAAGGTGAACTGAAAGCTGAAATAACTATGCTGTGTTTGTTGTTGATTTTTTTTTCGGCAGAAGCAAAAACAGAGTATGCATCATACCATGTGCCTTCCACATATCCTTCTTGTGCCCAGCGTTTTGATCCGTTAAAGGCAAAAGCCCAGTTGTTTTTTAACAAGCCACTCCCGTATGTGTATGTTACACGGTTGTTGTAGCTGCGATTGGATAAGGCATAGCTAAATTTATGCTGTTTCGGCATCAGGGTTGGTCTAGTACTGGTGTTGCTGATTCCTCCCACACTTCCAATACCGAAATGAGCAGGAGTTAAGCCGTTGTATGATTCTTGATCTCTCATGGCATCGTTGAGTCCACCCCATTCTGACCATACAGGACGATTGGTTTCTGCTTGATTCATGGGAATGCCGTTGATGTACATATTGTAGTATTCTGAACCATAACCACGATATTTAAAACTGCAGAACCCAAGATTGTATGAAGCAAATGATAAAAAGGGATCTTGACTACTAGCAAGGAACCCTGAAATATTTTGGTCCACTTTGTCGCTTTCAAGTGAGGCAAATGAAACGACTGTCTCATCTGTGCCCCCTACATTGATTGCTGCGCCAGAAAGGTGCATGGTGATTGGGTCAAGAATAATGTCTGTGTTTTCAACGCGAAGGTCTGTTCTGTATATGCTATAACCAAGGGTGTTAACTGTTAGGATATAGAAGCCAGGCTCTAGTTGCATGCTGAATTCTCCAGTTGATCCAGTGGTTATTTCAACACTTCCAGCAGATATAACAGCCCCTTCAATGGGGACGTTTGTTCGTGCTTCCATAACAGATCCCGAAATTGTAAACTGTTGAGCTGAGACCATGCCTGAAATCAAAAAGATAATAATAGTAGTCAGGCCGACGTGTAATATGTTTTTCATGGAGTTTGAATTAATTTTACAAAATTACAAAAAAAGATGTCTTAATATTGAAAGAATAACAATTATTCAGTTGTTAAAGCAAATATTTTTGTTTGTTGCTTAAAAGGTTCAAAGAATCTTGGTTGTTATGTATGTACATATATCGCTTATATCCGCTGCAAGGTTGTCTTTTGAGCATCATTTGCTCTCATGTAAAAAAACGTAAAGAATCAAGTTCCTCCTTTTTGCTTTTTTCCCTTTTATTTAAAAAGGGTGAAGATAAATATATAGTAAAAGAGAGATTTTAAACTTAAAGCTGATTACTTGACAAGAGTTATATCTCCGCTGAGGCTAATGCTTTTATGATTAGATAAAGTAGCTTTCAGAGAATATACAAACACTCCTGGATCCATCAGTTTTCCTTTATATGTACCATCCCATCCTGTGTTTTGATTTGTGGTTTCAAACACTTTTTCTCCCCAACGTGTATAAACGATAAATTCAAGAGAGACAATGCCTTCACCTCTCACATAAAGCATATCATTTTGTCCATCACCATTTGGCGAAAAAATATTGGAAACTACCACATGGGGAACATAGGTGTCACAAATGATATAAGGATCACCGAGGGAAACAATGACGGTTTTTTGACATCCGTTTGCATCGGTTGTGATAATGGTGTATGTCCCTTCTCCCAGCTCTGATGTTGATGTGCCTGAACCTTGGGGATTCCAATTGTAATTGTATGGTGTTGTTCCACCGGATACAGAGATAGTGATAGAACCGTCCATTGCGCCTGTACATGATTCGTTCACTTTCGTTGCAGATATGATGGGAGATTCAAAAACTGTAATGCTTGTTGTTCCAGTGTTGCCGCAAGGTCCTGGAATTGTATAAGTAATGATATGATTCCCTGCGCCGGCTGTTGATGGATCAAATAATCCAGTGGATGGGTTTGTGATTCCTGTCCCGCTCCATGTTCCGCCGGGGTCTGCTGCAGTGAGCGTAATTGAGTTGTCGGCAGAGCAAAAGGGTCCTGCAGAGGAGATTGTTGCATCAAAATTATCAATAATCATAACAGTAACTTGGGCAGTATTGGAACATGAGTTGTCGTCTGTTCCGGTCACAGTATATGTAGTGTTTGCAGTTGGGAAAACTGCAATAGGACTTCCTGTGCCGCTATTCCCCCAGCTATAATTAATTCCACCATTGGCAGTTAAAATGACTTCTTGTCCCAGACATATTGTTTGCGGAGATGCGCTGGCAGTGATTGAGGGTAGAGCATACACAGTGATTGTAGTTGTTCCAGTATCGCCACAAGCCCCTGCAATTTCATAAGTGATTGTATGTGTCCCTGCTCCTGCAGCTGAGGGGTCAAAAGTTCCTGTAGATGGATTGGTAATTCCATTTCCAGTCCATGTTCCGCCCGCATCAACGGCAGTCAAGTTGAAAGGTGTTGCATCTGCGCACATTGGTGCCACAGCGCTGATGGTCGCGTCAGCAGCAGCAGTAACATTTACGGTGACAGTAGCAGTGTTTGAGCAATTATGCACATCGGTTCCAGTAATAGTCCATGTGGTCGTCGTAGTGGGGGATGCCACATGTGATGATCCGCTTCCTGAGGGACTCCATGAATAATTGCCTGCTCCTCCAGCATTGAGTGTCACGTTGTCGCCATCACAAATGTTGGTTGAAGAAGCATTCAAGGTGACAGATGGCAAGTTGTACACAGTGATTGTGGTTGTTCCAATATCGCCGCAAGCTCCTGTAATGGTATAGGTGATAGTGTGTGTTCCTGATCCTGCAACGGAGGGGTCAAAAGTTCCTGCAGATGGATTAGTAATTCCGCTTCCGCTCCAAGTGCCACCTGCATTAAATGCACTCATGTTGAAAGGCGCTGCATTAATACACACAGAAGCATGAGGATTTATTGTGGCATTTGCATTAGGTATGACTGTTACGGTGACTCCAGCAATTTCTGAGCATGGTCCCGATGTGCCTGTAACTTGATATGTCGTGGTCGTAGTAGGTGAAGCAGAAACAGTTGCGGTGTTTCCTAAGCCATTGCTCCAGACATAAGATGTTGCTCCTGTGGCTGTAAGATTCACAGAGTTGCCAGCACATATTGAAGGATTAGAAGGACTTACGGTGATATTTCCCATGACAGTTGCGAAAACTGTAACGGTGTCTGTTGCTGTCTGGCACCATGGGTTGCTGACAACTACAACGTATGTGTTTAGTCCCACTTGATGCTGTGGGTTAGTCACATTTTTTGTGTTATAGACAGTGGATGAATTGAGATGCTTCCACTGATAGGTGTATTGAGAAGGGTTGTTTGTGTTTGTAAGATTACAATTGATAGAGAAGTTGTTCCCCATACAGATATTGCTGTTAGAAGATGTTGCTTCTATTTGTGCATACTGCAATCGCAGAAATGACCTTCGCAAGGGGTTAGCATATTCTCTATTTGTGAATGAAACCCTACGATAAAGCTGTGTTTCATTTTCCATTCTTAATCTGACACCGTAATTGGGAGCACCATTGCAAATCCATTCTATGGCAATGTTAGAAATATCGACGGTATAATCTGCAGTGGATGGATTGGGTGTGCAAGATGGAACCAGAACTTGAGATGTGGTTGTTACAGCTGGTTGTGAATTCCATGTGACTGTTGTTTCTCCCCAATTTTGTGTGACTCTATTAACATAAAATCGGTTACTTGTTGCTTCCCCTGTATAAAAGTGAGTTTCGGTGCTTCCTGTGGGAAAAAGCAGGTGCAATGTTGCTCGGTTATCATACAGCATTGTGTGGTTGGTTGGAACATTTAAGTTGAATTTCCATAATCCTCTCATCGCCCCTTCTCCACAACCAGGTCCAAACCATGTCCAGTGTGATATAGTTGTTACCGTTGCAGTGCCATAATTCGTTGTTTGCCAGTCTGTACAATCTACATTAGTTTTGAGTGATGCATCTGCAATGCTTTGCATGTCAAATGTTTGTGATTTTGCTGGTAATAAAAATATAAATAAAATTAAAGCACTCAATCCAATAGCTTGAATTTTTTTCATTTTAGTAAAATTTATGTTAATAAATATATCCCAAAGGTAGTATTATTTTCGCTCAGTGAGCAAAAATATCTTATGAATTGAAAAATAGTTATCTGAGAAGAGTTACATCTCCTGAAAGGGTGACGTTTTCTTGGTTAGACAAGGTAGCTTTTAGAGAATACACAAATACTGCGGGGTCCATCATTTTGCCTTTGTATGTGCCGTCCCATCCTATGTTTTGATTTGTGGTTTCAAACACTTTTTCTCCCCAGCGTGTGTAAACAATAAATTCAAGAGTGACAATACCTTCTCCTCTGACGTAAAGCACATCATTTTGTCCGTCTCCGTTGGGAGAAAATCCTGTTGGAACTACCACGTGGGGTTTATAGGTATCGCAGGGTATATCAGGATCGCCTAGGGTTACAACGACTGTTCTTTGGCATCCGTTTGCATCGGTGGTGATAATGGTGTATGTTCCTTCTCCCAGCTCTGATGTCGATGTTCCTGAGCCCTGAGGATTCCAATTGTAATTGTATGGCGTTGTTCCTCCAGAAACGGAGAGTGTGATAGAACCGTCCATTGCTCCGGTACATGATTCGTTTACTTTTGTAGCAGATATTGTGGGAGATTCAAAAACTATAATGCTTGTTGTAGCAGTATCACCGCAGGCTCCTGGAATTGCATAAGTAATGGTGTGAGTTCCTGCGCCGGCTGTTGATGGATCAAATAATCCAGTGGATGGGTTTGTGATTCCTGTCCCGCTCCATGTTCCGCCGGGGTCTGCTGCAGTGAGTATAACTGAACCGTCAGCTGAGCAAAAGGGTCCTGCTGAAGAGATGGTTGCATCAAAACTATCAACAATCGTAACAG
>Ga0265295_1007525_pt1 | contig 12491 bp, 11 predicted proteins | sample Munlansysbiofilm_FD_192503 | JGI IMG/M metagenome (GOLD analysis project Ga0265295, IMG submission 192503) | Leachate microbial communities from a municipal landfill in Southern Ontario, Canada - Methane capture system biofilm | ecosystem: Engineered > Solid waste > Landfill > Unclassified ... | reverse complement strand
CCTAAAACCAGAATTACTTTTTTAGACCTTTTTAAGGAGGTCAAAAAGTTATTTCCGGTTTTCGACCGAGTAAATAAAAAAACATTAACTTTACCCTAATTCTGTCCTAAGAATGGGGGGTATTATACACAAAAGCTCTTTTAGTCTTAATTTTTCAAAATTTGTTTTCATAATTCAATCATTTTTTGTATATTGTGCAATTCTTTATATGATATTATTATGTCCTTACTTCTAAATGATATTACATAAATTATATTTTCTAATAACGACACATGCATCCATAAGCATGTATTGAGTCGCTTAAATAAATATATAAACTAAAAAATTACAATATGAAAAACGCTTATATTGCAACTTACCCTCCCCGACAATGTGGAATTGGAACCTTTACCCAAAACCTTTTTAACTCCATGATTGCATCAGACATTGATGAACCGAATCACAATAAGAGTTTTATTGTTGCTTTAAAAGATTTTGAGGAAGATTTAAGCTATCCCGAAGAGGTGAAATTTACCATACGTCAGGAATTTCAGGAAGATTATCTGGCTGCAGCAAAATACATAAACTTAAGTGGTGCAGATTGTTGCATATTGCAACATGAGTTTGGAATTTTTGGAGGACAAGATGGAGTTCATGTTTTATCTTTGATTCATCAGTTGGACATCCCCTTAATAGTAACGCTTCACACCGTAATACAAGCGCCCTCTTTTACCCAAAAAGAGATATTGCAAAGGATTGGCAAAATAGCCAATCGCATTGTGGTAATGAGTTATAAAGCAATAGAAATGCTGGTTGAGATATATGGAATTCCAAGAGAAAAAATTGCATACATCGAGCATGGCGTGCCAAATTATCGATATATTCAGGAAGAAGTAAAGAAAGAATTTAAATTAGAAAAGAGAAAAGTCTTGCTCACATTTGGCTTTGTAGGGCGAAACAAAGGCATAGAAACAGCCATAAAGGCTTTGCCCAAAGTTGTCGAAAAGCATCCAGATATTTTATATATCGTTTTAGGCAAAACGCATCCCAATGTTGTTAGATATGCAGGCGAAGAGTATCGACTGTATTTAACCCAACTTATTGAAGATCTTAAACTTGAAAAAAACGTAGTTTTACTAAACGAATACACTTCTCAAAAAGAGCTTTTTAAATATCTATATGCATCCGATATCTACATAACTCCTTATTTAAATGAAGCACAAATTACAAGTGGAACACTTGCATACGCTGTAGGAGTAGGTTCTGCCGTTGTTTCTACGCCATATTGGCACGCCACCGAATTATTGAGCAATGGCAGAGGCGTTCTTTTTGATTTTGGAGATACCGATCAGTTGTCAGATGTTTTAATAGACCTTCTTGATAATCCTGAAAAACGACTTGCGATCAGAAAGAAAGCATTTGAGCATGGACGAAAGATAACTTGGCCGAAGATTGGCTTTATTTATAACGATGTTGTTGAAAAAGTAATGGAAGAGAATATTAAAATTGAAAAGAAGGAAATTATCCCCTTCGATATTTCTCTTTTACCAAAATTTTCGCTGAATCATATTAAACGTCTTACCGACGATACCGGAATTATTCAACACGCAAAATTTGGAATTCCCAACCTTAAAGAGGGCTACTGCCTCGACGACAACTCAAGAGCTCTACTAATGGCCCTGATGGCGTATAAAATCAAAAAAGACCCCGTCACACTTGAGCTGTGTCCAATTTATTTAAGCTACATTCATTACATGCAAAACCCAAATGGTAGTTTCAAAAACTTTCTGAGTTTTAGCAGACAATTTTTGGACGAAGTGGGCTCGGAAGATTCTTTTGGAAGAACTATTTGGGCAATTGGATATATGTTAAGCAATTCTCCGAACGGTTCCTATTATCAAATTGGCAAGATGATATTTGATAAAGCAACCCCGTATTTTAATGAATTAAAATCCATTCGAAGTATTGCAAATACAATAATTGGTATTTCCCAATACCTACATAGCAATATGTCGGATGATATTATGATTGAAAAGCTGAGAGATCTGACCTATGTTTTGATGGATCATTATACAAAAAACTCTCATGACAACTGGAATTGGTTTGAAGAACTTTTGGCTTATGACAATGCCATACTTCCCCTAGCCTTGCTGCATGCAACAGAAATTTTAAACGATGAAGCGATTGAAAAAGCAGCTTTTGAATCCATGAATTTCTTAACAGAACACACCATGAGTAATGGATATTTATCTATTATTGGCAATGAAGGATGGTATAAAAAAGACGGAGAACGCTCTGTTTTTGCTCAACAACCTATTGATGCCATGGCGATGGTTTTGATGTATAGACAAGCCTACAATATTTCGAACGACAAGAAATATTTAAGAAAATTATTTAAATCATTTAAATGGTTTCTCGGGGATAATGATTTGAGAATGAGCCTTTTCAATCACGAAACACAGGGTTGTTTTGATGGACTTGAAAGCTATGGTGTAAACCAAAACCAAGGGGCAGAAAGCACTCTAGCCTACTTAATTTCATATTTAAGCGTGCTGGAAGCACATAAAGATTATTACCGTAAAGATTAAAACAAAATAAATTGAAAAAGACATTAATAAAAAGATATCCCAACAATCCAATTCTTACCAAAGATGACATTCCGTATCCCGTAGCCACAGTTCACAATGCGGGAATGGTGAAACACAACAACGAATACATTATGCTTTTCAGGTCGCATCAGCTCAACGGAAGAAGCATTATTGGGAAAGCTATAAGCAGCGATGGTTTTACTTTTAAAGTAGACCCTAAACCCTTCTTGACGCCAGCTACCGAAGGTGTTTTTAAAACTTACGAAGCACATGGAATAGAAGATCCTCGTATTGTATTTATCGATGGTGAATATTTAATTACATACAGTGCATATTCGGAAAATGGCGTACGAATTGGCTTGGCAAAAACCAAGGATTTTACTTCCGTAGAACGATTTTCATTGATTACCGAAGCCGATTACAGAAATGTGGTAATTTTTCCAGAAAAAATCAATGGATTGTATGCCCGACTCGATCGGCCGCACTCCGAAATTTCGCCTTGGGCAATTTGGATTTCCTACTCCCCTGATTTAAGATATTGGGGCGATTCGGAACTGATAATGAGACCCATGCAATATCATTGGGATGAAATGAAAATTGGTCCGGGTGCTACGCCCATCAAAACGCCTCGCGGATGGCTCAATATTTATCATGGTGTATTTCCAACCATGGCAGGAAGCGTTTACCGACTTGGCGTTGCTTTGCACGATTTAGAAAATCCAGCAAAAATAATTGCCGTAGGCGATGAATGGATTCTTCAGCCAGAAGAAACATACGAAATTACAGGCTACGTCCCAAATGTTGTTTTTACATGCGGGGCAATTCCCGAACCCGATGGAAACGTGAAAATTTATTGGGGCGGAGCCGATACGGTGATGTGCGTTGGAACTGCAAACATAGAAGAACTGGTGGATCATTGCTTTATAAATAGCAGAAACGCCTTGTGAAATGATGAGTCTATTTCAAAAAGCAATCATCTAATATTTCAAAAATAAAAAATAGACAAATAAAACTAAAAAATATATAAATGAAAGTCGCAATTTTAGCTCCCATAGCATGGAGAACACCGCCACTAAGATACGGCCCATGGGAACAAGTAGCATCTAACATAGCCGAAGGATTGGTAAAAAGGGGATTGGATGTTACCCTTTTTGCCACGGGCAATTCTCAAACAAATGGAAAACTTCAATATATTTCTGAAACGGCGTATGCCGAAGACGATTCGCTGGATCCGAAAGTGTGGGAATGTTTGCATATCAGCAACATAATGGAACAAGCATCAAAATTTGATATTATTCATAATAATTTTGATTTCCTTCCGCTTACCTATTCCCGATTAATTGAAACGCCCATGATTACTACAATTCATGGATTTTCATCCGAAAAGATAATTCCTGTATATAAAAAATACAACAGCAATAATTTTTATGTTTCCATAAGCAATTCTGACAGAAGTTCTGAACTTGATTATATCGACACCGTTTACAACGGAATAGATAGTAGGGATTTTACATTCAATCCAAATCCGAAAGACTACTTGTTGTTTTTTGGCAGAATACATCCCGATAAAGGGACTTGGGAATCAATACAGATTGCAAAAAAGGCAAAAAAGAAATTAATAATTTCAGGTCTAATTCAAGATGAAAATTATTTTATTGAGAAAGTAAAACCGTTTATAAACAATCAGGATATAATATATGTTGGAAATTCGGGCCCCAAAGAGAGAGATTTACTATTGGGAGAAGCCCTCGCTCTGCTCCATCCCATTAGTTTTGACGAACCGTTTGGTTTGAGCGTTGCAGAAGCGATGTTTTGCGGAACGCCCGTAATTGCTTTCAACAGAGGTTCGATGCCCGAATTAATTGATGATAAAAAAACAGGATTCCTTGTAAATACAGTTGATGAAGCTGTGGAATCTTTGAAAAAAATAGAATCAATTCATCGAAAAAACTGCCGTGAATGGGCATTTTCAAATTTCAGCCTCGAAAAAATGACAGATGGATATATAGATGTTTACAAGCAAATTATTCAAGACAAAAAAAACTGACAAAATAATGATAAAGCAATCAATGGATATAAAACAAATTGTAAGAAGAAAGAAATTAAAAATTGTAGGAGATAATTCCCGCGTAATTGTATTGCCTCATATTCCGAGCGAATTGCCACGTATAGGCAATATAATATTTAGAGTTCTAAAACTCAATAAGGACGAATCGGAAAAACTTTTACACGAAACGCTACTCCTTTTTGCAAATCGCCATAAAGATATTCAACAGCAATTTTTGAGACATTACGATAAAATTTCCGAATATATTCCACAAGGAATTTATCCTAACAAAACTCAAAAATTGCTTATTGGTGCATTTCTAACCATGGAATATTCCATCGAATCTGCCGCCCTTTTTAATCCATCCATTGTACCTCATCCAGACCAATCTTTGCTTCCAAAAGGGTGCATGAGGTTTATTATGAGCTTGAGAGCAACCGGAGAAGGACATATTTCATCCATTGTTTTTAGAAGCGGAATTATTGATCAGAATTTCTCGTTCAACTTTGATAGTGTATCCGAGTATGTTGAAACTCCAGCCATGGTTCACGATCCATTTTATGACAATAATTTGTTTGAAATGAAGCTAAAAGACCTAAAGGCGTGGAACGATACCAGTAAAACTATAATGAGCAAGCTCTCTAGTTTTTTCACACATGCTGAATTGAAGCTAAGCATACAAGAGGTCTACATGAAAGATGGTCACGATACAGACCATTGGACTATTAATGTTATTAATTGGCTGGCTGATTCAAACTATAAAATAAAATTTAATGACGACACTGCTATTTGCGAACGTGTAATTTTCCCGGTGTCATCCAATGAGAGTAAGGGCATTGAAGATGCTCGTTTTGTAAAATTCGTCCATGAAGACGGAGAAGAGACCTACTATGCAACGTATACGGCATACAACGGACGAAGTATTTTGTCTCAATTAATTGAAACAAAAGATTTTCAAACCTTCAACATTATCACCCTTAATGGAGAAGGGGTTAAAAACAAAGGAATGGCTCTTTTCCCCCGAAAAGTGAATGGAAAATATGCGATGCTTTCGCGTCAGGATGGGGAAAATAATTACATTATGTTTTCAGACAATTTGCACTTTTGGCACTCTGCTACTTTTCTTCAAAAACCAGAACAAGCCTGGGAGTTTGTACAAATTGGGAATTGTGGTTCGCCGATAGAAACCGAAAAAGGCTGGTTGGTGCTCACCCATGGCGTAGGCAATATGCGACAATATTCTATTGGCGTAATATTGCTGGATTTGAACGATCCTACAAAAATAATTGCACGTTTGGATGAACCTTTATTATCGGCAACCGAAGAAGAACGAGAAGGATATGTTCCAAACGTAATATACTCTTGCGGAGGAATGGTGTTTAACAAAACCCTCATTTTGCCCTATGCTTCGTCGGATATTACTTCCCGAATTGCGGTCGTAAATTTAGAAGATCTGTTTAGCAGGATGAGATTTATTGAAAATTAGTTATTGTCCAAAAAATGGAGCAGGAAGTGAGCGATTAGTTCGCTCAATGTCCTCTCACACCACCGTATGTACCGTTCGGTATACGGCGGTTTCTTAATTTATACACACAGAGTTATAATAAGTCGAGAAAAATAAGTATCCTGATTTTCATACCAATTCGTTGCTGATAGAAGTTTGAAGAATTTGGCTTTTGGCGTAACGCCAAAAGCCAAAAGTGGTTCGCAAAACGGGGATAGTATTTGTGCAATAGCTTGCTGTATAACTCTATCAACAACCGTAGGAATTCCTACTCGTTTGACTTTTCGGTGACGCCCCGTTTTATCAAGGAGTATTTAGTCTCCACTTTGCAAATGTATTTATATTTTACTTATTTCAATAAAACTTTTTTCAAAACTATGGCATGATTTATTTTTGGGTCTTTGGCTCCATATAACAAGGTTACGTTTTCTGATTTTGAAATTTCTCTTAATTTAATTAATTCATCCTCTTTCACCAGCAATTCTTCCTGATAAAGTATGGCAAAATCATTAAAGCGTTCTTCTTTGTGGTCAAACCATTTTCTAAGTTCTGTTGATGGAGCCACTTCTTTATTCCATTCATCAAGATGTGCAGATGCTTTGCTTACTCCTCTGGGCCAAAGTCGGTCTACCAATACTCGGTAACCATCGTCTTCTGAAGGCTCATCATATATTCTTTTAATTTGTATATTTTCCATTTTTTCCAAGATTTGCACATCCTAAAACAGATTGAGTTTTAAAACTCTTCCTTTACAATCATTTTCTGGTCAATGTTCAGGTTTTGTAAAATTTTCTCTACCGCATCCATCATGGGTGGCGGACCACATATATAAAAATATTTCTTCAAATCAATTCCAGATTTTTTCAGAAAATCTTCCGTGATAAATCCATATCCATATTCTACGGTTTTTTCATCCGACAAAATATTGATAAAATTTCGACCTAAAATCTTCTCAAATTCATCTTTAAGAACGATGTCAGCCTTTGTTTTATTGGCATAAATTAGTTTATTATTTCCTATTTTGTTTTGGGAATGCAAGTGTCTGAAAATGGATATAAATGGAGTTATTCCAGCTCCGCCAGCAATAAATGCACCTTCGCCTTTATACGCAATGGTTCCCCACGGCTCATCAATAATTAGTTCATCGCCAGGTTTCAAGCTGAGCATTTCGTTGGTTACTCCTTTGTGCGACGGATACGTTTTAATAGTAAACTCGAGCACATTATCATCGGGAAGATTGGTAAAAGTGAAGGGTCTTATTTCGTTTTTCCAGCCCTCTTTGTTTATCGCAACTTCGGTTGCTTGGCCGGGACTAAAAGTATAATGCAGCGGTTTTTCAGTTACAATTCTCAGTACATCATGCGTTATTTTTGATACAGATTTTACCTTTGTCATGACTTTATGTTTTTTAATTTATATCATTCTGTTTCAAAAAACTTTCGATTTTGGAAACAAAAATAGAATTACCTATACTAACATGAAACTCAAGTATTTGTTTAGAATTGTTTAATATTTCCTCACTATCAAATTTCAGGATTGCTGTTTTTTCGATCTATCTCTTTTTGTAAGATATCCAATTTCGCTTGAATAGATTTATTAATTTCCGCATTTTTTTGGTCAAATTCTTTTACAGATTGATCACGATGTTCATGAATTATTTCTTTTACAGATTTTCTTTCATTTTCCATCGTCTTGTTCAACTCATTCCCTATTTTAGTAATGCTCTCATTGGTATCGGATGATAATTGAGCAAGCTTTTGATTGCTTTCCGTCCTTTGCTTTTCATAAATCTGATTCATCTCATTTTGTTGTTCGCTAAACATGACTTTTATCTCATCAATTCTTGCATTTACATACTCTTCGGTTTTTAATATTTTATTTTTTAAATCAGTTTCTTTTTGATTCATTTCAATTTTTAGGGTCGATAATTTTGATCTCATATATAATAAATAGACCAAAACAAAAATAAAAGAGCTCACCAAGCCAAAAATCACATAATACTTTCTTTTGTGAAGAGACATGCTCATTTTGGATGTTTGATCTTCTAATTTGGTCATCGAAGAGGCAATCGAATTTTGGCTGACAGCACTTTTTTGAATTTCACTATTGATTGATTGAAGCAATGAAAAAATACTGTCCGTTTTTTCAATTTCTTTAAGTAAAATCTGCTTTTGATCATTTAATTGAACTTTCAAAGCAGCATTCGATTTTTGTAAAAGCACAATATCATTGGTGATATTATCTTTCTCTTTTTGCAAAATATTAGTTTGAGCTGGTAAATAGCTAAACGATATCAGCATTGCTGTGATAAATAATAATCTTTTCATATCTCTTTGTTTTTAATTGGTTTTCACAAACATACTAAATAAATATCAAATATTTAAACAAACCGCCAAAAATTACAAAAAGTTTATTTACACAATCTTGAAAAGGCATATTATAAGCTACTCGTAATTTGTTTTTAGTGTTCGATATCATCTTCTCTTCCGCCAATAATTCCTTTGATTTATCTCCTTTTTAGAAACCTTCATATTGGGGTTTCACAATTTCCACTCCATCATTTCTTATAAAGCCACGCAAGCCATTTTTCACAACCAAAACCAAATCTTTTTGATATTCGCCAACGGAGAACTTTTTTTCCTGTGGTTCTTTCCCGAATAGCAGCATGGACAACAAAAGGAACAATATTAAAGAAATAATTCTTGTTTTCATATTTATTAGTTATTTTCAATACTCTTGCCCCTAACTCCTGAAGGGGGAGTATTGAAAATCAATTGATTAAATCAAGGTTTTCAATATTTTTCCCTTTAGGGTGCAGGGGTTAAAAAAATATTGAAAATTTATCGGACAATCGTAAATCAAAATATCCAATAAAAAACATGTCATCAAATAAACTTGAATTATTTATCAAATCACTAATTTTATCTTTATTGTAAACAGTATCAATTTTCGAAATTTTTTCAAATGGATAGCTCTATTTTTCTTGTCCGTATAACAGTGAAAAGTGAAGAATAAATATCAATAAAAATATATTTTGTTTCATTATTAGAAAGAGATTATATTTAAGGATAAACAAAACGTTTGAATTAATGATTTTGTTTATATCAAATTTATGTTTGCTCTTTCAAATTTCAATTTGCTTTTTAAAAACAGCAAATTAAATTCAATAATTTCGGAATAAATATAATTGATCCTATGACCAAGGCCGTAAGTGCACTTATCAGGACAGCAGCGGCAGACAAATCCTTTATTTTTTTTATTCGCTTATCTTTTTCGGGCGAAATAATGTTGGCAATGCTCTCGATAGCCGTGTTTATTATCTCAACAACCATTACAAATCCAATAGCTAATAGCACCACAAACCACTCATTTACTGAGATTTTGAATATAAATCCAGCCATCACTACAACTATTGCTGCAAATAAGTGGATTCGTGCATTATGCTCTTCTTTTATCAAAATTTTCAATCCATTAAATGCGTATGAAAAACTTTTGAGTCTATTTGATAACGAAAATTTCTGATGCTTCATGAGTGCTGTTTTTATATACCAATAACGATGAATAACATAAATAATTGCAAAATCAAACCATAAGTCTTGATTTTAATTTTTTACATTTGATTTGATACTATTAAAATAAAATAAAAATAATCACAGCATTTGCTTTGCATTATCAACCGTAATTTCTAAAACTCTGGTCAAAAATGAAAATTTACTTTTCATCATGTCATATTCTCTCCCCGATTCAATATATTTAGCGGTGCCATCAATAATAAATGCAATTCCACCAATAATTGATTTGAATACTATAATATCAAAATAATTTTCATACGGAATATCGGTTGCATCTATGTCTTGGTATGTTATAAGCGAAGCAATATTATATTGTAAATGAAGCTATTGTGCCGTTTCCTTAACATCTTTCAGGTCTGAACAGACAACTGTTTTTCCCTTTAGTGCAAGCCAAAGAGAAAGACCACCTTGTCGCCCGCCCAACTCAAGCCCGTTTTGAACTTTGTCCCAAACAATATTGCTCTCCCAATACAAAAGTGCTTTGGAACAAGATTTTACATCCCATTTTTCATGATTAATCTAAATGAATTGATTAGAGAAAAGTAAGCCTTCTCTACACTTTAGGTGGCTGAATATCGACAAAAGTTTCTGGATAAGATCTTTTCATCGCTTCCTGAATTCCGCTCCACACACTTTCGCCTCCATCAAATCCAAGTTCGTTGTATTTTAGTTCATTTTTCACTTTTTCACAGTCGGCAAAGAAGTCCTTAGATAAAATATCGGTCATGATTTTCGCCATGTGAAGTCCGCTTTGTATTCCCTGTTTTTTTTGTTTCGACACCATTGATAAACCTGCAAGATATCCTAAAAAGGCGGGCATTTTTACAAACTTCTTAGGAAAACCAGCACTGGCCATCATATAAACGATCATCTCACGATACTTAATATTTGCACTGGCTGGAAGATAATATTTTCCATTTTCTCCATTATAGGCTGCTGCAACGATGCATTGAGCAACGCCTGTGACATGAATTGCAGTGGTTCCACCTCCAGGAAAGAAAATAGCGGGTAATTCTTTAAATCTTTCAACAAAGACATCTTTCCAGATGGGCATCCTGCCTGGCATTTCACCAAAAATATAAGGCAATTCAATAATCATAACATCAAATTCATGATCAATTCCCAAATCAATTATTGCTTTTGCCTGTTCCGTTCTGCATTTTATATATGGATGATATTTAGAGAGTTTGCCGTTTTTAATTCTGTCAAAATATGTAAAATAAGAGTTCATTATCACGCAACGTCTGATGCCTGCCCTTTTGGCTGCTTTGCATATTTTCAAGCATTGTACGACCAGCTTCTCATGAAAGAAATCATAAGACGGTGCTTTTGGTGTGATTCTCTCGTCAGGACCAAGTGCATAAACGAATGTATCATAATTTTTGCCCTGAAGCAATTCAAAAACTTCATCTTCGCTCATCGAAAATAAATCGCCAAATGATTTGGATATTTCTGGAGGAAACCATTCGTTTTCATTGATGTTCTCGTCCAAAGCGATGGTGCTTACACTCACCCCTTTTTCCAAAAATTGCAATGCCGAATAGTATCCTAAAAATCCAGTTCCACCTGCAATAAAAACTTTTTTTACGGTATGTTTCATATTCAATTATTTTTTAAAGAACCGATTAATCAGCTCTTGGTTTGATTCTCGTATGGCTTCCAATGGTTCGGATTGCTTAATAAGTCTGTTTTTAATAATTCCTTTTAGAAAAGAAGTGACTGCTCTTTGAAGGCCAGAAACTTTGCTTTCTTCATTTTTGTAATAAGATTCTAGGTTATCACGTCTAAATTTCAATATTTCTTCAAGGGCATCTCCATCTTGATAAAAACCACAGTGAAAATTGTGATCAGCAAAAGAATTTTCAGGAAAGTCAACTTTTCCAAGGCCAAATATTTTAAAAGATCGGTTCAGAAAATCAGAATATAAACATCTGCAACTTTCACCACCTCCCAAATTATATATTTTACCAGAAATTTCCTCTTTATGCGATAATGCGTTAACGAAAGCTCTTCCCGTATCCGCAGGCGAACAAATTTCCATCGAAGTAGCCAGCGGCATATGAAACATCAATTTAGAAACTTTGTGATTCCCCATAATGGCGGTAAGTCTGAAAATACTCCATTCGAGCTTGCTCGTTGCAATAACTCCTTCGGCTTCAATCTTGGTTTTCGCATATTCATCACCCAGACTTGGAAGAATGGGGTCATTGATATAAATATCTGGATAGAGAAGCCGATCGCCATAAACCGAAATTGAGGAGCTGTAAATCAGAAAAGCATGGGGCGATAATTTTTCAAGATTTCTCACTAAATTTGTGGTACCAATAACATTAACCCTGTATGCAAGTTCTTGATTATCGTCGGCTAAAGGTGGAATAATTGCGGCAATATGAATCACAAAATCCTTATCCAAACAAACCCTTGCAACATCTTCATTATTAGAAATATCACCATACTTGATTTGAATTTCTTTTTTATATTTTGAAAACATTTTCCGTGTTTTCGAATTATCTAAATCAAAGACCATTATTTCAAATCGGTCTTTTTGTTGATGCAACTGCTTTAAAATTTCAAATCCTACAGTTCCAGAAGCGCCCGTAAGTAGTACTTTTATTTTTGAACTCATAAGAATTAATTTTTCTCAAATATCGGATTTAATTGTATACAAAATATGGATTGCTATTTATTTTTATAAAAAAATAATTGTTTTTTTTTTCAAACTCACGAATAAATACAGAAGAAAGAGTGGTTATTGATTTGTTTGTATATTAAACGATAGAAAAAGCGAATTATAAAAATTC
>Ga0265295_1007524_pt1 | contig 12493 bp, 9 predicted proteins | sample Munlansysbiofilm_FD_192503 | JGI IMG/M metagenome (GOLD analysis project Ga0265295, IMG submission 192503) | Leachate microbial communities from a municipal landfill in Southern Ontario, Canada - Methane capture system biofilm | ecosystem: Engineered > Solid waste > Landfill > Unclassified ... | reverse complement strand
ATCGAAAAAAGATTTGTTCAACTTCAACGCTATATTATACATTGGTTTTCATTGCATATCTATAACGATTTGTCAAATCACTAGCATAATTTGATAAAAATAACATTTTCTATACATCAAAGCTGCTAGTCTGAAATAAGAATGCAGAACTCAATCGACCGCTAAAAAGCAAATCAGGGAGCTTGCCGATGTCTCAGCACGACACCTATGATCTTTTAGCCAAGAATTTTTTCAAGAACCCGAAGCTGCCGCTGCGGATTTGGATGCACGAATATAAAAGCAGCATGGCCCCCTGACACCGGCACAAGGATTTTCACGAGCTGGTGCTGGTTTGCAGCGGCCATGCCAGCAACGAAACCAGCCGGGGATGCACTCTCCTGAGCGGCGGCAATGTGCTTTTCTTCCCAGCCGGCTCGGTGCACCGCTACAAGGAAATGTCCAGCTTCTGGCATTACAACATACTTTTTGACGCCAGTCTACTGCAGGAGCATATACTGCAGTTGAGGCGTTTGCCGACCTACAGGCTGCTTTTTGAAACTGAAAGCGACAAGCAGCAACCCGCCTGCTCGCCTTTGCTGGATGTCTCCCCGGAAGTGCTGAGGCGGCTGATCGAGCAGCTCGAACAAATGCGCAATGAGGAGGCGGTGGGAGCCCAGGGCTGGGAAACCGAGGTCTATTTCAGATTTCTATATTTTATCGCTTATCTGCTGCGCAACTGCAGCCTGCAAAGCAAGTCGCCGGACAGCCATATCGAGCAAATCACCAGGGTGGTTCGCCTTATGGAAAGAGACAGCCGCCAGCCTTACAATCTAAAACTGCTGGCCGCCGAGCTGCATATGTCGGAAAGCAGCTTCCGACAGCATTTCAAGGCGGTCACCGGCTTTGCCGTACTTGACTATCTAATTAGGCTGCGCATCAAAAAGTCATTATTCCTGCTCTGCTCATCCAACTCGGTCAGCCGGGTGGCCGAGCAAAGCGGCTTCCCGGACAGCAACTACTTCACCAGGCAGTTCAGCAAGCTTACCGGCCTGTCCCCCAGCCAATTTCAGCGCCAGTACCAGCAGTATCCTGCATTGCTGCATGAAATCGCCAAGAGGCTTTTGCTGTCCAAGAGCGCAGACTAGAGCCAGCTTTTGGGACACTAAGACACACTAAGACACACTAAGACACACTAAGATTTTTAGGCGAGGCAGCTAGGCACAAAAGGTCTCAAAAGTCCCAAAGGTATGCTTATTCCCACTCGATGCTGCCCGGTGGTTTTGGCGTGGTGTCGTAAACCACGCGGCTGATGCCCTGCACCTCGTCGATAATGCGGCGGCTCATACGCTCGAGCAGCTCCCAGGGCAGCCTGGTCACCTGGGCAGTCAGCGCATCTATGGAGTTCACCGCTCGTATGGCGACCACATACTCATAGGCGCGTTTGCCTGCCTTGATGCCCACCGCCCGCACCGGCAAAAACACGGTCAGAGCCTGCCAGGTCTTGTGATACCAGCCGGAGGTCAGCAGCTCCTCGACCACAATGGCGTCTGCCTGGCGCAGCATCTCCAGGGTCTGCGGCTCTATGGCTCCCAAGTGTCGCACTCCCAGCGAGGGGCCCGGGAAGGGGTGTCTGTCGAGCAGCTCGGCAGGCAGTCCCAGCAACGCGCCTAGCTCCCTGACCTCGTCTTTAAAGAGTCGCGCTATGGGTTCAATCAATTTAAAGGGCAGGTTTTCGGGCAGTCCGCCCACGTTATGGTGGCTTTTGATGACTGCCTCCGGGTTGCCGTCCAGGGCGATACTCTCGATAATATCGGGATATATGGTACCTTGTCCCAGGAAAGTGGCCTTGCTTTCCAGGGCCGCCTGTGAAAACACCTCGATGAACTCCTTGCCTATGATTTTGCGCTTGGCCTCCGGGTCAGCCACGCCTTTCAGCTGCTCTAGAAATCTTTTCGAGGCGTCCACATAGTGGAGACGCATGGCAAAATGGCTTCCAAAAAGCTCCTGCACCTGCTCTACCTCATTTTTGCGCAGCAGCCCGTTATTGACAAAGACGCAGATCAGCTGCGCGCCAATGGCCTTGTGCAACAGTGCCGCGGTCACCGAGGAGTCAACTCCACCGGAGAGACCCAGCACCACGGTTTCCTTGCCCACCTTGCGGCGTATGTCTGCCAGCGCCTCCTGCAAAAAGATGTCCATGCGCCAGCTCGCTGAGCAGGCGCAGTCTTGCCGGCAGAAGTCTAGGGCCCTGTCGCTCAGCTCCTCCAGATCGGCCTGAGCAGTCAGGCTTAGCTGCAAGACTGGCAGTTCAAGGCGCTCAAACTGTGCAGGCAGAGCCGGAGAGCCGGCCTCGCCGCGGCAGACAATCAAGCCGGCGGGTTGCTCTTGCAAAAGCCGCTCTCTGCTCACAGTAGATGGCATTACCAGGCAATACATATGTGAACGGCGCAGTAGGCGGGCAAAAGTTTGTATGTCCTCCCAGCCGCAGTCAAGCAGTATAATGGTCTCAGCACGGTTTTTCATCAAACACCCCTTCAAAAAAGAAGAATTCAGTAAAGAAATAATGTATATTCTAAATGTGCAGGCAACAAGAAAAATTGCAAACGAATTTAATAAAATGTTGCTTTTGTTGACAATAAAATCAAATGCACGTCTTTTCGCGCCCAAAAAAACTTCCCTTTAGGCTTTCTGCGCCTGGCCAGACAAAACAAGGAATTCACCATGAAACTACCACATGCTTTAACCATAGCTGGCTCGGACTCCGGCGGCGGAGCCGGCATACAGGCCGACTTGAAAACCATGGCCGCGCATCGCGTCTTCGGCATGAGCGCCATTGTTGCGGTGACCGCACAAAACACCCAGACTGTAAGCGCCGTGCACGAGCTGCCCGCCGCCATGCTGCAGGCGCAAATAGACGCGGTGTTCAGCGATATACGCGTGGATGCAGTAAAAATCGGCATGCTCTCATCCGCGGAGTTGATCCGGACAGTGGCCACCTGCCTGCAGCGCTGGCGTCCCCCCTTCGTTGTCCTGGACCCGGTAATGATATCCAAAAGCGGCTGCGCCCTGCTGCGGGATGAAGCCGTAAATGCGCTTGCTGAAGAGTTGCTGCCGCTGGCCGACTTGGTCACGCCCAATCTGCCCGAGGCTGAGCGGCTCAGCGGCAGGCGGGTGGAAACCCGCAGTCAAATGCTCGAAGCCGCTCATGCGCTGCAGCAAAAAGGAGCCAAGGCGGTGTTGCTGAAAGGCGGCCATAGCAGCGAGCATGCCGACGACCTACTCTATTATGAGCAGGAGGAAACCTGGCTGCGCGGCACACGCATAGAAATGCGCAATACACACGGCACCGGCTGCACACTGTCCTCTGCCATAGCCGCAAATGTCGCCAACGGCATGAGCCTGCTTGAAGCCTGCCGCAAGGCAAAGGACTATGTCAGACGCGCCATAGCCGCAGGGCTGGAAATAGGAAAAGGCTGCGGACCGCTGCATCACTTCGTGGACTGGTATTGAAAAGCACCCGCCGCGTAGACAGCCTGGCCAAAAAATGCGCCGAAAACTTCGTGTGACTTAGACCCTGTCCCAAAGGGCTATAACGCCGAAAGAACGTTAGTGGCGCCCCTACAGGGCGCCGGATTCGGGGGGGGCTTTACCCAGGGTGGCGCTCGGCTCCTGCGGAGCCTCGCTTACCCTGGGCTACATTAGGTTGCCCCTTCGGGGCACGAAGCTCGATTTACTTGAAAAATTAGCCAAACTCCAGCTGCCCCTTCGGGGCACCAAATGGACAGATTCTTAAAAAAAAATTAAAAATTCAGCAAAAAACTTGTGTTTTTCATGCTATTTCAGCGAGTTTTCTGTTTTGTCCGGCTCCCTTTTCCCAACAAACCAAAACGGGCAAGCGGCTTATGCGGCGCCTGCGGCGCCGCATAAGCCCTTAGTGTGCCTTAGTGTCCCTTTGTGCCCCTTAGTGTCCTCCCCCTTCGTGTGTCTTCGTGTCCAATTAGCTTTTTAGACCGGGATTAGTCTAGCCGCCTCAGCGCCGAACGCATAACGATGCGTTTTCAGCGCAATCGTACTTGCTTTATTCTTATTAAGGTGTATATAATTGTTAAGTACTGTTTTATTAGCAAGCCGAATAACGGCGATCAACCACAAAAAAAAGGAAAAGGTAAAGAAATGGCAGTAAGCATCCCAAAAGAAGAGTATTTTGCCAGAGTCCGCACCATGCAGTCTTTGATGAAGGAAAACGGCTTTGACGCCGTCCTGGTGCACGGCATGGAGTCGGACTGCGGCTCGGTGCGCTACTTCTCAGACTACTGGCCCACCTTCGAGGCCGCCGCCGTGCTCATTCCCGCCGAAGGAGAGGCATTCCTGCTGGCCGGCCCGGAAAGCGGGCTGTACGCCAAAGGGCGCAGCATCCTACCCAATATCGAACTCATGATCGAGTACCGCGAATCAGCCGACCCGGAGTATCCCGGGCTGGAAGTGGCCGGCTTCAAAGAAGTCTTTCAAAAGGCAATGGGAGCCGCCCCGCTGAAAAAATTGGGCCTGATCAGCTACACCATCACACCCATACATATCTGGGACAGCCTGAAGAAAAACTTCCCCGCCGCGGAGATCGTACCGGCTGATTTCCTTATTCGCGAGATGCGCACTTACAAGAGCGACAGTGAAATCGCCTGCATGCGCGAGGCCTACCGCATCGCCGAGCTGGCGGTGGACGCTGTGCTCGCCGAAATCCGCCCCGGCATGACCGAGCTGCAAGTCACCGGCATAGCCCAGCGCGAACTCTACAAGCACGGCGCCGAGTACGAGGGCCATGCGCTCTACACATTCTGCGGCAAGGAAACCTGCAACGCCATCTCCCGACCCACCCATAACCTGATCGTCGAAAACGAAGTCATCCAGATCAATATCGGCGCCAGGGTATGCGGCTACACTTCCAGTGTTGGGATGCCCTTCTCCATAGGCCCGCTCTCCGCCGAAAAACGCGACCTTATCGAGTTCGGTCTGCGCGCCCACAAGAAAACCTTTGAATTGCTGAAGGGCGGGCGCATTTCCGGCGACGTCGTGGCAGATTACTATGACTGGGTGGAAAAAGAGGGCTATGCAAAATATATGCTCTACGGTCCCTGCCACAGCATAGGCATGATGGAAGTGGAATACCCCTGGATGGAAAAAACCTCCAAGTACCCGCTGAAGAAAAACATGACATATCAGGTGGATACTTTCTTCTACGACGGCGACCGCTTCGGACTGCGCTGGGAAAATGGCGCGCTGATCACCGCGGACGGCGTTGAGATGTTCTCGTCCAAACACATGAAGTACACCGAACTGTAAGACATAATTCTGCAGTCCTGAGCTAAGGCGGGATGCGCACAGGATACGCATCCCGCCTTTTTTAACCTTAATTACTCAAACATAAGCTCGCAAATCATGAAAATCCATATTCTGATTTTTCTGTTGACTGCCTTCTGTGCCGGTCTCTATGCCCAGCTGACCCCGGAGCAGGTCGAGACCATAGACCAGGCTCTGCGGCAAATCGGCTCTCTGCAAGAACGCGATTTCACGGTGAACATGGTATCGCCCGAACTAGGCAGGCTGCTGGCTACACAGGTAAAAGAGCAAAGCGCCAAGCTTGGCATGCCCATAGACCTGGAAGTCAAACACTTTGTCCTGAGCCAAAAAGGGGGAAAGCAGGACTGCCAGGTCAGGCTCAGCGAGGCAACCCCCATGAAAGAGATGCTCGAACCGCAGGCCAACAGCATGCTAAGCTCAACAGGCATAGGAAAAATGCTCTCCGAAGGAACCTTCATGGCCATGCAACAGACCGCCGAATTTATCAAGAACAACCAGGACAATATCAAGCTGGACAAAGACAGCGAGGCCAACTGGGACTTTAGTGCCGAACAAAATCTGGGAAGCTTCGCAGGCAAAAAAACGAAAAAAATACGCTTTCGCATTAAAAAAGAAAACGGCAGCCTCAGCGCATTTATCGCGGAAAGCGAGGACGGCACGCGCTTTAGAGCCAATATCAGCATGCAGCAGAACCCCGACGGCAGTATCTTCTATCCTGAACGCCTCAAGCTTGAAAGCAATATGCAGGTGAACGTCAAAGGCCTTAAACTGCCGCAAACCATAAACGCAAGATTCTCAAACTATAAGTTTGACTAAAAGAGGAAGCCCTTCGTGTCTCTTTAGGAATTATAAGAAAATAAATTGTTAAACGTTGCTGAGCAGATTCACTTTCTTTCTATATAGTTCCAAGCATGACATAGGGTGCAGCAGTGATACACCGCACGGCATCAGCACATGACAGAGTACCAGTATCAGCACACGGCAGGGCACTGGCGCACCTCAAAACATGGCGCTTCGCGCCACTGCCGGCCTGATTAAAAGAGGCGCTTCGCGCCCCCGCCAGCAAGACATAAGACGCTCCAAGCTCTGCGTCCAACACAACAAATCACATAAAAGAACCGTATCAGCGTTGCGCACCGGTACTAAGGAATACTGACCAGACACAACTCAACTTGACAATTTAAATTTTCATAGTTCCTTAGCGTCTCTTCGTGGCCTTCCCCCTTTCTTTCTGCCCTTGACTTGCATTTGCCCAATTTGAGATTATTTTAATAAGACTTGCACAGTTTGTGTATTACTGAGCTGGGGTTGTAGCGCAATTGGTTAGAGCATCGCCCTGTCACGGCGAAGGTTGCGGGTTCGAGTCCCGTCAATCCCGCCAGCCAACACAAGCGGTCGAGCAAATCTGGGGTTGTAGCGCAATTGGTTAGAGCATCGCCCTGTCACGGCGAAGGCTGCGGGTTCGAGTCCCGTCAATCCCGCCAGAATTTTCAGGACTCACGGCTTCCTCCGTGAGTCCTTTTTTTGTGCCATGCCAGAACACAAGCTGCCCTCCGTGTTCCTTCGTGTCCTCTCCCCTCCGTTTTCCCCGAACCTAAGGTCTTGCCGGCAATTACGCCGTCAGCGAGTTATATTAGCCTCATACGACTATGAGCTTAGCAAGACTGGAACCACATGGCGAAAATCAACCCTGACATCCTACAGTGGCTGCTGCACAACACCAACAGCCAGAATTTATATAACGCGGTCAAGAACTTTGAAGAGCTGAGCCGCTATATGCAACAGGGCGGCTTCAAAATCCACGCCGGCACCTTTGACAGCGCCATTGTGCAGCAGAGACTACTTAATCTGCTCTTGCAGCACGACGAACTACTGCTGCTGCCTTTTCTCAGCGAACTCAGCCGGCGACGACCCTGGCGAAACGCATGCCGAGCGGCAAAAATGCTGGACGGGGAATACCTGCTCAAAAACTGGCGCAAAATCATAGAGTCCCTGGCAGACCCGCGCATGATTATCATGGGACTCTATATGGAGAGCAAAAACGAGGCGCTGAGCCGACTCGCACAAAGACTGATAAACTGCCCCTCACTGTGGAAAAATAAAACTGAGGCTGCAGCGCCGGACAAAGATATGACCGAAGCCTGGAGCTGCTTGGCAAGCGAAGCCAGAACGGAAAAAAATGCGCGCGCAACAAACCCGGAACAGCTGAAGGCTGAACAAAATAAAAATGCGGAACTGCGCAAACAAATAAAATCATATAAAAATGAAATCGAACAGATGCAGCGCCAAAAACTGCAATCTCAGGAAAACCTGGAGCTGCTGCGCCGCCAACAAGAAGAAAAATTGCGCGAACAAGAAAAGCAGTGGCGGCAGGAATGTGAAATCCAGGTAGGCATGGCGAAAAACCAAGCCGAGGAAAAACACCAGGCCGCATTACAAAGGCTGCTGGGCTATACAAGCGACGAGGAAGCCCGACTGCAGCAAAACATCAAGCAGGCCGGCAGCCTGAATCAACGCATCAATACTGCACTGCAAAGACAGGCCGAAATCAACCAGCGCTACGGACTGAAACGCCGGCTGCTGCAAAAAATAAACCGACTGCAACTACGCCAGGAACAGCTGCGCATGGCCATTAACGAGGCCCTCGTGCTCGATGATGAACTGCTCGAACTGGAACAAGAATGCAAAACAAAATTGCAGACGCTGAGGGATACCCTAACTGGAGAACCACAGCCATTGCAGCTGGACAGCATGCCATTCCGTATCGAAAATATGATCAAAACCGTGAGACTGGACAAACAGGAATGCGCCGCAACATTACAGGAAATCAAACAATTCCTGCAACAAAAATTCTGGCGACAAATACTGAGCAGCGCCGAACAAAGCAAGCTTCACGACATTTTGGAACAGCAAAACAAAAGACATCAGCATATACTGGCGCAAAATAAAAATAATGCCGCCGGAAATACGGCGAGCTGCAAAGAAATTTGGCATCTCACCCAGCATTTCGCCGACTTCAAAAGAACCAATATATATGTCGACGCCTGCAACCTGATGCTCCGCGCGCCGGAATGGCAGGAAATCATGAAAGACAAGGGACAGGCAGAAACCAGAAGGCTACTAGTCGAAAAATGCAAGAAAAAGGTGCATCTGTTTAGACAGATAGCCCTGGTCTTCGATGGCGTCGAAGCGATGGACTGCATCGATAATATAGGAAATAACTTCTCGCTGCACTTCGCCGCCAAAAAACACGAAGAACAAAATGCCGATAACTATCTGGTTGAGATGCTGCAAAAAAAAATGCGCGACCCCAAGCAGATAAGCTGGATAGTCACCGATGACTACGGACTGAGAAACCGATTGCAAGAGCTTTGCGACGCCGCAGTCCCGGCAGAGGCATTCGCCAAATTCCTGAAAATGTGAGGCCGGACCTGGATAGCAGCATATAGGGGGGAGGACACGAAGACACACGAAGTCAGTACTGGGTGGCCAGGGATTTTTGGCGGAAGGCATTTTTTATATAATTAATTCTGAACGGGGCATATTTTCGGCTAACTACCTCGACTATGTCAAAGCGCAGCTTGAGCTTGACCGCGCCGATATCGCGCAAGTATCGGCGTGCCGCCCGTATAATACGGCGTTTTTTTGCCGCGTTCACTGCTTCCGCCGGTCTTATCCCAGGCTTATAGCGCCGGGTTTTCACCTCGACAAAGCATAGCTGCGCCTCATCTCTGGCGACGATATCGATCTCATAGCGTCCGCTTCTATAGTTGCGGCACAATATTTCCAGCCCCAGCTGCTGCAGTTTGGCAGCGGCGGCCTGTTCACCGCGTCTTCCCAGGCGCAGATGCGCGCGCCGCAGCCGGGCATAAAGCGGACTGCGCAACCAAGCCAGCAGCTTGAAGCCTTTGCTCTGCTTTTGTATGCCTTGCTCGGTCTTCGTGTCCAAATCCCCCTAAATCTCATCCAGGTCAAGCTTGCAGACCCGGGTCACCTCAGACTCGGTGGTCAGCCCCTCGGCCACCTTCAGATCGCCGTCCTCCTTCAGCGTGCGCATGCCGCTGCGCCGCGCAATAGTAGTGATCTCCGAGCTGTCTTTATTGGTATTGATGGCCGAGCGCAAGGCATCATTGATCACCATTAGCTCAAAGATAGCCACCCGGCCTCGATAGCCGCTGCCCAAACAGTTGCGGCAACTGCGTCCGGCCTGGGAATCAGACTTGCCGCTGCCCTGACATTCCGGGCAGATACGGCGCACCAGGCGCTGCGAGGCCACCGCCAGCACTGACGAAGAGATAAGAAAACCCTCGACGCCCATCTCGATCAGGCGGCTGATCGCCCCGGCGGCGTCATTGGTGTGCAGCGTGCTGAGCACCAGGTGTCCGGTCAGGGCGGCATGAATGGCGATCTCCGCGGTTTCGCGGTCGCGGATTTCCCCCACCAGGATAACATCCGGGTCCTGCCTCACTATGGCTCTCAGTCCATTGGCAAAGCTCAGGCCTATATTGGCGCGCACGTGTATCTGGGTCAGGCCCTCGAGCTGGTACTCGACCGGGTCCTCGATAGTGATGATTTTCCGAAAGTCGGCATTAAGCACGTTCAGGATACAATACAGCGTGGTGGTCTTGCCGCTGCCGGTGGGGCCAACCACCAGGATGATACCGTGAGGCATATTGAAAAGACGGCTAAGCTCATCGAGGGTGTCAGGCAAAAGCCCTATTTTGCCCAGCTCGAAAACCGCCGGGTCCTTCTGCAAAAGCCGCAGCACGATACTTTCCCCGTGCATGCCCGGCACCGTGCTCACGCGCACATCTATGGCGTTCATGCTGCCGCCGCTCAGTTCGATGCGCCCGTCCTGGGGCAGGCGGTGCTCAGCTATGTTCATGCCGGCCAAAAGCTTGATGCGCGAGGCTATGGCGGCGTACTGATTCTTGGGCGGACGCATAATCACCTGCAAAAGCCCGTCTATGCGAAAGCGCACTGCCACATCGTTTTCGCCAGGCTCAATATGTATGTCTGAGGCACCACCCTCTTGAGCGCGGGCAAAAACATCGCTGACCAGGCGCACTATGGGGGCCTCACGCGCCAGGTCGCGCAGAGCCTCCTCGCTGCCCGGATCGCTCCAGTCCTGCCCGGCGGTCTTCTCGTCGGGCCTATCATAGACCGAGCCTATATGTCTTTCGATAAACGAGCGCCTGGCCAGCACGAAGCTGGTCTCGGCCTCGTAAAAATTCTTCCACAGCAGCGCCAGTCTTCCGGTGGCGTATGGCGAGGCTACCGCCAGCATGGCGCGTTCATTGCTCCAAGTCAAGGGCAGGCAACACTCGCTGTTAAGAAAATCGTAGGTCACCTCCGGATAGAAGTTTACCTCCCTGGCCTCATGTTCATCAAGCAATGCCAGGCCGGAGGCCTCGGCGTAGACTTGCAGCAGGGCGGCCTCTTCGAGCTTGCCGTTGTTCACGTAAGCGATGTCCAGCTCGGCAGTGCCGCACTGCAAGTCCTCCTCGCCTACCCCGCGCAAATGCCGCAGCAGGCCGGCGCGCACCCTGTCTTGCAACAAGCCGGGTTCTGCGCCGGCCACTGGTACCTCACTGTATGACATCTATATAAAACCTTGCAACTATGTGCCTTAGTGGTTCAACCGCGTGTTGGCGCCTAGTAAAGCTCCGTGTTCCGCGTCTTGGCGATTTCCTGCAGCGAGGACTTGTATCTGCGAATCAGCTCCTCCTGCGGATTTTTCGAGTCCAGCACGTTCACGGTCAGCAATATAAGCAGCTCGGTGCGCACTTTGCTGGTATCGTTATAGCCGAAAAGCGCACCTAGATAAGGAATATCTTTCAGCAAGGGGATTCCATAGCGTCCGGTGGAATTGGTGCTCTGGATCATGCCGCCCATCAATAGCGTAGTATTGTCGGCCACCACCAGCTCGGAGGAAACCATCTTCTTGGAAATAGTCGGATTAGTGGTCTCCGCACCGCGTGAAACGCTGGAAACCTCCTGTTCGATGACCATACGCACATCATGCCCCGCCGTTATATAGGGAGTCACATTCATGATCACACCGACATCCTTGTACTCGTAATTCGTGCGGAAATTGTTGCTACTGTCGCTGTAAGTAGTGGACTCTGAGGCGATGGGCACCGACTCGCCGGCTTGCATGCTGCCCTGTGAACCGCTCATCACCACCAGCTGCGGCTCGGAAAGCACCCGCGTATTGCCCTCGCCGGCGTAGGCCTTCAAAAAAGCCAGGGTATCGCCGGCTTTATTATTGAAAAGCAGGCCCAGGCCAGTGGAAGTCAGCGCGTTAAGCGTATCGCCGCCGCCCTCTTCCGTGCTGCCTCCGCTAATCAGGCTGCCAGGCTTGGGAGAACGCAGCGTCGTATTGGCCCCGAAGCTGCCAGCTGCCAAGGTGCCGTTCAAAAAAGCACGTTCCAAGCTGTAGCTGATGCCAAACTCGTTGCTCTCGTCAAGCTTAATCTCAGTAATGATCGCTGAAATGGCCACTTGCCGCGGGGGCACATCTTGGCGCTGCAAAAAAAGCTTGATCAGGTTCCAGGTGCGCGGCGTGGTTTTTAGCGTAATGCGGTTGCTTTCATCATCAGTATAGACGATGACCTCGGTATCGAACACCGTTGTGGTCAAGGAGTTTTTGGCCTCTCCCTGGGCCTGGGCACTGCTCCTGGCAGTACTGCGCGCTGGCGTCGTGGCGCTACGCGTCGCCGCCGTCTGTGTGGCCGTTCCAGTGCTCAGCGCGCCATCTCTGCCGCTGCTGGCAGTGGCTCTGGCCGAAGTGCTGCGCGTGCTTGACACTGAGCTTGGGCTGCTGCTGCTCACCGTGTTGAAAAACGCATCCAGAGAGGCGCTGAGCTTCTCTACCGTGCTATGGCGCACATTATAGAAGTAGATCTCCTCGCGGTCAAGCAGGTCGGAGCGGTCCAGGGAGCTTATCCAGCCGCCCACCTCGTCAAGCACCTCGCTCAATGCTGCGGAGACCACGATGACGCCCACTCTGGGCAAAGCGCTGATCTTGATGGCCCCGCCGCTGCTGCCCGTGCCGCTAGCCACCGGCAGACCGAGCACCGGCAGCAAGAGCTGCAGCTCGGCGGCCAGCTCCTCTGCGTCCACCTCCTTGCAGGGAAAGCATTTTACCGGCCAGGCC
>Ga0265295_1007523_pt1 | contig 12494 bp, 13 predicted proteins | sample Munlansysbiofilm_FD_192503 | JGI IMG/M metagenome (GOLD analysis project Ga0265295, IMG submission 192503) | Leachate microbial communities from a municipal landfill in Southern Ontario, Canada - Methane capture system biofilm | ecosystem: Engineered > Solid waste > Landfill > Unclassified ... | reverse complement strand
TGCTGCGGTGTCAATGCAGAGGACTGCCCGAAGGGACTTGGCAAAGGGTGCAATGCCCAAGGTAAAAAAGGTGGCAACAACCGTGGTTTTCAATCCCCCTGCATGCAGCAGCGCTGTCGCTAATCTCAATCCGCAAGCGCAAAACATATGGTAGACTCAGGGCAGGTGGAGCTGTGCTAGCCACAAGCTACGAATTTCCACCTGCCTTGCCCTACCCTTGCACACCTTTTCGAGTTGGGCATAACGCAAAACCTTTAGCAGGAGAATTGAGCTATGGTTACGTTATTTAAATGTTTGATACCACTGGGGTTATTTCTCACCATCCTTGTAGCCCCTGCAACTACCCCCGAAGCCCAAGCTGCGCGCCATTACAGCAGAGTTTCTGTGGGGATGGCGCTGCAGGATCACTCCTTTGCCCGCTCACCATGGCGCCACAACAGATCTTTTCGCCCCCACTTCCGCTCTAATCTCCATCACATCCCTTCAAGACATATGGGACCATGGCATCGTTATCCGCGCCACTATTCAAGCTTTGGGTACAGCTCATATGTGGGGAGAAACGTCCCTTTTGGTTTCAGGGTCTCCACGCTGCCCCGCCCTTACACCACCGTAGTCATTAATAGCACCCCCTACTACATTGCAGATGGGGTCTACTATCGCAATGAAGGGCGCGGCGGCTATATCGTGGTGGAGGCACCGGAACTGAGCTTACCCAAGACCCAGCGCACCTACCCTGCCAGTGACCTGGTGGTGAAAGTAGACCGCACCCACATGCGTTCCGGCCCCAGTGAAGACTATCCAGTGACTGGGCAAGCATTCTCCGGCCAACCGCTAACCATTGTGGGAAAAGCCGCAGAGTGGTACTACGTCCAACATCCCCACGGCCACTACGGTTGGATACTCAAGAGTCACACCCGCCCTGCTGGAAATAGTTCTGATGGGGATTGAGATCGAGCGCAAATTTCTTCTGCACAACGGGGCGTGGCGCTACCAGAGCACCTCCAAGACCCATTTAGTGCAGGGGTACATTAGCGTCACCCCTGCAGCTATCGTGCGGATCCGGATCGCGGCGGACAGCGCTTTTTTGACTCTGAAGGGAAAGCGCACAAATTACAGCGCCACCGAATTTGAATACCCGCTACCGCTAGAAGACGCACGCCAGATGTTGACGCAGATGTGTCCCCTTCCGCCAGTTGAAAAGTGGCGCCATATAGTCCTCCACCACGGGCACAGATGGGAAATAGATGAATTTCTCGGCACAAATGCCGGTCTCTACCTTGCTGAAATTGAGCTCGAGTCCGCTAGCGCCGAGTTCCCCCGCCCCCAGTGGCTTGGGGCGGAGGTCTCTCACGATCCGCGCTACACCAACGCCAGCCTGGCGCAACGTCCATACTCAACCTGGGAACGCTAAAATCAAGCACCAACTCAGCTTCCCACCCCACCCCTAAGCAGCGCGGCGCCGATTTTAATGCGTGCGCAACTACGTACTAAAACATGCACGCATCAACTTTTCTGCTATATATCTTTTTGGCGGTATGGAACCAATCTGGGGACATTAAGGGGAGGCTATGGTGCTGAAAAAGCTGTTTACCTCGGTAGCTGCGTTGGTGACGGGTTGTGTTGAAGTACCTGAAGGGGTGAAACCGGTGGAGCCGTTTGAGCTAGAGCGCTACCTCGGACGGTGGTACGCAATCGCACGTTTAGATCATTCTTTTGAACGCGGATTAAGTGAGGTAAAAGGGCAAAATGGCCCAACCTTCCAGTTTAGCTCGATTCTATTTCTGCACTGCCTACAGGCACAAAGCCCACATCGGCATGCCGCATGCCGCTATGGCGGCCCCCGCGAAAACGCAATAAATTGCAGCTAGCCCACCTAGGAAAAGATCTCTCAAAATTGACCCAAATCAATGCACAAAGTTTCTGCTGCGATAGAGTAGAAGAAACTTTCAGAAACCCCGACACAGAAAAGAGGTGCTGGCATGAAAAAATCCACGGAGATACAAAACGAGGATAAAACTATCGGCGAGTTCGTCGCCGCGGATTACCGGATCGCCGCTGTTTTTGAACGCTACGGAATCGACTTCTGCTGCGGCGGACAGATTACCCTGAGTGCCGCCTGTCAAGACAAAGGGCTCGACCCGGCCGAAGTGCTACAGGAGATTGAGGCGATCAAGAGCGAACCGATTCAGCGGGGGCAGAACTACGCGGCGTGGGAACTGCCGTTTCTCGCCGACTACATTGTCAACACACACCACGCTTACCTATATGATGAGATGGAACAAATTGCCGCATACGCGCGCAAAATCGCCGAGGTTCACGGCACTCATCACCCTGAGGTGATCGAAATCGCAACTATTTTCGCCAAGATTTCAACCGATATGCTGACTCATTTGCGCGAAGAGGAGGAGGTTTTCTTCCCCGCGCTCAAACGGGTGGTTGCAGCGCAAAAGGATGGCACCGCCCCCAAAGCTCAGGATCGCGCCACAATCAAGGGATCTTTGGAGACACTCCATCGCGAGCATGACGAGATCGGTGATGCAGTCCATCGAATCCGCCATCTGGCTAAGGATTTTGCCATACCAGAAGGTGTGTGCAACACCTTCGTGGTCACCTACAAGAAACTGCAGGAATTTGAAGAGGACCTGCATAAGCACGTCCACCTTGAGAACAACATTCTTTTTTTAAAAGCATCACAGCTTTAAATGATCGGGGAAATCCCCATAACAAACATAAAGGAGACAAATGATGAAGGTAAAATCGAGACATCCAATGGCGCTACTGGGAGCAGCTCTGGCCCTAGCTATCGGACTGCTTCTGCCAATACAAGCTGCGGCCCACTGCGACACCCTTGACGGGCCGGTGGTCGCGGATGCGCGCATTGCGCTGGCTAAAGGGGATGTCACTCCGGTGCTCAAATGGGTAGGTTCCGCCGAAGAAAAAGAAATTCGCACAGCTTTTGCCACCACCATGGTGGTGCGAGAGCTCAGTCCCGAAGCCGAAAACTTCGCCGACATGTACTTTTTTGAGACCCTGGTGCGCATTCATCGCGCTGGTGAGGGAGCCCCATATACCGGGGTAAAGGGGGCGGGAGCTATTGACCCTGTGGTTGCCAAGGCGGACAGCTCCCTGGAGCAGGGTTCAGTCGACGAACTGGTTCAAGCCATTCTTACCCATATCGACGCAGGGATCCGCGAGCGTTTTGACCACGCCTTAGAGACAAAAAAACACGCCGCGAAAAGCGTAGGTGCAGGGCGTGAATATGTTGAAGCCTATGTCGCATTCGTTCATTACGTTGAGGAGATTGCGCAAGTCGCTCATGCCACTTCCCATCATGCTAAGACCCCGGCACAGGGTTCTCACCAACATTGATATGTAGTTACACATAGAGCGGACTCGCCTGAGGGTCCGCTCTAATGCTTCAAAAAACAGTTTCGTTCACCCTCTTCAGGTGCAGGATGCCCCGGCAATGGGGAGCAGCCCGCAGAGCACCATACATGCAGACCATACATGCAGACCATCACATGCAGATTGTGCCTCGCTCCCCTTTTATGTTGCCCAGGTTCAACTTGTATAAAACAACCGCCACCGTACTGCCGTTTAGGCGTGCGGAGTGAGCCGCAGCAGGCGCCCCCCTTTTTTATCTTCCAGAACCCATATTGCCCCCTTAGGTCCTTGCTCAACCTCGCGAATACGTTTGCCCATGGCAAAACGCTCAACTTCCCCGGCTTGATTCTCTTCAATTTTGATCCGCAACAGCGCTTTTGATCTGAGCCCCCCGCTAAAGGCTTGCCCCTGCCACTGTGGAAACATTGAGCCAGAGTATATTATCAAGCCTGATGGGGCGACAGTTGGCACCCAATATAACTCTGAAGGCATCCGAAGGGAAAACTCCCGTGCCAAAGCGGCGCACCAGTTATTGTGCTATAATGGGCAATAATTGCATAACTGCCAACGTACACAGTGTTGTGCATCGATCGCGTCTGGTTACAGTTCAACACCTGAGCTAAAACTCCAACTACAGCATTAAACCGTTCCCATTCTTGAAAGTCTTAGAAGCTTGCCACCTTAGCATAGCACGGTAGACTGTTTATTGGTCGAGGCAGATAACTTCGGCGCGCCAAGGTCAAATGCGCCGCAGCCATTCTCTAGCCCTGGTTTTTGTTCAGTAAAGCGCATGTCACTGCTTGGATGATACCGGAACCATTCAAGTAGAAAAGCCAATTTGCCGGCAGCATAATCACAAAGAAAGGATTGTCTCATGGACTTAATCACAATGGAGAATTTGAGAGAAATTTCGACAATACGTTCCCCTTGGTGTGTTTCGTTGTTCATGCCAACCCACCGCGCCGGACGGGAGATGGAGCAAGACCCGATCCGTTTCAAAAACTTGCTGCGGAAAGCGGAAGAACAACTGTTAGCCAGCGGTCTGCGTTCACCGGAAGTGCAGAAAATACTCAAAAAACCCCAGCGTCTACTCCAGGACAAAGACTTCTGGCAGCGGCAAAGCGACGGGCTGGCGCTATTTTTCACCGAGGATCTCTTTCAATATTTTAGGCTGCCTGTCGAATTTGCCGAGACCACCGTGCTCACAGATCGCTTTCATGTAAAGCCGTTGCTCCCTATTCTGGCCAGAGACAGCACCTTCTACATCCTTGCGCTCAGCCAGAATCAACTGCGGTTACTGGAAGGGACGCGACACACAGTGGATGAGATGGACTTAGGCGATACGCCTGAATCCCTTGCTGCAACCTTTTTGGATGGTTTTCCAGAAAAACAACTCCAATCTCATACAAGCAGACCCTCGGCAGGGGGAACGCGTTCACCCCTGTTTCACGGGCACGACCCCAGTGACGATACCAAAAAACATATCCAACAGTGGTTTCGCACCATTGACAAAGCGGTAACAGACCTTCTCACCGGCACACAATCCCCACTGGTGCTGGCAGGGGTAGACAATCTGTTTCCGCTCTATAGAGAGATCAACACCTATCCGCATCTGGTAGAGAAAGGGATTCCGGGAAATCCTGATGCGATGAGGGCGGAGGACTTCCTCCCCCAAGCTTGGTCCATCGTCGAGCCAATATTTAACCAGGAGCGCAAAGCCGTTTTGGCGCAGTATCAACAACTCTCCGGTACCGGACAGACCACTACCGACGTTGCCGCAGCGGCTCTAGCGGCGCACCACGGACGGATCGAGGCGCTCTTTGTTGCCGTCGGTGTGCAGGCATGGGGGCGATTTGACTCAGAAAACAACCGCGTTGATCTGCACGAAACTCCACAGCCTGGGGATGAAGACCTGCTGGATTTTACTGCGATCCAAACCTTGCTCAAGGGTGGTACGGTATTTGTCGTGCACCCGGAAGAGGTCCCCGAGCAGGCTCTTGTTGCGGCAGTGCTACGTCACTGATCCCAGCACCAAAAATCAATTAAACCCTCCATAGAACCTAAGCAAACAATTCGAAAGGAGATCAGCATGAGACAAGATAGAGGCGCTTGGAACCCATATCTGGCAGGGGCTTTGAGCGGAGTGGTGGGGATTTTCTCGGTCTGGGTTACCGGAAAGTTTTTTGGCGCTTCCACCTCGTTTGTGCGCACTGCCGGGATGATAGAGCAACTTTTTGGTCCGGAACGCGTCGCCAAAATGAGTTATTTCGTCAAGACCGTCCCCCACATCGACTGGCAATGGATGTTTGTCGCGGGGATCTTCCTCGGCTCAATGATCGCGGCACTTACCTCCGGGTCCTTCAAACTTCAAGCCGTACCAGATATGTGGGCTACACGTTTTGGCGCCAGGAGTGTGTCGCGCCGTGCTGTCACCGCTTTTTTCGGCGGAATAGTGGCGATGTTTGGAGCGCGCCTGGCTGACGGCTGACCGAGCGGTCACGGGTTGAGCGGTTCGCTCCAACTAGCTGTTAGTGGTTTTATTGCTCTAGGGTGTTTCTTTGTCGGTGGCATCATCGTTGCGCGTCTGGTGTATGGAGGAAATAAAGGATGAAAACTCTCATCTATGGACTGATAACTGGTGTGCTGTTCGGCTTTCTGCTGCAAAAAGGGCGCGTCCTGCGCTACGACAAGCAACTCGGTGCCCTGCGCCTGCAGGATATGACCATCATAAAATTTATGCTTACCAGCGTAATCGTCGGCATGGTGGGGGTCTACCTGCTCAACGATTTAGGTTTAGCCAAGCTCTCCATCAAGGCTACCGTTCTCGGGCCCATCATTCTCGGCGGCCTGCTTTTCGGACTCGGTTGGGGCCTGCTGGGATACTGCCCTGGCACCTCTGTCGGAGCCCTCGGTGAAGGGCGCTGGGATGCGGTGTGGGGGATTCTGGGTATGATCGTGGGAGCTGGTCTGTATGCCGAGGCTTTCCCCCTCCTAGAAAAAACCGTGTACACCTGGGGCAACCTGGGGCGTATCACTGTCCCCCAAATCCTGGGGGTGAATCACTGGGTCGTCATCCCCGTGTTTATTGTGGGGACGCTGCTGTTCTTCAGATGGCTGGAGAAAAAAGGGTTGTAGCAAAGGAGACTTGTTCATGAAAACGATTGTGGCTTTAACCCTGAACCCGGCGATCGACAAAAGCTCAAGGGTTGAGCATGTTGTAGCTGAGCGCAAACTGTACTGCAAAATGCCACGTTTCGAGCCGGGGGGTGGCGGGGTGAATGTCTCTCGCGCTATCAAAAAACTGGGCGGCGAATCCCTGCTCTTTTATCCCGCTGGTGGCCTGACCGGAACGAGACTGCAAGAGCTCCTGGATGAAGAAGGCTTGAAACACCATCCGTTTCCCATTGAAGGTCTGAACCGGGAGAGTCTGGTAATTTTAGAGGAATCGACCGGGCAACAGTATCGTTTCGTGATGCCGGGACCACAGCTGCGACAAGCAGAGTGGGAGTTACTTATGCAGAATCTGGAAACTATGGAGCCCCCACCCGATTATGTGGTGGCCAGCGGGAGCCTGCCGCCGGGTGTTCCCCCGGACTTTTATGCGCGCATTGCACGGGTCGGCAAAAACAGGGGTGCAAAGGTGATCGTTGACGTTGCAGGTGAAGCTCTGAAAGCGGCCCTGCAGGAAGGGATATTCTTAGCCAAGCCTAATATCCGTGAGTTCAAGGAACTGGTCGGAACGGAGATCAAAGAGGAAGCACAGATCAAGGCTGCTGCCCGCAAGATTGTCGACAGCGGTCAGTGCGAAGTCCTCGTGATCTCCCTTGGTGCGGCCGGCGCCCTGGCGGTTTCGGCAACGTTCACTGAACATATCCTGCCGCCCACCGTACCGATTATCAGCAAGGTCGGAGCTGGGGACAGTATGGTGGCCGGTATCGCTTTGAGCCTTGCACGGGGAACCCCCCTCTGGGAGTCCATCCTTTTCGGCGTGGCAACCGGTACCGCTGCCGTCATGACGCCGGGATCAGAGCTATGCCGGAGAGAGGATGCAGAGCGATTGTACGCGGGGATGCTTGCAGAGGCATGAAGAACGCTATCAACCCAGATCCTTTCGCTGAAAGCACAAAATTGGATGGCTAAGCAAAAAGCGCCAAATGCAAGGCGCGTGATTATCGAGCAATGAGGCGTACTTACGTACATCGAAGCAGCGAGACATTTACAGCAGCGTCGCAGTTGGTGAGTTTTTGCGCCGCCAACAACCAAACAGCTAGGAGCACAAAACATGAGATTACCGCCCCATAAAACCAAGATCGTATGCACGATAGGACCTGCTTCCCGCGCGGAAGAGGTGCTGGAACAACTGATGTTGCAAGGGATGAACGTGGCACGTCTCAATTTCGCCCATGGCACCCAACAGGGGCATCGCGAGGATATTAAACGTATCCGCGCCGTGGCAACAAAGCTGCAGCGCCACTGCCTCATCATGGCGGATCTTCCTGGCCCCAAGATGCGTATCGGCAAGTTGCTGGAAGAGCCGCTTCAATTAGAAAAAGGGGACGAGGCCGTGTTTACCATCAAAGACCTGGCAGAAGCCCCCAACCAAATACCGGTCACTTACAAACACCTGCCCAAAAGCGTGAATGCCGGAGACCTGATTTTTCTCAACGACGGCTTCATCCAGCTGCGGGTGGAAAAGGTGGCGGAAGAAGAGGTGTTCTGCCGCACGGTTATCGGCGGACCACTTTTGTCCCACAAAGGGCTGAGCATCCCCGGAGTGAAAATTATAGCTGAGGCAGTTTCACAAACCGACCTCGAGTTTGTCGATTTTGCCTTGCAGGAAGGGGTAGACACCTTCGGGGTTTCCTTTGCAGAAACAGGCGCTGACCTGCTGAAGGTGAAGGCATTTGCCCGGAAAAAAGGGCAGCGTGCGTATGTGGTTGCAAAGATTGAACGCGCCGAGGCGATTGCAAATATTGACGATATCCTTTCTGCGGCGGATGCGATCATGATTGCGCGCGGCGACCTTGGGGTGCAGATCCCCTTACAGGACGTGCCAGCGGTACAGAAGAAGCTGATACGGAAGGCTAACCTCCTGGGTCGACCAGTGATAACCGCGACCCAGATGCTGGTATCTATGACCGAAAACATCCGCCCCACCCGGGCTGAGGTCTCCGATGTGGCCAACGCCATTCTCGATGGCACAGATGCGGTGATGCTGTCGGAAGAAAGCGCGATTGGACGCTACCCCGCCGAAGCGGTTGAAATGCTTGGCAAGATCGCCGTATCGATTGAACAGGAAGGAAAAGCTGCGCGCGCGCCAGCAGACTTGCGTGCCTATTTTCGGAGCGCGGTAAGTCACGACAGCGCCAGCGTCGAAGATATCGCCACCTTGAATGCGGTTGAATCGGCAGATGCCCTGAAGGTGCGTTACATCTTAACCCGCACCCAAGGCAGAGCCGCACCGTGCCTGCTTTCAAGATTCAGACCCGAGTGTTGGATCCTCTCGCATGGGGGGGATGAAAAAACGAACAATCTGCTCTCGCTATCTTACGGGGTCCATCCGGTTGCTCTCGCTGATACCAATGACCACAATGGCACTATACCCGCCGGATGGTTAGTTACAACTGGGATGGTTGCCAAAAATGAAAAGCTGATCTGGGTTGAGGATGAGGGCTCTGATGACAGGCTGGAATCCCTCTCAATAAAGATCTTTAAAACCTAAAAGATCGCTGGATGGAGGCACAACCTCACCGCGGTGGCGCTGGAATCCTTTCTGACTACCGAAGGAGCACAGCGGACTATCGCTATCAGTTTAATCTGCCAAGCTACCAATACCTACCTTACTTGCGTTGCCACGCTGTCCCAACATCAACGCCAGCTCTCCTCCTCTACCGTGGAGCTGGCTTAGAGGTGGTCTGGGCGCAGTTTTTGGCTCTAGTTTCAAGCGGCACGATATTCTTCGGCGTCGCCTTGTCCCGCTTCCACAAAACCATAGGAACTATGGCGTAAAAGAATTTGCCCCACAAGAAGCTACCGCCTCCATCTCGCTTAACAGGGCGGAGCAGCTTCGCGTAGGGATACAGCAGAGGAATTAGGCAGAGGAATCAGGAGAAGCATAGATGATTATCGGCATAGATATGGGTGGAACACATATTGATGGCGTAATTGTTGCCAACGGCAAGATACTCAAAAGCATAAAAAACACCACAGATAGAGATGATCTATTTAAAACCATTTGGACGACACTACAGGAATTAATAAAGGATATCGATAAATGTCAGATCGCTAGAATCCACTTAAGTACAACGGTATCCACCAATGCGCTTGTGGAAAACAAGGTAAGTAAGGTTGGTATGATAGTGCAAAGTGGCCCCGGCAGGAATTATGATTTTAGCGCTGCAGGAGATCAGGTAGAGTTTATTGCTGGCTATGTGGATCATCGTGGGGTTGTAGTTAAAGAGGTAGCGGAACGTGAAATAAGCACAATCAAAGACAATTTCACCAAAAGCGCGATGGAAGCTATTGGAATAGTGAGCAAGTTTTGCACTCGAAATCCAGGGCATGAAAAGCAGATCGCACAGATGCTAGGGGATCACTTTGACACCGTTACCATGGGACATAGTTTATCGGGGCGCTTGAACTTTCCACGCAGGGTTCACACAACTTATCTGAATGCAGCGGTAAGTAGAACGTTTAGAGACTTTGCAGACAACATGGAGGAATCGCTTAAAAAAGAAGGAATTAATGTTCCAGTTCATATCCTAAAAGCTGATGGTGGAACCATGGATTTAGATACAGCCAAAACCAAACCTGTTGAAACCATCCTATCCGGTCCGGCAGCGAGTTTCATGGGGCTGAGCGCCTTATTTTCAGAAAACACCGATGGAATCCTGTTAGATATTGGCGGCACCACCACGGATATTTTTTTCCTCGCCCATGGTGTGCCATTGTTTGAACCACTGGGGATAAGCATAGGGAAGCATAAAACGCTGATCAGGGCAATCTACTCAACCTCTATTGGCCTTGGCGGCGACAGCTATGTACGGGTGGAAAACAATAACCTTCGGATAGGTCCACACAGAATGGGGCGTCCAATTGCTTTCGGCGGCGCGCACTTAACCCCAACGGATGCAATGGTTGCGCTAGGTAAACTTGAGGCGATAGGGAAAGAACAAGCAGTTGCGGCGCTGACCAAACTGGCTAAGCAGTTAAAATTATCGATACAAGAGAGCGCCAATAAAATTTTGGACGAGATGGTTAGCCTGATTAAAGAGAGGGTTGATGCTGCATTGGCAGCAATCAACGCACGCCCTGTTTATACCATTAAAGAGCTGCTGGAGGGTAAAGAGGTACAGCCGCAATTTATCAATATTATTGGTGGTCCCGCTAAAATACTCGCACCCCTTCTGGCGGAAAAATTCCACCTAAAGGTTAAATATCCACAAGAATACGCCGTTGCCAATGCAATAGGCGCGGCGCTAGCCAAGCCAACCATGGAAATCAATATGCACGTTGATACACAGCGGAGAATATTGTCTGTACCAGAAGTTGAAATATATGAAACGGTTGGGCAGGATTATTGTTTAGCAAGCGCTGAGAACAGAGCCTTGGAGATCGTTGCGGATGCTGCGCTTAAACTCGGCGCAGTCAAGGATAATATTGAAGCTGAAATCGTGGAGTCAAATAGCTTCAACATGGTCAGAGGGTTCTCGAAGGCGTCGAAAAACATCAGGGTACGAGCGCAGACAACGCCAGGGTTAATTTATGCGTTGAAAGGATAGAGGCAATGACTAAAGCTAACAACAGATTGGGTCTGGTCTTTTTTCCAGCTTTTGATTGGGCGCTTTCAGCCACACACCCCGAACGGGAAGAGCGCCTCCTGTACACACAGGATCAAATCTTTGAAGAGGGGATTCAAGATATAGATGGAATCACATTCTATAACCCAGGTGTTGCAAGTGAAAAGGATATAGCAAGGGTTCACTTTGCCGTGCCTGATGTCGCCAGCCAGCTGACACAGTCCCATTTTATTGCCGTTGGCGGAGCCATCCGCGCGTTCCAGGCCGTAATGGAAAAAGAAGTAGATAAGTCGTTTGCCTTAATCAGGCCTCCAGGGCATCATGCCCACCGCGTTGTATATGGAGATCGGGGTTTTTGTGTGGTGAATGTTGAAGCGGTTGCGTTGGAACGGATCAGGCAAGATTACGGCGACTTAAGGGTAGCGATAGTTGATACAGATGCCCACCATGGTGATGGAACCCAAGATATTTATTGGAATGATAAAGATACCCTCTTTATCTCGTTCCACCAAGATGGCAGGAGCTTATATCCCGGGACAGGAGGCATGGAAGAGTTTGGCGGGCCAGCGGCGTACGGGTACAATATTAATATTCCACTGCCGCCGGGAACTGGCGCAGAGGGGTTTTTATACATACTAGATAACGTCGTAATGCCAATTCTGGAGGACTTTAAGCCGGACATAATCATCAACTCCGCCGGCCAGGATAACCATTACAGTGATCCGCTGACAAATATGAACTTTACCGCCCAAGGTTATGCAATATTAAATGAACGTTTAGACCCGGATATGGCGGTACTAGAAGGTGGCTACTCCATAGAGGGAGCACTGCCTTATATTAACTTAGGTATTATTTTAGCCATGGCTGGTCTTGATTATTCACATGTATTTGAGCCAGATTATGATGCGGAAAGATTGCGCCAAGATGCAGCGATAACCGCGCATATCGAGCACCTCGCACAAGAGATCTATGCTCTGTGGAAACACAAAGAAGAGTTGGCCGACGAACACTTTAAAAATAAAAAAGAAGTGACACGGGAACGCCAAATTTATTACGACACTGCTGGAATTATGGAACATCAAGTGCAAACATTTACACTTTGTGAACATTGTTCCGGGGTTAATACCATCGATTCAAAAAATGATAAACGGGCCCATATCTTCGCGATTACACTCCCCAGAAAGGCGTGCCAAGAGTGTATAGCTAAAGCCTATGCAATGTATGCCGGTTTAAGTAAACGTGCGTATACCCACATATATTTGCAAGATCGCCCCAAGGATGAGTATCTGTCTAAATAACTAGAGTTCCGCA
>Ga0265295_1007520_pt1 | contig 12497 bp, 9 predicted proteins | sample Munlansysbiofilm_FD_192503 | JGI IMG/M metagenome (GOLD analysis project Ga0265295, IMG submission 192503) | Leachate microbial communities from a municipal landfill in Southern Ontario, Canada - Methane capture system biofilm | ecosystem: Engineered > Solid waste > Landfill > Unclassified ... | reverse complement strand
GGATTTATTAGTAGCTTCTTTCATCGAAAAAACCTCCTTTCCAAGAAGCTCACACTTTTATATTAAAAAAGAAATAAAGAAAAAGACAAATAAAAATTTGTAACCTTAAGTATTTCTATTATCAGATAGAAAAGAAAGTACATATTTTAGACTTGCTTTTTGTTATAATATCTAAGTAGTAATTATTATGTGGAAAAATATCTGGCCTACTATCAAAATGTCACTCTTGTCCATTACGCCATTAACGCTAATGGTACTGTTTTTTCATGTTACAAACACCGTAACAATTTTAAATAGTGACTTAGTCCGTTTACTTATTGGGGCACTTTTATTAATTTTTGGAATGATTTTATTTAATATTGGTGTTAATTCTTCTATTAATACAATCGGCGACCTTATCGGCTCAACCTTAACAAAAGTAAAACGCATTTCTATTATTTTGGTTATGATTTTCCTTATTGGTTTTTTAGTAACTGCTGCTGAACCATCTTTAGCAATTTTAGCAAGACAAGTACCAATAAAGGATTTAATTTTTATTATTTTTGTAAGTATAGGTGGAGGTTTGTTTCTTATTGTTGGTGTGCTACGAATATTATATAATCGTCCAATTAATACAATTATGCTAATTGGTTATTTATTGGTTTTTGTTCTAATAATTTTTGCGGATAATGGCTATATTCCCATGGCCTTTGACGCAAGCGGAGTCACTACTGGATTGATGACCGTACCTTTTATTCTTGCCATTGGCCGAGGCATAGCTAGTTCGCACGGCAATAAACATAATCAAAATGACAGCTTTGGTCTTGTGGGTATTGTTTGTATTGGCCCAATTATTTTTGTCTTATTGATGGGAATGATTGCAGGCACTTCACCGGAAGTAATAACCAGTGAAACAATGCCAGTGACAAACTTTTTATTAGAACTATTCACAGAAATGGGTTCCACTGCTTTTAGTATCACAATTGTATTAGTCCCAATCTTACTCTTTTTCTTTTTCTATCAATTAGTCTTAATTAAACTCACGAAGAAGCGGTTGATTAGAATTTTTGTGGGCTCTATTTGGTTATTCTTTGGAATGCTAATATTCTTAACTGGTGCTAACTTTGGTTTTGTTGGTGCCGCCCAAACATTTGGTGAGTCTTTATCTAAAATTGAAAGCATATATTTTGTGATACTAATTGTTGCGATAATTGGAGCAGTTAGTGTTTTAGCAGAGCCTAGTGTTCATATTTTGGGTCAGCAAGTTGAAGAGTTTAGTGATGGCGTTGTTACTAAAACAACTTTAGTTGCCACCTTATCACTTGGTGTAGCAACTTCCTTAATCATCTCCGCTCTCCGTATTGAATATTCAATTCCTATCATATATTTTCTTGCACCAGGATTTGTTATTGCTTTGGTATTATCTTTATTTGCTCCCCCAATGTATACCGCGATTGCGATGGATAGTGGTGGCGCTGTTAGTGGTGCGGTCGCTGCAAGTTTCATTTCACCAATGATAGGTGGTCTTGCACTTAATAAATTAGGCGCAGGTTCATTCGCAGAGTACGGGCTAGGAACAATAGGCCTTATTGCGATGATGCCGCTTATTAGCATGCAACTATTAGGTTTAAAAGTTAAATTTAGTGAAGATAATAACCGTAAACTCGCGCTTAGAAGAATTAGAGAAACAGATGAAAATCAAATCATCTATTTCGATTAGGAGGATATATGAAAGAAGTTAAATCAGTTAAAACTCCTCATCTTGATTTTAAAACAAAAAAACTTTCACTTTTAGTGGTGATTGTTGATCAAGGAGTTGGTGATCTTTATATTGAACAACTTGCAACTCTAGAATCTAACCTCCAATTAAAAATTGTTGGTAATGGAACCGCAAGTCGAGAAATTCAAAATCTACTAGGATTAAATGAAATTAGAAAAGACGTTATTTTTTCAATTATTCGTGAAGAAAAACTAGATGAAGCATTCAAATATATTGAAACTAGATTTAAATTAAGTGAAAAGCACAAAGGGATTGCCTTTAGTGTTAAAATAACTTCTTTAGTTGGTGTCTCGGTCTATAAGCTTTTATCAAACACACTTGAACTCAAACCTAATGGGGGTAAATAATATGAAAAACAATAAATTATTGGTCGTCTGTATCATAAACTCTGGTTTCGTTGATCTAGTGATGGATGCAGCGCGTGAAGTTGGGGCAAGTGGCGGGACTGTCATTCATGGACGCGGAACAGGTAATAAACAAATTGCCAAAACTTTTGGTGTGACAATTAGCCCTAATAAAGAAGTCGTTTTAATTGTGATAGATGAAAAGATACATGAAGATGTTGTTAATGCTATTTATAAAAAAGCCGGACTTGATGCGCCTAGTCAAGGCATTGTCTTTACATTGCCACTTGACCGTGTCGCTGGCTTAAGTGAATTAAATGTTGAAGAAGAAGTTAGCGATGAGCAAAAATAAGCGTATTATTTTTATTACGAGTTTTATAAGTTTTGCCCTCTTTTTTGTTTTTGCCCTTATGGCTAGACCTCGACTTGTCTTATATCATACTGCACTCAATATTGTGATTTTTTCATTAGTGGCCCTACCAATTTTAGTTTTTATTGTTTTGAATGTAATTAAAATATTAAAAAACACTAAAACACATCAAAGACTTTTTGATGTCTTGATCCCCTTACTTTTATTATTTCCACTTTATTTAGGAGCAACTGGCTATTTATCAATTTTTCAAATTCTTATCATGGATATATGGCCGTTTATTGCCCTCGGATTTGTTTTAACTTTTCTTATAAGCTATATTTCAAATCTCCTTTTTCTTATAATAGAATATAAAGAACTAACACAAGTTAGTGTCGATGCCTTTGATTCTACAAGTAAAAAGGTTAATGGCTTTTTATCTAGGCTTAATGATGAAGAATGGCCACTTTATAAATATGTGATTTATTTATTTGTTATTGCTATTTTTTTCTTTATATATCCTCTTTTTACTGAACAATTTACAATCCCACTTGGCGGAGACTACACTCAGCAACAAATACCCTTTTATACGAATGGGTATGATGACTGGTGGAACTTTCTTAAAACTGGCCAGTTTCCTTTATGGGATTCTAATACCTTTTTAGGAGCGAATAATATAGGTAGTAATGCTTTCTATTATTCGCTGAACCCTTTCTTTCTACCAATTCTCTTATTTCCTCGTGACTTAATTCCCCAAGGTTTAGCAGTCTTAATGATTACTAAGTTTGTTCTTGCGGCTTTAACAATGCGCATGTATTTAAAATATATGGGAGTAAAAGAAAACACCGCAAGGTTATTTGCTTTTATGTTTGCTTTTAGTGGCTGGACAACTTATTACTTATGGTTTAACCACTTTATGGAAGTCGCGGTTGTGTTCCCCCTTATTTTCCTAGGCATTGAAAAGGTGTTTAAAGAAAAGAGCCCTTATTTGCTCATTATTGGTCTAGGGCTCATGGGACTTGCTAATTACTTCTTTTTAGTGACAGTGGCCTTCCTAGGCGTTATTTACGCTGGATTTAGATACTTTCAACTATTTAATACATTCAAACTTAAAGACCATCCAAAAATTCTTGGTCTAGGAGTGCTAGGATTTGCGATTGGCATCCTCGCAGGTGGTGCGGCCTTGTTCCCAGGACTTAGTGTGGCGATGTTTTCTGACCGTGTAACGGAAGCAACTTATTTAGATAACTTAAAAATATTAATTGAAAACAAACATTTTAGTGAAGCGTGGAAGATGATAAGTGAATGGACAGCCCAAAGTGAGAGCTATGAACATAAAGTTTACTACCCCCTTATTAGTTTTTTCTTTCCTGTCTTAAGTGACCGTAGTGCTAGTTTACTCAATACGAGTAGTTACGATAATACGATTAGTAGTATTTTTGCCTATACACCTATTATTCTTCTTTTAATTCCTTCGATTATTACTTCCTTCAAAAATAGAAAGTTATCACACTTTATTGCGATTGCCTTCTTTATCTTTTCCTTGTTTACACCATTTATGTATAACGCACTTCATGGCTTTACAAAAGAATACGGAAGATGGCAGTTATTTGTCGTCTTTGCCTTAGTTACGTATACGGCCTTAACATTTGATAAGCGCGAAACATTTAAGCGTGGGTACTTTGATCTATCCTTTGTTACTATTGCTCTACTCATGGGCTTTACCTATAACTGGGCCTTTGCTTATCAAAATAAAAATGGCTTTGGTAATTTAGAATTCCGTGAATTAGTCGTATTTTATCAATATTTAATTCTTGTGATTGTTTATCTAGTGCTCCGATTTTCTTATGCTAATAAACATGTATATAAACCTCTACAAGTAATCTTGTCCTTAGAAGCTGTTGTCATGGGAACAATTACAATGATAGGCCACGGCTTTATTAGTTATACAGGTAGCACTAGTGGCGGACTCGTAAATTATAATAATGATGTTGAAGTTATTCGCTCAATTCAAGCACTAGATGGAAGTTATTACCGCATTAGTGCTTCACAAAGTTATAAGGGGAATGATAATTACCCCATGCGAGTAGGCTATAACGGTCTTTCAGCCTTCCATAGTCTTTATAACTTTGAATTAATGGAGTTTAATAACTGGAGTAAGGTTAATTATAACTATAACGGTTGGTCACTAGGTTTAGGAGAGAAGCGCTTATTCTTAAATCAGTTTTTAAACGTAAAATATTATGTTGAGACGGAAAAAGAGAACGTGATTAACTTTTATCGTTCAGGTGAGATTGTTGATTCAATTAATGTTCAAAGACCTAACGTTCCTTATACACATTCATTGCTAGATAATTATGAAGAAGAAGGCCGTATCGTTTATCAAAACGAAAATATGTTTGAATTTGGCTTTGCTGTTAATAAGATCATGCCTTATCAAAGAGCGAACCCGCTTGTTGAAGGTGAAATGATTGATTATTTTGCTAGTAGTTCAGTCCAAACTATCGTAAAAAACGAAGAGTTTTATTTACAATCTGGCATTCTTTCATTACGTGACTATGAAGAAGTAGCGCTTGCTCACCCTAATCTTGAATTAGAAACATATAATACAATGCCACTTAACTACACTGAATATTGGACAGGAACAGGTAATCTTAACCGAAAACTAGTAAAAACCTTTTATAAGTGTGAGACCTCATCTTATCCGTATAAAAATCCAACAAGTGAAAAAATAACTAATGCGTGCTCTATTATTGGTACACCAGGTAGCCTTGGTGGTGGGGATGCAATCGAATACACACTTGCTAATGGTGAGATGCTCCTACCAGACGGCGGATACATGATGCTTCACTGGCCAATGTCGAGTCGCGTTAGAGTTTTCTTATATGATGAAAACGATGAAGTTATTACATTCGAAGACGTTTATAATCCAAGTAGTTCGAGATACTTTAAAACTTTAAGAGGTATGCATTCCGTAACACCAGTTAAAAAACTAACAGTCGTTCCAATAGGTGAACAGTACACAGAAAATAGTTCTTACATCTTTGCCTATAGTCCAACTCAAATTCAAAATGTAATAAGTAAAAGTGAAGAATTCCTCTTAGAAAACGTTAATGTTAAAACAAATAAAATTTCATTTAGTACTAGTTTTGATGAAGAAAAGTTTATTGTCACAACAATACCTTTTGATCGCGGCTGGAATGTAAGAAGTCTAAATTCTTCGAGAACTGGTAAGGCGATTAAAGTGTACAAAACCCACGGTGGCTTTGTTGGCTTTATGAGTGAAGATGGTGAGACTAATTATGAGATGAGTTTTATGCCTGAATACTTTATGCTTGGGAGTTTAACAACTTTAATCGGCTTCTATATTGGTGTTTTTGGCTTAGTTTATACGAGTAAACTTAAGAAGAATAAAGAAATTAAGTGTGAATCGGTTATAATATAAAAGGGTAATAAAGGGTTCATATGAAAATATTAATTACAGGTGGCTTAGGATTCGTTGGACAAAATCTTGATCTAAGATTAAAAGAACAAGGCTTTTCAACATTGCTATTTGATAAAGATAATACAAGTGAAGAACTCGAAGTAATGATTGAAGAAGCTGATTTTATTGTTCATCTAGCTGGTGTAAATCGCCCCCTTAACAAAGAAGAGTTTTATAGTGGTAACGCTAATCTTACTTATCAGCTGACCGAACTTATAAAAAAACACAAAAGAAATGTTCCGCTTATTTTTTCTTCAAGCATTCAAGCGGTACTTGATAATGATTACGGGAAAAGCAAAAAACAAGGTGAAGACTATTTACTTGAATATAAAAATGAAACTGGAAATGATGTCTTTATATTTAGGCTGCCTAATTTATTTGGGAAGTGGAGCCGCCCTAACTATAATTCAGTTGTCGCAACATTTTGCCATAACGTTGCACATAACTTGCCCCTTACCATAAATGACCCCAATTACGAATTAGAACTTGTGCACATCGATGATGTCGTTGATGCTTTCATTGAAGTTATTAAAAGGGGAAGTAAAGAAATTTTTAACAACGTAAAATTCACACATAAAGTAACATTAGGAACATTAGCCAAACTTATTAGTAGTTTTAAAGAAAGTCGTAAATCTCTTTATCTCCCTTTTGTTGGTGATGCTTTTATTGAAAAACTATATGCAACATATCTCACATATTTAGATGAGAGTGATTTTGCTTATAAAGTTAAGAGCCACGTTGATGAACGTGGCAGTTTTACTGAACTTTTCAAGACCTTAGGATACGGACAATTTTCAGTTAATGTTGCTAAACCTGGTATTACTAAAGGAAATCATTATCATCACACTAAAAACGAAAAGTTTATTGTACTCTCAGGTCAAGGAATTATTAAACTCCGGCACGTAAATAATGATAAAATATTAAAAGTATCCGTTAGTGGTAACGATTTAACAATTGTTGATATGATTCCTGGTTATACCCATAGTATTATTAATACTGGAACTAGTGATTTAGTCTTCTTTATTTGGGGAAGTGAAAACTTTGATCCAAATAGACCCGATACTATCTATCTTAATGTAGAATAATTAAACGGTGGTGAACATATGAAATTAATGACAATTTTAGGAACTAGGCCAGAGATCATTAGATTATCTGCGGTTATAAAAAAAGCCGATCAAGTATTTGAACAAATCATTGTTCATACTGGCCAAAATTATGACTACGAATTAAATCAAATTTTCTTTGAAGAACTAGGTTTAAGAAAACCTGATTACTTTTTAGAGTGTGCTGGTAACGACTTAGGTGAAACAATGGGTAATATCATTGCTAAATCTTATGACGTAATTGCAACCGAAAAGCCCGATGCTGTTCTTGTGCTTGGTGATACAAATAGTTCACTAGCGGCCATTTCTGCAAAACGTTTAAAAACACCTATTTTCCATATGGAAGCAGGGAATAGATGCTGGGACTGGAATGTAAGTGAGATGATTAACCGTAAGATTGTTGATCATATTAGTGATATAAATCTTCCATATACTGAAAATAGTAGAAGATATCTTTTATCAGAAGGAATTGATGGGAAAACTATATTCGTGACTGGTTCACCAATGACAGAAGTAATTAGTGAACATCTAGATCATATTAATAATTCAAAAGTGTTAGAAACACTAGGCTTAGAAAAAGGTAAGTTTATTCTTCTATCAAGCCATAGAGAAGAAAATATAGATTTAGAAGATAAGTTTATGGATTTAATGAACGCGATTAATAATATTGCGGAAAAATATCAAATGCCAATTATTTATTCAGTTCATCCTAGAAGTAAGAAATGGATTGAAAAAAGAGGCTTTAAGTTTCACTCCCTTGTTAGGCAACTTAAACCTTTTGGCTTTTATGATTACAACAAGCTGCAAAAAGAAGCATATTGTGTTTTAAGTGATTCAGGTACACTTAGTGAAGAAAGTGCGATTCTTAATTTTCCTGGTGTTTTAATTAGAACTTCAACCGAAAGACCAGAGGCATTAGATTCAGGCACTATCGTTATTGGTGGAGTTAAAACCAAAGATGTTATCGAAGCCCTTGAATTAGCGGTCAAATTAAAAGATGAAAATGTCCCAATGAGTAAAGACTACGAATCAGTTAGCGTTTCGACAAAAGTGGTTAAAATCATACAAAGTTACACAGGCATTGTTAATTTAACCGTGTGGAACAAGAAATAAACTTGGAGAAATTAAAATGACAAGAAAAGATATATTTGACGGAAAAGTACTAATGGTAACTGGAGGAACGGGTTCTTTTGGTCATGCTGTCGTGACTAGGTTTTTGAATACTGGCATTAAAGAAATCCGAATACTGTCACGTGATGAAAAGAAGCAAGATGATATGCGAAAAGAGTTTAATAATCCCAAACTTAAATTTTATCTTGGCGATGTGAGAGACCTTTCTTCTATCACTAATGCTTTTAAAGGTGTTGATTATGTGTTCCACGCAGCCGCTTTAAAGCAAGTTCCTTCTTGTGAGTTTTACCCGATGGAAGCAGTTAAAACCAATATTTTAGGTAGTGACAATGTAATTACAGCTTGTGTTAATAACGGAGTTAAAAAAGCTATTTTCTTATCAACTGACAAAGCTGCATATCCAATTAATGCGATGGGAATATCCAAAGCTTTAATGGAAAAAAATGTAATTGCGAGATCTAGACAATTATTAGCAGGCGATACAGTTTTATGCTTAACACGTTACGGCAACGTAATGGCAAGTAGAGGAAGTGTTATTCCTTTATTTATTGAAAGAATTAATGCTGGAAAACCTATCACAATTACTAATCCAGATATGACTAGATTCATGATGACTCTAGAAGATGCAGTTGATTTAGTAATCTACGCATTTGAAAATGGTCATCAAGGCGACTTATTTGTCCAAAAAGCTCCCGCGGCAACAATTGATGTACTTGCAGATGCTATCCTTGAACTCACTAAGGCTAATGTTGAGAAAGTTTATATTGGAACTAGACATGGTGAAAAACTGTATGAAGTACTTGTAACTTCTGAAGAAATGGCGAAGGCTGAAGATTTAGGTGATTTTTTTAGAATACCTGCCGATAACCGTGATTTAAACTATGACAAGTTTGTTTCTGAAGGCTCATCTAAAATTAATGAAATTGAAGCTTATACTTCGCATAATACGGCAAGATTAAATGTCAAACAAATGAAAAGTGAACTTCTAAGAATTGTTGAAAAAGAAGTTTTTGAAGAGTTAAGAAAGTAGAGGCTTATCAATCATGGAAAATCAAAAGAGTTTAATACAATCAGTAATTGAAATGTTTATTTTATTAAAAAGAAACATTTTTCATATCCTCTACTTTTTATTTACCGGTATTGTTATAGGTGTTATTTACGCTAATTGGGTGATGGATGTTAATTATCAAAGTGTTGGTAAAATAGAAATAAGGCAAACAGCGAATGAAGCACAGTTAGTGCAAATTGTGACAATGTTAGAATCAAAACCTTTTTTAGAAACAGTTGCGACAGCGCTTAATGAAAAGGGTTTTGATGATTTACCTGACGGTAGTCCTTTAACTAGTTCATATATAGAGCAAGGAATTGATGCAACTTACGTGATTAATTCACCTATCATTACAGTAAAATTTAATTCTAGTTACCAAGAATTGACATTAGAAACAATAAATGTTGTCATCGATGAATTTGTTGAATATGGTAATGCTAATCTGCCAGTCGTTAATAACAAACTATTTGTTTATGAGCTGAGTGCAGTAGCAGCAAAAACAGGCTTATCGACAACAATGATTTATGGTTTAGCGGTCGCGCTTGGAATTACCTTTGGAGCAGTCGTTGTTGTACTTACTGATTATTCAAGTGGCAAGGTATTATTTGGTTCTGATCTTGAAGCTTTTGGCTTTAGGGTGTATAACATTACAAAAGTTAAAGCTAAGAAAAATGATGAACTTGAGATAGAAAAAGGATTAACAAACAATGTCCTTACATTACAAAATAATCTTGAAAGTAACATTTGGGACCGTAATCTTCAAACACTAGCGTTCGTGTATTTTAACAAGGACGATAAGACTAATGATCTTCTTGATTTAGTCGCTAAAACTTATGCTTTAAACGAACAAAAAACATTAATTATTGATTTAGACTTAGTATCACCTAATCTCCACGATAATTATGAAGTTGAAAATAAAGTAACAATTGTTGATGTTGTGGAAAAAGGATTAGAAGAAATTAGTTACAAAAAGCTGCAGAACAGTTTATATTTCCTTGGTGGTAAAGAAGTAACTTATCCATCAAAATTCTTTAAGAGTGATGAATTAAGAAAGTCATTAGACTTTATTAAAAAAGACTTTGATATTGTCATATTTAAACTCAGTTGCGTACAAGATGACTTCACTAATCTTAACGCCCTTGATCAATTTGACTTTGTTTTACTTAATGTATTTGTGAATAAGACGAGTAAAAAGAAGGTAAATGAATATGTTAGTGTGGTAAAAAAACACGAATATGAGAATGTTGTTTTTAACATATTTGATCATTAATTTTATACAAATTATCTGATATAGTTTAGTACCATTAATACTTACTTAATAATATAAATATGTTAATATAAAGACAGCAACTTTCTAACAGTTAATACTTGTTAAAAAGTAGATATAAAACATTATGAACAAAAAGACAAATGATTACTATGTTTTACTCGCACTAGATGAGGATAGCGCTACGCAAATTCGGGCTTTTAAAATGCTCGACAAGAAGTTCAACCTTCCTTATAAAGTGTTTTACCCCCATCTAACCTTGGGGCATTTTCCTAGTGCTAATAAGCGCCAACTTTTAAAGACACTAAGAAAGTTATCTAAACAAAGTGACGGCATTACTATTGATTTTAATGATGTGCAATTACTTAATGGTAATTTAGTGGCTTTAACACTAGAAAAACACCCAGTGCTAGAAACAATGTATGATAAACTTCATACCTCAGTCCCCTTTGAAGCTGATATTTGGACGAGTCCAACTTCAGGAAAATTTGTCCCGCACGTTTCTATCTATTTTAGTCAATCAATGGATTTAACGGAAATGTATGGCTATATTAAAAATTCTTTCACCCCTTTTAGAGGTAATTTAATCGCCGTTGAATTATCTTTATTTGATGGTAAGACTTATACGATTGTTAAAAGATTCCCCTTAAAAAAGAGGTTATTTTAAATAACCCCTTGACCTATCATTGCATCAGCAACTCTTTTAAAACTATAAACATTGGCCCCAAATAGGAGGTCATTTTTTTTATTATATTTAAGAGAAGTATCGTAGACATCTTTAAATATTTTTTGCATTGATTCTTTTAGTATTTGATCAACCTTCTCAAATGAATAACTAAAGAATTGATGATTTTGTGATATTTCTAAAGCAGAAACCAAGACTCCTCCTGCATTCGCAGCTTTACCTGGGGCAAAGATGACTTTGTTTCTTTTTAACATATCAATGCCTTCCTTAGTGACAGGCATATTTGCCCCTTCACCTACAAGTTGGACACCATTATCAATTAAGGCTCTAATGCCTTTTTCATCTAATTCATTTTGCGTTGCACAAGGTAGCGCTATATCACATTTAATATTCCAAATGTCAGCACTATTAGGATAAAACTTTGAATTTTCAAATAGCTTTGTATATTCTTCAAGTGAAAGGCGCTTGACTAACTTAAGATTAGAAATGGCATCAATGTTTAAACCGTGCGGATTATAAATGTAGCCAGTAGTATCTGACATTGCGACAACTTTAGCGCCTAATTCAATTGCTTTACGGGCGGCGTGTGTTGCCACATTACCTGAACCTGATATAACGACTCTTTTATCTTTAAAGCTACTTTTAAGCATCGTTTTTAATGCTTCCTCAGCAAAGTATACTAAACCATAACCTGTCGCCTCAGTGCGGCCTAAAGAGCCTCCATAAAGCGGATCCTTACTTGTAAAGGCACTCGTTGTTTTATTTTGTAACTTTTTATAGAATCCGTACATAAAACCAATTTCCCGACGACCAACTCCTAAGTCACCAGCGGGAACATCAAGTTCATCACCAATGTGCCGTGATAGCTCACTCATGAATGCTTGGCAGAAACGCATTATATCTTCGTCACTACGTCCTTTAGGGTCAAAGTCACTCCCGCCTTTAGCCCCACCCATAAGGAATGGTGTAAGAGCATTTTTAAATGTTTGTTCAAAGGCTAAAAATTTTAAGATTGAAACATTAACACTATGATGAAATCTAACTCCACCCTTATATATGCCTAAAGCATTATTGTACTGAACACGGTAAGCGCGATTTACTTCAACGCCCCCTTTTTGATTCATCCATGTTACACGGAAGGAAATTGTTCTATCTGGTTCAAGTAGCCTTTCAACAACATTATTTTTTTGATATTCAGGGTGTTCGTTAATAATGTGATCAATAGCATCTAGCATTTCAAAAACAGCTTGATGAAATTCTTCTTCATAAGGATGCTTTGTTTTCATAGTTTCAAAGGCTCGTTTTAAATATGCTGATTTAATCATAA
>Ga0265295_1007519_pt1 | contig 12498 bp, 11 predicted proteins | sample Munlansysbiofilm_FD_192503 | JGI IMG/M metagenome (GOLD analysis project Ga0265295, IMG submission 192503) | Leachate microbial communities from a municipal landfill in Southern Ontario, Canada - Methane capture system biofilm | ecosystem: Engineered > Solid waste > Landfill > Unclassified ... | reverse complement strand
ATGCTGCTGCAGGATTTAAAATCCGGTGTGGATGATCCTATTACCGGCGTGGAGCTGGTTGCGGCATTTTACGAGGCGGATAATACCATTTTTGAGATGTGCGATGACTCCAGCGGTAATATTGGCGATGTGTTTCGCTATGATGCCCAACAACTGTTTGTGGAATATGCCTGCCGCTGTGCTGATAAAGAAAAAATTGCGGACATCATTCTCAAGGTGAATCAAAAAGATAACTACGGTATCCGGGATACGCTAATTGACTGTGCCGAGGAATGCCTGCCTGAATCGGTTATCCGCACAATGATTGCCACCCTTCAGAAGTGGGCAGACAAAGAAAAGGATGAATATGGCAAGCGCCATCATTTGATGCTGATTGAATCGCTGGCCCGCCAGATCAAGGATGCAAAGCTGTTTGAGAAGACGCGCATTGCTTCGTGGGGCAAGCTAAATTCTGCAGCTCTTGTCGATATTGCCCGGGTTTACTTGGGAAGCGGTGATATTGAAACAGCCCATTCTTGGCTTAAGAAAATCCCGGAAGGTGAAACCTATCAGGCATACGAGCGGGATAAACTGCTGGAGGAGATCTACCATAAGCAGGGCGATTCCGAAAAACTGACTGAGCTTTTGTTCCAGAAATTCAGATCCCACCATTCCACGGATACTCTGCAGACACTTCTGGATGTCATCGGTCATGACAAGCGGGATGATGTCATTAACGCTGAAGTAGCGCAGATTCTGAAGTCTGACACGCTCCGGGAGTCTGATGCGGAGTTTCTGATTGCAGTCGGAAAGATCGACGAAGCCGAGGAATACCTGCTGGGGTTTGCCGATCAGCTTGATGGCAACCATTACGGTAGCCTGCTTTCTCTGGCAGAAACGATGGAGTCGGAAAGCCGCAACCTTGTTACCAGCCTGATCTACCGCAGCCTGCTGATCTCCATTCTGGAGCGTGGCTACACCAAAGCGTATCCCCATGGTATCCGCTATTTGAAGAAATTGGACAAGCTGTCTGCGGCAATAACCAACTGGAAAAATTTCAATCATCACGAAGCATTCAAAGAACAGATCATTGAGACACATGGTCGAAAACGAAGCTTCTGGTCAAAATATGGAGTGAAAAAATGAACGAACGATTTTATCTGTTGAAAATACAACTGCTTGATATCGAACCGGCAATATTTCGGCGCTTTGTGGCGCCTGCCAATATCACGCTGGATCGGCTTCACGATATTATTCAGATTGTCATGGGTTGGACCGACAGCCATCTGCACGAGTTTGCCATCGGGAAGAAACGCTACACGGAATACCCTGAATCGAAAGAAGACGGGCTGGTCTGCGGCAAATACCGTCTTGGAGATCTGATTAAACAGAAAGGCCGCACCTTTCGCTATCTGTACGATTTCGGGGGCAGCTGGGAGCATGAACTTGTTCTGGAAGAAAACCGCTATTTCAATCCGGAACTTAGAACGGAGCTGACCTGTCTTGAGGGCGAACGCGCCTGCCCTCCTGAAGATGTGGGCGGCATTCCCGGCTACTTTGAATTCTGCAACGCCCTGAAGGACCCGAATCATGAAGAGCACGAAAGCTATATGGAATGGTCTGGTGGTGACTTTGACAGTGAGCGGTTTGATCCGGAATCGGTCAACTGGGATTTGATGAAATACCTCCGCTGGTCCCGAGACAGGTATCAAGACTGGGGAGGCGCTGAATGAAGAAGGATAAAAACAAGCAACTTCAAAAAACAGGAAAAAAAGAGACCTCCATTGTCCGTTCTTCGGCGGCCGAATATCTGACCTTCGTTGCTGCAAGCGGCCAAGGCAGCGTTGAGGCGGTTTACGCAGATGAGGATATCTGGCTTAGCCAGAAAATGATGGGCGTGCTTTATGACGTAGAAACTCACACGGTTAATTACCACCTGAAGAAGGTGTTTTCAGATAGTGAGTTAGAAGAGGGTTCAGTTATTCGAAATTTTCGAATAACTGCCGCTGACGGCAAAAATTATAACACCAAGCATTACAATCTCTCGGCCATTATTGCCGTTGGCTACAAGGTCAATTCGGAACGTGCCGTGCAGTTCCGCAAATGGGCGACTACTGTCATCAAAGAGTATACCATCAAAGCCTATGTGATGGATGACGAGCGTATCAAAAGCGGCGGCTCCATCCTGACTGACCAATATTTTGAAGAACAGTTGGAACGTATCCGGGAGATCCGCCTCTCTGAGCGTAAGTTTTACCAGAAGATCACCGATATTTACGCAACGTCCATTGATTATGATGTAACGGCTCAGGCCACCAAACGCTTTTTTGCCACAGTGCAGAACAAGCTGCACTGGGCCATCCACGGCCAGACCGCTGCCGAAGTGATTGTCGACCGGGCAAACCACCAAAAACAGAACATGGCTCTGCGCAAGATGCCGATGACCATGCAGGATTGGGAAACACGACTGAACAAATTCATCGAGCTACTGACCGGGAGATCCTTCAGGATGCAGGAAGAGTGACCGCAGAAATTGCCAAGGCCCATGCTGAAAGCGAATTTGACCGATTATTGAAGCAGTTGGGCCACGGCGAAGAAAAGAAGGAGGTGTAATGCATGAATGAGTTTAATCCCATATTTACCATTACCAACCGCATGACCGCTGCCATCACCCAGATCGAACGGGCTCGTGGTTTTTTGGAAGCTGCTAGATTGTCTGACGACTGGGTACGGGATATGGGAGCAAAGGCGTTGATCAAAGAAGCGCATCACACCACCCACATTGAAGGCACACAGCTCACACTGGATCAAGCGGAACGTCTGTGGCGCGGCGAAGCGGTGCCGGAAGCCGATCCGGATGATGCACGGGAACTGCTCAATTATCGCTCCGCCTTTGAATTCGTTTCGGATTGCCTCGATAGTGGAGATCCGATTACAGAAGGCTTGATTCGGGAGATCCACCGTAAACTGGTGGAAGGCGTGCGAGGCGGCAAAGCAGATCCAGGCAATTACCGCCGGATTCAAAATTATGTGGCCAATTCCTCCACCGGCGAAGTGATCTACACACCGCCGTCAGCAGTAGAGGTACCGATTATGATGTCGGAAATGGTCAAATGGCTCAACGCTGATCTTGAAATACATCCGGTACTGGTCAGCGGTATCGCCCAGTTCCAACTGGTGCATATTCACCCGTTTCTCGATGGCAATGGACGGACCTCCCGTCTGCTGTCGACTCTCTGCCTATACAAAGCCGGATATGATTTCAAGCGGCTTTTCACCATCAGTGAATACTACGACCGCGACCGCCCCACCTTTTACAAAAAGATCCAGATTGTCCGTGAAAACGGCATGGATATGACCGGCTGGCTCGATTATTTCATCAGCGGCCTTGAAACTCAGATGATCGAGGTCAAAGAGCGTGGTGAGCAGGTTATTCGCCGGGATGTTCTGGTTCAGAAACATGGTTTGAATGAGCGTCAGGAAAAAGCCATTGGTTACCTGCTGCAAAACGGAAAGCTGACCATTCAGGACTTTGAGGACATCTGCCCTGATGTCAATCGGCGGAGCCTGCAACGTGATCTTAAAGGTATGCTGGATAAGGAGCTGGTATCAACGGAAGGCGCTACAAACCAGCTGGTCTATATTCTTCGGGTTTGAACTTGCGACATCTTGTGACAGCAACTTGCGACAAACTCACGACAAAACTTGTGACATGGCCGCTTTCAGACTCGGGTTTGAGGGGTTATTACAAGAGGCATCCGGGACACGCTGGTTGACTGTGCTGGAGAATGTCTGCCTGAAAAAGTTATCCGATCAATGCTTGCCACGCTTCAGAAAAGGGCCGATCAGGAGAAAGACGAATACGAAAAACGCCATCATCTAATGCTGATTGAATCGCTGGCCCGGCAGATCAAGGATGCCAAACTGTTTGAAAAGACCCGCATTGCTTCATGGGGCAAGCTGTCCACCACCGCCCTTATCGACATTGCCCGGGTGTATCTGGAAAGCGGTGAGGTTGAAACGGCGCATTCGTGGCTGAAAAAAATTCCGGAAGGCGAAACCTTTCAGGCATACGAAAGGGATAAGCTGCTACTGGAAATCTATCAAAAGCAGGGAGACTCCGAAAAACTGACGGACCTGCTGTACCAGAAATTCAGATCCTATCCTTCCACTGACACTCTAAAGGCACTTCTGGATGTTATCGGTCACGATAAGCAGGATGAGGTGATTAATGCTGAAGTGGTGCAGATTCTGAAGTCTGACACGCTCCGGGAATCGGAGGCGGAATTTCTGCTCTCAATTGGGAAGGTGGATGAAGCCGAAGCCTATCTGCTTAAACGTGCCGAGCAGCTCGATGGCAACCATTACGGCAGCCTGCTCTCTCTGGTCGAAGCGATGGAAGCAGAAAACCGCCATCTTGCTATCAACCTGATCTACCGCAGTTTGCTGATCTCTATTCTGGAGCGTGGCTACACCAAAGCGTACTTTCATGGAATCTGGTAGCTGAAAAAACTGGACAAACTGTCTGGGGCCGTAACTGACTGGAAAGAATTTAATAATCATGAAGCCTTCAAAGAGCAGATCGTTCAGACACATGGTCGCAAACGAAGCTTCTGGTCAAAATATGAGGGAAGAACATAAAAACAAAGACCTGCATAAGTCTGAAAAAACATTCTCGGACAGTGCGTTGCAAATCCGTCACCCTAGTCTTATTCCCAAAAAACCTTCCCCTTTCACCGCAGACCTGTGACCTTTTCCGCCACCGCGCTAAGTCCGTATTCATAACTGCCTGCGTTCACACGAAAGCTGTGTTTAACTCTCGATCTTGGCGTGAAATTCAGCCCATCATATCTCTGGTCCTGGCTGGCGGTACGGTTTGGTGCTGGCCTGCTGCAGGGATTACCAACCTGGAGGTGCGTGAAAGTAGCGGAAATATAGGTGAGTATGTTGGCAAAGATAAGGCCCTTGAATAACAGTTGACGCTGTCAACCATTTGGCGTATTTTACCCTTTTACGCTGCAACAGAACACAACAGATACTCGTGCTGCAATTCGAGTCCTGTATTGAAGGAAACTACATGAAAAAGGCTGCAATCTCAGATTTAAGTCGAGCATTAATCAACTTAGCTTGGCATTTTGGCCCAAAGGGCTTGAATGGTGAATGCTGTGACGACCTTTCAATGCCGGAGTTTATCGCTCTGGATAAAGTCGCAGCGACACTGAGTTGTGCGGTGCAAGATGTTGGGTATGCACTTGATTTTACCAAAAGTGGCGCAACACGGATTGTCAATCGACTGGAAAAAAAAGGCTATGTGCAAAAGATCAAATCGCACACAGACGCAAGGGTATGCTGTGTCGCAATAACACCTTCCGGCGCACGTGTTTTGTTGTCTGCGGATACACGTTATATGGAGCAGTTCCATTCTATCGCGGCAAAAATGTCGGGGTATGCGGCGGCCGATGTAATTAAGGTACTTACCACAATGGCGAATGCACTGAAGAGCTGATTTTTTTTGCATAAATAGTTGACAATGGCAACTACATTAAGGAGAAATTCTGCATGCATAACCTTCTCAGTACCATTCAATATTTTCTGCTTATCACCGCAGAGCTGACGCTGCTTTTTCTTGGCATCAGCACGATTGTGGCACTCGTCTTGATGTATATTCCGCAACAACAACTGCGGCAATGGCTTACACGGCGTGGGGTTTGGGGCAACTTTCTCGGGGCTGTTGTCGGCTCACTCACCCCTTTTTGCGCGTGCTCAACCATCCCAATGACCCTGGGGATGTTGAATGCCGGCGCACCTTTTGGGCCGGTGATGTCATTTGTTATCGCTTCGCCTCTGCTAAACCCAATCATTATCAGTATGATCTGGGTCCTGATGGGGATAAAGGCGTGTTTGTTCTATTTCGGCGTCACCTTTGTGGGTTCAATGATCTTCGGCGTAGCTCTCGATAAAATCGGCGGAGCGCAGTATGTAAAAAATGCCAGGGTCAAACCAAATTGCTGTGGCACATCCGCTGCACCCGCAACTAAGCACGGAAATCTTTCGGCTAAGTTAAAAGCATCATTTAGCATCGCTTGGGGGGATTTCAGAGCAGTACTCATTTACCTTCTGGTTGGTGTGGCCATCGGCGCGGGAATTTACGGTTATATTCCGCAGGATTTCGTCACCCAGATAGCCGGGGCAGATAATCCTTTTGCCATTCCCATTGCGGCCAGTGTTGGCGTCCCCCTTTACATCAGGGCTGAAACAGCGATCCCAATTGGGTTAGCCTTGGCGCAAAAAGGGATGAGCATGGGGGCGGTTATCGCTTTAATCATTGGCGGCGCAGGGATGGCGATCCCAGAAATGGCGATGCTGGCGAGTATTTTCAAAAAACGTTTGGTTGGCGCCATAGCCATTATGATCTGGACCACCGCCGTCGTAGGTGGGTACGTATTCAACGCGATACTCTAAGCAAAAAGCAAAAAGAAGACGAACTTTGTCCCTGTTGTCCAGTTTTCACCCGGCACCAACGATCATGCGGGGCCACTTTCCTTTTCAATCAGATGCGCAACAAATTCGGTAACGGCTCCTGTTATGCCGGTGCATTGATCCATGTGGGCGGCGCCGCCGAATTCCACTTTTTTCACCAACACTCGACAACAGGTACTCCCGTATTTTTCTATGAACCAGTCATGGAGTTCCTTTGCCAGACGCAAGATTTTTGCGTTATCTCCACCCGACTCTGTCCTTCCGAACGCAAGTCCCAGAGCCATAACGCCACCGGTTAATGCGCCACAAGAACATCCTGCCGCACCAATACCCACGGGAAACCCTGAAGCCAGCTTGACCACCTGTGGCGGCAGTGGATCTTCTACAATATCATTAATCACCATAACAATTGCTTCGCTACAGAGCCACTGACCACTGCGGTAGTAGTTCTCTGCAGTGGCCTTGAGGTGCTTTCCTTTATCCATCATTTAAACAGCCGCCCAAGGTTACGCTGGTCAAGACGGGTCAAGCCATGCTCCCCTGCCCTTTGTATGGCCTGCCGGTATTCTGGAGCAGAAATTACGGCATCAAGCTCCGGAAACTGCCGCGCCGTGCCAGACACTCTATATTGATCCATGATATTCACATAACAGTTAAGCGATATTTCTGCGGCGAGAAACTTCAGAATTGCGTCGGTCTCTGCAGCACCGCCGGGCATCAGCAGGTGCCGGACCATGAGCCCTTGTTGTGCCTCTCCCCTTTCATTTATCCTGAGATCGCCCACCTGCCGCTGCATCTCTTTCAGGGCCCTGCGTGCTATTGCCGGATAATCCTCAGCGTTGGCGTAGCGTTTAGCTGAAGCGGCAGACCAGAACTTGAAATCGGGCATGTAGATATCGACTATACCGTCCAGCAGTTGCAGAGTGGAGACCCTGTCATACCCGCTGCTGTTATAAACAAGGGGCACGGTAAGACCATTTACTACTGCGTGCGGGAGTGCTGCAAGGATTTGCGGTACGACATGTCCGGGAGTAACCAGATTGATATTAGCGCACCCCTGCTCCTGCAAATCCACCATCACCCTTGCAAGCTGCACCGCGTCGAGCGGAGAACAGTCGGACTCTGCAGGATGGCTGATCTCATAATTCTGGCAAAAGACGCAAAGCAGACTGCAGCCACAGAAAAAGATGGTTCCCGAACCCTGCGTGCCAACCAACACAGTCTCCTCCCCGAAATGGGGCCCATAGCCGGAAATCTCTGCGGTAGCTCCGGTACGACACAGCCCGAGCTCACCAGCCAGACGATCCACATTACATCTGCGTGGACATACATTACATTCTTTCAACAGCCGGCGACTCTCAACGATCCGTTGCGCCAGAAGGCCTGATTTTGCTGCGGCCAGATAGGAACTTGCCATCATGCCACCCATCCATATTTTCCGATCACTATTGTTCGTTTAATTTTACTTGCCCATCAGAGATGAATGATCTCTATGTGAGAATCCGCAATCTGCGCAAGGCCAATCTCATCAACAGCGTTCAACACTTTATCAACTGTTGAATTCACGACCCTGGAATCGTTGCCAACAAGTGCAAAGCCAACTTCAGCCCACAAATGGCTGTCATTAAAGTCGGTTTCCGCAATGGATATGTTGAACCTATTTCTTATCCGGTTAATGATAGATTTAACTATACTACGCTTTTCCTTCAGGGAATTGATGCCGTGGAGTTCAAATTTTATTTTGCCTGCTCCGATCACCATGAATATTTCCTTTGCTCAGAATTAGCGTTCCAGTAGAAAAGGACAGCCGCCAAAAACAAGTGTTTTCCCCTCCCAACTGGGGGATACGGGGTATACCCTGGATTGTTCCCTGCGAATCACCTTTGATCTTCTCCCCCCGCCAATACGCTCAGCAGTCAGAGTCTCAAAGGCACTAGCGGCTCCAATTCCAGCCATAATCAGTAAAAAGCCTACAAGACAACCACCTATACAGCAAGTTCAAAAGGCGGCTGCTAAAACATCATCTGCTCTGTAAATTCATTCAGCTTTTTTTCGAAAATCGTGTGCCCGCATAGATTTGGGTCTTTGCAGGTACTGTTTTTTAGATACACTTGGTGTTTACCATTAAAAGCAGCCACGATGAAAAACAATCTATCTCCAAAAGCCGCCACAGGGATGGGCAACAAAAGGGCTGCATTGGCGCCTGATACTCTGAAAGCTTGGAGCTACTTTCGCAAAACCGCTTTCTAAGAAGGAGAACTTTTGCAGGCAGCTGCTTGCCGTGGCGATGACCCGTGTTGCCGGCAGCCCCGGTATATGTGGCTGCACACCAAACAGGCTTTGCGCAAAGGGGCCAGCAAAGCTGAGATTATGGAAGCCCTCTGGGTAGCAGCATACATGCATTCAGGCGCGGCTGTACCCTCTTCGGCCTTTCCATAGAAAGGATGAAATGGGATAAATGTCTAAAAATATGGATACGGGGAACAAATCATTGGGTCTGTATACTGATCACTATGAGCTGACCATGGCTGAAGGCCACTTCAGGTTGGAGAACGAAGGGGGAATCGCCAATTTTGACTATTTTTTCCGGAGAAATCCCTTCGGCTCCGGCTTTACGGTTTTTGCCGGCCTGCAAGACCTGCTCGATATGCTTATGGAATTTAAATACGGCCGTGAAGCCATCGACTATCTGCATAAAAGAGGTTTCGGAAGCGATTTTCTGGAGTATCTGAAAAAATTTCAGTTCAGCGGGGATATCTATGCCCCGCAGGAGGGTGAGCTGGTATTTCCCAATGAGCCAATACTGCGGGTAAAAGGAAAGATTATTGAAACGCAACTGCTGGAAACTCTCATCCTTAATGTACTGAATTTTCAATCGCTTATTGCCACCAAGGCCAACCGTATCCGTCATTCGGCCGGCGATAGGCTGCTGATGGAATTTGGCATGCGGCGAGCGCAGGGATGGGCAGCCGTAACTGCAAGCCGGGCTGCGGTAATTGGCGGAATGGACAGTACTTCAAACGTTTACAGTGCTTTTCGGTATAACCTTGATTCTTCCGGAACCATGGCCCATTCCTGGATTCAGAGTTTTGAAAATGAGCTCGTCGCCTTCCGAGAATATACCATTACTCATCCTGAAAATTGCACCTTGCTGGTGGACACCTACCACACCCTCAAAAGCGGAGTGCCCAATGCCATCACCATTGCCAAAGAGATGGAACAGGCTGGACACCAGCTTTTTGCTATCAGGCTCGACAGCGGCGACCTTGCCTACCTCTCCAAGAAAGCCAGAGAGCAACTGGATAAAGCCGGCCTGTCTTATGTTAAAATTGTGGCGTCCAATCAGTTGGATGAGCATATCATCAAGAGCCTCCTTGAGCAGGATGCTCCGATTGATTGCTTTGGCGTGGGCACCAGCCTGGTAACTGGCAGAAACGATGCCGCACTGGATGGCGTATATAAACTGAGCCTCATCAACAACCGACCAACCCTTAAACTTTCTGAAGACCCGATCAAAATTATCCTGCCGGGAGAAAAGAAAGTAGTGCGTTACTTCAATGGCAACAATAAGTTTTATGCAGATGCTATTGTGCTTGCGGATGAAGAGGAGCACAAAATACATACCATTTTCCATCCGCAGCATCCCGAGATAAATACCCCGGTTAGGGAGTTAAAAAGGGAGACCATTATCGCGAAGGTTATCGATAGTGGGAAAGTAATAGCAGATAAAAAGAGCGTCTCTGAAATATCCGATTACCGAAAATTCAGGATTTCGCAGTTGCCGGATGAGCACAAAAGATTTGAATATCCCCACTTGTACAAGGTGGGTTTAGGTAAAAACTTAATGGATTTAAGGAATGAGCTAGTCGCGGAGAAAAAAGGGGGACAACAAAATGAGAGCACTGATGATTGTTGATTTACAGAATGATTTTTGCCCCGGTGGAGCCTTACCGGTCCCTGGTGGAGACCGTATTGTTCCGGTGATCAATAAATTAATGGATAAATTTGATCTAGTGCTGGCTTCCAAAGATTGGCATCCAGTTAACACGGTACATTTTGAAAAGTGGCCCGCACATTGCGTGCGCGAAACACCGGGAACTGAATTTCACCCTGATCTAGATGCCGCCAAAATTGACAAGGTCTTGTTAAAAGGTACCGCCGCCAAGGACGATGGGTATTCCGCCTTTGAATCCACCAATGTAAATCTGGCAGAGTATCTGAGAGAAAACCAGGTTGATGAAATATATGTCACCGGCCTTGTAACCGAGTATTGTGTAAAGCAAACCGTGCTGGAAGCCTTGCGCCAGGGGTTTAAGACCTTTGTGATCGAAGATGCGGTGCAGGGGATCAATGCGCACCCACATGATATCCCCCGGGCTAAAGCAGAAATGATAAAAGCCGGCGCGTCCTTTATTAGTGCGGATAAAGTGAGCGGATAAAGTCGGAAAAACGCGTCAGAAAAACTGCGAGAATTCACCTTGTACCTTGTGAGTGCAACCTCTCTCTCCGCGCTTTCTATATTAACGGCATTGTCCATTGACGAGATATCCGAGCTATTGACCCACACCCCCTCTTTAGTTGCCTCCTAGGTGGCTTTGGCTTTCAACTCGGCTACATAGCGTTTGCGTTTCATTTTACCCATTGGTACTCTCCTTCGTCTGTGCATGGCTTCCCTCCTTAATTCACGGTCTGAAATTTTTTGACACCCACTCTAACCGGACTGGTACTGATGTGGAAACACAATGAGATACAAAAACCTGACTGCATGACAATGGATAATTACGGTAAGATAACATGGCACTTGACTACGCCACTTTAGAGCTCCTCCGCCAGAACCACCCGGCCTGGCGCCTGCTGCGTGCCCAGCACGCCCCCTTGGTTGCGAGTTTTTTGCATCGGGTGTTCATTGTGCCCAATATGCGGAATCTGGCACAGGCCGATCTGATTGAGGCGTTGGAAGATGAGCTTTTCGCCCTACGGGAGCAGCTTGGACCCGAAGCGTTTCCGGGCAGTGCGCAAAGTTATCTCAACGACTGGGCCGAAAATGACAAGGGCTGGCTGCGAAAATTCTATCCTGCCGGAACGGACGAACCACACTTTGATCTGACTCCGGCAACGGAAAAAACTCTGGTCTGGCTGGATGGGTTGACCGAGCGGACTTTTGTCGGTACAGAATCGCGTTTACTCACTCTGTTCGAGCTCTTACGCCAGATGAGCGAAGGGAGCCAAACCGATCCGCAGGTGCGGGTCTCCGAGCTCCAAAAAAGGCGCAGCGATATCGATGCGGAAATCGCCCGCATTCTCGCAGGGGACATCCCTCTTTTCGATGACACCGCGCTCAGAGACCGTTTTCAGCAGTTCCTGCAGCTAGCGCGTGAACTGCTGACGGACTTTCGCGAGGTGGAACACAATTTCCGCACCCTCGACCGGCGGGTACGCGAACGCATCACCCTGTGGGAGGGGGGCAAAGGGGCGCTGCTCGAAGAGATCATGGGCGAGCGCGACACCATTGCCGATTCCGATCAGGGGAAAAGCTTCCGCGCCTTCTGGGATTTTCTGATGTCGCAATCGCGGCAGGAAGAGCTAAGCCGCTTACTCGAACAGGTGTTATCCCTGCCGCCGATCCGCGCTATGCACCCCGACACTCGTCTGCACCGTGTACACTACGATTGGCTCGAAGCTGGCGAACACACCCAGCGCACAGTGGCCAAGCTGTCCGCGCAGCTACGCCGCTTTCTTGACGATCAGGCGTGGTTGGAGAATCGGCGCATCATGAACATCCTGCACAGCATCGAGAATCACGCATTGGCTCTGCGCGAAGAGCTCCCCGCAGGAGACTTCATGGACTTGGCCGCAACCGCTCCCAACATCGAACTCCCCCAGGAACGCCCCCTCTATCGTCCACCGCTCAATCCCCTCATCGCCGAGATGAAATTAGAGGAAGGGGATGCAGATATAGATACGGCGGCACTCTACGCACAGGTGGTAGTAGACCGGGATGAGCTAGGCAGAAATATTCGCCAGGAACTACAGAGCCGC
>Ga0265295_1007516_pt1 | contig 12503 bp, 7 predicted proteins | sample Munlansysbiofilm_FD_192503 | JGI IMG/M metagenome (GOLD analysis project Ga0265295, IMG submission 192503) | Leachate microbial communities from a municipal landfill in Southern Ontario, Canada - Methane capture system biofilm | ecosystem: Engineered > Solid waste > Landfill > Unclassified ... | reverse complement strand
AGAACCTGAATGGTGATAAATTTTTCTTCTGGCCGGTTTCGAAAATGTTCGATAATCTTTTGAAGGTCCGATGATTTTATCTGGCTGGACTTTGGCAGGCTAAGGCCGAAATGGATTAGGAGGTTTCGTAATTTCTCCAGGTCAGAACGAGCTGGGGGCGGGTGTACCCGGTAGAGACAAGGATAATTTAACCTGGTTAGATAATTAGCTACCGCCACATTGGCTATCAACATAAATTCTTCAATCAGGGCGTGAGCTTCATTTCTCTCTGAAGGCACCACCGCAGTTAGGAAGCCTTCTTGATAAACTAGCTCTGGCTCTACCAGGTCAAAATCCAGGCTGCCATGCTTGAGTCTCTTGGCCTTTAAGATTCTGGCCAGTTTTCTCATTTCCATGAGGTCCGGTAGAATGTGCCGGTAGCGCTTCTTTTCCTTTGAATCGTCCTGAAAAATCTTAAACACCGAGGTGTAAGTCAACCGTTCTACAGTCTTAATAACCGAGGGATGAAAATCAGTTTTAACCAGGTTACCCTGGTGGTCTATTTCCATCAAGGCGGTGACTGTCAGGCGAGGCACTCTTGGTCTCAGGCTGCACAGGTTATTAGATAACTTTTCTGGCAGCATCGGTAAAGTCAGTTCAGGGAAATAGGCGCTGGTACCCCTTAAATAAGCCTCCTGGTCTAAGGCTGATCCAGGTTTTATATAATTGGAGACATCAGCGATATGAACCCCAAGCAGATAATTTCCATTAGTCACTCTCTTGATACTGACAGCGTCGTCAAAATCCTGAGCCTTTTCCCCGTCGATAGTTACCGTTGTCCATTTTTGGTAATCAGTTCTTCCTTTTAGGTCTTCGGGCCTCGGGTGATCGGGCAGAGATTCAGCTTGATTCAGGGCCGGTTCAGAAAATTCTTTGGGCAGGTTATGCTGGTTGATGACCACCTCCAGATCTACTCCTGGTTCATCCTGATAGCCAAGTATTCTGATCAGCTGGAGAGAGCTGCGGTCTATTTCTACAATCTGTCCCGGAGCTGGTTTTTTACGCCCCTTAAGCTTAAGGGGCAGGGCTTCTTCAAACAGGGTATCCATGGGCAGAATATAAGGCTGATAATTGATTTCCAAAAAAACGCCATAGAGTGAGGTCCGGCCCGGTTTAATTATTCTGACAATCCGGCCTTCAGGCTTACCCGGGAGACCTTTTTCTCTGACCGCCACTTCCACCAAGTCTCCAGTCACGGCTCCCCCGGTTTGATGGGGAGGTATAAAGATGTCCCCTGAACCCTGGTCAGGATTTTCCGGGGTGAGGAAACCAAAGCCTCTGGGATTTAGAGAAAAAATTCCCCGAATTAAACGGGGACTGGTAATTCTTAAAATCCGGTCTCCTTTAGTTTTTAACAGCCCTTTCTTTTCCAGATATTTCAAAGTCCCGGGTAACTTCCTTCTTTCTTTCTTATCTAAATTCAGACCTCTTACTAATCGGTTATGGGTAACCGGCTTGTCGTTCTTTTTCATAAATTGCATTATTTTTGTTTCCATAGGAATTTTCCTTCTAAGATATTTTTCAGTAATAGAAGATTGACAGATGGGGGATTCGGTAAATCTGGCGTATTTTCTTTACCAGCCAGATTTGTTGAATTTCCGAGAGCTGATAATCAGATTTTTCTGGGTATTCTTTCCGCACCTCTTCCAAAGCAGCTGTTTTTTCCTTCTCTGAGGTTTCGTCCCAGATCATCTCTTCTAATTTTTCATCAAGAGCTTCCAGAACAGCTTCGTCGGGTTTTTCGGCCTCAAGACAGGCTAAGGCTTCCTCCAGGGGCTCTCGTAAATAGCTGATTGCCTGAGGTAGATTTTTCAGGCAAGCTTCAACTTCCTGTTTAGCACGGGATATTTTTTCAGTCTGTTCCACCAGGGCAGCTTTCTTTCCGACCAATCGTTCTTGATATTCAGAGTAAGCTCTTAGAATTTCCTTCTCACACTGGCTCAGGGAATAGATCCTCTTTTTCCTTTTTCTGAGCAACTGCCGGCTGAAGGTCCGGTCTATACCCTCCAGGATGGCTTCCAAGGGGATATGGAGCTTTTCCCATTCTGCAATCAGGGCGACATCTCTTGGCGGTAAAAAGAACAAGGAAGTCTGGTGCTCGAGAAAAGCCCGGGCGATTTTCTGATAGTATTCCTGGCGTTCTGTCTGGCTCTGGCTTTGACTCATGGTTCTGCATTCTCCAAGGTCCTGTTCTTCTGGTAAATCAGACAGAGGCCTTCTAAAACCAAATTGGGCTCGTGGAAATTTATTTCGGGGATTTCACTGGAGATCAGCCCGGCTAAGGCTCCGGTTACTACTACCTGTGGTCTGGCAGAGAGCTCGGTGGAAATTTGAGAAACGATATTTCTAACGAGACCAATATAGCCGTAATAAAGTCCTGATTGCATGCTGGTGACCGTGGACCGGCCTATGACTGACTTTGGCTTTCTAACTTCAATCCGGGGTAACCTGGCAGTGCGTAAGTAAAGAGCTTCAGCGGAAATTTGAATACCAGGAGCAATAGCCCCCCCGAGATATTCTCCTTTTTCTGAGATGACATCGAAGGTAGTGGCCGTACCGAAATCCACTACCAGGCAGGGGCCGCCGTATTTTTCGTAGGCTGCACAGGCCAGTACGATCCGGTCGGGACCAACTTCAGCGGGATTTTCATAAAGTATGGGTATCCCAGTCTTAATACCAGGCCCAACCACCAGAGGTTTAATCTTAAAGAATTTTTCACAGGCTGATTGAATGATTGGGGTTAGCGGAGGCACCACAGAGGAGATAATAGCTTCTTTTATTTTTAGGTTGCCGAAACGGCCATGGCTAAGTAAATTGCTCACCATTATTCCATATTCATCAGCAGTTTTTCTCGGGTCGCTATTAATTTTCCAGTCAGCCAGAAGCTTTTTCCCCCTGAAAAGTCCAAGGCCAATGGTGGTATTACCAATATCGAAGACTATTAACATTTCTTACTCCTGTTGCCATGATAAGGCAAGATTCGGATTATTTCAGAAGCCTGAAAAGCTCTGGTTATGGAGCCAATTTTAAGTTGCAACCTTCCCTTCTCATCAATCCCCTGGAACTTTCCGGCTATCGGCCCTTCTGGGCTACTCAGGACCAAACCTTGCCCCGGAGCGAGTGCTGAGCGTTTCTGGTACCTTTCTATTATTAGGTTATCCTGCCCTTTTTGAAGCTTATTATACCAAAACTGAAGGCTCGAACCAAGTAATCTGAACAAGTTGTCGGCTTTCCAGGTCTGATTGGTAATAAGATAAAGGGAGGTGGCCCCAGTCGAGATTTCAGCTGGAAAATCCGACGGCCGATGGTTTAAGTTGACTCCGATCCCGGCCACCACCTGGGCTAAGCTGTGGCTGGAGGTTTGAGCTTCGCAGAGTATCCCCCCGAGTTTTTTACCTTGATAGACCAGGTCATTCGGCCACTTCAAACGGACTTCTACCTTGCTAAAATCCTGGATAGCTTCAACCGCCGCCAGACCGACTGTAAGGGGTAGAAGATTCAGGCTGGAAAGTTGAGGACGCAAAATAAAAGAAACATACAGGCCCTTTCCAGAAGCTGAGTGCCACTTTCTTCCTTTTGTCCCCCGGCCGGCTATCTGTTCCTGAGCCAGAACTGCCCAGCCTTCTGGGAAATTAAGATTAGCCAGACGTCTGGCAAAATTATTGGTTGAGAAAATCAACTGGAACTTAAAAACTGGAGGCCCGATGCCGCTAATTTTTTTGCTGGCTGGCATTATAGATATCTATGGTTAAAGGATCGATTAATTAACCAGCTCCTGCCAGCTCCTGGCCAGTTTTTCCTGTTTCAGTTTGAGTTCAACTAAACGCTGCTTGTGTTCTTCAACCACGATAGCGGGAGCTCGCTTTAGAAAATCGTCATTATTCAACCTGGCCTCCAATTTGCTGATGTCTTCCTTGGTTTTGGCTATTTCTTTTTCCAGTCTTTCCTTTTCAGCCTTAAGGTCAATGGTTCTGGCAACCTGAATTCCAACTTCAGTTGTCCCGGCCACACCCCGAAGCAATTTTCTGTCAACTGGTAATTCCTGAACAAATTCGATTCCCTCCACTCCGGCCAGCTGCCTGATAGCGGCCTCATAAGGTCCAGCCATAGATTTCTGGTGGCTGTTACCACAAATCCAGAGATTGACCTTTTCTTTAAGGGGCAGGCGGTTTTCAGCCCTAATAGTTCGGATTTCTGAAATGATCACCTGAAGGAAATTCATGGTAATCTCAGCTTCCACATCCAACCAATCGGCTGGGGGTTCTGGCCAGCTACTTTCCAGGAGGGACCTTCCAGTACCTGGAAGATGATGCCAGATTTCTTCCGTAATGTAAGGCATGAACGGATGAAGTAAGCCCAGGATTTTTTTCAGGATGTCTTCCATAACTTCCTGGGTAATCCTATTTCCCTGGCGGAGTTCGGGTTTAATGAACTCCAGGTACCAATCGCAGAATTCATGCCAGATAAAATGATAGATGGCTTCTGAAGCCTCATAAAATTTATATTCTTTGAGAGAAGCACCGAGCTGATGGCTTACTCTGAGTAGTCGGCTTCTAATCCAGCGATTGGGCAGGCTGAGGTCTTTCCGGTTGATCCTGGCCGGTTCCTCGTCTGATAGGTTCATCAGGACAAAGCGGGAAGCATTCCAGATTTTATTAGCAAAGGCCCGATAGCCAGCCATCCGGTCTTCAGAAAGAGAAATATCCATACCCGGGACCGCCAAAGAAGAAAGAGTAAAGCGGAGAGCATCGGTGCCGTATTTATCGATCATTTCTAAAGGGTCGATGATATTGCCTTCGGATTTGCTCATCTTCCTTCTTTTCATATCTCTAACCAGGCCGTTGATAAAAACTTCTCTGAAAGGAATATCTTTCATAAATTTCAAGCCCATCATAATCATCCTGGCTACCCAGAAGAAGATAATATCAAACCCAGTAGCCATCAGGTCGGTAGGGTAAAAAACCTCCAGGTCTCTGGTCTTCTCTGGCCAGCCGAGAGTGGCGAAGGGCCAGAGAGCTGATGAGAACCAGGTGTCCAAGACGTCTTCATCCTGCTGCACCGGCCCACCGCATTTCTGGCAAGCTTTGGGTTCATCCATCTCTACCATCAAATGGCCGCAGTCCTGACAATAATAAGCCGGGATTCTATGACCCCACCACAACTGCCGGGAAATGCACCAGTCATGAATCTTATACATCCATTCAAAGTAGGTTTTAGTCCAGTTTTCAGGAATAAAAACAATCTTTTTTCCCTCGACCACCTTCGTAGCTTCCTGAGCCAGGGGTTCAACTCGTACAAACCACTGCCAGGAGAGGTGAGGTTCAATGATTGTCTTACAGCGATAACAGTGACCAACGACGTGGGTATAATCTTCAATTTTTACCAGCAAGCCAAGTTCTTCAAGCTTTTCTACTACTTTCTGGCGACACTCAAAGCGGTCCAGCCCCTGAAAAGCTTCTCCGGCTGCTTCGGTCATCTTGCCGTTGCCGTCTATGACAATAATCTGCTCCAGCTGGTGTTTTTTACCGAGCTCGAAATCGGTTGGATCGTGGGCTGGAGTTACTTTAACCGCGCCAGTGCCGAAATCTCTTTCCACGGTTTCGTCAGCGATGACCGGTAAGAGACGGTTCTGAAGAGGAAGGATGACTTTTTGGCCATGATACCGGGCGTAGCGATCATCCTCAGGATGAACAGCTACGGCGGTGTCGCCCAGCATGGTTTCTGGTCTGGTGGTGGCGACTATGATTCCATCACCAGAATCAGGAAAAGGATATCTGATGTACCAGAGTTTACTTTTGACTTCTTTATGTTCGATTTCTATGTCGGATAATACAGTTCGGCAGCGGGGGCAACGATTGACCAGATAATAATCTCGGTAAATAAGATTTTCTTTGAATAGAGAGACAAAAACGTATTTTACTGCCTGGGAAAAGCCCTCATCCATGGTAAAACGCTCTCGCGACCAATCCAGAGAACAACCCAGGCGCTTAAGTTGTTCAGTAATGACTCCACCATATTTATTTTTCCAGTCCCAGGCTAATTTAAGAAATTCTTCCCGACCTATTTTTTCCCGGCTTAAGCCTTTTTCGGCCAGACTCTGTTCAATGACGTTATGAACAGCGATCGAGGCGTGGTCGGTTCCTGGTAGCCACATGGTGTTATAGCCCTGCATCTTTTTCCAGCGAACTATTATGTCGGGAAGAGTAAAACACAGGGCGTGACCCATATGCAGCACTCCGGTGACATTAGGAGGCGGCAAGACCATGGAAAATTTGGGCTTAGAGGAGTCAACATCGGCTACAAATAAATTTTCTTCAAGCCAGAACTTAGACCACCTGGTTTCAACTGGATGGGGGTCATAGGATTTACTAAGGAGTTTTTTTTCTCTCATAGGATTTTAACCTTTTTTCTTATCTTCTTCTTTTTTGTCTTTTTCATCTTTAACTTCTTCAGAGCTTCTGTCAGGTTGGGGATTAAGCTTAAGACTGGCCCGCAGTCTTTTTTCCAGCTCTCTTTCGGCTTCCAGAACTTCCTGCTGGATAAGCAAGCGGATTTCCTTCATCAAAGAAGGGCTGGTCGAATCGAGAGAGGCTGGCATTCGGGCAGAAGGATTTTCAGGCAATTCTTCGGGCAGGGTATCAGGGACTCGGTTTTTTTCCACGGCTTCTCTGACAGCCTCAGCCAGGCTCTCAGAATAAAAAGGTTTCAGGAAAATTTTCTCCGGCTTTACCCATTGCCAGTATTCTTTGGGCAGAGGATCAAAGGTCCCGCCAATTAAAAAGACAGGAATTTGGCTGCTTCCAGAGAGCTTATTGTGCAATTGCGGAAGGCCGTCTGAGACCTCCAATAAGGACGAACTCAGAATCAAGGCTTCCGGAGTTAAGCTTTCTAGCAACTGGTTGAGTTCCTCCAGACTGTCCACCAGATACAACTTGAAACTATCTGCCGGAAAAACAGACTGGCACAGTTTTTTCAACGCTGGGCTGGCATCAGCTACAATTAGGTTATAAGTCACTTTGCTCCTCAGATAGCAGGTTTACTTATACTGAAAGTAGGTAATTTACTCTACCTTTTTAGCCTTTTTCTGTCAATCAGCAGTACCCATTAAACTGAACATGTCTCGAGAGTTCCAATTATGAATGATTATTAGGAAAATCGGGTCGATGGTCCGGCTTCCCTTAAGGCTCGAAGCGAAAGGGGTTTCCCTAATATTCGACTATGACAGAGTCTGGGCCAAAGAGCTCCTCTATCCTTTCGATAAATTCCTCAGCCGGGGTAACGCTTTGGGCTTCGGCTGATTGAACCAGGCAGCAGGTGGAGCTATTCTCAAGCTGGAGATAAAGAGGGCAATCTCCTGGGAAGGCTCCCAGGATAGTTTTCATCTGCTGGATATTTTCTTCTTCCAGGGATTCTACCGGGATTCTGATAATTGTTTTTCTAGCTAGATTCTTCATGGCCTCAGTTAGAGGTAGAATCTGAGAAACAATTATCTTTCTGGCCTCAAAACTATCGGCTGCTAATTTCCCTTTGAGCCAGACTAGCTGTCCGGATTTCAGGTGAAGACTAAACTTATTATAAGCTTCAGGAAAAACCGTAACCTCTACCTGACCGCTAAGGTCTTCCAGGACAAGAGTGGCCATCCGGTCTTCTTTTCTGGTTTTTATCAGTTTGATGGAGATGATTATCCCGCAGAGACGAACTTCTCGGTCCAAGTCCTTCTCAGGGTCTAATGCTTCTACCGAGTGACTGACCAGGTTAGACAATCTCTTCTTGTAGCGGGCTAAAGGATGGCCTGAAACGTAAGTTCCCAGAACTTCTTTTTCATGAGTAAGAAGAATCTGTTCATCCCACTCATTCATAGACTGGATTTCGGCTGGAATCTCAGGCTGAAGAATATAGTCATCTCCAAATAAGGAAATAGCTTTTTCTTCTCTGGCTTTCTGCTTTTGGCGGCCAAATTCTATGAGGACATCTATAAGATGATAGAGCTGAGATCTTTTCCAGCCAAGGGAATCCATAGCCCCTGCTTTAATCAAGCTTTCCAGGGCTTTGCGGTTTAGGATTCTGGAATCGTAATCCTCAAACAGTTCAAAAAGGTTTTTGAATCGGCCAGGTTTTTCTCTGGCAGCTATGAGTTCCTGGATGGTATTTTCTCCAACATTCTTGATGGCGGCCAGGCCCATCCTGACCTGGTTTCCTTCTACAGTGAAGTGGTAATAGCTATGGTTGATATCAGGCGGCAGAACCAGTATGCCCAGCTCTCGGCATTCATTTATATACTTAACTAATTGGGAAGTATCACCTTTTTCGGCTTCGGAGGTCAGAAGGGCGGCCATAAAATGGACCGGATAATGAGCTTTGAGGTAGGCCGTCTGATAAGCCAGATAGGCATAGGCGGCACTATGTGATTTATTGAATCCATACTCTGCAAACTGGGCGATCTGGTCAAATATTTTTTCTGCCCTGGACTGAGAAATGCCTTGGCGCTTGGCACCCTGCACAAAACGTTCCCTTTGGGCTTTCATGATTTCTCTAACCTTCTTACCCATAGCCTTGCGCAGAACGTCAGCTTCGGCCATGGTGAAACCAGCCAGGTCGGTGGCGATGCGCATGACCTGTTCCTGATAGACGATGATGCCGCGGGTTTCTTTAAGGATAGGCTCAAGCTGAGGAACTTCGAAGGAAATTTTTTCTGGATGGTGTTTTCTCTGAACAAATTCTGCCGTCATCCCGCTCTTGAGAGGCCCCGGCCGGTAAAGAGCATTAAGGGCGATAAGGTCGCGGAACTCTTCCGGTTTGAAATTGCGAAGCTGTTCCTTCATTCCGTAGCTTTCAAACTGGAAAACGCCATTAGTTCTGCCTTGCTGGAAGACCTCAAAGGTTTTCTGGTCGTTGAGGGGAATTTTATCTAAATCAGGGTTGTCCCCTGTATCTTTCTTAATAAGCTCCAGAGTATCAGTGATGACTGTTAGATTGCGAAGTCCTAACAGGTCCATTTTTAGCAGGCCTATAGCCTCGATATCTTCCATAGGGAACTGGGTGGTGACTTCACCCCGGGTTGATTGATAGAGCGGGATAAATTCAACCAGGGGTTTGGGGGTGATAACAATCCCGGCGGCGTGAATTGAAGGGTGCCGAACTTGACCTTCAAGCTTTCGGGCTATATCGAGCATTCGGGCTATGTTTGCATTTTTCTGGTATAAGTCCTTAAGTTCAGGCACGCTTTTTAAGGCCCCTTCTATGTTAGAATCTGGGCCCTGGGACGGAATTAATTTGGCTACCCTGTCAACCTCACTCAGGGGAATTTCCATGACCCGGCCGACATCCCGGATAGCTTGCCGGGCTGCCATGGTGCCAAAGGTTATTATCTGACAGACATTCTCCTGGCCATATTTTCTGGTAACATAATCTATGACCTCCTGTCGCCGCCTTCCGCAAAAATCAATATCGATATCTGGGAGGCTGATCCGGTCTGGATTGAGGAAGCGTTCAAAAAGAAGATCATACTCAATCGGGTCAATCTGGGTAATTTCGAGACAATAGGCGATGAGGCTTCCGGCGGCTGAACCCCGGCCTGGTCCAACCGGAATACCGCGCTGTCTGGCAGCGCTGATCAAATCCCAGACTATCAGAAAATAACCTTCAAACCCCATCTGTTCAATGAGCTTGATTTCCCGCTCGAGGCGGTTCTGGTATTCTTCCAGAATATGGGGGGTTAGCCCTTGGGTTATTTTTTCCTGGATCTGTGGCAGACGCTTTTCAAATCCCTTATGGACTACCTCTTCAAAATAGTCCCGAAGGTTTTTGCCGCCGGGGGCCTGGAAATTGGGAAGGAAATGGCCAGTCAGGGGAAACTCAAAATTGCAGCGGGCAGCGATATGCCGGGTGTTTTCCAGAGCCTCAGGATAATCCTTGAAGAGCTGGCGCATTTCGGCAGTGGACTTAAGGTAAAATTGGTCACTGGAAAAGCGGAGCCGGTCAGGATCGGAGAGCTTCTTATTGGTCTGAATGCAGAGCAGGACATCCTGGATCTGGGCTTCCTCCCGCTTCGAAAAGTGGACATCATTGGTGGCCACTAAAGGAATCCCCAGCTTTTTTGACAGCTCTACGATACCAGGTAGAATTTTTTTCTGCTCCGGCAGGCCGTGGTCCTGAATTTCCAGGTAGAAATTTTCCTGACCAAAAATTTCCAAATATTCACGGGCTGCCTGCTCAGCCCTATCGTCCATATCTTTAACCAGGTAATCATTAACCTCCCCTTTGAGACAGCTTGAAAGGGCTATCAGGCCAGAGGAGTATTCTCTAAGAATATCTTTGTCGATGCGTGGCCGGTAATAAAAGCCTTCGAGATAAGCTGCGGTTAGCAAGCGGCATAAGTTGCGGTAGCCTTTTTCGTCTTTGACTAAAAGCAGGAGATGGTAATTTCCAGTATCTTCACCGTTTCCGGGTTTTTTTTCCAACCTTGATTTTTGAGATATATAAACTTCACAGCCGATAATAGGTTTTAATCCCTGGCTTCTAGCTTTTTTGAAAAACTCTACTGCCCCAAAGAGATTACCGTGGTCAGTTAGGGCTAAAGCGGGCATGCCTAATTTATTGACGGTCTCCACCAGGTCGGAAATCTTCAGACAGCCGTCCAGAATGCTGTATACGCTGTGGACGTGAAGGTGAATAAAAGCATTATCCATAATTCTTAACCCTTAATTAAGGAGCTGCCAGAGAATAATTATTCCCATTCAATAGTTCCGGGTGGCTTGGAGGTAATATCGTAAACCACCCGGTTGACGCCGTCAACCTCGTTGACGATTCTGGTGGAAATTTTTTTTAAAAACTCAGGCCGGGCCTGATACCAGTTAGCAGTCATCCCGTCAGAGCTCTCGACCAGGCGGATAGCTACTACCTGCTGGTAAGTGCGCTGGTCGCCCATGACGCCAACTGAATAAACAGGCAGGAGCACGGCAAAGGCCTGCCAGAGCTTCTGGTATAACCTGGCTTTCCTGACTTCCTCTAACAGGATGGCATCGGCTTCCGTTACCATCTTCAAGTTTTCTTTGTTGACCTCGCCGATGATTCTTACCGCCAGACCAGGCCCGGGGAAAGGATGCTGATGAATGAGCTCCCGGCTTATTCCGAGCTCGAGGGCCAGAGACCTAACTTCATCCTTAAAGAGTTCCCGCAGTGGCTCGACTAACTCGAATTTGAGGTTGGCGGGCAGCCCGCCGACATTATGATGCGATTTTATCCGGTGAGAAGGTCCTTTGACTGAGGTGCTTTCTATAACATCCGGGTAAATTGTCCCCTGAGCCAGGAATTTAACCTCTCCCAGCTTTTTAGCTTCTTCCTCAAAAATCTCAACAAAAACCTGACCAATTATCTGGCGCTTTTTTTCTGGGGAAGCGATTCCCTTTAGCCTGTCAATAAACCTGTCCTGAGCTTCTACTCCAATGACTTGAAGGGAGAACTTTTTCCGAAATTCCTGAAGGAGGCTTTCATATTCTCCTTGGCGGAGAAGTCCATTATTAACAAAAATACAGTAAAGCTTGCGGCCAACAGCTTTCTGAATAAGGAGTGAAGCAACCAGCGAGTCAATACCCCCGCTAAGACCACAGATGACTTTTCCCCGGCCAACCTGTTTCGGAATTTCTTTAACTTTCTCCTTAATAAAAGACTTCATATTCCAGTCGGCTCTAAGGCCAGCCAGGCGAAAGAGGAAATTAGCCAGTACTTTTTTGCCTTCATTGGTGTGAGTTACTTCTGGATGAAATTGAACCCCGTAGATTTTAAGGTCGGAATTTTCTATGATGGCAGCTTTAGAGTTTGAAGTCCTGGCGGTGATGGCAAAACCTTCTGGAATCGCTTCGAGGCGATCACCGTGGCTCATCCAGACCTGAGTTTTGTTCTTTAAACCATTAAGAAGGCCATGCCTTTCCTGAATCCGAAGCGAGGCAAAACCATATTCTCTTCGAGGAGCTTTCTCCACTTTTCCCCCAAGATGGTGGGCGATGAGCTGAAGCCCGTAGCAAATGCCCAGGATGGGAAGGCCCAGCTTAAAGATGGCCGGGTCAGGTTGGGGCGAGTCAGGCTCATAGACACTCTTTGGGCCGCCGGACAGGATGATGGCGCCCGGGTCGAGGGCTTTTATTCTCTCGAGGGGGAGATTATAGGGATGTATTTCAGAGTAAAGGCCGAGTTCGCGGACTTTTCTGGCAATGAGCTGGGTATACTGCGACCCGAAATCAAGGATGAGGACTTTATTCATAGAGGAATTTTAGCAGAGGGTTTATTGCCTTTCAATGGGACGGGGAAGTTATTAGGTGGGATAATAGGCCAAGGGTAGATGATTTATCCTGTGGTCGACAGGCAACTTGATGAAATAAGGGCATCTGCAGCCTCAGAGTGGGGCAAAGGATTTCCAACCAGCTATCAACTTCCGGTGGGTCGGTCAGGCTTTCATGCGGTCAACG
>Ga0265295_1007513_pt1 | contig 12506 bp, 13 predicted proteins | sample Munlansysbiofilm_FD_192503 | JGI IMG/M metagenome (GOLD analysis project Ga0265295, IMG submission 192503) | Leachate microbial communities from a municipal landfill in Southern Ontario, Canada - Methane capture system biofilm | ecosystem: Engineered > Solid waste > Landfill > Unclassified ... | reverse complement strand
ACATTTGTAGCGCTGGCGGCCAGCAGCCATACCATTCTTTTTGTGACTGGAACTCTTACATTTTGGGCAGTTCATAAAGAATATAGGTTCTTATCATATATAACTACCATTTATTAACAATGCCAAATTTACAAATAAATAGAAATACCATATGAAAAATAGAATTAATTATTCCACTACGAATCAAAATAAGCCTGTTTCACAACCCTTCAACAAAAGCTCCAATCCTTTCCATAGCCATCTCAATCTCTTCTCTGGATGTTGCATAGGAGCATCTGAGGAAACCTGTGCCAGCTTCACCGAATACATTGCCAGGGATTGTGACGACCTTCTGCTCGCTTAAGAGGCGCTCTGCGAACTGGTCAGAAGTCAAGCCTGTGTTTTTAATGGAGGGGAAAGCATAGAATGCACCTTTGGGCTCAAAGCATTCAAGTCCTATCTTGTGCAGGCCACTGACGATGAGGTGGCGACGACGGTCGTAATCACGGACCATACGCTCCATTTCAGTTCTGCCGTTCTTGAGAGCTTCAATGGCTCCGATCTGCGCAGTGATAGGGGCACAGAGCATTGAATACTGATGTATCAGCATCATGGCACTGATGATCTCAGGAGAGGCCATTGCATATGCCACCCTGAAACCGGTCATTGCATATGCTTTGGAAAAACCATTCAACAAAATGGTCCTGTCACGCATCCCTTCAAGGGAAGAAAAACAAGTGTGTCTACCGTTGTATGTAAGGCAGTCGTAGACCTCATCGGATATAACCATGATATCATGTTTACAGACAACATCCGCTATGGCCTCAAAGTCTTTCCTGCTCATAGTAGCACCGGTTGGATTATTAGGATAATTGATAATAACTGCCTTGGTCTTGTTTGTGATAGCAGATTCAAGTTCCCCGGCAGTCAATTTGAAATTATTCTCCAGCTTTGTTGAAACAATTACAGGCACGCCACCTGCGAATATCACAGAAGGCACATAGGCCACATATGAAGGCTGAACAACAATAATTTCATCACCTGGGTTTGTGATTGCACGAATCGCAACATCAAGAGCTTCACTAACACCTGAAGTTACCAGAATTTCAGAACTGGGATTATAATCGACACCGTAATTTCTTGAAAAATGTTTTGAAAGCTCTTCTCTTAATTCAATGAGACCATAATTTGAAGTATATGAGGTTTCGCCGCATTCCAAAGAATGGATGCACGCTTCCCTTATATGCCACGGAGTAACATAATCAGGTTCACCTACACCAAGAGATACTACATCTTCGATCTCGGATGCAAGATCAAAATAACGGCGTATGCCCGATGGAGGCACTTCCCCTATGATATCGGCCACAAACTCAGAAGGATTGCATCTGTTTCTCATATATTATACATCCTATATAATAGGATCCAAAAATCAAGGAGTCACTGATAAACGTGTAGCATGCTCCTGCTCATAGAGGATAACACCATCCTCTTTGTAGGTCTTCAAGACAAAATGAGTTGTTGTATGTTGAACCTGTTCAAGAGTGGAAATCTTCTCAGCCACAAAGAAAGCCACTTCTTTCATTGACTTCCCGCACACAGTAAGTGAGATATCGTACTGTCCTGAGAGCAATCTTATAGAGCGCACTTCAGGGAATTTATACAGGCGTTCAACAAGGTCCTGGTATCCACGTTTTCTCTCAAGGGTCACTTGAAACTCAATGATCGCATAGACATATTCATCACCTGCCATATCCCAATCAACGATCGTTTTGTACTTGCGGATAACGCCACTGTTTTCAAGTTTTGTTATTCTTTTGCTGACCTCATCAACAGCAAGTCCTGTCATGATCGCAATCTTTTCGTGACTTGTTCGTGCATCCTCTTCAAGGCATTCCAGAATATGACGAGTTTTATTATCCATGATATAGCAATCCCATAATACCAGACGATTAAATTAAAAATAAAAAAGATGCTCGATCATTCGAGCAATACTGCGTTCACTACACCATCCTGACCCGGGCGACTTGTAATCTTTGCACTACCAAGAGGTGTCGTGATAACGGAACCCTTAGTAAGGATATTACGCCTGATGTAGTGCCCATTTGCATCATTTTCAGTTACATCCTCTATGCTTGTTGCCTGAGTCTTGCCCTGTGAATCGGTTACGTTTGCAACATTGCACTGGAGAAGTCTTACTTTTCTGTTTCCGCCTCTGGTTGTAACGTTCTTCCTCTTTGTGTCGTGAACGCGAGTATCAGCTGATTCACGACCAAGCTCGAATTTCCTCTTACCGCGAGCGGTCTTGATCTTAGCACCTGTGTACTTCCTTCTAGATCTGCCTTGCCATTTCATGATATATCCTCTTTATGATTATTATGTAATTGTGAGTGAATTTATGAGTAATTATGTTTAAATCTGCTATACTTTATGACGTTCCATTAATTATAAGATGCTATATGAACTTTTCGAGTGATTTCATAGTGGAACCCCAATATGAAATGGAAAGCAACATAAATATAATTTGCCACATCAATGACCAGCCAGGACTTAGACAATTCATAAATAATCCAAACTCTTATAGAGAGCTATGTTTCGCGTAACATTTCTTGGAACTGGAGGATCCCTGCCAACACCTGAACGCAATCCATCGGCCATTATGATAAACCGTGAAGGTGAACTGATGCTCTTTGATTGTGGAGAGGGAACTCAACAACAGATGATGCGTGCAAAGACAGGAATGAAAGCATTGTCCTCCATATTCATAACACACTTCCATGCAGATCACATACTTGGAATTCCCGGACTCATACAGACGATGTCATTCCACGGAAGGACCGAACCTTTGAAAATATACGGCCCTCACGGGATGCATGAATTTGCCAGAATATTCAGCGCCCTTGGATATTATAAGTTGCGTTTTGAGATCGATGCCATTGACCTGAGTCCGGGAGATAAAATCAAAAGAGATGATTACTCCATTGTGGCTATAAAATCGGAACACAGTGTACCAAGCATTGCTTATGCACTCATAGAGAACGAACGCACAGGGAAGTTCAACCGCCAGAAAGCGATCGATCTCGGCATTCCACCAGGCCCGCTCTTTTCAAAACTCCACAAAGGAGAATCCGTAGAAGTAGATGGAAAAATGATACACTCTAAAGATGTAGTCGGAGAAAGCCGCCCTGGAAGAAAGATAGTCTACACCGGTGATACACGACCCTGCAAAACCATACTGGAAGCAAGCCGGGATGCAGACCTTTTGATACATGAATCCACACTTACAAAAGACCAGCAAGATTGGGCAATAGAATCCATGCACTCCACTGCAGAAGAAGCTGCTACCCTTGCAAAAGAATCAAATGTTCTGAAACTCATACTTACGCACATTAGTTCCAGATACTCAGACGATACCACACAGTTGCATAAAGAAGCGAAAACAATATTCGAGAATGTGACAGTTGCTGAGGACCTCATGGTAATTGACGTACCGTATAGGGATAATAAAAAAAGAAAAAATGCGAAATAAAAAATAAAGATTAAAGGAAAGTCCAGTCAAGCCTTTGATTATCGGCATCGTAGAGGGAAACTTCCATTTTCATTTCTTCAAGCTCATATGGAAGTGGTTTTACACCGATGTAAAGAATGTCCCCGGGACCATAGGCAAAACCTTCTGCCTTGACCTTTCCGAAATAGACACGCCCTCCTGATTCGATCTCCTGGACAACCACACCTTTCCACATAAGTGTGTCAATCACATTAACGACAACGCACTCAAATCTGTCAGACTCGTATACCTCAGCCATATTCCACCGATATATTTGCCAGGTTTAAAAAGATATCCTTAAATGTACATCCTATCGGAATTTGAAGGCACTGGAATATTCTTCAGTTTCTTGACGGAAGCAAGCAGATCATCCTGGGTTACACTGTCCCTGTCCTCTATGATTACATTATGAACTGCAGTTTTAAGCACCTTGCCAACAAGATCCCTTCCGGAGAGTCCCCCTGTCATCTTTGCAATTAGCTTAAGATCAACATCTTTTGCAGGAATCGGGAAAGTCTGTATATTGGACTCAAGAATTGTAAGGCGTTCTTTTTCATCCGGCAGTGTGAACTCGATCTCTTCTTCGAACCTGCTTCTTACAGCAGAATCTATCGTATCGGTACGATTTGTGGCTCCAATGGTACATACTCCGGGACGTTCCACAATACCATCCATTTCCGTGAGCAGTGCATTAACTATTTCTGCAACATCCCCACGCAATTCCTGGTGCCTGCGGTCAAGAGCAATGGCATCCAGCTCATCGATGAAAAGAATACATGGCGCCATATCCTGTGCCCGCTCATATAACTGGTGTATCTGCCTGGCACCCTCACCTACAAACTCGCCAATGAGTTCTGTAGCCTTTACCGGAATAATAGGCACATGAGCTTTGTTTGCCAGTGCTTTTGCAAGCATTGTTTTGCCAGTGCCGGATGGGCCATAAAACAGGACGTTTCTGGGAGCCCACTTACCAAATTTATCAGGTGCTTCAAGAAAACGCTCTATCAGCTTACATTTTTTACGTGCATTTTGCTGCCCAATGACATCATCAAAAGTCACATCGCTTCTAAAGTCAATTATAGGAATACTACCAACAACGGGATCCCTGACTATTATACGGGTATTCTGTCCAATTACAGAACCTGGTGGTTCAACATCGGCGACCTTATAGGCAAAATCAGGATACATGCGCCGGTCAAAAAGATAATCACCTTTATGGGCTTTGTAACCCTTCCACTGCTCCCTTGCATAATGTTCAAAAACTCCAGGGTCAGATATCTCGGGGTACTCATCAAGGATACTGGCCATTGGATAGCCTGCCGGCTCCATTATGATGAAATCTGCAGCACACTCTGCAGGTTCTGTTGTTGCTTCTCTGCTAGATTTCGAGCTGGTTTTTTGGGCTGTACGTACTATGAATATCATCTCTTTTATTTTCTAATACCTAAATGAATTATGAAAACTATTAAAGGTAACCCTTAAAGGTTTCGGGGTAGGAGCTATATTTATCCAGAAAACATACAAACGAATGATAAATATATTAATTAAAACAATATATATATGATATGATGAAAAATGAGCGTAAAATAAAAAATATGAAGATACCCGGCATCGCCAATACAGTATTTCTTTTAATTGTCTGTATAATGGGATTTGTGTTGCTGGCACCTTTCATAATTACTAAAAATACAAGCTTCATAATAATCAGTTCAGCTTTGATATTACTCACATTCATCACCATAATCTATGCAAGTAAGCATATCGAAAAAAAGAACAAGGAACTTGAAACAAAGATTATTGAACTGGATGATAAAAGGGAAGAGCTTGAATACCTTGTAAAACGCAACACAAAGATAGAGACAATGATATCTTCACTCATATCAATGTTTATTGCACCAAAGGATGTCGAAGGGACCATAAACGAAACATTGAAAATGGCAGCTACACTTTGCAACTCGGAAAAATGTTCCCTGATACTATTCAAAAATAATAGTAACCCATACATACTCCAGCAATGGAAAAAGTATCAGGATCAGAAAAGCATTTTTGAAAGCGTGACTTTTTCGAATTTCCCATGGCTCGAGGAAAAACTGAAGAAAAAACAAAAAATCATTATATCCGAAGACGTTAAACTTTTGGATATTGCAAATCGTGAAAGAAATATCATAATATCAAATGGGGTACAATCCCTAATTGCAATACCTGTAGAATCAAATGATGAAGTTATCGGCTTTATCAGTTTAGAAAATGACACAGCAATTGATAACTGTTTCCAGGAATATTCCCAAGTACTCAAAGTGTTATCAGAACTTGTAAGCATGGCATTAAGCCATAGGTCTTTCCTTAAAGACATATCCCTTTTCAAGAACCTTATAAACAAATCTAATGACTTTATCTTCATTATTGATATGGAAAAGATCAGCATTATAGATGTAAACGAAACAGCATGCCAGAATCTTGGATATACCAGAGAAGAAGTCATTGGCATGGAAGAACATAGTATCTATGAATTGTTCAATGATAATTTCTGGGAAAATGATCTTCGAAACATGTTTGGTAACAGCTACCTTGCACCAAGTAAAATACTAACAAGAAAAGATGGAAGCACTTTATGTGTTGAAATTAATGTTACTTTTTCCACATTGAACCAGTATGATTATGCCCTTGTATTAGTACGTGACACCACAATTCGCAGAGATATGGAAACTGTACTCGCAAAGACAAAAGAAGTAATGCAGCTTGCACTTGAAGGTGCAAACCTTGGAACATGGGACTGGAACCTCAAAACCAATGAGGTGCTGTATGATGAAAGATGGGCTGAAATGATCGGGTACGAATTAAAAGACATTACAGGAAATGTCGAAAGCTGGAAAGAGATAACTCACCAGGATGACCTCAAAGCAATAAAGGATAATATTAATCTACACTTGGAAGAGAAAACATCTTTCTTCGAATCAGAATTCCGAGTGAAGAATAGCAAAGGTAAATGGCAGTGGATACTTGCAAGAGGCAAGTTGACAGAATGGGACAAAAATGATGAACCATTCAGATTCACAGGAACTACAATGGATCTTGATGAGAGAAAAAAAGTTGAAGAAGAACTTCTCAGTTCAAATGAACTAAAAGATCTGTTTACAGATATAATGCGCCATGACCTCCTCAATCCAGCAGGAAACATCAAAGGATATCTGGAATTGCTTTCGGAAATGGAGGATGAACCCACAAAATCAAAATTCATCGTGACTATGCAAAAAAGCACTGATAAACTTATAGACATGATCGAAACAGCTGCTCAATTTGCCAAATTAGACGCATTGGATGAACTTGATCTTGTGAGGATGGACATTAAAACAATCCTTGAAAGCGTGATAGAGCAATTCGATCAACAGCTCTTGGAAAAGAATATGACCCTGAAACTAAATGTAAAAGACAGTTGCTCTGCAATGCTTAATCCAATTGTTGAAGAAATTTTTACAAATTTCATATCAAATGCCATAAAGTACAGCCCCGAGAATACAAGAGTAATCGTTGATGTGATTGACTCCAATTATGAATGGAAAGTAACTGTAACTGATTTTGGAGAAGGTATAACAGATAAAGCAAAACCACTTGTATTTGACCGTTTTAAAAGAGTGAATAAGACAGGGGTCAAAGGCAGTGGACTGGGCCTTGCTATTGTCAAAAAAATAGCCCGACTTCTGGATGGGACAGTTGGTGTTGAAGATAATCCAGAGGGAAAAGGCAGTGTATTCTGGGTGAAGTTAAAAAAATGCAAAAATGATTATTGATTTTCAATATTAATTCCGATGAAAAAAATAAAAAGGAGCTACTAAACACCTTGGTGAAGCTGGACTTGAAACTGCTCTTTTGAGAAAAAACTCTTGATCGAGGGAATAATGATGTTCCCTGCATAATAATCCAGAAAGATGCAAAAAACAACCATTATGAGTTTCCATAGCACGCCATCACATCTATCCACTTGTAGTGCGCACAAAGGTTCTTACTGACGGAAACGGACATGATCCCGATATTTGCAGCACATAAAATAAAACAATGTAAAAATGCTGTTCAGACCCATTCCAAAGGAAAAGATTTATGTAAGAAACGGACTTCTATAGGGTGCTTTCAAGGAAAGCACCTACTTCGAGCCGGGGTAGGGTAGCGGTTATCCTGTAGCCCTGTGGAGGCTACGATTCGAGTTCGATTCTCGATCCCGGCCCCATATAAACTTTATTCGTAACTATTCAGTCTAGTTCTCTAGCATCAATTCTCTAATTCAGGAACAAATGATTTCCCATCGAATATTGCACTAGGATGGTCATTCTGGCCACCTACTGATTTATTGGTATTTTTCCTCTGACTTTGTATCTGTTTTTTCTTTCGTGCATAAGAATCAGTAGAGGGTGGTTTGCTACTATTACGACTATTCTTATCAAGCATTTCTTCCAGATGCTTGACACGTTCTTCAAGTTGTGCAATACGTAGAGCTTGTTGTTCAATAATGAGATTTTGTTGTTCAATTATCCCAAGTAATCGGGTTACAAGTTCCACTACTGCTTCTGGACCAGCTTCATAAACTGCAAGTATTTCTTCTCGTTTTATGTGAATCCCTCAGATCATCAGAATCTTTTGCCTGAATGTTAGAATGAAGTCATAATATATTGATTTTTGTTTTTTTGAGACTTATGGCTGAATAGTTACAAAAAAACAATCAATAGAAACAAGTTAAATAAATATATCGTAACAAATCAATGTATCAACTTTTTGTTACGATGCTTATTGGTAGTGGTTCTATCTAGCCAAATAGTTGCTAAATATTCAAGTGGAAATCTCTTTAGGATTCTCCAATGGTGAGTGTTATTTAGATTGCTTTGGCAGTTCACATAATGCTTGGGTAATTCCAAATACCTTTTTTATAGGTATCACGAATCCAAGTCCATTTCCTGGTTCATCGAGATTAACATTCTTCTCAATGGCTTCTACGATACCATCAGCAGCTGCAGATTCTGTTAATGTAAGCACAATCTCTTTTTCCGGCTCTATCAGCATCCCCAGAAATGTTTTATTTTCATGGATACCGGTGCCGCGCCCAAATAGGATAGTCCCGCCTTTGGAACCAGCTTTTCGGGATGCTTGTATCACTTTGTCACCCCAGCCTTTTTTTACGATGGTCACAACAAGGACCAGCTCATTTTCATCATACATCGTCCTTACCTCTTATATATCGAATATATGTGCCTAAAATCATTACAAAGATTATGGGTGCCAGGGCTATCATAGCTATCATGCCAAAACCATCGATAATAGGATTCCTGTTTCCAAGAGATGTAGCCGCACCAACAGCCATTGACATTAGAAAAGTAACTGCCATCGGTCCTGTAGCTACTCCTCCGGCATCCACGGCAATTCCTATGAAGTCTTTATCGCTTAGCCACAAAAGTATTATAGCAAACAGATAGCCGGGCACTATTATGTATATGAAAGGAATTCCATATATTAGCTTAGCTATTGCAATAGTAACAAATACAGCAACACTTAAAGACAAAGTGTAAAGCATCATGTTTGATTTAATGTAACCACTGGATGATTTTTCTATTTGATAGCACAATACTCTGATAGCGGGCTCTGCAAAAGTTGCCAGGAAGCCTAGAAGGAAACCAACCGGCATCATAAGCCATTTCTGTTCAATTTTTCCAAAATAATTGCCAATCTCCATTCCTACGGGGAAGAAGCCATTGTAAACTCCATAGAGGAACAATATCATTCCCACAGCAGTCATTGAAATGCCTATGAAGAGTTTTGTAAGCTGTGAACGTGGGAGCTTAAGATACAATAGCTGAAAAACGATGAAAAATACTACCAGAGGTACCAAAGCCCCCAAAACCTCTAAAACAATTGTAAACAGGTCATGTGAAGATTCAACAGCACTCATAGTTATAGAATCCCCAGCAGCATTACACTTAATATGGGACCTATGGACGCCATACCTATTAGCCCGAAACCTTCAGATAATTCAGATTTTCCACCCAGGACTGAAATTGTACCTATGCCTAGTGCCATGATGAGCGGGACTGTCATTAGTCCAGTGGTGACTCCTCCTGCATCATAGGCTATGGCAAGATATTCCGGCTTTGTGAAAAATGACAATGCTATCAATATAAGATAGCTTACAGTCAGCAGATATTTCATTGGAGTACCATAGACTATCCTTATCATGGAGACTGATACAAAGAATCCTACTCCAGCGGCTATAGAGATTACCAATGTGTTACGAGGAATGCTATTATCTGATACTGAATCTATCATTGTGCTAAGTATTCTTACGTCAGGCTCTGCAATGGTTGCCATGAAAGACAGGATAAAAGTAATCAATACCATGAATAGTAATGAATTGTGTTTAGGGAGTTCTGAACCTATGGCTTCACCTATAGGTAACATTCCAAACTTAACTCCCATAAGAAAAAGGACCATCCCGCTTATTACCAGTAAAGCTCCTGTAAAGAATGACAGGGTCATATCCATATCTATGCCAATCACCAGCATGATAAGAAATACAACCGTTGTTAATGGCACAACTGCCTGAACTACTTCCTTAAAAGTTTCTTTAAAGTTTTGTATCATGATAATTTATTTTTCAAATCAGTTTAGATCTCTCAATCTGGCTTTCCATTTTAATTTTGCTTTATAGTTATTAACCATTTGTTTGAAACTGTTGGTATTGAAATAAAGGCCAATTGAACATGGTTTTTTAGATTTTATATATTACTATTAATGAGTGTTTTACTATAAATGATTATGCTTCGTTTTTCGAAAATCAGCATGAGGCTATCTAATTTCATCCCGAAACCTCTTTTCTAATTAAACAGCATCTTCCAATTCAATCAGTATGGAAGATAAAGAACTCCTTCAAATTGCTCTTGGTTTATCATCGCCTTGGTTTGTGAAAGATATTGATCTTAATACTTCCAAAAAACGAATGGATATTTACCTTGATTTTACCAAGGGAACGAAGTTCCCTTGTCCCATTTGTAACAAATCGAGTGAATTGCATGATACTAAAAAAAGGTATGGAGACATCTCGATTTCTTCCATTATGAAACATATCTTCATACAAGAGTGCCACGAACAAAATGCAATGAACATGGTGTAAAGCTTGTAAATGTTCCTTGGACAAGACAAAATACTGGATTTACTCTGTTCTTTGAAGCCTTAATTATTGCCATGTCCAAAGAAATGACAGTGTCTGCTATTGCTGATATGGTAAATGTTCATGAAGATTCATTATGGAGAATCCTTAGTCATTATGTTAAAGAAGCAATGGTGAAAACTGATCTATCGAATCTTGATATAATTGGAGTGGATGAAATTTCTGTCAAGAAAGGTCACAGTTATGTTACTCTGTTCTATGATCTGAATAAGGATAGGGTAATCCATATTGAAAATGGAAAGGGAAAGAATGGGGTTAGGAAATTTAGAGATTTCCTCTCTACAAAAACGAATCCTGATAATATAAGATACATATCAATGGATATGTCTCCTGCTTTCAAAAGTGGAGCAAAAGAATATTTCCCGAATGCGAAGGTTGTTTTTGATAAATTCCATATTGTTAAAATGATGAATGATGCTATCGATAAAGTTAGAAGAAGTGAATATCAATCGAATAAAGAACTTGGTAAAAAAGATTCATGTGGTTGAAGAATCCAGAAAATCTAACTGATAGAGAAATCATTAAAATGAAATCCCTCAAAGATTTAGATACCAAGACTGCTAAAGCTTACAAGTTCAAACTTGCATTAAAACGATTGTGGGAAATCAAAAACATAGGAGCTGCAAGGAAATATCTGGAAAAATGGCACTACTGGGGAACTCATAGCAATATTAAAGAGATTATTACATTGGCAAAGATGATAAAAAGAAATTCGTATGGAATTTTGGAATCAATTAAAGGAGATATCAGTAATGGGGTTGTCGAAGGATTGAACAACAAGATTAAGACAGCTTTCAAGAGATCATATGGATTGAAGACTGAAATGTATAGGAATACAATGATATTCTTGATGGCGGGGAAATTGAAATTACCCACACGATCTTAAAGAGAACCATAATTTCAAATCTCACCATGCAAAGAAAACGACTGCAAAAGCTGAAGAACTGGGAATAGAACTGCTGTTTTTACCTCCTTATTCACCTGACCTAAATCCCATAGAATTTATATGGAAAAGTATCAAAAGGGTTATTTCAGATACGTTCATCAAGTCGAAAGAACATTTGAGAAACATAATCAGAGACGAATTTACAAAATTAGCAAGATCATTATCATTTGCAAAGAGATGGATAGAAAAATTCAAATCTTGTCTTGGAAGTGTAATTGATTGAGGGCGTAACTATAATCAGAATGCTCATTTCAGGGAAAGGTTGAAGATTTGAGGAACAAATCTTTTAATTGATATAACGGCATTGTTAATTAAACATATCTATCTCTTTATTCCTGTACTTCATTAAGAGAAGAACAGAATATTTTAACATTTCAAGACTTTTGGTATAGCACTTTGTCTTTCTTCTTAACCTTGCCAGAAAGTGCCTGAATATACTATTATATCCTTCAACAGTATATGTTTCAGCTTTTGATTGAGTATGAATGTTTTTTGGAATAAATTCTGCATATGCCTTCCAGTGGTCGGTCATCACTTCTCCAATCTCCTTGTTCTTTATCTTTTTCCAGAGCTTTTGTCCTGTTTTCGTCCCCCTGTTAGCAAAAGAGTAGTCGATGAACTTTTTTCTCCTCTAATTCCTGGCCGAATTTCTTTATCCAGTTATACACAGAAACATGACTAACTCCTAAATAACGGCCAATTGAACGAAATCCTAATCCTTCAACTCACTTTCCGCACGTATCCCTTCAAACATAATATCTTTTGCATTCGTTTCCCATTAGATTTAAAATATCCCATAATTCATCAGTCATATTTGCCACTTTCCTCTC
>Ga0265295_1007512_pt1 | contig 12510 bp, 9 predicted proteins | sample Munlansysbiofilm_FD_192503 | JGI IMG/M metagenome (GOLD analysis project Ga0265295, IMG submission 192503) | Leachate microbial communities from a municipal landfill in Southern Ontario, Canada - Methane capture system biofilm | ecosystem: Engineered > Solid waste > Landfill > Unclassified ... | reverse complement strand
ATGGCGAATATAAGCATTGAAAGTTTCTCAGCAGAACCAAAAAAAACCTGTAAATCTTGTAAATCCTGTCAGAAAATGCATGTTGAGTGATTTTGGGAGGTCTCGTCATTATGGACGAGACCGAAATCTAAAAAGGTTGTGATCTTTTCAGCAGGCCCTAAGCATAGGCGAAGTTTATTCCATCGAATAAGAGTTATTTTTTCTGTTATCTCAACCAAATAAAACCTACGCTTTTTCAGCGGGGCCTAAACCGAATTTTACTAAATAAGCTGTATCTTTGTATATTATATTCAAAGCAACTGTGTTGCTAAATATGGAATAAAACAAACCAAAATTTACCATGAAAAAAACAACAATAACCCTTATATTATTCCTGTTTGGATTTTTTACCGTTATTGCCGGTTCACCCAAACTTGGCGCTTACTTCTCGCATGGAATTTATAACATTCCCGGAGAAGGTCCTTACCTGGAAACCTACATTGAAATTATGGGGAATACCATAAATTATAAAGCCACCACATCGGGTAAGTTTCAGGGCAATGTACAGATAACCCTCATTATAAAACAGGACTCGGTAATTAAGGACTTCCGTAAGTATGAGTTAAAAAGCCCTGAAGTTACCGACACCGCCAATGTTGCACTCAATTTCATTGACCAACAGCGGTTTATGATTGAAAACGGCCAGTACAATATTGAACTTTCTATCAGTGATTTGAATAAACCTGATGGCAGAGCTTCAATTGTCACCTATCCGGTAAATGTAAATTTCTCCTCAAAAGATATTTCCATCTCGAGTATCCAACTGATTAAAGAGTTCAACAAGACAGAGAAAGAAAACCCTTTAAGCAAAAGCGGATATGATGTGTTGCCTTACGTGGATAATTTTTATGGTCCGACACAGAATAAATTGACCTATTACGCTGAAATTTACAACCCTCAGGCAGTTTCGTCCCCTTCGGAACGTTACCTGATATCGAGTTATATAGAATCGTTTGAAAGCCACCAATTGCTTAACAATTATGTTCAGATTAAGCGCGAAAACACCATGCCGGTAAGGGTAATTCTCAATGAATTTGATATTTCAGACCTACCTTCGGGTAACTACAACCTCGTAGTTTCGATGCGTGACAGGGGCAACACCATAGTAGCCCATCAGGCCACCTTTTTTCAACGGCTCAACGACCGCATAAAATCTGCTTCAGCACAACAGCAGCAAGAGACTGCTGACAACACTTTTGCAGCTCAGATTGACAACATTCAGGATCTCAGAGAGTATATCAGATCTCTGGCCCCGATAAGTACCGAGTCGGAAAAACTATTTATTAAAACCTACACTGAAACAGCCGGTATTAAAGATCTGCAACAATTTTTTTATAACTTCTGGTACGATCGCGATGCCCAACAGACGGAACAGGCCTGGAAAAAATACAACACTGAAGTGATAAAGGCCAATAATACTTACGCAACCCAGGTGAAAAAAGGCTACGAAACCGACATGGGAAGGGTATATCTGCAATACGGCCAACCCAATAGCGTTACTGACATGCCTTTTGAATCGGGTGGAATGCTGGGCGGAGGTTCCATTCCTTATCAAATCTGGCATTATTATGATTTGGACAATGGCAGGCAGCGCAATAAAAAATTTGTATTTGCCAGCAGCGAATTACGCTCCAAAGATTACACCCTGATTCACTCTGATGCAATGGGTGAAATTCAGAACTGGGGATGGCAGGAACAGTTAAAACGCCAGCATTCAGGGGATAAATCAGAAGATGAAATGCGCAGAGACAAAGGCAGAACCGGCACCTATTACAACAATCCTTTCTGATGTGATGATACAGAAATCATTTGTATGGGCATTCAAATTAAAAAAATTGTATGTTTGCAGTGGGTGAGTGCTATACCCGTTTAAATTCATCATCAGCCGTCTGATCTCTTGGGGAATATTGCCATAGTTATTCTGAACTGGAACGGTCAAAAATTTTTGGAAAAGTTTTTGCCCGGAGTGCTACTTCACAGTCGGCATATTGCCCGCATTATTGTGGCCGACAATGCGTCGAGTGACAATTCGGTTGCATTTCTCAGAAACGCTTTCCCTGAAATAAGTATTATTCAAAATGCTTCCAACGGTGGCTTTGCCAAAGGTTACAACGATGCCCTGGCACAAGTAGAATCGGATTACTATATCCTTTTAAATTCTGATATCGAGGTTACAGAAAACTGGATAGAACCGGTGATAAAATTGATGGAAACTGATCCTAAAATTGCTGCCTGTCAACCTGTTATACGGTCCTTTCACCAGCCGGAACAATTTGAATATGCCGGTGCATCCGGTGGATTTATCGATCATCTGGGTTACCCCTTTTGCCGGGGAAGGGTGTTTCAGCACCTCGAGAATGATGAAGACCAGTACAATAGTTCCATTGAAGTATTCTGGGCTACCGGAGCCTGTTTATTTGTAAAGGCCAATATTTTTAAACAATTTGGAGGGTTTGATGAAGATTTTTTCGCGCACATGGAAGAAATCGACTTTTGCTGGCGCATTAAGCATCAGGGCTATAAGGTGATGGTCTGTCATGAAGCAAAGGTTTTTCATGTGGGCGGTGGTACTTTACCAAAAAAATCCTCTTTCAAGACTTACCTGAATATGCGAAATAACATTTCAATGCTATACAAAAACCTGCCTGCCCGGCGATTGGTCCCGGTATTAATGACCCGCCTGGTGCTGGATGGTTTTGCCGCCGTAAAGTTTCTGGTAGATGGTGGTTTTAAGGATTTTTGGGCGGTAGTAAGGGCGCATATGAGCTTTTACCGGCGATTTAACGACCACCGCAAAAAACGAGGAAAGATTAACCACCGCGACGTAAGTTGCATATATCAGGGCAACATTGTAATCGATCATTTTATTAAAGGCATAAAGCGCTATGATCAGTTACCCGAAGAAAAATTCACCCGGTAAGGGTCTGCTATTTTTTTAAATTGGCCAGAAAATAAGGATTCGTTTGGTATTAACGCTTAAGGTACGCATTCTCCCCGCTAAGTTATTGATACATCAGGCTAATCAGGGCAAGCCGGTAAGAGCCCAATCCGAAGCCGGCGATAACCCCGCGGGCTGCACCTGAAATATATGAGCGGTGACGAAACTCTTCGCGCCTCCAGATATTGCTCATATGAACTTCAACCACCGGGACCTTTACCGATTTCACCGCATCGCCAATGGCTATCGAGCTGTGTGAATAACCTCCTGCATTCAGCACAATGCCATCGCATACAAATTCAGCCTCCTGAATCCTGTTAATCAATTCACCTTCTATATTGCTTTGGAAATATTCAATTTCAACTTGCGGAAATTCTTGCTGCAAGGCAGGAATAAATTCATCAAAACTTACAATTCCGTAAGTCTCCGGCTCCCGCTTTCCGGTTAAATTCAGGTTTGGACCATTGATGATACAAATTCTCATAAGACAACTTTATTATTTTCAACAATCTTTATTTCCGCTTGAATACATGCCTGGAAGGATTTTCGGGAATGGATGGCAATAAATTATAGATAACCAGTTCCTCTTTCCGGGAAGAGTAGGTAATATTATGAGTTGTGTATTTACCGTTGGGAAACTCCTCAGGCAAATATAACTCCAGCTCATTCCCCTTATCCAATTTGTAATTCAGGGTATCAATGTATGCATTCCCGGGTTTATGCAAATAGGCGCGGTTGCCCCGCTTAAACTCCAGTTCAATCTTGTTCGGATCTTCGGTTTTTTCAAGCCACTGTCCAATGAGGGTAAATTCATCCGGAAATTTATCTTTATTGCAACCACCAATGAGCAACACCAGGAATAGACAAGGAATTAAATAGTATTTCATAGCTAACAAAAAGCAAGTGGCTTAAAACCATCAAAACGTGAACAATAGAATGCAAAGCTAATGGATTTTTCCGAAACAGAGGGAAGTAAGAAAAATGAAAAGTCCAATATTGGCAGCGCGATTAACAATGGTTTAATCAGATTGGGAAGTAAAACAGAAATTAATGCCCACGTCAGCAAGAAAAGCCTTTATAAAAATTAAATCTCTGTTTGACGACTTATAATGTTTTTTATACTGAGTATTTTCCTAAATTCGTTGCAGAAATATGCACCAGAGCAAATTGAGAAAGGTGTACAATGCAACCTATTAAAAATAACCTTCATACCTTACTTAAAATACGGGTAATTACATTAGGGACTTAAGACCCGGATGGCATAGATGCGCGTGTTTGGTAGGTGCTCTTTACCTGATGGGTATATAGTTACCCTGCCGAAGGTTATTTTCATATTACATGAACAAGTTATTGTTTATAGAAAATAATCTTGCTATATTTGATACGTTTTTAGAAGGTTTCTTTTGCAGGGAAATTTAACAGGCCCAATAATGGGACTGACGGGGCGGAGCTGTGAAAAGGAAGGAGTTTTTGTACGGGTAATCGTGAACCATCATCATTGATTTAACACCTCAGGTAAATGGGTCATGCTGTAATTACATTGGCTTATGATACCCACCGTGATAAGGCAGTGGTGAGCCTTCGTTTTGAGAAGGATTACAGCATTATTGGTAAAGTCAAGTTAATAAAAGGTGCTGCATGGAGCCAGAGCCGTGGGTTTTGGTATATCCCCCAAAGTGACTTTAACCTGAGCGAAGTTTTCGACATACTTTCACCGGTTGCTTTTTTGGATTATTCGGCAATCCGGGGAGACAAACCAACCATTGATAAGAAAGCAATCGTTCAAAATACACCTATCGGGAAATTAGATGAATTATCCGAAGCCAATAAGATTGAGATTGAGGCATTCAGGAAATGGATGATTCAGAAACGATACGCTGAAAATACACTGAAAATATACACCCATTGCCTCACTATTTTTTTTCGGTATTATGCCGCGAAAGAAGTTTCTGAAATCACGATTAAGGACATCGAAAGTTTTAATTTCGGGTTTATCGTTAAAAACAAGTACTCACCAAAAACGCAAAACCAGTACATAAGCGCCATTAAAACCTTTTACATCAAAATGAAAGGCATCAATTACGAGATTGCCAATCTGGAACGCCCCATTGAGGGACAGAAGTTACCTAAAGTAATCCCGATTGAAACAATGCAATCATTTTTGGCAGGTATATCCAATATTAAACACAAAACAGCACTCACCACCATTTATTCGCTGGGCTTGCGCAGGAGCGAATTGTTGAACCTGAAACTTACCGAAATCAGTTTTAAAAGGGATGTGATAGAAATAGTTAATGCCAAAGGCAAAAAGGACAGGGATTTGCCTTTGCCTAAGAAATTAAAGGAATTGATTGCTACTTATTACAGGCAATTTAAACCAGAAGTATGGTTGATTGAAGGTCAAAAAGCAGGCAGTCAATATTCTGCCACAAGTCTTGAGAAAATATTTAATAAATATTTGGACAAGACTATAGAAACCCATACTTTTACGCTGCATAGTTTGAGGCACAGTTATGCAACACATTTATTGGATATGGGTGTAGATTTAAGGATAATTCAGGAATTGTTGGGGCACAAAAGTAGCCGGACTACCGAAATTTATACTCATGTAAGCATGAAGAATTTAAAAAACGTAAAAAATCCACTGGATGGACTTGAAATATAAAAGCCTAAAAGGTGTACATATCCGCAGGTATTTGTCGGATATATACACAAAAGGTGGGGATATAAGTAGTTGTGCACAAGCGTAGAAAGACAGTGCGTTAATAGAAAATTTGTTGCAAAAAGACAAAAAAAGAAAAACGATATAATGAACAGCCGACCCACAAAACTGCACATTCGCAAGCCCCGACACACAAGCCGATGCTTCAGCTTGCAAAAGAGCAGTTTTCTTGCCGACGCACCCGTGGAAATTGGTACATTTGCGTTTATTGATAATGATTTTAAGACAGGATTAAATAATGTTTGAACAAACTTTTAAGAATATTGACGACATACTGCACAAAGATGCTGGTTGTGGAAGCGAATTAGATTATGTAGAGCAAACTTCGTGGGTATTGTTCCTGAAATATTTGGACGATTTGGAGCGTGACCGTGCCACAGCAGCCGAACTTACAGGGAAAACCTACACCACCATAATTGACAAAGAATATCAATGGAATAATTGGGCTGCCCCAAAAATTACAAACGGAAACGGAGCATTAAAAATTGACCATAACGCACTCACAGGCGACGACCTTACCGACTTTGTAAACAACAAACTGTTTCCATACCTCAAAAAGTTTAAACTAAGTGCCGAGAGTGCCGACACCATTGAATACAAGATTGGAGAGATTTTCAGCGAACTGAAAAACCGCATACAAAGCGGTTACAATTTGCGTGAAGTGATTAACCGTATTGACGAGTTGCGTTTCCGTACCCATGCAGAAAAGCACGAAATGAGCCATTTGTACGAAGACAAAATCAAAAACATGGGCAATGCAGGGCGAAACGGTGGCGAATATTACACACCTCGACCGCTCATTACAACCATTGTAAAAGTGGTTGCCCCAAAAATTGGCGACAAAATTTATGACGGTGCAGTTGGTTCTGCGGGCTTCCTTTGCGAAGCGTTCGACTATCTTAAAAATAGCAAATCACTTTCTACCAAAGAAACCGAGATACTGCAAAAACGCACTTTTTACGGCAAAGAGAAAAAATCGCTGGCTTACATTATCGGCATTATGAATATGATTTTGCACGGAGTGGAAGCCCCAAACATAATACACACCAACACACTTGCCGAAAATCTTGCCGACATACAGGAAAAAGACCGCTACGATGTGGTGCTTGCCAATCCGCCTTTTGGTGGAAAAGAAAGAGCAGAAGTGCAGCAAAATTTCCCAATAAAAACTGGCGAAACCGCCAGTTTGTTTTTGCAGCACTTTATTAAAATACTAAAAGCAGGCGGCAAAGCAGGTGTGGTTATTAAAAACACCTTTTTGAGCAATACCGACAATGCCTCTGTTGCCATACGCAAAACCTTATTGGAAAGCTGCAACCTGCACTCTGTGTTAGATTTGCCGGGCGGAACATTTACCGGTGCCGGTGTAAAAACCGTGGTACTGTTTTTCGAAAAAGGCAAACCAACGCAAAAGACATGGTTTTACTCACTCAATCTCGACCGCAATTTGGGCAAAACCAATCCGCTCAATGTAAACGATTTGGCAGAATTTGTTGAATTACAAAAAACTTTTGCCGAAAGCGAAAACTCATGGACAATAAAAATCAAAGATATTGACCAAAGCACATTTGATTTAAGCGTAAAGAACCCGAACAAAAAAGAAGAAGCAGCCCTACGCCAACCGCAAGCCATTTTGGAAGAAATGAAAGCATTGGATAAAGAAAGTGCAAAAATTTTAAACTCAATTTGGGAATTGTTATGAAACAAGAACAATTATCAAACTTACCAATCGAGTGGAAAAGAGGAGGTGGTCTTTGTAAATCTGACTTGGATGAAGATGGTAAGAATAAATGTATTTTATATGGGGAACTCTATACTAAACATAAAAAGGTACTCATCGAAAATTGTAATATATCTAGGACAAATAAGATAGGGGCTGTTTGCTCTAAGAAAGGCGATATTTTAATTCCTGGCACTTCAACTGCGTCTAAAAAAGATATGCTTCTTGCACGTGAAATTGATGAAGATGGAGTTTTTTTGGGTGGAGATATAAACATTATAAGGCCATCCAAAGGTCTTTTCGCAAAGAAGTTTTTGCCATATTATTTTGAAACATTTACCGCTTATGACCAATTAGATAGGTACATTACTGGAGCTACAGGAATAATACATATTTCAAATTCAGGAATAAAGAATTTAAAAGTTCCGCTTCCCTCCATTCAAGAACAACAAAGCATTGTTTCCATTTTAGACGAGTGCTTTGCAGCCATAGCCAAGGCAAAAGCCAATGCAGAACAAAACCTCAAAAACGCCAAAGAACTTTTTGAAAGCTATTTGAAAACAGCTTTTGAAAATAAAGTTCACGGTGAAAGGTTTGAGCCTTTAGATAGCCTATGCGAATTAATTGTAGATTGTGAACATAAAACTGCTCCAACCCAAGAAACTGGCTATCCTTCAATACGAACCCCAAATATTGGGAAAGGTGAATTGATTTTGGAAAACGTAAATCGTGTTTCTTATGAAACGTATCTTCAATGGACAAGAAGAGCTGTTCCAAAGTCAGGTGATTTGATTTTGGCTCGTGAAGCACCAGCAGGGAATATAGCTGTTATTCCCGAAAATATTGAAGTTTGTCTTGGTCAGAGAACTGTTCTTTTAAGACCCAAAAAAAACAGGCTGGTTTCAAAATACTTGGCTTACTTAATACTTTCAAAGGAAGTTCAAGAAATTCTTTTGTCTCATTCAACAGGAGCAACAGTTCAGCATATTAATATGAAAGATATTCGTGCATTTAAAATTTACGACCTATCAGATTTAAAAGAACAAATAGCTGTTGTTCAGAAATTAGATTCCTTACGAGCAGAAACGCAAAAATTGGAAGCCATTTATCAAAAGAAAATAGATGATTTGGAGGAATTGAAAAAATCAATCTTGCAAAAGGCATTTGCGGGCGAGTTGAAAACTGAAATTAAAGTATTTGCAGAACAAGTATGAAAAAAATAGACTTACATATTCATACAAAAGCATCACCGTATAGTGATTCTGTTTATGATTTAAGCATTTCTAAATTACAGGAATACGTTGAGAAATTGTCTATTGATTGTATTGCTATAACTAATCACAATTTATTTGACCTTGAACAATTTAATCAAATTTCCGAACAGATTGAAATTACAGTTCTACCAGGAATTGAAATAGATATTGAAAAAGGGCATTTACTTTTAATTTCTGAAAATACCGAACTTGATGATTTTAAAACTAAATGTAATCAAGTTGAGCATTTGATTCAAAGCAAGTCAGATTATATCTCCATTGCTCAATTGAAGGAGATTTTTGTCGATTTAAGTAAATATCTGTTGGTACCGCACTATGATAAAGACCCGATTTTAAAACCTGAAATAATTGAACTATTAAAACCATTCATAACCTCGGGAGAAGTTTCAAGTGCAAAAAAATTCAAATATTGCATTAACGACACAAATAGTTTAGTTCCAGTATTATTCAGTGATTTGCGTTTTACTCATCAAATGACTGAATTTTCACCTCGACAGACTTTTATTGATATAGACGATACGTCTCTCAGGGCAATTAAAACCTGCCTTATGGATAAAAATAAAGTTTTTCTGCACCATAGTGAAGGTCATCGTTTTTTTCAAATATTCGAGAATGGTCAAAAGCTCTCAACTGGTTTAAATGTGATATTGGGAGAAAGGTCATCAGGTAAAACTTATACACTTAAAACAATTTCTCGATTGTATGAAAATGTTAAACACATTAAGCAATTCGAACTTTTAGAAACAGATGAAGAAAAAGACAAAAAGAAATTTGATGAATTGCTTACAACCAAGCAAAGCAGTGTTTCCGAACAATTCTTAAAAGAGTTTAAGGAAGTTGTTGAAGATGTAGTAAAAATTGACAGAAAAGAAAATGACAAACGAATAGAAAGCTACTTAACAAGTTTATTAAAAGTTGCAGCGGAAGAAGAGAAAATGGATGTATATTCAAAATGCACACTGTTTAATGAGAGTAAATTTATCGAAACCAATAACGAAACATTAAAGCAATTAGTAGAAGCAACGGAATTACTTATTGAAAATGCACAGTATAGAACCCTAATAGATAAGCATATTTCTAAGAAGATTTTGCAAGAATTGGCTGTTGATTTAATGAAGAAATATGAAGAAGTTCAACAGAAGAACTTAAAAGTAAGATGGGTTAATTCACTTGTCACAAATGTTCAAAAGGAATTACAATCTTCAACTGCTTCCGAGCACGTTAAAGATATTGATTTTTACAATGTTTTACTTGAGAAAGAAAAGCTAAAAAAGTTTGAAAACATTGCAGCCCAAATAAAAAAGGAAAAAGTAATTGAGCAAAAGGATATTCGTAGGTTTAAAATAGTAGCATCAACAAAAAGATTTACAGGTGCACAAGAGTTAAAAAATAAAAGCGGCATACAACAAACTGCTTTTAGTGGTGCATTTCCACTCTATGATTCCCCTATTCAATTTTTGGAAGAACTAAAGAAAATGGAACGAATACCAGAAACTGAATTTTATAAATATTTTGTGGATGTAAGTTATAAAATATTGAATGAACATGATGCAGAAGTTTCAGGCGGTGAACGTTCTGAATTCAATTTACTTGATAGAATACAACATGCACACCATTACGATTTTCTTTTAATTGATGAGCCTGAATCTTCATTTGATAATTTGTTTTTGAAAAACGAAGTAAATGAGCAAATAAGACAGATTTCCAAGACTGTACCAGTTATTGTCGTTACTCATAATAACACCGTTGGAGCCTCAATAAAACCTGATTACATTCTTTACACGAAAAAGGAAATAGTTGACGGTAAAGCAGTTTACAAAATATTCTCAGGTAATCCAGCTGATACTATTCTTAAAACCGTTGATGGTGAAGAAATTAATAATTATAATATAATGCTTAATTGCCTTGAAGCAGGTGATACAGCATATGTTGAAAGAAAGCAATCATATGAAAATCTTAAAAATTGATAACGGAAAAGGGCTTTATTTTAAAGAACCTGACCAATGGATAGAGATTGACCAAATAGGAAAGGAAGATTTACTGACTTTATTAGATAATGCTATTTCTGGCGATTTTGAAATGGATGAGTTTGATACAGCTGCTTTACAAAATAAAGCACATCAAATCATTTACAAACATCTTTATCAAAAATTCAATGAATTAAACGAAAATAAAAGCCGCTTTAAAGATGAAAGCGAACAATTATATAAAAGTGCAATAGAGAAATATACAGAAGCTATTAGTAGCGAGAATAATTAGTTGAAAATGAACGAAGCAGAAACAAGAGCGGAAATAATTGACCCTAAGCTAAAGGCTTGTGGTTGGGGCGTTGTAGAAGGCTCTAAAATCCTTCGTGAGTACCACATTACCCAAGGTAAAATACAAACAGGCGGTGGGCGTGGCAAAAAAGAAATTGCCGATTATGTATTAGTACATAAAGGTATTAAACTCGCCATTGTAGAAGCAAAAAGCGATGAATTGGAAGTAGGCGAAGGTGTGATGCAAGCAAAAAAGTACGCTCAAAAACTTCAATTAGAAACCACATACAGCACCAACGGAAAAGCCATTTACCAAATATGTATGAAGTCAGGCGAAGAAAGTTTAGTAACAGACTTTTTAAGCCCCGAACAACTTTGGAATAAAACATTTGCCGAGCAAAACAATTGGAGAGAACAATTTGCCAATGTGCCTTTTGAAGATAAAAGCGGAAGCTGGCAGTTAAGATATTATCAAGAAATAGCCGTTCAAAGAACCGTTGAAGCCATTGCACAAAGCAAAGACAGAATTTTGCTTACCCTTGCCACAGGAACAGGAAAAACTGCAATCGCTTTTCAAATCGCTTGGAAATTGTTTCAAACCCGTTGGAATTTAAAACGAGACGGCAGCCGCAGACCAAGAATTTTATTTTTAGCAGACAGAAATATTTTAGCCGACCAAGCATACAATTCATTTTCGTCATTCCCCGAAGATGCTTTGGTGCGGATAAAACCAATCGAGATTAAGAAAAACGGAAAAGTGCCAACCAATGGCAGTATTTTCTTTACCATTTTTCAAACCTTTATGAGTGGCACAGATGCAGAAGGAAAACCTGCACCCTATTTTGGCGAATATCCTGCCGATTATTTCGATTTCATCATTATTGACGAGTGCCACCGTGGCGGAGCAAATGACGAAAGCAATTGGCGGGGAATTTTGGAGTATTTCAGTCCGGCAGTACAATTAGGTTTAACCGCTACACCCAAGCGAAAAGATAATGTGGACACTTACCGCTATTTTGGCGAACCTGTTTACATCTATTCACTGAAAGAAGGTATCAATGACGGTTTCTTAACACCATTTAAAGTAAAACGCATCAAAACAACCATAGATGATTATCGCTACACTTCGGATGATACGGTTGTAGAAGGAGAAATTGAAGAAGGAAAACTCTATGAAGAAAAAGACTTTAACCGCACGATTGAAATTGTAGAACGAGAAGCCAAACGAGTAAACATCTTTTTAGATGAAGCCAACCAAAACGAAAAGGCAATTATTTTCTGTGCTAATCAAGCACACGCAGCATTGATAAGAGATTTGGTAAACCAAAACGCCAAAAGCAAAGACCCTTTTTATTGTGTTCGTGTAACCGCAAATGACGGAGAAGAAGGCGAAAGATTGTTACGTGAATTTCAGGATAATGAAAAAACATTGCCAACCATTCTGACAACTTCACAAAAACTTTCCACAGGTGTTGATGCAAGAAATATTCGCAATATCGTTTTGCTTCGTCCAGTCAATTCAATGATTGAGTTCAAACAAATTGTTGGTCGTGGCACAC
>Ga0265295_1007511_pt1 | contig 12511 bp, 11 predicted proteins | sample Munlansysbiofilm_FD_192503 | JGI IMG/M metagenome (GOLD analysis project Ga0265295, IMG submission 192503) | Leachate microbial communities from a municipal landfill in Southern Ontario, Canada - Methane capture system biofilm | ecosystem: Engineered > Solid waste > Landfill > Unclassified ... | reverse complement strand
GAAACATTATCAACTACCAGAATTCTTTTGGCTCCAATCATTATCACCTTATAGGGACGCTTGCCTATGTTTTGGGTTTCAACCATAACCTGCCTACATGCACCGCAAGGTGCAATTGGCTCTGCAACAGGCGTTCCCTTATAATTAGCAGCTATGGCAATTGCATCAACGGGCACTTTTGGATATGCTGTTCCAGCATAAAACAGGGCAACGCGTTCTGCACAAATGCCTGATGGGTAAGCTCCGTTCTCCTGGTTACTCCCCAATACAACCTCACTGTTGCTCAACAGCAAAGCAGCGCCAACAGCAAACTCCGAATATGGAGAGTAACTCAATTTTGTGGCTTCAATAGCCTGTAGAGCAAGTTGTTTGTATTTTTCTGGTAACTCATCAATGCTACCATACTCTATGTACTGAAAAGATATACTCTTACTTTTTTGCATCTGGTTTTCGGTTAAAATCACCTTGTTTGGCAAGGGACAAATATACTAATTCAAATTCAGATTTTCCCAATTCCATTACCTTTATAGGATATGAACGGCCAGTATTACAAAAGGTTTACAATTCGAACTTAGTTTTTCGGCTATAACTGCTATATTTGAGGCAAAAATATAAAATGCGTAGTATCGTAACCTATCTGTTTGTTAGCTTTATTTCAATTGGCCTATCTAGTCCAACTATAGCTCAAAAAAAAATATCTAGCGAGGAGTACATTAAGTTGTACAAAGGAATGGCAGTTTCACAAATGGAAAAGTACGGAGTACCTGCAAGCATAATTTTAGGTCAGGGTTTGCTGGAAAGTGGTAGCGGAAATAGCACCCTTGCAGTAAAAGCAAATAATCACTTTGGCATTAAATGCCATAAAACATGGACCGGTCCACGTATATACCACGATGACGATGCTAAAGGCGAGTGCTTTAGGAAATATCGTACGCCAGAAAAATCGTTTCAGGATCATTCAGAATTCCTGCGTGGAGCAAGGCGCTATGCTTTTTTGTTCGATTTAGATCCTACCGACTATAAAGGCTGGGCATATGGATTAAAACAGGCAGGTTATGCCACCGATCCTCAATATCCCAAAAAACTGATACGGATAATTGAGGAATATAAACTTTTCGCTCTCGATTCGGGTATTGAGATTAGTATTCAGTCGCCAACCAAGGGTATGGGTGAGGAGATTGACCCCGAGAATTTCTCCATTGATATTTTCAAGCAGCGTAAACTGTTCATGAAGAATAGAATTAAATACATTGTTGTTCAAAAAGGAGATACCTACGAAGACCTAACTCGCGATCTTGAGTTGATGCCATGGCAATTGGCAAAGTACAATGAAATTGAAAGAGGATCAAAACTAGAGGTAGGACAAGAGTTGTTCATTCAACCTAAAAGAAGAAAAGCCGAAGTTAACCATCCGCTCCATATTGCCGAAGAGGGGGAAACCATGTACGATATTGCCCAGATGTACGGTGTAAGGCTAAAATGGCTTTATCGCCGAAACAGGGTAGAACAAGGTATTGAACCAGTTGCTGGCGAAAAGGTATACCTGAGAGGGACAAAACCTAAAAACGAATAAGAATTGACAGGTAAAGCAAACTGCCGAAATAATTATACCTAAAAGAGGGAACTAAATAAACCTATAACTTTCAACAGCCCTAAACCCTTTCAGAAAATCGTCAATGGGAAGGGCTTTTTTACCCGATAGTTGGATTTGCAAAATATCTATCGAACCTTTACCACACGATACGCTAAGGCATGTTTTACCATCGGTTTTAATTATCCCAACAGGCATTTCAATTGAAATATCTGAAACTTTTGCCCTTAATATTTTTGCTGTTGTTGTCTTTCCATCGTCGCTTACCATCTCAGTCCAAGCAGCAGGATATGGACTTAAACCCCGAATAAAATTATGCAAAACCGATGCAGATTCAGCCCACTGAATTCGAGTATTCTCCTTAAAAAGTTTGGGAGCGGGCTTTAGTTCCCCCAATTCTATAAGTTTATGTTGCTCTATTGCTTCAATAGATTTTCCGTATAGTTTCAATGCTGTTTTAACTACCAACTCAGCTCCCACACCCATTAACCTGTCGTGTAAATCACCAGCCGTATCGTCAGGGTAGATCTCCTCTTCCTGTTGAAGCAGAACGTTACCAGTATCAATTTTTTCGTCGATAAGGAAAGTGGTTACCCCCGTTCTCAATTCACCATTCATTATTGCCCAATTAATGGGCGCTGCTCCTCTGTACTGAGGCAGTAGTGAAGCATGTAGGTTAAATGTTCCGAGTTTTGGAATACTCCAAACAATCTTGGGGAGCATTCGGAATGCCACCACAATAAAAAGATCTGCGTTAAGTGCCTTTAGGCTGTCAATAAAACCCTGATCTTTTAGGTTAAAAGGCTGTAAGATGCTAATATTATGCAATTGGGCAAATCGCTTTACAGGCGACTGTACAATTCGCTGCCCCCTTCCTGCCGGTTTATCGGGTGCAGTAACAACACCAACAAGGTTTGCTGAGTTAACCATTAGTGCCCTAAGCGGCTCAACAGCAAACTCAGGAGTACCCATGTAAACAATTCGCAAACCCTTTAAACTATCCATTTGCTTAGTCTACTTTTCCATTTTATTATCCGTCTTGGGTAAATCGGGTAAGAGCAAAAGTTTATGACCCATCCTATCGCGCTTTGTGCGCATATAGAACTCGTTTTCCTTTCGGGATGGCACTTCCAGCGGAATATTTTCAACAACCTCAATGCCATAACCCTCAAGGCCTCTTCTCTTTACAGGGTTATTGGTTAGCAACCTCATTTTACGAACACCAAGTTCACGAATTATGCTTGCACCAACACCATACTCACGCTCATCGGGCTGAAAACCCAACTCAATATTAGCGTCTACTGTATCAAGCCCTTCCTCCTGAAGTTTGTAAGCATGAATTTTATTAAAAAGGCCAATGCCCCTACCCTCTTGATTCATATACACAAGTACTCCTTTCCCTTCACGCTCAATCATCTCCATGGCAAGTTGAAGCTGTGTTCCGCAATCGCAACGTTGCGAGTGAAAAATATCACCAGTAACGCACGATGAGTGAACACGAACCAGAATAGACTCATCGGGCTCCCATGTTCCTTTAACTAAAGCAATATGCTCAATATTTTGTGCTTTTTGCCTAAAGGCAACTGCCTCAAACGTACCAAAATCAGTTGGTAGTTTAACCCTTTGCCCCATCTCAATTACACTCTCAAAGTTTAGCCTATAGGTTATCAAATCCTGAATTGAGATAATCTTGAGGTTAAAGCGTTTGGCAATCTCAAGGAGTTCGGGAAGTCGAGCCATTGTTCCATCCTCGTTCATAATTTCAACAAGAGCTCCACCGGGTTTTAGTCCGGCCAAACGGGTTAAATCAACAACAGCCTCTGTATGTCCTGCTCGACGTAAAACCCCTTTCTCCCTTGCCTTTAAGGGGAATATATGTCCTGGGCGAGCCAGATCTTCGGGTTTAGTATCGGGATCGACAAGTGCTTTAATGGTTTTTGCCCTATCGGATGCAGAAATGCCCGTTGTGCATCCTTGACCAATTAAATCGACTGAAACGGTGAATGGGGTTTGATGTAAAGCTGTATTGTTCCCCACCATCAACTCAAGTTCAAGTTCTCTGCATCGCTCTTCGGATATGGGTGCACATATAAGCCCGCGTCCGTACTTAGCCATAAAGTTCACAATTTCGGGCGTAATGAGTTCGGCAGCAGCAATAAAATCGCCTTCGTTCTCACGGTCCTCATCATCAACTACTATAATTATTTTACCAGACTTAAGGTCAGCCAAGGCCTCCTCGATGGTATTCAATTTAATGATTTCTTTGGGTTGGTTTCCAGACATTACTGTTAACTCCTTTTAAATATTTTATTAGCCCTACCAAAAGAGCTATGTTCATACTAAAAAAATGGGTTACAAAACGCAAAATCATAAGGTTAACATTCAATCTCTTTAAAAGAAAATCAATAAAAGGGATTAAAAGAATTAGCCCAATTCCTAGAGTCATAATACGATAGAATTCAATGTTCTGAAGAAACAAGGTTGATACAATAACAAGAATAATAAAGAAAGGTCCTAACCATCTAATTACTTTGTGCGACCAAAAGCAATACGCAATTGGTAAACTAGGGCCAAATAACATTGAACTAAATGTTTTTAAATTCTGGAAATTGCCAGTTGCTATCCTAACTTTACGTCTAAACTCTTCTTTTAACTTCCCTGGCACACTTTCATGACATACTGAATTTAACTCATATATTACCTTCTTCTGTTTCTTTAAAACATTCATAGTTATAAAGAAATCATCTACTAAATAATTCTTAGGCACAAAAGTATAATCCTGTTTACGAATTGCAAAACATGCGCCATACGCACCTATAACACTACCCCACAGCAACCCCTCTTGATGCTTCATCCTAATTTCACGTGACATGAATGCTTTTTCTTGAAAAGTAATGCCATTTTCCATTAAATTATTATTCACCAAATTGGCACCTACTATAGCAATTTCAGGGTTTTTAAAATGCTTAACCATCTCAAAAATTGTATCCTCCGTAAAAAAAACTTTTGCGTCGGTTAGTATCAGAATATCTGTGTCGGTTTTTTTAACGAGTTGGTTAATCACATTCGGTTTGCCTTGCCTTTTTGTAAACGGATAAAAGAGGATCTCAGGATGAGCGTAAATCAACTTTTCAACAATTATATTAGTATTATCTGTTGAACTGTCGGAACCAATAACAATACTTAGTCTATTTTTAGGATATGATGTGTTAATTAAACTGTTTATTTTTTTCTCTATTGCCTGTTCTTCATTATGAACTGACATTATAATTGATATATTTGGTAACTCGGTGTCATGCGGAGAATATACAACTCGATTTTGCTTTTTGTTTTTTGAAAAAAGATTTAAAAAAAACGGAAACAATACATATGAATGAAACATTGCTGCAAACGACACCCAAAAAACAAATTGAAGAAGAATATTAATCATTTATCCTAATGCTTAACTTTCTTAAAAAACTGCACAAAATTAGCTAAATCTGCCGACTAATTAAAGAGTTTGACTCATTCTGGATTTGTTTAAAAAAATCAATTAGATTTTGAGTTAGAATGGAGTTGTCAAGGTTCTGGTTCACAAACACCTGCGCATTCTCGCCAATTCTAAGTATTTCTTTTTTATTGATAAGGAGTTTAACTATGCTCTTTGCCATTAAGTATGGAGTATCTGCAATTATTAAATGCTTTTCGTTCTCAATATCAATCCCCTCTGCACCTATTGATGTTGACACAATTGCCTTACCCAATGCCATGCCCTCAACAATTTTAATGCGCATTCCACTTCCTGAAAGCAAAGGCACTACCATTACCGATTTTGATCTCATAAATTCACCGGAATCCTCAACCTCACCTACAAAAACAGTGTTCTGATAATCATTAATTTTTTTAATAAAACTCTGAGTTGCATTGCGCCCAGCTATATAGAACTTAGCATCTGGAACAGATGTTAGTACATGAGGCCAACAGTTGTCTAAAAACCAAAAAAGTCCCTCTTGGTTTGGAATCCAATCCAATCCACCAAGGTGAAAAACCGAAAGGGGTTCAAAGTTTTCATCCATCTCCCTTCTATTACTTAAGCAGTATCCCGTGGGTGATGTAAACGATTGTCCGCTATATCCCAGCTGCTCAAGCATCTGCTGATCGCGAAGTGATATGGGTATAAGCAAATCGATTCCCTTAAGTAAATTAACCTCTGCATTTTTAACCCTATGGGCCAAATGGTTAAAGTACCAACGCTTAAATCTATTGCTTTGAATTGAAGCATTCCTTTGCCAAATTTCATGCTCAACGTTATGAGCACGAAGCACAATTTTTCCGCTAAAGTGCTTTCTAATTATATCGAGATAGGGATAAATATATAAGCCCTCAAGCTGCACAATATCGTAACTGTTCTGAACTAAAAGAGTCTCCAAAGTCTTTCCAAATTGTTTGCTTATAAACCTCTGGGCATTATAGGCATGCTTTGAAAAGATTAGATTATGTAACGCCTTAAATGGTGATAACTCTGTATTTACAAAAACAGTATGCACCTTAATCTGCTTAAGTATCGACTCGGGAAAATCTTTCTCGTTTGATGGGTGTTTGGGGGTTGACATAGCTAGCAGAGTAACTTCCGCACCAGATTCAGCAAGCCCAAGAGCCATGTTTAGCGTTGCAAAAGCACCCCCATCCTTAGGGGGAAAAGGAACCTTATTGGCTAACATGAGTATCCTCATTTACTTCCGTTTTAAGGATGATTTAACCTTCCCGTAAAAAGCTGAAAGTTTTTTGAATGCTTGAATGTAAAAATCAGAATTCATTATTACCGAATCGGCAGTGGCTTTATAAGAAAGAAATGCGCCAAGAGGCAGTAGGATAAACGACGACAACCACATTCCAACATTTGGATCCCACAACAGCTCTCGGGCAAACTTTTCGCCAGTAAGTGAGATAACATAATACACTACAAAGAATAGCACCGAAACCACTACTGGCATTCCCAATCCTCCTTTGCGTATAATTGCACCTAGCGGTGCACCAATAAAGAAGAAAACAAAACAAGCAAACGGTAGAGCAAACTTTCGATGCCACTCAATGGTATGCCTAACCATGTGTTTCGATCGGCTATCCAGCTCCATTGCAGTAGAACTTACCGAATTTTTGGCCGCCCTGGCACTAGACAATGCACGCTCAACAATCCCGTGCTGTTGTTTTTCAGGAAGAGAGGTCAGTATGGAGTCGGCATTTAGCCTATAAGTAACCAAAGCTGCGCTATCGCGTGTAAGGCTAAATGGGTTTTGAAAGATAGTGTGCTTGACCAAAGCATCTTTAGCCACTTTTAACCTATTGTCTATCTCATTTGCAAGAGAATCCTGCGTTCGCCCCAATTGCTGCAGGTTTAGGGCATGAAAACTACTTTTAAACAAATCCTCGTTGCTACGCTCTAACCCGAAACCTTCTAGTTCTATTAAAATCACCTGTTCATCAAATTTATTCCGACGGGACGGAAACTTCCGACTGCCAGCTCGTCTATCAGCACGATTTTCAAGCATCTCCTCATATGAATAACCAGTGTATAGAGTTACCACCATGAACTTTTCATCCTTTGTAAGATGCATATAACCAGAATCGGCCACAGTAACCACAAGATTCCCTTCCTTAGAACGATGATCGTAAATTATCACATTCTCCATCAGGTTTGTTTGCGGATCGCGGTTTGAAATTTTTATGCTGTAACCTTCAATATCATTATTAAAAACTCCAACTTTTATAGATAAATCGGGACGTTGCTGCTTAACATCCCACAGCAATGTACTCATTTTGAGGTTTGTGTAGGGCAATACATTGTTTGAGAAGAAAAACCCGCCAGCGGAAATAAGGATGGTGACTACAATTAGCGGCAGCATTATTCGAGGGAGTGAGATACCTGCAGATTTCATGGCCAGTAGCTCATTATTTTCGCCTAGGTTACCCAGCGTCATAAGCGATGCCAATAGCGTTGATAATGGCAATGCCATTGGCACTAACCCCGCCGAAGCGTAAACCAGCAACTCTATTATAACATCTAATTCAAGCCCCTTCCCCACCAAGTCATCAATATACTTCCACAGAAACTGCATAAGCAGTATGAACATGACAATAAAGAAGGTCATGATCAGCGGGCCGAGATAAGATTTCAGAACAAACCAATGGAGCCTTTTCATACGCAGAACGGAGCACTTGCAATGTAACAAAATCAAGTTAACTAAAAATCTAAACGATTTTCAGCTAAACCATATTATAATTAAGGGCAAAAGTAGTGATTTTTTTACCCTATTAATCTTAATAAATGCAAATAGATAGTATTTGTGCTGATTTTGAAATGTCTTACCTAGCTTTTAACCTATGCAAAAAAAGGTCATGGCGGCAGTAAAATGGTTTGCTAAAAAAATGCTCATAGAATGGGCAATAACATGAGGAGAATTAGGGGAAATTTAAATTCCTAAATTCCTTTTAAGCTCATTAACCTGATAGTTCCAAAGTGATTCGGCATCTTCGGTATCTTCATCTACCAAAAGTTCGGTAACGTGCAGGGCAACACCTCCTGTTAACTCATCGGGGCAGATCCTAAACTCGAAGTAAGCGTCATCCTCTCCTAACCACTTAAAACGAACAAATTTATTCTCTTTGCTACCTACCATCTCAGCTTGGCTCTCAGAATTATCCCAAATAAAGGTGAAAATGTTTCCATCAAGGTTAACATCATCAGCAAACCACTCCGATAGGCCGGATGGTGTACTTAGCCTATTATAAAGTATCCCAGCCGATGTATTGAAAGTAAATTCTAACTCAACCACATTGTTAATCTTCACATTCTCCATAATCTTACATATTTCTCCATGAATAAATATCATGGAATATTCCTCTTATTGCAATATAAAGGTTATTTTTGATTAAACATATAGAAAATGACTATTAGTTACTAACACGGCATCTGCTTGAATGTTAATAATTTTGGTGCAAACGTTTGGATACAGCAATTAGTTTAATTCTATTTAGAAACTTAATACTTGTTGGTTTAAAAATATTTTATACTTTTGCCACGCAAATTTGCCGCGGCCAATTGCACATGATGGCGAGGTAGCTCAGCTGGTTAGAGCGCATGATTCATAATCATGAGGTCGGCGGTTCAAGCCCGCCTCTCGCTACAAAAAAAGGCTAGCCATAAATTGGTTAGCCTTTTTTAGCATTAAAGAGGTCAAGTCTCCTACTAAATACTCTTTATATCCTCAATTTGGCGATCAATCTCTTCAATTTGCTTTTTGGTTTCCTGAACTGATTTTGATAATGCATCTGCACCCAATTTCATGTTTTTAGTAACTGCTGGTTTCTTTTGTAGCGATGCCTTTTTTGCTGCATCGGTAGCAGATTTCTGCAGATCTTGTACTGCTTTTACATTCTCATTCTGATTTTTTGCTCTAACCAATAGTTCTCCTAATTGTGTTAAAGCATCAGGCTTGGATATTGGTTGGCCTTGGGCATCCTTAATACATTTGCCATTCCCTTCATCTACAACAGATATAAAACTAACTGCTTTGGAAATATCTAGGCTTTCCTCATAGGTATTAAAACTTTTGTCAACGAACTTATCTACCTCTGAAACTCCAGTTTTAGAAGGGCGTTCTAGTTTATTTTCCTGTGAATATATTGTCGAAGAAAGGAACAAGAAGGTAGCTGCAAAAAACGTGGCAAAAAGGGTAATGTTTCTCATGATAGTTATTTTTAGGTTAATTCTTAATTATATAAAGTCTGATTAAATTCAACGCCACACTATAACGTTACAACTATTAAATTGTTTAGTAAACCAAAACTAGCGTTTCTTCTTCCGCTTTTGCTTTGGCTTTAATTTAAGTTTTTGTTTTGCCTCAAGGGAGTTTTGCTCATCAATTAGTGATTGCCAATCATGCTCGGCCGATTCTGAAATATCGATAGTTGCCTCATACTCATCTTTAGTGAGTTCTGCAACTGCAATAGGTTTACCCAAATATTCTTCAATCTGCTTAAGCACCTCACGCTCCTCTTCGCTGCAGAAAGATATAGCCATTCCTCTTTTATCACCTCTACCCGTTCTCCCTACCCTATGCACATAGTTCTCTAAAACTTCGGGCAAATCATAATTAACAACAATATCAACGTTGGGTATGTCAATGCCCCGTGCACTTACATCGGTAGCAATAAGTACTTTGTTGGCACCAGTTTTGAATTGGCTCATAACCATACTTCGCTCCTTCTGCTCCTTGTCACCATGTATGGTTTGACCTGATAGTTCAACCCGTTCAAGTGCTTTTAAAACCCTCTCTGCTCTTACCTTTGTGCGCACAAACACTAAAATTTTGCTATCGGGGTAACCTTTAATTACGTGCTCAAGGAAAAACCGTTTATCATCCATTTCGATATAGGCAACGCTATGATCAATATTTTTTGATATCGGATCGTGAGGTGATATATGAATACGCACCCCGTGACTAACAAGATTATAGGCTAGGTCTTTTATCTTTGGATTTATTGTAGCCGAGAAGAATAGCGTTTGCCTTTTGCGGGGCATTCTCCTAAATAACTGATCCATATCGGTTATGAAACCAAGTTCTAGCATATGATCGGCCTCGTCGAGAACAAGAATCTCCACATTTTGAAACTTTAGGTAGCCCTGACTAGCCAAATCGAACATCCGGCCAGGTGTAGCCACCAATACTTCAACCCCTTTTTTTAGCATGTTTACCTGCAGATCTTGCTCAATACCACCAAATAGGGCTAAACTGCTAAGGCCTGTTCCCTTCATTAATGCGCTAAAAACAGATGAGACCTGAATGGCCAACTCGTGCGTTGGTACCATAACCAAACAACGGGGTAAAAACGCTTCAACTTTAGTTCGTTTTGTTGAAAAGATATGCACTATGGGCATAGCAAAGGCTGCGGTTTTTCCAGTACCCGTTTGGGCAACGGCCATAACATCCTCCCCATTTAGTATTGGTACAATTGCTTTATACTGAATATCAGTGGGCCGCTTAAAGCCCATATTGGTGATGTTCTGCATTAAAGCGGGCAGAAAATTATATTTTTCGAATTTCATATCTAAAATTTTACCACATGTTATTCTATGAGGCTGTAGGTTATAGACTAATATAGTGAAGGTAAAAAGAACTACAGTTAATATTGTTCTTTTTATCGACCATATTTTTAAAATTTACGATGAGAGCCTAATCGGTCGTATTACATCTATCCTTTATCCATTGGTTTGCTCTGGTATCTCCCATTTGTTGGACTTTATACAAATCGGCACAACCATATTCCAGTTTTCCAGAACGGATATACGCCAAACCTCTGTAGTAGAAGGCCTCAACGTGAGTTGGATCAAGGTCAATTACCCTTTCAAGGTCAAGTATTGTGCCCCCAAAATCGAGCATGGCATATTTTGCCAGAGAACGGTTAAAAAGCCCTTTAATGTTTAGGCTATCCATTTTAAGCAAAATATCAAAATCGGTTATTGCGTCAATATAATTTTTCAGCAAATGCTTTGCCTTGCCTCTACAGAGGTAACTCTCTGAATGCTGTGGGTCAATCTTTAGTACCTCTGTATAATCCTCTATGGCTCCTCTAAAATTACCTTTTTGCTCCTTAGCCTTTGCACGATAAAAAAAGGCTTGTTGGTTGAAAGGGCTTAAACTAATTGCTTGAGAAAAATCGGCAATTGCTTCATCGTACTTTTTAAGTTCAAGCCTTGATTGACCTCGACAGTAGTATAATGTAGGATTCTCAGGATTTTGGTTAATCGCACTACTAAAATCGGCAATTGCCCCAGTATAATCTTTAGATTTGTGTCTGTCAAGTCCTTGTGAAAAATACTGCTCAACCGATTGCGCAGCAATACCTTGGAACGAGAATATTAGAGAAATTGCTATAAAAAATCTTATTACCATTTTCGCTTATTGGTGGGTGCATTCACTTTACAAAACTCTTTGATTAAGAAATGAGTTTCAACTTTACCCAGTTCTTGGGCCTTCTCCAGATCCAAACATCCGCTCTGCTTCTGCCCAAGCAGTATTTTTGTATATCCCCTTGAATAGTAGGCATCCGCCATGTCGGGATCGATAATTATTGCCTGATTAAAATCGAGGATTGCCCCTTGCAAATCGTGAACATCAATTCGTGCTTCACCACGATTAACGTAGGCGCGTACAAATTTAGGGTCAATTTCAATGGCTTTTGTAAAATCGGATATGCCTCCTTTATAATCATCGAGTTTAAGCCGTGTTTTTGCCCTCTGGTTGTATGCCATTGAGAACAATGGAACAACTTTAAGTACCATATTGTAATCCTGCTCCGCTTCCTCGTATTGTTGGATACTTGCTCTTAGATTAGCTCGGTAGTAATAGGCAATTGCATATCGGCTATCAATCTCAATAGCCTTTGTATAATCGGTAATAGCTGCTTGAAGATCACCCTTTTCTGCTCTGGAATCACCACGATAAACATAGGCATACTTATCCTGGGGGTCTAACTCAATAGCCTTATTTAACTCAGCAATTGCTCCATCATAATCCTTATTTTCATACTTTAGATTTGCCCTTAGGATATAATCCTTAACTGTTTGAGCCTGAACAGATAAGTTTACTGAGGCAAGAGATAAACAAAGGAACAGTGGTAAAAGAAACTTCTTCATGCTTTTCTATCGATTCAAGTTGATATCAATTCCTAAATGGAATTCAAAATTAGTATATTTTTCGAATTGACGAACTAATATATAGCATTACATGGGGCTATGAATTGACCAATGGTTTAAAAACTTATATCAACAGTAACTTCCAGGAAACAATCAACCAAATCTATTAAACCAAACAGCCTAGGGTTAAGGTTAATCACTTTTATAATATCAACTACTGTATCAATGATTAAATCTATTTACCA
>Ga0265295_1007510_pt1 | contig 12514 bp, 8 predicted proteins | sample Munlansysbiofilm_FD_192503 | JGI IMG/M metagenome (GOLD analysis project Ga0265295, IMG submission 192503) | Leachate microbial communities from a municipal landfill in Southern Ontario, Canada - Methane capture system biofilm | ecosystem: Engineered > Solid waste > Landfill > Unclassified ... | reverse complement strand
CCGGCGGTCCATCGCCGAAACGATTAGCTTTAATGCCGTCACTGCCAATCGGGTTGGACCCGAGGGTGAGGTTGTCATTGATGCGAAACAAGTCAAGGTGGGGGATGTTCTGGTAATCAAGCCGGGTGAAAAAATCCCTGCCGATGGAATCATTATGCAAGGGGTTTCTCATTTGGATACCTCCCCCCTCACCGGCGAATCCTACCCCCGCAAAGTAAAAAAGGGTGATGAGATTCTTAGTGGAATGATTAACGGCAATGCGGTGCTAAAAGTTCTGGTTACCAAAGACTATGAAAATTCCACCGCCATGAAAATTATGCAGCTGATTGAAGAAGCCAGCGATAAAAAAGGTAAGACTGAAAAATTCATTACCCGCTTCTCACATTACTATACCCCCATTGTGGTTTTTTCAGCCGTTGCCATGGCTATCATTCCGCCACTTATTATTCCCGGAGCGTCCTGGGAAACCTGGTTCTATCAGAGTCTGATCTTTCTGGTGGTCTCTTGCCCCTGTGCCCTGGTGTTATCGATACCGATCAGTTATTTCGGGGGCATTGGCCGGGCATCCAAGGAAGGCGTTTTGATAAAAGGTGGAAATTATCTGGATGTTCTTTATCAGAGTAATGTGTTTGTGTTTGACAAAACCGGAACCCTGACTCAGGGCGAATTCAAGGTGATCAAAACCGTGTCAGCGACAGGATTTACAAAAACTGAGCTGTTGGTGGCTGCTGCAGCCGGGGAACACTATTCCAACCATCCTATCGGTAAGGCCATCACGGCTTATGCCCAGCAGGATGTCGATGAAACCCGGTTAAAAAATTACGCTGAAATTCCCGGAAAAGGAACCCAGGTGCAGGTAGATGATCAGGTGATCCTGGCTGGAAACAGAAATCTGCTGCGAGATCATCAGATTGAGATTGCCGACAGCGATGAAGAGGGAACCCTTGTCTATATCGCCATTAATGGCAAACTGGCCGGTTACCTCGTATTAGGGGATCAGATTAAGGATAATGCCTTATCGGCCTTACAGGGGTTAAAACGGCTTGGCGTAAAAAGAACAGTGATGCTCAGTGGCGACAATGCAGGTGTTGCCAACCAGGTTGGAAAAAAACTGATGCTGGATGAGGTGATCGGCGATTGTTTGCCTCAGGACAAGGTGGCCGCATTTGAAAAAATAAAGGTCGAAAACAAGGATGGTAAAACCATCTTCGTGGGTGACGGAATGAATGATGCACCGGTTCTGGCCATGGCTGACGCCGGTATCGCAATGGGAGCTTTGGGCTCCGATGCCGCCATTGAAGCTGCGGATATCATTCTGATGAAGGATGATCCGATGGACATTACCAAAGCAGTGGATATTGCCAAATACACCAGACGGATTATGATTCAGAATATTGTGATGGCACTTGGCATTAAAATCACCGTGCTTACGCTGACCTTCTTTGGCATGGGTGAAATGTATCTGGCTATTTTTGCCGATGTAGGTGCTGCGATTTTAACCATTCTAAATACGACCCGGATTTTAAAATATCGGGGATTCTGGCAGAAGAACAGATAAATAAGGCCAAATTAAAAAAAATAGTCGTTAAAAATTGAACAAAACGGGTTGCGTGCAGTTGACCTTTTTTGTTCTTTTTTAGATTAAGAAACTTAAAGAACCAGTTTTCTCAGATTAAGTACAATAAAGTATCGTCAAATTATTAAAAAAGCCGAAAAGAAAAAATAGTAGGATAATTTAGTTATGTAAAGAGCGGTACAAAGCGCCGTCGAATCTGCTTGAAATAGTGAATAACAGGGGTATTCGGCAGTGTCAGCATGACAGCGACTGACAAAATACTAAATGTAAAAAAAACAAGATGTTAAAAAAGTATCAATGACAAATGACTCCTTTTCGAATATAATTGGAATTACTCAAAGAAAGGGGAAAAAAAATGGTTAATTTAACAATTGATGGGAAGGCGATCAGTGCCGAACTTGGAACAACAATTTTAAAAGCAGCGAGTTCCATTGGCATTGAAATTCCAACCCTGTGTAGTTTTAAAGATTTCAGTCCGGATGGAACCTGTCGGATGTGTTTGGTTGAGGTAGTCGGTTCAAAGGAATTAGAAAAAGCCTGTTCAACTCCAGTTGCTGAAGGTATGGTGGTTTATACCGACACATTTGTAGTAAGAAACGAGCGACGTCAGGCACTAAAAGCATTGATGGTCGATCATAAATTTGATTGCATGGCTTGTTATAAATATGAGACATGTTTCTTTGTGGAAAACAATGCAAATTTAATCGACTTTGATACATACAAGGCGGTGGGAACAGAAGGGTATGCCGATCGACAAATTGATGATTCTAATCCGTTTTATTTTTATGATCCAGGTAAGTGCGTCCTATGTGGCCGCTGTATAAAAGCATGTGATCATTTACAATGCAGTCATATTTTAGCGGGATTCGATCCTGAAAAGGATAATATTATTAAAACATTCGGTGACTTGCCAAGAGGTAATACTGATTGTGTCAGTTGTGGAAATTGCATTGCTGTCTGTCCAACCGGGGCGCTGGCACCTAAAAAGTTTAAGCCGTTTGGCTACACCAAACATGTTCAAACAGTCTGTCCCTATTGCGGTGTCGGATGTACCTTGAATTTAAAAGTAGTTGATAATAAAATTACCGATGTATTCAGCACCGAGGGAAATGTAAACGATAATTTGCTCTGTGTAAAAGGTCGTTTTGCTTATGATTTTGTTAGCAGTCCCGATCGATTGACAACGCCGTTGATTCGAAAAGATGGCGTTTTGCAAGAAGCAAGCTGGGAAGAGGCAATTTCATTAGTAGCTCAAAAGCTTAAAGAAGCGAAGCAAGAAGGTCCACAGGCAGTGGCCGGATTGTCATCGGCACGTTGCACCAATGAAGATAATTATGTTTTCCAGAAGTTCATCAGAACGGTAGGAGAGTCAAATAACGTCGATCATTGTGCCCGCTTGTGTCATGCTTCCACAGTTGCTGGCTTGGCTAAGTCCTTTGGTAGTGGTGCCATGACCAACAGTATCGAAGAAATCGACGTTATGGACGTGATACTTGTCTCAGGTTCAAATACAACCGAGACACACCCTGTTATCGGTGCAAAAATAAAACAACGAAAAGCTCAGGGAGCAGCTTTGATTGTTGCTGAACCACGAAAGATTGAACTGGCGAATTATGCCGATGTTTATTTACAGATCAAACCAGGAACAAATGTTGCCTTATTTAATGGACTGATGCGGGCCATTTTGGATGCCGGTCTTGAAGATAAAACTTTTATTAATGAACGAACTGAAGGTTTTGAGGCATTTTTAGAATTTATGGATACGCTCACGGTCGAAAAATGCGCTGAAATATGTGGCGTTGATCCAGAGGAAATGCGAAAAGCAGGCGTTCTTTATGCAACAAAGGATCGTGGTGGAATTTTTTATTCCATGGGTGTTACGCAGTTTAGTACCGGCACGGACGGGGTTATGTCGACTGCCAATCTGGCTATGCTGACCGGAAAAATTGGTCGTGAAGGTTGCGGCGTAAATCCGCTTCGCGGTCAGAATAATGTTCAGGGAGCTTGTGATATGGGAGCCCTGCCAGGTGATTTGCCAGGTTATCAAAAAACAGCAAACCCTGAAGCGGTTGAAAAGTTTGAAAAGGCCTGGGACGCAAAACTGCCGCAAAACACAGGCAAAACCTTGACCGAAATTATTGACGGCGTAGGGGATAAAACGATTAAGTTTTTATATGTTATGGGTGAAAATCCGATGGTTTCAGATCCCAACACCAATCATGTCAAGGAATCTCTGGAAAATGCCAATTTCATCGTCGTTCAGGATATTTTCCTGACTGAGACCACTGAATATGCGGATGTTGTCTTACCAGCCCATGTTTATGCTGAAAAAGATGGAACATTTACAAATACAGAGCGACGTATTCAGTTGTTGAGAAAGGCCGTTGATGCCCCGGGCGTTGCTAAAAATGACTGGGAAATTATTGGGATGATAGCAAAAGAAATGGGTGCTAAGGGCTTTGATTTTAACAATGCTTCAGAAATTATGGAAGAAATTGCGTCAGTAACCCCAAGTTATACCGGAGTTTCGCATGAGCGCCTAAGTAATGGTGATCGTATTCAATGGCCGTGTTTGAGTAAGGATTCTGAAGGTGCAAAATTCCTTCATGCCGGAAAATTCACAAGAGGACTGGGTGCGTTTATGATCACTGATTATATCCCGCCAGAAGATCAGGCTGATGACGAATATCCACTTATTTTAATGACGGGCCGAATTCTTGAACACTACCACACAAGAACCATGACAAAACGAACACCAGGAATTGAAGCGATTGCAGGCGATGCATTTGTTGAAATCAATCCGGCAAAAGCTTTGGAATATGGAATTGCAGAAGGTGATATGATTCATGTTACCTCACCTCGGGGAAGTGTTTCTGCCAAAACGCGTTTTAATGATGGGATCATGGAGAACAATCTATTTATGCCTTTCCATTATGGTGATGGTGGAGCAAACTGCTTAACTGGTGGTGCGGTCGATCCCATTGCGAAAATTCCACCATTGAAAGTGTCAAAAGTTCGAATCACAAAATAGAAAAAGTATTAAATAAAGCTAAAATTTTTGCAATACTGAAGGGGTGCGAAAGCTCCCCTTTTTTAGGTTATTAATTTTCGCGGCAGGAATCAAAAGATTCAATAAGATGACAGGGTGTCAATTTGCACAGGAGGATGGTCGTGGAACGAATAAAAACTGCAGCAATCCTTGCTGGCGGACTCAGCCGGCGAATGGGATATGATAAGAAAAAACTGCGTGTGGGCGGGGAAAATATCTTACAACTGATTGTCAATCAACTGTCTGCGGACTTTGAGGATATCATTGTGATTGGCTGTACCCAGGACGATATTCCGGGTATTAAAGGTTTAAGGGGTGTCTATCCCGATGCACTGGAATTATCGGCGTCGTTAGTAGGAATTTATACAGCGCTGTTACAGTCAAAGTCTGAATATCTTTATGTCACGGCTTGTGATATGCCATTTTACAACAGTGATTATGTATCCTATATGAAAAAAATAATTGCGGAAAATCCAGACATCTCGGGTTGTGTGACGCGTTTTGAAGAATGGATTGAACCGTTTAATGCCTTTTATAAGGTGGATTTACTACCGTCAATAAAAACATTTTTAGACACCGGAAGAAAGAGCATCTACAAATGTTTTGAAAAGGAAAAGCTATATTATATCGATGAGTCAATGGGGCGGCTTTACAGCCCGGAATGGGAAATGTTTTGTAATCTAAACACGCCGAGAGAATTAAAAGACCATCTCAGAAATAAAAAAAGTGTTAGACGAGGTTAAATTAGTACAATCGATGCGTCGAGAAGTTAAGGTTTAGGATGGATAAGGTTTGGTCGGCACTTAAATAAAACAACAATAAATTGATAGCGTTTACTTGACAATGAGTCCGTTAAGGTGTATCATATGAATACAAACATGTACACACATGTCACACAAGTTTTTATGAGATGATTTTTTTTCAAAGGAAGGGTATTAAAATGCTGGATTTAAAGGTTTTAACGCAGGCAGTTGGAGATTTAGAAGAAGAAGATGTAATGGAATTATTAAGTGATTTCGTAGCGACAAATCCTTCAGAAGCTGAAGCACAAGAAGCAGTTGCGGCTTGTCAAGGTGGTATGGCAATTGTAGGCGATCTTTTTGAAAAAGGTGAATATTTTGTCGGCGATCTGATCTTTGCCGGAGAATTATTAACCGAAGCAATCAATGTTTTAAAGCCCGTTCTAGGAAGTGAAGATTCGGCTGTTGCGGGCACCATCATTGTCGGAACAGTTCATGGCGATTTACATGATATCGGGAAAAATATTTTTAAAAGTATGTCTGAAGCGGCTGGTTTTGAAGTGATTGATTTGGGAATCGATGTGGCACCAGAGATCTTTGTTGAAAAAGCCAAAGACTGCAAACCGGCAATCATCGGAATGAGCGGGGTCTTAACATTGGCCATTGACTCCATGAAAGAAACCGTGGATGCACTAAAAGCAGCGGGTGTTAATGTTAAAGTGATTATTGGCGGAAATCCGGTCACGAAAGAATCCTGTGAGTATGTAGGTGCTGACCAGTTTACGACTAATGCCGCTGAAGGTGTAAAAATCTGTCAGGGTTGGGTGTAACGCCGATAGGAATGTCGGTACAACCTAAAAATAAATAGATTATTAAGGATAAGTAGAAGAGCAATAGCTCGGCTTTTTATCCTTTTTTTATATCAAAAAGACAGCCGCTTTTATCCTAAAGCAGTAGATTTGTAGATAATTGTATATACAGGTCGATATAAGTATGGTATAATTTCGACAAACGATTTCAAGAGAATCGGAAAATGTTGAAGGTGGAAACGTCTAATAATTTTTGATCCCGGCAGAAATTAGCGAAGCCATAAAAAGGGTTTCTAAAAGAACCGGACCACAGCGCCACGATTGAAAATGTTTGTTTTGGGCATTTGTTCAGGTGCTTTTATTGGTTTTTGCACTTCAATTTTGAAGAGCAAAGGCCGCTAAACTTTAAATCGTAAAAATATAAGATTTATTTTAATTATACTATTATCAAAAAAAACAATTTAGGTTATAATTAAAAGAATTGTAGAAATTGCAGATCTGTAATTCCAGGTGTGATCATTAAGATAAGGCATGGCGACCGAACATGGCAGTGATATTAAATCTACACCTTTGAGGGAGTGAAACTTAAATTATGAAACATAGCATTGTAAGATCCATTGAAGGATTATATGAAGATCGAACCCTGGAGCTCGTTCGAATTGCTCTTCGAAAAGGGTTTAAACCGATTGATATTTTTGATTGGCTGCAAACCGGAATGGAGCGGGTGGGTAAGCTATATGAAACCAGTGACTATTTTATCGCTGATTTAATTTTTGCCGGGATTATTTTTCAGGAAGTGATGGAACTGGAAGAGCTGAAGGAAGTTACGAAGGTAACGCCTAAAAATAAAATCGGCAGATTGCTACTTTTTTCAGTATCTGGGGATTGCCATGATATCGGTAAAAATATTTTTGGCTCATTTGCCAGAACCGCGGGATTTGAACTCATTGATTTAGGAACCGATGCTTCCCTTTATCAGGTCATCGCCGCCATTGAAACCGCCAAGCCCGATATTATCGGAATGAGCGGGATGCAACAAGAAACCATTTACGAAATGCGAGCGGTTGTTTGCGAATTGGTCAACCGGGGAATCCGTGATAATTATCGCGTGATTATCGGCGGCGCCGTCATTGATGAAAAAGCAGCACAGATTGTCGGCGCAGATTTTGCAACCAAAGATGTAATGACCGGTGTCGAAAAATGCAAATTGTGGATGATCGAAAAAAACGGGCAAAAAAAATAATGATAAATAGACCAAGGTGGTAGAAAAATGGGATCCCCCGAATATTTAAAAATAGTTGATGCAATAAAATATAGAATAACCAGTGAAGAAATAAAACCGGGTGATGCCATACAATCAGAAAATCTTCTTTGCGAAGAGTTTAATGTCAGTCGAATGACAGTCAGAAAAGGGCTAGCTGTTCTTGTCAATGAGGGTTATATCTACTCCATTCCGGGTAAAGGCAACTATGTTTGTGAGCCTAATCTGGATTCGTATACACTTCATTTTGACGAAATGATGACAACTGAAAAAAAAGGCGAGGAAATCCGGCTGATTGAAGTAAATGTTGTGAAACCCAGTTATGAAGTGGGTTTCAATCTGGAAATTCCAGAAAATAAACACGTCATTGTGGTGAAGCGGGTCTTTGTCAGCGATGGGGTGGTTAAAGCCTTTGATGTCAAATATATTCCCTATTATCGGGGTATTCCGATTGTCGAAAAAGAGATTCGTTATGCTACATTTCCCGAGATGGTAGCAAAAAAGAACTCCATTTTTGCGATGAGTAAAAAGCTCAAAATTCGAGCAATGGCCGCAAAAGGAGAAGTCAGTCAGGTGCTTGATATCATGGACGGTGATCCGGTTTTAGTGGTAGAACAAAAGTTGCTGGATGAAAAAGATCACCCTATTGGATGGGGACTTATGTACTTTACGGGTGATGATTCCGGGTTGGAGGCAGTTGCCTCCTTCGATTAGTTATGAATAACTGAGGTATAGAATGAAAAAGAGTATCTTATTAATTGCGTGTGGGATGATTCAGGATGAGATGAGCTTAGCGATGAAGAATACCGACATTAATTATGATACCATTTGGATGAGTGCAGAACTTCATAACAACCCGGATGTGCTAAACTTAGAACTACAAAAAGAGATCGATAACCATCAGGACTACGATATGATCCTTTTGGGTTACGGAAACTGCGGAAAAGCACTGATTGGATTGCAAAGTGACCACGCCAGGCTGGCCTTGTTACGCGCTGAAGATTGCATTCAAATGCTGCTCCACAATAAAGATAAACTCAAATCCATCCGGGGGGAAACCTATTTTATTACCAAAGGGTGGATGATGGGGAAAAAATCTTTAAAAGAAGAATATCATTATGCCATTAATAAGTATGGTCCTAAACGGGCAGAAATGATTATGGAAATTATGTTTAAGAATTATAAAACCCTAATGATGATTGATTCCGGTGCTTATAATCTGGAGAATTGGACGCACTGCGCCAGACATTTAAGCCAGGTTCTGAAATTGGATTTTATTATCACCCAGGGGGATGTGGGACTGCTGGAAATGTTTCTTTCCCTTAACTGGGATCATCGGGTGGCGGTGATTGAAGCAGGAACTAAAGTTACCAAGGATGATTTTGGGGTGGAATGTATGGTGGCATCCTGTGCAAATACATTTAAAATGTGAAAAATGCACAGGGCTCAAAATGACGTTTATTTTCGCGGGAGATACTAAAAAAGTATCTCTTTTTTTATTGAATCTTAATAGAGAAAATAATAGCAGTCAAACACAAATATAGACAGATAAATTGGGAAACGGTATAATAATAAAAGGGTTTTAAATCAGTTTTTAAAAGAGAGGAAAAGCAATGAAACTGGAACAACTGTTAAATGAACTAAAAATAATTGAGATTAGAAACAATCAGCCTGATTGTGATATAAAAAAAATTTGCTACAATTCCCGGGAAGCCGTGGCAGATAGCCTGTTTGTAGCGATACCCGGCTATGTGACAAACGGCCATCAGTACATTGGCAATGCCATTAGTCAGGGCGCTCGTGCCGTGGTCCACCAGGACGATCTGACTGACTATCAACCAGATATCGTGTACATAAAAGTAAAAGATTCCCGCTATGCCCTGGGAATCTTGGGGAGTTGTTTTTATGAAAAACCTTCAGAATCCATGGTGGTCACTGGCATTACTGGAACCAATGGGAAAACTTCCTTGACCTATATGCTTAAACATATTTTTGAAACGCAGGGAAAAAAATGTGGTTTGATTGGGACCATTAATAATCTGATCGGGGATCAGGTAATTGACAATCGGGGACGAACCACCCCGGAATCCCTGGAAGTTCAGGAGATTATTAAAGAAATGAAGGATGGGGGCTGTTCTCACTTATTTATGGAGGTCTCTTCCCATGGTCTGGCCCTCGATCGGGTCAATGGAGTCGATTTTGATTATGGCATTTTCACCAATCTGACCCAGGATCATTTAGATTATCATAAAACCTTTGAGAATTATTTTGCGGCCAAAGCGAAACTTTTTTTTCAGGTAAAAAAAGCCAATATCATCAATGGCGATGACACCTGGGGCCGTAAGTTGTGTGAATTGTTGGGTGAAAAATCAGCACTACCGGTGATCACCTACGGCTTAAATCCGGCTCATGATTATTTTGCCAGAGACCTGATCTTTGGGCCCAAAGGAACGAAATTTACGCTCGTTACACCAGATTCAGAAGAGCAATTATTTTTAAATATCCCCGGTGAGTTTATGGTTTATAACGCCATGGCCGCCATTATTGCCGCAGTGGCGGAAGGGGTGCCAATGGGAGTGATCCGGAAAGCACTGGCAACAATGCCGGGAGTAGAAGGCCGGATGGAAATTCTGGAAGTTGAGGCCCCCTTTGATGTCATTATCGATTATGCCCACTCTCCGGATTCTCTGGAAAAACTGCTCCAGTCGGTACGAAAAATATTTAAGGGGCGGATTGTCCTGGTCTTTGGCTGTAATGGCGATCGGGACAAGGAAAAACGGCCGATCATGGGCCGGATCGCCGGCGCAAATGCCGATATGGTCGTGGTAACTTCGGACAATCCAGCCAGCGAAAATCCTATGGACATCATCGGCGCTGTGGTTGCGGGCGTCCGTGAGAAAACTGATCAATACGCTACTGTGGAACACCGCCATGAAGGCGTCTATTATGGGGCATCGCTATGTCAGCCGGGAGATGTACTGGTGTTGGCTGGAAAAGGCCATGAAAAGCAGGAAATCATGAAAGATGAAACGCTTTATTATAATGAATGGGACACGGCCAGAGAAGCCGTCGCCCGGTTAAAACTGAAAGCTTAACAAAAAAAAGCACCCATCGGGTGCTTTTTAGGTTGTCGGCGAGCTACCGTACCGACCAATTTTAAGCTGTGGTTCGCTGCGGGATCGGACAGGCGTTGCCATGTCCGCCCCGATGCGTACAATCAGATTAATAATTGTCGGTACTGCGTTAGCATTATGTTTAGAGTTATCGGGAGCTTTTTATCATTTTAGGGTTAAAACGATCGGGCAATGATCGGAGCCCATTACTGTGTCTAAGATGTCGGTGCACGCGACCTGGGGCATGAAGCGTTCAGAAACAAAGAAAGAATCAATCCGCCATCCGGCGTTGTTGGCCCGGGCATTGAAGCGGTAGGACCACCAGCTGTATTTGATTGTTTCGGGGTGTTGCACCCGCCAACTGTCAACCATGCCGATGCTAAGGAAATCATCAATCCAGGCTCGTTCTTCGGGCAGGAAGCCAGAGCGCTTGGAATTTTCCTTGGGATTTTTCAAATCGACTTCCCGATGGGCAATGTTGATATCACCACAGACGATGACGTTTTTGCCGGCGGCCAGGAGTTTTTTTATATCATCTTGAAGACAGCGGTTGAAATCCATCTTGAAAGCAAGCCGCTGCTCATCTTTCTGGCCATTGGGGAAATAGACATTATAAAGGATAAAATCCGGGTATTCCATAATAATGGTGCGGCCCTCGTTGTTAAAAGCAGCGTCAGATAAACCGGTGCGGATGGCCAGCGGCTTTGTTTTGTAATAAACCGCGGTACCGCTGTAACCTTTTTTTTCACCGGAGTGAAAATAGGCAAAATAGCCGGGGATGTTAAGCAAATTGTCTTCTAGCTGATGGTCGTGAGCTTTCGTTTCCTGAATGCAAAGAATATCAGGATTGGTTTCTAAAATAAAGGTTAGAAACCCTTTTTTTTCTACCGCCCGAATGCCGTTGACGTTCCACGAGATAATTTTCATATGTTACCTTCCTATATTATTAAATTTAATTATTAAACCGGTTATTTTCAAACCAGGGCCATCAAATTACTCCCCTTTTTCCAGACTTTCAAGGGTTTCCAGACGATCCATAATTTCTAATAATTCTTCTTCCAGAATCGCTTTTTCTTCTGCCAGTTCCTGCAGGACGGTGTAGTCCTTAGTTATTTCCGTCAGCTTCTGGGTGACAAAATCCAGCCGCTGATCTTTGCTTTCCAGATCCTGCAGGAGGGTTTCCTGCTCCCGTTTTTCCTTGTAGGTCAGACCGGGCTTGCGGGTTTTAGGTTTTTCAAGCGGGGGCTGTTCGGGTTTTTTAACTGTTTGATTGGGGGCGTCTTCCCGGTTACCCAGTCCGCTTAGCGGATGTTTACTGATATAATCCGAATAATTGCCGGTTTGGGTAGTAATATGACCGTGACCGTCAAAGGAAAAAATCTGTTCGCAGGTGCGATCAAGAAAATAACGGTCATGAGAAACGGTCAGCATTGATCCTTGAAACTCGTCCAGGTAGACTTCCAGAATGGTCAGGGTGTCAATATCCAGATCATTGGTAGGTTCATCAAAAAGCAGTACATTGGGAGCCATCATTAAGATCCCCAACAGGTAGAGCCGTCGTCGTTCGCCGCCGGAAAGCTCGGATATATAAACCCATTGGCTGTTTTTATCAAAAAGAAATAGTTCCATCATCTGAGCTGCGGTGACAATTTCGCCCCGGGAATTTTCCATCACTTCGGCTTTCTGCCGAATATAATCAATAGCCCGCAGACTCAGATCCATATCTTCAGATTCCTGAGAAAAATAACCGAGTTTGACGGTGTCGCCCAGAGTGATGGTGCCACGATCGGGCTGCAGTTTTCCGGATAACAAATTAAGTAAGGTGGATTTGCCATAACCATTTTTCCCGATGATTCCAATCCGTTCGCTGGGCCCCAGGATCATCGAAAAATCGTCGATGATTTTTCCAGCACCAAAAGATTTACTCAAATGCTCGATTTCGATGACCTTTTTACCAAGACGGGTA
>Ga0265295_1007509_pt1 | contig 12515 bp, 11 predicted proteins | sample Munlansysbiofilm_FD_192503 | JGI IMG/M metagenome (GOLD analysis project Ga0265295, IMG submission 192503) | Leachate microbial communities from a municipal landfill in Southern Ontario, Canada - Methane capture system biofilm | ecosystem: Engineered > Solid waste > Landfill > Unclassified ... | reverse complement strand
CCCTAACCGCAGCATTTAAGTCCATTAAAGTAGAAATTATGAATGATGAAGATTCTAGAGATACTTTTTAGAAAAGAGATAATTTAAGTGATTGTTTTTAAAGGAGTGGCCGGGAGAGAGGGATTTAAAAGGCATCAATTTTCTATATTATACATTTTGTAAAATAATCATCAAAATAGCGTATTTTAGGCATTAAGAAAACTTTCTCAATTTCCAATAATATGTTATTATTCCAATAAAAATTAAAATCTTGTGGGGAATACGTGGGGAAGATTTTAATAAATTATGGATTATTGAAAAATGGCACAAAGAGAAAAAACGCAGTTTAGTGGCGTATATTATATAACAACTATCACCAATGACAAAGAAGATAAAATCTATTATATCCGCTATCGAGATGGCAATAATCAAGCCAGGGAGATAAAAGTTGGAAAGCATAGCGAAGGTGTACGCGCAAATTACTGCAATCAAAAGCGAAATGAAATTCTCACAAAGCAACGTTTAGGCGAAGATCTTCCGGCAATTGCCGTTAAAAAGAAAAAGCATATTGTCACGTTAGATACGGCCGCAGAAAAGTTCTTTAAAGAACGAGAGATGCAAAATAAAGATAATGCGCATACCCAATCAAAATACAATAATTGGATCGCTCCCGTCCTGGGGAAGATGGATATTGATTTGATCGGGCTTGAGGAAGTCAGAGGATTGCAAGAGAGCTTGGTGAAAAAAGAGTATGCCTCAGCCACGATTAATTTCACGATCAATCTTTTACATGCAATTGTCAATTACGCAATTGAAAATAAACTATCAACATCTGTTCATAATCCCACAAAAAAGCTCAAGCAATTGAAAGTCGATAATGCTCGAGATCGATATTTGACAAAAGAAGAGTGCCAGAGCCTTTTAGAAGCCGTTGAAGATGAACCGGTACTCAGACTATTCGTGCGATTGAGTTTGAGCACTGGAGGGCGATTAGAAACGATTCTGAGTATATGCAAAAAAGATATCGATTTTGCCAACAAAACAATAGCCCTCAAAGATCATAAAAACGTTTCTTCGTATCGAGGTTTCATTAACGATGATCTCACAAGTTATTTGAATGTGTATTGTAAAGATTTAAAGCCAAACGATAAGTTAGTAACAATGCCGGTACGTACACTGAGAAGGCAACTTTCAAATATTTTCGCGGATCTTTTTAATGCTGATCTAGATAAAAACGATAGAAAAAACCGAGTCGTTATTCATACTTTGAGACATACGTTTGCAAGTCTATTGGCAATCCAGGGAACACCAATATTTACGATTCAAAAGCTAATGAATCACCAGGATATAAAGACTACTCTTCGATATGCGAAATTAAGTCCAGAGAGTGGTAGAAGAGCAGTAGAAGGATTAGAATTTTAGTTCATCTAATTTACAAAATAAACATTAAAACTTATTCAGCTATCGTATCAATAATCTCAGTAATATCAAAATTTAGAAGAAAAGAAGCATAATAACTTTGAAATAGTTCTTTTACATACTCAACGGCTAATGATTCTATCATCACACCTGGTACATGTTCGTTTTCATGCCGTGCCGTTGCTGATGGTTATGTAACGCAGATCATCGATATCGATGCGAAAAGTGGTACAACGCATTGTGAGGTGTATAGTAGTAATAATACAAGTAAAGCTTTAGGTGTAAATGCCAATCAACAAAACCTTACATGTAAAGCGCAAGCCACTAAAAATCCAAGTGATTATGCCGGGCAACTCAAATCTAGCTCCGATACAAACTACCAATTAAGCGGAGCAAAATATGAAACGGATTCCATGACGTTTTCACGCTTTTTGACTGGGATGGCAACGTTAGATCCTGATATCGTTGATTTTAGTGCGACCAATTCAACCGGCATATTGCAAGTAAAAAGCCCATCGATGCTTTACGGCACAAATATTTCAACCACAAGGCAAGAAACGTTTTTATCGTTTTTTGGCGTGGAAGATGCGACGACAAACTCAGAGATTGTCTCGAGCGTTGATAGTTTAAATAAGGCGAATCTAGGGTATTTCTCTAATCTCTTTTCTAACATGTCCTCAATTTATAGCTATCTGCAAAATCTTCTTTTTGCGTTTGTATCAGCATTCTTTATTGTGATCCTAGGATCTAAAAAATTGCAAGCCTACTTAGCCAAAGAAAATGACACCACGAATTACCTTAGTAAGCTTTATATACCAATCATTGCCGTAGCATTATTTTATATCCCCATGCCGTCAGATAACAATATGCACAGCTCGATCATGCAAAACATTATTCGCAACTTCATGGCGACAAGTACGAAGATTGCCGATAAAGCGGCCGTCATCGGTGCTAACACCTATTTGCAAAAACTATACGCAAGTGTAGGCTCAAATACGATGCAAGGTGAAGCAACGATCTACGCATTAAGAGATAGTGCAAAAGCACAAAAAGAGCTTTATGCCAATGTGATGCAAGAGTGCAAAATTCGTTTCCCCAATGCGATGACGTTCCAGGTAGACGATGCGGATCTAGCGCAAAAAAGCATATTTAATTTTAATCAAACCAAAGAAGGCATTACCGCTAAAGCATGTCGATCTATTGAACGCAAATGGTTAATCGCTTCAAAAACTTTTGATCAGCAGCGTAAATACGCGGATCAAATAGCGCAAAGCTTTGGCAATAACGCATTGCAAAGCAAGCTAAACAGTATCAATACATTCCTCAATAATCGTCAGTCAGAGCTTGGGTGGATTAATGCAGCGTTCATTCCATCGGCTGCCATTTTAATAGAGCTGTCTCCTCTCGTCGAAGTGGCAAAAAGCACTATTACCGAAGATCAAGAGAGTAATCAAGAGAAGATCCGCGATGCGTATGCTTCCGGTGATGAAGAGAAAAGTTTACTCGAGAAGATCAAAACGACGGGTGGTAGTATCTTCGGTGCAGTAATGGCAAAAATGGTTTTTATGCTGCTGCCTGGGGTTAATTCGGTGTTTCAAGTTTTCAATTCAATCATTGGCAGTGGTGTCGAGATGATTACGTTTATTGCGACATTTTTTTCACCGATTGGTGGTGCAAAAGCATTTAATTTTATTACCCATGGTGGAGGTAGTGCAACAATCCAGTTAGCGAGTCTTGTTTTGGCAGCTATGTTCGTGGGATTGATCCTCAAATACATTCCATTAATCACGTCGATGGTCGCCGGAATTCTTGCCGTGGTTGGATGGTTGTTTGAACTCACTCAGTATTTTTTTATCACACCGTTTGTTGTTGCATACGCTGTGACAATGCGCAAGACGGACAAAATTAGCGAGTATCTCGTCACCGGTATTGTGATCTTTTTTAAGCCGGTACTCCTCGTTATATTCATTTATCTTGGACTCTTTTTGTACTACCTCTGCATAGACGTTTTCATTTTCCTGGCCGAAGAGCAGTTCTATCTTTTGGATGCGATCAATCAGAGCTTTTTTGTAGCGATGGTATTGCAACTTTCTCTAGGACTTATCAAAATCGTTTCATCGTTTGCGGCAGTTTATCTTATGTGGAAGGTAATCTTATCGGCACCTGGTCACGTGATCAAAATGATCGGATTGCACAATGTCGGCGACTTCCTCGAGCCAATTTCCAATAAGCTCGAGAGACAATCTCTTGTATAGAAAATAAGGAGTGAGCAATGAAACTACAAGGCAATAGAGTGATTGAAACCTTTTTAAAATCGGCCACCTGGGCTATACCCGTCTTTGCTTTTTTAGCTTGGTATCCAAAAAAGCTTATTGACGTACCTCATTTAATCGTGCCGAATGATGTAGGCGCATTACTTTTGATGTACGGCTATTGGATCATACTAGGATTTACCGTAATGATCCTTGCACATATCTTTGATGCCGGTGTTATGGATTTTGATGAGATCAAGGGATACATGGTTACTAAACATTGGTTTTGGTTATTGAGTGGTATCGGTCATATTTTAGGGTTTTTCGCATGGAAGATCTTTTGGCCTGGTGGCTTGTACTAAGGAGTAGATGATGAAACCTGAAACAGCAGAACAAATATATCAATTTTTCGAGGAGGCGCATATCGTGTTATCTACGCTCGAGGATCATATAGCGGCATTTAACCGTGCCTCTAAAGTTTTTGAAAAGACGACTAACGACTTTGAAAAAGTCCAAAAGAGCATTGATGAGATCGGTGTGAAGATCGCCGAAAAGATTCAAGTAAAAACCATTCAAACGTATCTCGTGGATGCAGTAAAAGAGCTTGAGAATGTCACCAAGGATCTAAAAAAGCGCAAGCATGAAGAACGCTCCACGTTGAAGATCGTATTTGCTTCAACGTGCCTTTCTGCACTTGCAACAAGCATTGTTTTTATAGCGTTTGAAGCGGCCAATAAACCGCTTCTCAATCTTATCTATCAATTCGTTCATTAAGGAGAACAGCATGAAAAATATCGCAATCATCAACACAAAAGGTGGCGTAGGTAAAAGCACCCTCGCCTTTCACGTTTTACCGGCTATTTTAGCGGATAGAAATTTCGAGATTATCGAGATCGATAATAACAATAAAACAACAACGGCGTTTTTAAATACACAGGTTCTCAAAGGAAAAATAACCTCGCTAAATCTTCAAGAAGGAACCCAAAAACTTGAGGAACTGGTTGTCACTAATATGTTGGATGAGGACAAGATCAGCGTGATTGATGCCGGTGGTGGTGATGACTCACTCAGAGTGATCCATTCGTTTATCGACCAAGATTTGACCGCAGATACGCTTTTCATCATCCCTTTTATGCCTGACTTTGTGCAGCTTAAAAATCTGGTCGATACGTATAACGTTTTACCAAGTGAAGCGAAGATCCTCGTTGTGTTAAATAATGCGGATATCAGTGATCCTGATCATCTTATGTTCGTTAAGGGTAACGAGGACTTTGAGATACCGGATATCTCATCTACGTTTAAACACTTTGCTGTTTGCCCTAAAAGCCCACTTTTTTCTTATGCCGCTTCACGCAATAAAGAGACGATCAAAGATCTTGCCCTACTCGCAACCCAATACAACCAGAAAGAGATCCTGGATTACGCAAAGGTAAAAACCAAAGGCGATCGAGAGAAGATGACCAAGCTGTACCGCCTATGGAAAATTTCACGTAACGCAAAAGATTATCTCGAGAGTGAAGCGATCGCACAGCTTAAAAGCATCATTTTGGGAGAGCAAGCATGAAGTACGAAGATTGGATTGCTAAGAACACGCCCTTAAAGCGTGTCTCCTCCCTAGAACCATATCGAGACGAAATTCAAAAGCTTGTGAGTTTGAATTACACGCTAACGCAGATCACAGAGTATTTGCGAGATGTAAGAGATATTGAGATATCAAGGCAAAGTGTGAAGAAGTTTTTGGCAAGCAAAACGGCTCAAGATAAACCGGTTAAAGCGGAAAAAAGTGAAACGTCGAAAATAAATTTGGCAGATCAATTTAAGAGCTTTTTATAAGTTCGATGCAACCACATGTAACCGTGAGGCAACCAATAGTAACCGAATGTAATCAAATGCAACTCAGCGTAACCGAGATGTAAGTCAAAGGTAACCTCGTGCTACCGCAAAGTAACCAAGAGGAAACCCTGAAAGCATTCACACCCAACGCCACGTTAATGGCACGAGGTGAAAAAAAGACGAAAAAGAGGCAAAAATGCTTTCAATTGCAAATATGAATAGCGCACAAGCGGCTCATTATCACGCTCAAGACCAAAACTATTATCAGCAAGACAAAGAGACAAGCGTGTGGGCTGGCAAAGGTGCTGAACGTTTAGGCTTGAGCGGTGAGATTGATATCAAACAGTTTGAGCGATTGTGTTACGGTATTCATCCTAGCGAAGAACGCACTCTTGTGGATATAAGTGAAAGAGCGGGAACGGATCTAACCTTTTCCGCTCCCAAATCTGCATCGATCTTATGTGAATTAGGTGATGAACGTACCAATCAACTCATACGTGCAGCACATGATCAAGCGGTGCAAACGACACTGTCATTTGTAGAAGATTATTATGCTCAAACAAGAGAGCAAAAGGATGGGCATAGAGAAGCAATCTCAACCGGTAATCTCATCATTGCTAAATTTCAGCACGATACCAGTAGAGAAAATGATCCGTCATTGCATACGCATTGCTTTATCGTCAATGCAACGCAAAAGGAGAACGGTGAATGGCGAGCGTTGCACAATGATCAACTCTTTACGCACAAAATGTTTTTAGGCCAGACGTATCGCAACGAATTGGCCAAAAATCTTCGAGAGCAAGGATTTATGATTGAGGTTACAAATGCAAAAGAGGGATTCTTTGAAATTCAAGGTGTTTCCAAAGAGCTGATCAGTGAATTTTCACAAAGGCGTGAGCAAGTCCTCGAGAAATACCAGGAGCTAAAAACGCAATATCCTGGGCTAGAGGCAGAGAAGATCAAGGAAATGGCAACAACCGGTAGCCGAAACGTGAAAGATAAAAACGCTGATCGTAAGGTCATTAAATCCAGCAATATCGAAAGAGCCAAAACCATTGTCGCCGGTAAAGATTTGACCTATCTCAATCAGCTTAATAGATCACATGCCAATCATGAACAGCAAAAATTAACGGCTAAAGATGCAGTAGATCTTTCGATTCGTATTCAAAGCGAAAAGACGAGTGTATTTAATCGTGAAGCTGTGACGAAAAACGCAATGAAGCTTTCGTTAGGCGAACATTCACTGAGTGCTATGCAGAGTGCTTTTGATGATCATGTAAACGAGCGATCGATTGTGCAATTGGATCAAAATGCCTACTCGACACCGGAGCTCTTGCAAAAGGAGTTTGAGATTATTGACATGGCAAAAAACCGCACAGATCCTTTAATCTCTGTTCACCAGGTAGCGCAGTATGTAAGTCATACGCCTTATAGCCTCACAAAAGGACAACAAGAAGCATATGCGCATATTCTCACCAGTGATGAGTCTATTTCAGTGATCCAGGGCGATGCCGGTACCGGTAAAACCACCTTGCTTAGAGCCGTGAGAGAAACGCTTGAGAGCCAAAAGAAAAGCAGCATTTTAAGAGGGCTTGCTTTTACCGGGAAAGCCGGAGAAGAGCTTGAGCGTGAAAGCGGTATCCCATCTACGACGCTGCACGCTTTTTTTGTCAATCCACCGGAAGAAAAAAATATGGTTTATGTTGTGGACGAAGCTTCGATGGTCAGTTCGCTACAGATGCACCATTTATGTGAAATTGCTAGGGAAAACCATTCAAAAATTGTGTTTATCGGTGATCAAAAGCAGTTCCAATCTTTAGGTGCTGGCAATATGTTTTTGCAGCTTCAAAAGCAAAGTGATATTCGTATCGTCGAAATGACAGAAAATAAGCGTGCGCAAACAGAATTGATGCGATCGCTTTATTCATCTATCAAGAGCAAGGATTTGGAAGAGGCATTTGGCATTTTAGAAAAGTATCAACGACTTCATGAAACGACAGATCTCGAGAAGATAAAAAACGAATACCTCAAAGATCGTCATGATACATTGCTTCTTGTGGATACGAACGCGAATCGTAGAGCTTTAAATGAGTTAATCAGGGCAGATCTCGTCGCTCAAAAGGAAGTCACACAGTCTCAACCGTTATCTATCAAAGAGGCAATCAATCTAAACGAGATTGAAAAACATTACTCGAGTAATTACAAAGTAGGCCAAATTGTTGTTGCACAAAATGCGTTTCAAGGATTTAGTGCCGGGCAAGAAGGGATGATCACCGCGATTGATCATCCATCCAATACGATCACGGTTACCAAAGATGAGCAAAGGATCAAAATCGATCTAAGCAAAGCTCACGCTCAAGCAATTCAAACCTTCGCTATCAAAGAAAAAGCATTTGGTGTCGGCGACAAAATTGTTTTTACAAAAAACAATCGAAACCTCAAGTTTAGAAATGGTGAAACCGCTGTGATCCAAGCGATTCATGGGAATATCATCAAAGTGCAAAAGGGAAATAAAGAGTTGGCATTTGATGCTTCCAAATATCCTTATATCGATCATGGATATGTGATTACAGCGCATAAAAGCCAAGGGCAAACAACCAGTAGGGTTATCGCTTTCACGAATGCACAAATGGCCAATTTAAACCGCTTCTACGTGCAAATTACCAGGGCAAAACGTGATGCCTTGATCTATACCAACAGCATAGCAACACTCAAGGAGAATACACAAAAAACACAAATTAAAACAAGTACCCTAGATTATTTTAGGTCGGCAATGCAGCATGAGGCACATACAAATCACAATTATGAAAGGACATTCAATGAGCAAAAAGAACGAAGAATATCAAGAGGATCAACTCTTTCAATACTGGGAGACTATTGCACAAAGCTCAAAATTGCACTCGCAGATCTTAGCCGACATTTTGGCATATTTAAAGGAGATCGACGAGAGATTGAAAGCACTCGAGGCAAAGATCAAATGAAAAATATCTTACTTAAAAATGAGCGTGAAAAAGCAGCTCAATCCATAACACAATCACGAGAAAGGAGATAAAAATGTCAGCAATTTTATTATGTGTCATGTTTAATGCTGGTGCTTTATGGGTGTTTCAAAAGAACCTTCCTATACCAGGTGGTGCAGCATTTGTGTTGCTTTGTATTGTGGAGTATCTAATTTGGGCATTTATTTTTAAAAGACAAGAATCGATTAACGGACGTATCTTTGATGATAAGGCGTGGGTGATGGGAAGCTATCCCAATTACTATGAGCAAACGGAAGGCAATCGATGGACGGCTTCAAAGCGTGTCAAAGAAATTATGTCTCAAGGTGAATTGTTCCTGGATCAGTTTCGATTTGATCGTAGCGTTCTATATCGTTTGTCGCCAGTCTATGGCTTGGCTAGTAAATTTAATGATTTTGATTGTTATGCGGATCCGGTAGATTTTACGCAATCAGGAATTATATTTGGTGGCATGGGATCAGGTAAAACAGAATTTTACCACTCCATTATTGCACAAAATAAGTTCGATCGTGTAGTCGCTTATGATACCAAAGGCGATCTTGTGCAAAAGCATTATAGTGTGTTGAAAGATATTATCTTAAACCCGTATGATCAACGAAGCCATATTTGGAATCCTTTCGAGGAAGCTAAAACGAGTCCCTTTGTTGTAGAAATCTTCTTAACCAATCTTTTCAATGCCCTAAGTGGCACGCAAAAAGACTTTTTTAGCGCAAGTTCCAAACAACGCTATATGAAGCTTTTTAACGATATTCTTTACAACAATAGCGAGCTTTCATCGAATGAACAATTTGATCTTTTTATTCAGCAGCTCAAGGAATATTTCAAAGAAAATCAAGATCATGAAAGACGTAGTGAAGCGGATGTGGCTAGTACGATGCATTTAACGTTTGAATTTTTTGACTATATGAATTTTTGTATTCAAAATGGCAGCCCTACTTTTACGATTAAAGAATATCTCTCTCGTAAGAGCTGCAAGCTCTTCTTACTCTCTAGGGATGATCAGCGCTCAAAACTGACCCCATTTTTTACCGGCTTTTTGGCCGCTTTGACGGCCGTCATGTTAAGCCAGGAAGATCAAAAGAATTCTCTCACTCTCTTTGCTCTTGATGAGTACCTCTCTTTTGCTCAGAACCTCGATAGTGAAACAATCGAGGGGTTACATACCAGGATCAGAAGTAAAGGCGGTTGTTTGCTTCCAGGCGTGCAATATTTTCCAGAACAAAGCAATAAATCAGATAGTGCTCAAGGCATTACGCAAAAGATGTTAAACTCGGCAGCCTATTGGTTTTTATTTCAAGGTGTAGATGAGTATACACTCAAAAAGATTAATAACACAATCGGTAAAGTACGTTATAGAAAAGAACAGATCAGAGAGCAACTTGTCGCGGATCCGTTAAATCGTAAAAATTACCAAATCGAAGAATCGGATCTGCTAAATACCAGTTTGTTTCAATCATTAGGGCAAAATTATGAGCATATAACGTTTATACCGTCGAAACAAATCTTGTATAAAGGGTATACGCCAAGAGCAGAATTGCCAATTAGAAAAGAAAACTATCTTCAAAGCGAGAATATCGAAAAGTATTATAGAGAGGTTAGAGTATAGTTTTCAGATAGGGGGATTTCCCCTATCTTTTAAATGTTTCGTTAGAGTTATCTAACGCGTTTTTTAGGTACGAGAATATTCGCTTTAACATCTTCAATTTGTTCTTTAATGGTTGGACGCAATAATGCTTCTAATTCTTCCAATCGTCCAAATGTTCGCATAACCTTGATAAAATTTGCTAAAGAAATGATGCCTTTTTGTTCAAAATTTGCATACGTTGTCGGCGAGCTGAGCTCTGCTTCTGCACTGAATTCTCTTTGTTTTTTATCCTGTTTTACTCTCAACTCTTTAGCTCTCATCGCTATAACCTGGGCTATTTCATCATCGGTGAGTGTTGCAAATGTACTCGTAGGAGTCAATTTCCTTTGTACGATTTTTTTTGCGTTTTGCTGTGAGTGTTTTAACTTTTTAAGTAGTTCACTTTGCATTATAATGCTCCAATGAATGTTCTTTTGTTTACGGCATCTAAAATCTGTTCTTGTTTTGGAGTATCTACGTTGTACTCTTTTAAAAGCTTTGGTAACTCAATGTCTCGCGTTTTTTTCATCGCTTCCAAAGATGAAGCAACAAATTCCATATCAATAGAAAATTCCGTCGCTAAAGCTGCAATTTCATCCAGTCCAATTTCAGATAGGGGTTTACCGTAAAGAGATAATTGATGCTCTACGGTTTGTCCACCACCTTTCGCAAAAGTAAGATCATACGCTGGAGTAGCTCGCCATTTAAAATCTTTGTCACACATAAACGAGAAATTTCGACTATGATCATCTTGGTTAACGAACATATAATTGAACACCATTTGAAGAAAGAGTTGTTTTAAACTATTATGAGCTCCTAATTGAACAGCCGTTCTGAGAAGATCCTCATATCCTATTGCACGTGGGATATTGTAATCTAAGTGCAAGAGCCCGGCAAGCGAATGAACATGGTATCTTTTTGCATTTGGCTCAATATCAAATCGCTTCGTTATAAAATGATGCTTTCCATCCGCTTCCAAGAGATAACTATCTGTCATAGTAAGCCCACATTGCTTTGCTAGGCAGTAATAGATATATTCAATTTTTGAATAAACTGACTTTTTCTTTCCAGAATCATCGTATTTAATAATGACATGTGTTAACCCGTCTTCCAGTGGTTTTGTGCGATCACCCAAGAATACAGTTTTTGTATCAAGATTGATTGCGCAAACAGCTTTGCTTCTAGCTCCTCCTACAAAAGAGTGTGCGCTGACCAAAAAGACATCTTGCAGAGCGTGATAATGTCCACCACGTTGAATTTCTCGTGCTTGTTCAAACATACTCTTAAGCGTGAGTGTATGTTCCGTGTGGTCTTCTTTTATAACAGATGGTTCAAACGTAAGTGCACCAAGCCCACGATTGCCTATAAAAAGCAGTTTATCACTCACCGTTGGATCTGTACGACGATTTTGAAGAAAAAAGTTCTTTAGGATTTCATTTCCAAAGTTACCAGGTAATGAATCACTGATAAAACCGGCCACTTTTTCCAGATGTACTAATGTTGTTGTATCAATCTCTTTGATAGTCGGAGATAATCTTAGAGGGCTTACTTTGTGGCACATATCATTAACTTGTTCTAAAAATATTCGATCATCATTTTGATACATGTCAGCCACATGTTGGTCAAAAATATTAATGGATACTTTTTGCATGGTTTTTATCCTAAAACATATATATTTGTAATTATAGCACTATTTGTTTATTAATTACAAATATATATGTTTTATTTACAGTCGTTGGAATGTATGTTTTAACTACCAGAAACTTAGTAATAATTTGGCAAAATGATAGCTCAGGATAAATATTAGCGCAGTATGCCGCTATAAAATATAGAGGAAATATAAAATGGAAATTACATCCATAAGAACTGAAAAAGATTATAAATTAGCGTTACAAAGAATTGATACACTCATGGACGCAAAGCCTAATACTAAAGAATTTGATGAACTAAATAGTTTAGTTTCTCTTGTGGAAGTCTATGAAGAGAAACATTATAAAATTCATGTTCTAGATCAATAATTACTATTAAAGTGCCATAAAATTTCTCATAAAATCTAGGTATTTTGTTGATTTTGTGGGGAGTATGTGGGATGAAAATTTTGATTTTTGTTTCAGAAGCTCGTATTTTAGGGAGTTTAAGGATTAGTGGCCGGGAGAGAGGGATTTGAACCCCCGGAGGTATTACCCTCAACGGTTTTCAAGACCGCCGCATTAAGCCGCTCTGCCATCTCCCGGCAAAAATTTATAGATGATACATAATACAAAGGTGGAGGCGACACCCGGATTTGAACCGGGGATCAAGGCTTTGCAGGCCCATGCCTTACCGCTTGGCTATATCGCCGCCGAATCCATATAAAGTGGTGGTGCCCGGAGCCGGATTTGAACCGGC
>Ga0265295_1007508_pt1 | contig 12516 bp, 13 predicted proteins | sample Munlansysbiofilm_FD_192503 | JGI IMG/M metagenome (GOLD analysis project Ga0265295, IMG submission 192503) | Leachate microbial communities from a municipal landfill in Southern Ontario, Canada - Methane capture system biofilm | ecosystem: Engineered > Solid waste > Landfill > Unclassified ... | reverse complement strand
CGATCTGGAACGCAAAGGCGTAAACGCGACAACCACCAGCATTACCAATGCTATTAAAGTGTCTTCTATTTTTATTATTGGCTGGCTGCTTACCCTGCCTTTGTGGTTTATACCCTTTATGCCTATTGTATTGTCGTTATTCTGGGGGGCTTACGCCTTTTCCCACATGAGCCGCCTTGACGCCATTGTTGAACACGCGACGCCCCAGGAACGCAGCTTCATCCTGAAAAAACACAATAAGGGCTTCTGGCTTATTGGCCTTATTTGCGCTGCCATTGCCCTTATCCCCCCGTTTTCCCTGATCATGCCTGTTTATTCCATTCTGGTTTGCACACACTATGGCCTGAATGCCTTACAGGAAACCCGAAAACAGCAATTACTTAGCGACTCCCAGGCAACAACAGCTCAAGCCTGAAGAGATTTATCACCAAACATTGCAATGCTGACGATCAAAAAGCCAAGCCAGCAACCACCTGTCCGGGACCGATTTCCCGGGCAGGTGACAAAAACCGGGTACCGATAAAAAAACAGCCCATAAAATTGAATACCGCATTCAACTTTATGGGCTGTTTTTATACGGGAATTGTTAGCAATAACCCGCATTTCTGCCAGTCAGGTACCTTCCCATTCGGGGCCACCCACATCAATATCAAACAACGCCAACAAACGTGCAACGGTATGATCAACCATTTCATCAATGGTTTTGGGATGATGATAAAACGCTGGCAACGGAGGAAAGACAATACCGCCCATTTCCGTTACCTGAGTCATATTGCGCAAATGCGCCAGATTGAAAGGAGTTTCGCGAACGGCCAGCACCAGGCGCCTTCGTTCTTTCAGATGAACATCTGCCGCACGGGTAATCAGGTTATCTGACAAACCGTGCGCCACTGCGGCCAGCGTTCGCATTGAACAGGGCAAAACCAACATGCCTGCCGTGGCAAAAGCACCACTAGCCAACACCGACCCGACATCCCTGAAGTTATAAACATGGTCTGCCAGATCGAAAACAGCTTGCCGATCCACATCCAGCTCATATTTAATATTCAACACCCCAGGCGGTGAAATGACCAAATGCGTTTCAACATCCGGGACTTCACGAACGCGCTCCAGCAGACGGGTCGCGTAAATCGAACCTGTTGCGCCAGTAATGCCAACAACCAGCCGGCGTTTAGTCATCCAGGGCGCCTGATTCTTGCAGAACCGTTTTCAGCTCGCCACTGGCATGCATTTCAGACATGATATCCGAGCCGCCAATGAACTCACCCTTAACATACAGCTGTGGAATGGTAGGCCAGCTGGAGTATTCTTTAATGCCATTACGAACCTCGGCATCTTCCAGCACGTTGACAGTTACCAGTTTTTTAACACCCAGCTCTCGCAAAACCTGAATGGCCTTGCCAGAAAAACCGCACTGTGGAAACTGGGCAGTTCCTTTCATGAAAAGAACCACGGTGTGTTCGGTTACGGTTTCGCGAATAAAATCCTGTACTTCACTCATTATATTTTCACCTAATCAACGTTTAAACAACTGTTCTACCCGAACAGATTAATACCCGAGTATTTTACTCTGAAATTACCCATTATTACGCTGGAAGCACCCATTGGCCACCAGAAATCCGCTCTATCCCCGATAAGTCTTTGCGACTATCGACGTTAACGAACCCCGCTTTTATTAATAGCGACCGGACATTTTCCGCCTGATCCCAGCCATGCTCCAGCCAAAGCCAGCCACCCTCATGCAAAAAAACACCTGCGCCGGCAATAATTACCCGGATAGCAGCCAAGCCATCGCTAAAATCAGTCAGCGCCTGCTGTGGTTCAAACCGTAAATCACCCTGCTCCAGGTGACGGTCTGCATGATGAATATAAGGGGGATTAGAAACAATAAGATTAAACTTGCCAGATGGTATTTGTTCATACCAGTCACTTTCAACCAAAACAAGCGGCACGCCAAGGTTATGGGCATTTTCCCGGGCGACGGCCAGCGCCTGGGCACTGTTGTCTGAAGCCATGACTTCTGCCTGCGGACAATAATGGGCAATAGAAACCGCGATGGCGCCGCTGCCGGTTCCCATATCAAGTACCGTTGCCCCGGCCTGGTCTTGCACCAGATTAATCGCCGTTTCTACCAGTAGCTCTGTGTCGGGACGCGGTATCAATACAGAAGGAGTGGTCTTGAAAACCAGCCCCATGAACTCGCGCTCGCCAAGTATATACGCCATTGGCTCACCGGCAAGCCGGCGCTTGAACATATTCTGGATTTGCGGCAAACAGTTAGCCGCAATGGCATCAGTATCATGCGCAATCATCCAGGCACGGGATACGCCTAATATATGCTCCACAATCATTCTGGCCTCAAGCAATGGCAAACCTGACTGGGTCATGACCGAACGAACCGTATCCATAGCCGTCACCTTAACACTCGCTTTTACTCATTAATGATCGCCCAGCTGCGCCAGCAGCTCTGCCTGTCGCTCGGCAATCAGGGCTCCGGTCAGCTCATCCAAAGAGCCATCCATGATCTGCTGTAGTTTATATAAGGTTAAATTAATACGATGATCGGTTATACGGCCTTGTGGATAATTATAGGTACGGATGCGTTCGGAACGGTCTCCGGTACCCACCAGACTCTTACGCTCGGCCGCTTCTTTAGCCTGCTGTTCCTGACGCTGGATATCGTTAATGCGGGCCGCCAGCACACTTAAGGCACGGGCCTTGTTCTTGTGCTGTGAACGGTCATCCTGGCACTCTGCCACAATACCGGTTGGAATATGCGTAACACGGACAGCAGAATCAGTCTTGTTAATATGCTGGCCACCCGCACCACTGGCCCGGAAAGTATCAATACGCAAATCAGCCGGATTCAAGGCCACTTCGGCCAGCTCATCGGCCTCGGGAAGAATGGCTACCGTGCAGGCAGATGTATGCACCCTGCCCTGCGATTCGGTCTCGGGAACACGTTGCACACGATGCGCCCCCGATTCATATTTCAGGCGTCCGTAAACCCCATCACCATCGATGCGGGCAATAATCTCCCGGTATCCACCCACCTCTGAAGGATTCTCGGACATGACCTCTACTTTCCAGCCATTTTCTTCGGCATAGCGACTGTACATCCGGAACAGGTCTCCGGTAAAAATGGCACTTTCATCACCGCCGGTACCTGCCCGAATTTCAAGAAAAACACCCCGGCCATCATCAGGATCTTTGGGCAACAATTCCAATTGCAGGGCCTCTTCAAGCACTGCAATCCTGTCTTTTGCCGCTTTCATTTCCTCTTCGCCCATCTCTTTCAATTCCGGGTCTGACATCATTTCCATGGCGGTTTCCAGGTCAGCCTCGGTTGACTCATAGTTTTTGAACAACTCAACGACCGGATCAATTTCAGCTCGCTCACGGGACAGCTTACGGAACCGGTCCATATCATTGGCAATTTCCGGTTCAGCCAACAGGGCATCTACTTCTATTAAACGTTGGGACAGCTGTTCCAGACGGGAACGCATGGACTGTTTCATAAATAACTCGAAATGGGAAAGAAAGGAAAAAATGGACGGAACAATAGCGCTATGGCAATAAATGCAACAGCGCTAATGTTCGTTTTTTTGAACAGGAAACAATTTAGGCAAACAGCCCAGAAGCTGTTCGCGTTCGGCACCCTGTGAACGGTTTAAGGCAACCATGGGTGCATGAAGGATTTTTTGAGTAAGACTACGAGCAAACTGCTCAAGAACCGCTTCGGGGTCTTCACCTTTTGCCAACATTTTACGGGCACGACCAAGCTCTGCCGCACTGATTTGATTGACACCTTCATTAAGGTCGCGAATAACCGGCACAACAGTGCGGGACCGCATCCAGTGCATGAAATTTTGCACGCGGCCGTCAATAATGGCTTCTGCCTGTACCACTGCGGCCTGACGGGAATCATTACCCTGCTGCACATAACGGCCAAGATCATCGACCGTATACAGATAGATATCATTAAGCTGGCCTACTTCGGATTCAATATCTCGGGGCACGGCAAGATCTACCATGACCATGGGGGTATGACGACGGGCCTTTGACGCTTTTTGCACCATTCCCAGACCCAATATGGGCAGGGAACTGGCCGTACAGGAAACCACGATATCGAATTCAGCCAGGCGATTGGGTAAATCGGCCAGCTTCATGGTGCTGCCATCAAACTTGCAGGCCAGGCTTTCTGCCCGCTCAAGGGTACGATTGGCCACAACCATTGATTTTGGATGTTGTGCCGCAAAGTGAGCCGAACAAAGCTCTATCATTTCACCGGCCCCAATGAACAGGACCTTGGTATTGGAAATATCGCCAAATACCCTTTGCGCCAGACGGACTGCCGCAGCGGCCATGGAAACGGATTCTGAGCCAATGGCGGTTTGGGTACGCACCTCTTTGGCAACCGAAAAGGTTTTCTGGAACAACTGGTTTAGCAGGGTTCCCATTGCGCCGGCATCGCTGGCCGCACGCACGGCGGTTTTCATTTGCCCCAGGATTTGGGTTTCACCCAATACCATGGAGTCTAGCCCGCTAGCCACACGAAACGCATGACGAACCGCCTGGTCTTTATTGTATTGATACAGATGCGGTTTCAGGATGCCTGTTTCAAGGGTGTTGAAATCTGCCAGCCAACGCGGTACGTGCTCGGCTATTTCTGGCGAAGCGGCACAATAAATTTCTGTCCGGTTACAGGTGGAAAGAATGGTGGCTTCTTTCAGTGAGCCACCAAAAGCCGAACGCAGGCCGTCCAGTGCCGGGCGAATAAGCTCGCCGGACATAGACACGCGTTCACGCACCGAAACCGGTGCGGAATGATGATTCAGGCCAAAAGTAAGGACATCAAGTGACATATGGTATATAAGTCAATTAAGAAAGAATTGTGTCTATTATAATGCCGAGCCAGCTATTTTGTTATATCTGTATGATTTTTGACAACTTTTTAAGCACTATCATGCCAGTCCTTGATAAAAATCATGATAAAAACACCCTTTTTTATGATTCGGGCACTAAACCGGGGGTTAATTCCAGAAAACAGGCAATAAATACCAACAAAAAAGCAAAATGATGCACATTCACAACAAAAAACACTTTTAAATCACTTTTTAGTTGGTTTTTTGCTGCATGGCTTTACAGAAATAGAAATGATGGTGTAATATTTAAATCTTTCACGGCCAGGTAGCTCAGTCGGTAGAGCAGAGGATTGAAAATCCTTGTGTCGGCAGTTCGATTCTGCCCCAGGCCACCATGAATTTGCTAGAAAAATCAAAGACTTATCTTAATAGATAGGTCTTTTTTTTCGTCTAAAAATAATGGCAAGTGTCAACAATCTGTCAACGCAGATAATGGGTTTAAATTTTTAGCTTCTTCCAAGTGAGTAGGTGATAAATGGGCGTACCTCATAGTGGTCGTTAAATTTACATGACCCAAGATACGTTGCAAAACAATAATATTGCCTCCATTGCAAACAAACACTAGACTACTCCTTGACGTTCGCTGACTATTGCGAACGTCAAGGTGGGTTTACCGGATACTTACGGCCCCATGGGTCAACTGAATTTTCGTTTTGTTTAAGGATCCCCCATGCAAATCCCTATTAATACCTTCAAGCAGGCACTGCGTCAGGGCACGCCCCAAATCGGGCTTTGGCTTGGCCTGGCCGACCCCTATGCCGCCGAGGCCCTGGCGGGCACCGGATTTGACTGGCTGCTGATTGATGGCGAACACGCGCCAAACGATCTGCGCCAAACCCTGGCCCAGCTGCAGGCAGTTGCCCCCTACCCGGTTCATCCCGTTGTGCGTCCCGTTTCTGGCGAAACGGCTTTAATCAAGCAGTTGCTGGATATCGGCGCACAAACACTGTTAGTGCCAATGGTGGAAACCGCCGAACAGGCAAAACAAATTGTGCAGGCCACCCGCTATCCGCCCGCCGGTATCCGTGGCGTGGGCAGCTCACTGGCACGCTCTTCGCGTTGGGATAAAATTGAAAATTACCTTCAGCTGGCGGATGAGCAGATATGTGTCCTGGTTCAGGTTGAAACCCAAAAAGGACTAAAAAACCTTCAGGCAATTACTGACGTTGAAGGCGTTGACGGTGTCTTTTTTGGTCCGGCCGATCTTTCCGCTTCTTTGGGCTACCTGGACAATCCATTACATCCCGTTGTTCAAGAGGCGATTATTAATGGCATCAAAACGGTTTGCCAGTCGGGTAAGGCCCCGGGCATTTTAATGTCAAACCAGCCCCTGGCCCGCCAGTATCTTGAACTGGGCGCCCGCTTTGTTGCGGTGGGTGTGGATACGAGCTTGCTGGTGAAAGCAGCAACCGAGCTGGCCTGCGCATTCAAGCCTGAAACCGCCAGCAGCAAAACAGGCACACGCAGTAGCGTATATTAAACTACCCCCACCTAACGCCAAGCGTTCAGGTGGGGGAATGCAGCGGGATTATTTCAAATCCAGACAAGTCCACTCGTGAAGCGGAGAGTTGTCTGCCCTTTTGAAGGCCTGCTACGCCTTGAGTGCATCTGATCAGGCACTTCCATAGTGTCGCATTGCCCCCACCCCCCCAGTCTAAAAAAATAGAAATAGCATGACAATGCTTAAGCTTTTTTTATTTAATTGCAAAAATACACCAAAAGTAACCGTATGTGGCGTATAAATTTGACACATTTACATATACTTCTTAATATTTAAAAGTTAATTTAACAACACTTAAAGGTTTTTTGTGCGAATTTCAGCATCATTAATGGTCACTCTTGCCTCCACCGTTTTACTGGCAGGATGCGCGACCGAATCACACCGGACACTGGAAATAGAAAAAGTCACCTCTGCCAGTACGCATTACACTGGCCAACGATCAGCCCTTTCAATTGGCAAGTTTGCCAATCGCTCTACTTACCAGCAAGGCATTTTCTCTGATGGCGTAGACCGTCTTGGCAATCAGGCAAAAACCATTCTAATCACCCACCTGCAACAAACAGGCCGCTTTAACGTTCTTGATCGCGCCAATATGGAAGAAATTAAAGCAGAGGCGAATATTAAAGGCCAAAAACAAAACCTGAAAGGCGCGACCTATGTAGTTACCGGAGACGTTACTGAGTTTGGCCGGAAAACCACGGGCGACCGCCAATTGTTTGGCATTTTAGGCAGGGGCAAAGAACAGCTCGCTTATGCAAAAGTAAACCTGAACGTCGTAAATGTTCAAACATCCGAAGTGGTCTACTCATCACTAGGGGCCGGAGAGTTCAGCCTGTCCAACAGGGAAGTAGTTGGATTTGGTGGCACGGCAGGCTATGACTCAACCTTGAACGGTAAAGTCCTTGAGCTTGCCATACGCGATGCGGTTAACAACCTGGTAGCGGGCATTGAGAGTGGCGCATGGCGCCCAGCCAACTGATAAAAGACCAATCATGACATCACTCAAACACTATTCATTATTAATACTGGCATTGCTGCTGACAGGTTGCGCGGCCCCCAAATCCGCTTATTACTGGGGTAATTACGAGCCGGTCGTCTATCAATATTTCGAGCAGAGCTCGCCTCCTGACGAGCAGGCCGCCACACTAGAAAAAGAAATTGCCAAGGCTAAAGAAAAAAACCAACACATTCCTCCTGGCATCCATGCCCAATTGGGAATGCTTTATATGCAAACTGGCAAAGAATCTGCCGCCATCTCACAATTTCAACAGGAAAAAAGCCTGTTTCCAGAGTCAGCACATTACCTGGACTTCATTCTGAAACTCAGGTCTGGCCAGAAACAACCTGGCAGCATTACACAAATCGCTGACGCATCACCTGCGCAATCCACCCCTCAATCAACAAGCATGAAATGAGAAATTCAATGGGATTTATTACCAAAGCCTTAGCCTCGGTCGTTTTAGCGTCTGTTGCAACAGGTTGCGCCGTTCAACAGCCGTACGACTATACCGCCTTCAAAGAAAGCAATCCACGTTCAATCCTGGTCTTGCCCCCAGCAAACTCAAGCCCTGATGTACTGGCATCTGAGAGTGTTTTTTCCCAGGTTACCAGGCCATTGGCAGAGTCGGGCTACTATGTATTTCCGGTTGCCATGGTTAGCGAAACATTTAAAGCAAACGGGATTACCGATCCTGATGAAACCCATTTGGTCAACCTGAACAAACTTAATGAAATATTTGGGCCCGACGCTGTTTTATATTTGACTGTAGAAGATTATGGTACGTCCTACCAAGTGATACAAAGTGACAGCCGCGTTACGGTTCAGGCAAAGCTAATTGATGCAAAAACCGGCAAACATCTTTGGGAAGGCAGTGCTACTGCCTCTAGCACAGAACAATCCAGCTCAAGCGCAAATCCGATTGCCCTTCTGTTGCAGGCCGCCATTAACCAAATCATAAACACCACCACAAACCGGAGCCATTCTATCGCCCAGATAAGTAACCATCGTTTACTGCACGCATCCAGTCCAAACGGCCTGCTCTACGGCCCAAGATCCGAACATTACGGGAAAAAATAATCCGGTATTTTTACAAAGCCGGTAATGCGTGTTCACCACGCATTACCGGCTTATTGTGAAACGGCCCATCAAAAATCAATAAATGGCAGGCACGATCATTTCTGCTGGCGTCGGGTTGCGAATATAGTCAGGGTGATGCTCTCGCGCGGGTAGCTCAATGGGCTCGCGGGCTACTTCACCATACGGAATTTGCGACAGCAAATGTGAAATGCAATTCAGGCGAGCCCGTTTCTTGTCTACCCCCTCAACCACCCACCATGGCGCCTCGGGAATATGCGTGCGCTCCATCATTTCTTCCTTGGCCTTGGTATAAGCCTCCCAGCGACGACGTGACTCCAGATCCATGGGAGACAGCTTCCATTGCTTCAGGGGGTCATGCATGCGCATCAGGAAGCGGCGGTATTGTTCATCATCACTAATCGAGAACCAGTACTTGATCAAGACAATGCCGCTACGCACCAGCATTTTTTCAAATTCGGTCACGTCACGGAAAAACTGCTCAAGCTCTTCATCGGTACAGAAACCCATAACCCGCTCCACCCCTGCGCGGTTATACCAGCTACGGTCAAACAGGACGATTTCACCACCGGCAGGAAGATGGGAAACATAACGCTGGAAATACCATTGAGTCTGTTCACGGTCACTGGGTGCAGGCAAGGCCGCTACCCGACAAACACGGGGGTTAAGACGCTGTGTAATGCGTTTGATGGCGCCCCCTTTACCTGCGGCGTCACGCCCTTCAAAAATAACCACCACCTTAAGCTTTTGGGCAACCACCCAATCCTGCAACTTAATTAACTCACCCTGCAAACGCAACAGTTCACGAAAATAAAGCCTCCGGTCCATGCCATCGCCTGTTGGCATTTCACCCAACACATCATCCAGGCGATTATCATCCATTTCCATTTCCAGCTCTTCATCAAAACTGTCTATCATGTCTGCATAAAGACGCTGGGTGTGTTCAGATAAATTTTCCGTCATAAGAAAACAACTCCTTAAATAATTATTGAAATTTATAGCTTTTATATGACGCGTATATGACTGGGAAATCATCCGCGCGGGCAAGCTGGCACCGCTCCTCACATCAATGTGTGATTAACGCATTCTACCGCTTACAGGATTTAATGAAAGAGGCACTGATACCAACAGCACGGGCACCAGCCATACGCATAAAAAAAGTCTGCCTTAATTACTCTTATATAAGACTACTGAAGTCAGGAATGGTTTCAAAAATGCGGGGTTCCCGACAGGAACGACAATCCAATTGCTGAAAAAACACAAAATACCACAATAAAAACAGTTCTCATTTACAAGCAAAAAATTTTCAGGGAGAATGATTCCCATTCTTCTTTATATGACTGAAGGAAACTGCCTCCAGTTTGCTTGTGGTATTTTTTGCCACTTATATTTACCTCTTACCCTACACAATAAAAGGATACTTCAATGAAGCCCCAGTTACCCAAAACAAAATGGTTCACCCTGTTGCAGGCTGCGATGGCCATCACTTTTGCCACGGCTACCGGGCATGCGATGGCACAAGATGCACAAGTAAAGGTGCAACATGCCAAAGGCGAGGCCACCGTCAAGGCACAGCCTGCCAAAACAGCCGTTTTTGATTTGCCAACCCTGGATAACATGCAAGTATTGGGGGTTCAGGCAAGCGCAGTGGCCAATTCGCGCTTTCCCGAATTTCTTGCTATTTATAACGAAGACAGCATCCCCAGGGTAGGCACCCTGTTTGAACCCGATCACCAGGCGCTTGGCAACGTTGCCCCGGATTTGATTTTTGTCGGTGGCCGCTCCAGCGCCAAATTTGATGACGTGCTTAAAATTGCCCCAACCCTGGACATGAGTATTGATACGAAAGCCCCCCTGGAAAGCATCGAACGCAACGTGAACACTTTGGGCAAGCTCTTTGACAAAGAAGCACAGGCCGCCGAAGCCCTGGATAAACTGAATGCATCAATCAATGCCTTGAAAGCCAAATCCGCCGATGCCGGCAACGCCATGATGATTCTGTCAATTGGTGACAAAGCCAGCGCTTTTGGTCCGGGCTCCCGTTTTGGCATGATTTATGACGTATTTGGCTTTACGCCCAATGCCGCCGTCAAAGACCTTTCCACCACAGACCGCCACCCCTTCAAGCTGGAAGATATTGCCAAAGCCGATCCCGACTGGCTGTTTGTGATTGATCGCTATGCGGCTACGGGCAGCAATACAGACAAACCATCCAGCAAGGAAGTACTGGAAAAATCCATTATTGGACAAACCCGTGCTGCCAAGAACAATCAGATTGTTTATGTAGACCCGTACAACTGGTACATTCTGGGTAGCGCAGGCCTGACATCCATGCAACAGAATATTGATCAGATTTCTGCCGCATTGGATGCAAAAAAATAAAACCGGATTTTAAAATTGGACACTGCCCCTAATAACCCTGTGACAGACAGGTGTTGCAGGGGCAATTTCCCGGACTGCCGCCAACCATCACAAAAAACAGTTACACGAATAACCGTCAGGCGCACCCCTTCGCACCTTCACGGATCTCTTCCTCGCTCACATCCCGCATATGCGTTGCCATAGACCAGTTATGCCCAAACGGGTCTTTAATGACACCGTAACGGTCTCCCCAAAAAGTGTCATCCAGTGGCATAACGGGGGTTGCCCCGGCAGCAATGGCCTGCTCATACATCGCATCGGCATTGTCCTTTTGTATAAAATTCAATGGCCTGGCCAGCACCGGCACACACCAAATGGGGTGTTACCGTGTTCATGCCCGAAGGCACTGACCTGACTTTATGTTCATTATCGGGATCCAGATCAAACAAAGCCTTCAAAGACATCATATCGAACGGAACAGAAAAATGCTCATGCTCAATGAGCCATTGTCCATCCACTTTCTTGTAGCCGGTTGTCATTCTCATCCAGGCGACATTCTGCTGGCCGCTTTCATCCTTTTCACCACAACGAACCAAACAATAAACCAGCGCCAGCTCTCCGCTCATGGAAATATGCGCCTCGGCAGGCTCAAATACCATGTCATTGGGGCACATTTCAAGGCATAATTGCCAATGCTTGCCATAAGCCTCTTTTCCATTGAAACGCAACTGCAGGACCGCATCATAAGCAACGACATCAGGCGTATAGTTTGCCATGATTTGCTCAACATCCCTTGTTTGTATGGCATCCTGCCAGCGCTGTATAGCCTGTTTGACCTCTGCCTTTCCTGCCGTGTTTGCATTTGCAGCACTCATCATCCTGCTCCTTTTTGCAAAAAAATAGCAAGGCTACTGAAACAAAAAACCAAATCCGTCCGTTAAGCCGTTATGGGGTCTTAACTGACATGACTGCCTCAAGAGCCCTGCCAAAATAACACTACTGTTTAATCACATGCCAGACATTCTGGACATCATCTCCTGCCATGTCCCCCTGTTTCATGTCTCTTTTATACAGATACAATGGCTGTCCCTTGTAAGCCCATTGGCTGCTTGCATCATCGCGCATGATTATGCTGTAGTCACCTTCCGCATTGCTATCGGGAGCAGCCAAAAGCGGTGGCCAATTCTCGGCACAGCGGTCATTACATACGCTTTTACCGTCCATGCCCCTGTCTTTATCGTAGGTATATAAAGTCATGCCATCCACATTAACCAATACCTCATTCATTGCTTTTACCGGTGGACCGGCTGCACGGGCACTATCACTCATGAAGCCACACCCCAAACTGGCGAAAGCCAGAATAAGTAATGTTTTCCTCATTTTGCATCTCCCTGAAAAAATAAACCCTGATCTGCATTGCTACCGACCAGCAATTACAGAATACTCCTAAATATATGAAAACAAAGGGATATTTCAAACGAACAGATTACTTTTTGTTTCCTGATCGGGTTTTTGGGGGCAAAAGAAAAAACCATTCATTTTTTGATTCATAAAATAAAAAGTTGCAACAAATAATGATACGTTATAACATTTCAATAATTTTCAGAAATAGCAGTCATTCTCGTTCCTTATCA
>Ga0265295_1007507_pt1 | contig 12520 bp, 9 predicted proteins | sample Munlansysbiofilm_FD_192503 | JGI IMG/M metagenome (GOLD analysis project Ga0265295, IMG submission 192503) | Leachate microbial communities from a municipal landfill in Southern Ontario, Canada - Methane capture system biofilm | ecosystem: Engineered > Solid waste > Landfill > Unclassified ... | reverse complement strand
GCGAATCCTTCTCAAGCGCTTTAGCAGCCATCTCAAAGGATAGTCCGATCGCCAAGAACGTGGTCTTTGTCAATAATGAAAACATCATTACCAACGCCTACCCCACCTATTTTAAGGGTATTTCCTTTGATCTTTATGACAAAAACATTCCTGCCATCAGTCTGAATAAACAACCTTTTATCACCGAATTGACCATTGCCGATCATCAGTCTCCGGCGACGCAGCTTTTGGCTTTTGTCACTCCCGTGGAGAAGGATGGCTAGATTTCCGGCTATATTGTGGCCCAGGTCCGACTCTATGATTTTGCTGCCTATCTGACCAATCTGGAAAATATTGGCAAAAATGTAAACTTCATGCTGGTCAATAACGACGGCACCATTTTGTATGATGGTGACATCACCGAAATTGGCATGAACACTTATGAAGACGACCTCTACTCTGAAGGAAGCCTCAGTGACTATATTCATAATGAGTTCAAAGCAAACCGGGAGGGTCAGTCCCAGTACGAATTTTATGGCGCCGGGATGACGGAAATCATTCCCAAACGAGTTGTCTGGAAAACCATGACCTTCATGTGGAACGACTTTAAACTCAGCATGAATTCCGAATGGAAACCGGCAGAATAAAAACAGCTTATTTTTCTTAATTTACGATTGACATTTCTAAAAAAAAGATTTACAATACAGTTGAGCAGTTATTCAACTGTATTGTAAATCAGATCGAGAAGAGGGACACATGGGTACCTATACTGGAGATATCGACAGATGTGACTGTCATACTATTCACGAAACCGTCGTAAACGATGTTCGCGATCACATGCCCAATGAAGATGATCTCATTGATCTTGCCGATCTGTTTAAAGTTTTTGGGGATTCCACCCGGGTAAAAATTCTCTGTGCGTTATTTCAGGCTGAGATGTGTGTCTGTGACATCGCTGTTCTTCTGGGGATGACAAAATCCTCTATTTCACATCAACTGAGAGTGCTCAAACAATCGAAGCTCGTTAAAAACCGCAAGGATGGTAAGGTCGTTTACTACTCACTTGCTGATGATCATGTCAAGACTATCTTTGATCAAGGTCTGGCCCATGTTACCGAGTAAGTTTACGGTTTGTTTGCTTCCCAATTAAATCCACCTCATCATAAGCTGCTGTCTGACGATAGCAACTTATATTTTTACCTAAACAGTTGAACAGTCGTTCAATTGTTCAATCAACTTTTCAATCACGAAAGGAGCCTCTATCATGGCTATTAGAAAATTTCAACTCGAAGGCCTTTGCTGCGGCAACTGTGCAGCTAAAATTGAACGGGACATCCGTAATCTCGATGGTATCTCGGCCGCTACTGTCGACTTCGTATCAAAAACCCTGACCATGGAGGTAATTGATATCAACCGCACCAATAGTCTGATTGCCCAGGCTGATGCGATCATCAAGCGACATGATTCTGATGTGGTAATGAACGAACAGGAAATTCTCCAGCCGGGGCAGAAAAACATCTATCTGCTGGGATTATGCTGTGGTGATTGCGCCCGGAAAATCGAGACTCAAGTTAACCGTCTGGATGGCGTAAAACAAGCCCGGCTTGACTTTGTTTCGCAGAAACTAACCATTGAAGCCGATGATAAAAAGCAATTACCAGCGATCATTCGTCAGGCTTCCCAGATTGCTAAGGACACTGAACCAGCTATTACAATTTCCTACACCACTCAAAAACCGGTCGCTGAAAAATCGGATCGCCTGAGGAAACAGTTGCGCCGTGCTGCGATGCTTGTCGGAGCTGCTCTTTTTGCCGGAGGGTTACTGCTTGATTTAGCACCAACCATCGAGCTCCTTGTTTTTTTAGGCAGTTATCTATTGGTCGGCGGTGATGTGCTGCTCCGGGCACTCAAAAATATTGCCCGCGGACAGGTCTTTGATGAAAACTTTCTGATGAGTATTGCCACCATCGGTGCCTTTGCAATTGGTGAATACCCTGAAGGGGTTGCGGTTATGCTCTTTTATCAGGTTGGCGAGGCCTTCCAACGCCTTGCCGTTGAGCGCTCTCGCAAATCGATTACCGCCCTCATGGATATCCGGCCTGATTTTGCCAATTTAAAAATCGGAAGTGATCTGCAAAAGGTTATCCCGGACGAGGTTGGTCTGGGCGATATTATTGTCATTAAACCCGGTGAAAAGGTTCCTCTGGATGGACGGATCATCGAGGGTAGCGCTGCCCTGGATACCTCCGCGCTAACGGGCGAATCGCTTCCTCGTGACGTGGTTGCTGGCGATGAGATTTTGTCTGGTTCGATCAATAAAAACGGGCTTCTGACGGTTGTGGTGACCCACGAATTTGGGGAATCGACGATTTCAAAAATTCTCGATCTGGTTCAGAATGCCAGCAGCAAAAAGGCACCCACCGAAAACTTCATTACCAAATTTGCCCGTTACTACACCCCAGTTGTTACCTTATCTGCGCTCGCTCTGGCGATTCTACCGCCACTGCTGATTCCCGGTGCCACCTTTGACGAATGGCTGTATCGGGCGCTGGTTTTTCTGGTTGTCTCCTGTCCCTGTGCCCTAGTCATTTCGATTCCCTTGACGTTCTTCGGGGGGATTGGTGGTGCTTCACGGAATGGGATTCTAGTCAAAGGCGGTAACTATCTGGAAGCCCTCAACAACGTCGATACGGTTGTTTTTGATAAAACCGGCACCCTGACCAAAGGCGTTTTCACGGTCACTAAAATGGTTCCGACCGCCGCTTTTTCTCAAGATGACCTGCTTTTTTACGCTGCCCACGCCGAAAGCTTTTCCAATCATCCGATTGCCCTGTCTATCCAGAAGGCGTATGGAAAAGCAATTAACGGCGAAATTCTGTCACAACAGGAAGAGCTTCCCGGGCTGGGCATCAGCGTCGTCATTGATGGCAAAAAGGTGCTGGCTGGAAATAGTAAACTGATGGCTTCAGAAAACATCATCTGGGAGCCGGCTGTCAGCCTCGGTACCGTCGTCTATCTGGCCATTGATGGTATTTATGGTGGCCAGCTGGTGATTTCAGATCAGATCAAACCCGACAGCGCCCAAGCCATTCGCGATTTAAAGGCGCTGGGCGTCAATAAAACCGTTATGCTCACCGGTGACAGCAAAGCCATTGGTGAAGCCATCGCCGCTGAAATCGGTCTGGACGCGGTTTATACGGAACTGCTTCCCCATCAGAAGGTTGAAAAACTAGAAGACCTCGAAAAAGAGAAACGGACCAAAGGAAATCTGATTTTTGCCGGCGATGGCATCAACGATGCCCCCGTGCTGGCCCGCGCTGACATTGGCATCGCCATGGGCGCTCTGGGATCAGATGCGGCCATTGAGGCGGCCGATGTCGTGCTTATGACGGATGAACCGTCAAAAATTGTTTCCGCCATTCGAGTTGCCCGTCAAACCCGAGCGATTGTCTGGCAGAACATCGTCTTCGCCCTCGGCGTTAAACTTGTTCTCCTGATCCTGGCCACCTTGGGATTGGCGACGATGTGGGAAGCTGTGTTTGGCGATGTCGGGGTGACCATCATTGCCACCCTCAACGCTATGCGAGCAATGAAGCTGGTCAAATAAATAACAACAGCGGTGTGATTTAATCCACACCGCTGTTGTTCCATTAACAGGAAGCTGGCACTCGCCTTTTAACGAGCACCCTTTAACTGGTTATCATATTTTTTTGCTTCCTCAATTTTTTTCTGCAAATCGAGAATTTCTTTTGTGAGTTCCACTCGCTCCGCAAAAAATTCAAATTCCGGTAATCCCAGATAGTAGCCCTGGCCAAAATCGACTGCCATTTCAATCACCGTTGCCAGATCCTCCGGTGTTTCAATTCCTTCAGCAACAACCAAAACGCCCTTGTTATGACAGAAGTCGACCAGATTCGCGACCAGATTTCGCTTGTCGATATTATTGTGAATACCCTGAATCATCTCCATGTCAATCTTGATAATATCCGGCCGCAGGGCGAGAATCCGGATTTCATTGGAATAACCGCTACCAAAATCATCCAGTGCAATCTGCATCCCATTATTTTTGATATGATCGACTTTTATTGATAAATTTTCAGCATTACGGCTGTCTTCTTCAGTGACCTCGATGACCACATTTTTAAAATGGTGGCGATAGCGAGATTTGATTCTTTCAAAATCCTCATCACTCAACTTTTGACTGGGGATACTGTTGATAAATATTTTCCGATTTCCAATCGCCTCTGAGCAAGCTTCAATCGCCTCAAATGCCATCAACATGATCATCCGCTCCAATTGCCCCAGTTTGGACTGAGCTGCCGCCACAGTCAAAATCTCTGTGGGGTTTCTAAAATTATCCAGCAATGGTCGCATTAGTGCCTCATACCCGATCACTTCACCAGTTTTTAAATCAACAATCGGTTGGAAAGCAAAGCGGATCAGCTGTTCATCGAGTAGACGGTTGATGGCTTCCCGATTTTCGAGCAGGTAGGACATTTTTTGATAATACTCCGGATTAAATTCAAAAAGCCGTCCCTTCTCCTTATGCTTCGCCTCATACATGGCAAAATCTGACATCTTCAGTAAATCGATCACATTATTGGCATCCTGGGGATACCAGGCAAGTCCGGCCGAAAAACGGATCCGGTTTTCACTGCCGTCTGGCGTCGTCAGGAAAAAAGACTCACCATAGGGGTACAGGTTGGTGATCAAATTTCGAGGTTCTTCCTGATTATCATAGCCATGGATATAAATGGCAAACTCATCTCCTGAAATTCGCGAGACAATTCCACCAAATTGTTCAAAATACCTGAATATCTCACTAGCCCGGATGATCAACCGATCCCCCACGTCATGACCAAAATTATCATTGATGTATTTCAGATTGTCCAGATCAATAAAGATCATTGCCCCTATTTTATTGGGCTTTTCTTTAATGCTTCGACTCGCCTCCCGCTTCAAAGCGGTATTGCTGAATAGTTTTGTCAGCGCATCATAATCCAGCTCATTGGTTAACCGGTGTTTTTCTTCGATGTCCTCAGTTACGTCTTGAATAACGCCCACCACACCGGTTGGCGACTTGGCTTCGAGAATCCTTAACCACATCTGTTTCTGGGTATAATCGTCATAGTAATCGTAAATATTCTCCTGACCACTCAAGGGTTTTTGGGTCAGCTTTTCAAAATATTTCTGCCAGTCTTCTTTGAGAATCAGACTGCCCGGATCGAGGTGCAGCAACCAATATAAAAAATCGGTGAGAATCACATATTTGTTGCTGTTCATTACTTCATAACCACCGATCGGCAATAAACTTAGTTCCAGTATTTTTGATGTCGTTTTTGAGACATTCACCAGGCTTTGATTCAACAACTCCACAGCTGAGGTTAAATCATCAATCTCCCGCATTCCGGTTGGTTTAAAATGAATTTCATCATAGGGCGAAAGTTCCTCGACATATTTTGACAGTCTGGAAATCTTTCGAGTAAAAAAGTAAACCAGAACAAAAACTGCCATAAAAGCCAGGGTAGTTGTCAACAGAACGCTGTAAAGCAAATTGACTCTGACCGATGCTGAGTTTTCAGACAATACATCACTGGGTACAAAACAGACCAAGGTCCAATTTTGATCGACAAAGGGTGAATTCTCACTATAGACCTTCAACTCCCGGGCCGAACCAACCATTGATCCCAAATCATCCAATTTTGTTTCAAAAACCCCTTCATCCTTTTGTTCTTTTAATTGTAGCTTTTCGCCGTTTTTTAGGTAAGTCTTGGCCAGAACGCCACTCGGAATAAACCAGTCAAGATCCAATACCTGATCGTTCATTCCCGCAATCACATAAAAACTGTTATGATACAGAAGATCCGAGTCTGGCAGATAGGCTTGGGAAAAATAGGGCAGATCAATCTCAATGCCAACGACCCCATAACCATTGCCGTCCTCATCCAATATCGGCATCGTGTAGCAAACCACCTGCTGATTGTCCTTGAGCAGGTCCTGTGGCGTTGACCAATAGCCATAGCGTTCTATTTCAGAACCTTTAAATTCATGACTTGCCCAAATTGGTTTTTCATAAAAATCAAAATATCCGGTCTCCCCTTCGGAGCGCATATCCAAATTCCATCGAATGCTGGTTGCCATGGTGTATTGTCGGGAAACCGCCATCGGTCCAATTTCCAACAATAAGCTCGGTGCCTCGCTGTTATTTGGGGTTGAGTTTCTGATATATACAGCCGAATGGGCAGACGTATCCGACTTGTTTGAATTGGATCCATTTAAAACAAAAAAAGCGCCAGTAACCCGATTCTGTTTTAATATAGAAACCAGTGTGTCACTCGCCATCAGCGCTGCCTCATTATAGGCGGCATCATTAAGATAGATACTTTCTGGCGTGGCACCCTGATTTTTCGCTACTAAAATCAGTTCTGAATTTAATCTTTCTGTCTCCTCGGCGATCTCTTCAATCGTCTGACCAATTGATCCATTGAAGGTCTCCGTTCGGGTTTTAGTAGTATTGTTCAGCAGCCGGATGGCTTCTGCATCCAACATGAAAAACACCTGAGATACCCATAGAGCCGATATTAAGGCAAGGCTTTGAAAGATAACAATCAGTGCCAGTAAAATATTTAGCTGTTTTCGGAGTGTCCAGGTTTTTTTCATGGCAATTTCCTTATCAACGATTTCTTTTTATGCTGCTATTTTTTATTATCGGCAATTTCCAGCTTAAAAAACTGTTAATGCTGACGTGTTTGTTATCAATATTTTAGCAGAGGTTTGTCTTAATGAAAAGAACTATTCCGAAAATGAGGGTGATTCTTGTTTCTTCAATTTTGTTTAATTGCTTTATCCTATCGATTTCTATTCTTCTGTCAACCTTTAACTAAGACCTTTAATTGCTAGATAAGTCGAATTAAAGATTTTTGTAAATCAAACTAGCAATTGCGCAGTGTACGAGCGAGGATCTGACCCCTTGATCATCACGGATCGCCCCTTGTTAAATATTTAATTGAACGTATATACACTATTTTTCAATCTGATTTGATCAATTTACTACAAATAAAAAAACGCTACCCATTTTTAAGTGGCGTTTGTGAATCAATAACAAGACTAGAGCCGATTCCACATTTTATTCTGTAGAACCGGCTCAGTCCAAAATCTCTGTTGTCATCCGTTTGGATTCCTCCTATTGATTTTTTATCAAAAATCTTCTTTTTCACTTTTCAATGTAAATTTGATCAACCGTTGTGTTACTTTTAAGATTTGTTTTGTTTTATACTCACCAGATGCTTATTTACTTGATTTTTTACTTGTTATTTTTGGTTGAGAACGTTTTCTCATTTCCAACTTTTCTTTGGATCTGGCTTTTAGAAGCCGTGAAAACTTTTCTTACTTCATTCAATATCGTTCAGCGATCGTTCATTTAATTCTTGTGAGTTTACCTGCATTTCCTAATTTCATCTGAATCTGTTTTTTGTTCAAATTCTTCTTGCCGTTAATTTAATTGATTCTTCCTTATCCAGTTTTTACGCCGGTTTTAGTTGTTTCTCTTAATCTTATTGGCTGGTTGACTCATTTTTACTTTTCAATGATCGGGATCATTAATTATGAAAAGGATTAGGTGATCTTTGATTTAGCTATATTATAGCACCTTTTAGAAATAAGTAAATAGTTTTTTTGTAAACGTTTGTATTTATCTTGTGAATTAAGATAACCACGACGTAAACGTTGTGCTGACATGCGGTATCAGTGATCGGCTTTTCTTAAATCAACTTTTATTTTAGGAATTATTATGCTTTTATACCCAACCTTAACCGTCGCAGCATTCTTGCTTAACGCCACAGTTAATCTAAAAAAGCCCGCTTCAATGCATCAACTCGCCTGATTAAGCTCCCTTTTACAATTTCGCTTTTTTCTGCTATTTCAAACCCATGAATGGTTCCCCTGGTCTGGTTCAATTCTACAAAAATCCTACTTTCTTGCAGCGCTTCGGTGAAAAGAATCCCTTCGTCACGGAGACAGTCAAACTCCGCGACTTCAACATAGGCGGCCGGCAGGTTGTCAAAGGATGTCGCTTCCATCGGGGAAGCGTAGGCCTTGTCACAATGGCTCTGATTGCCCAAGTAAAGCTGCCACATTTTTTGATTCTGTCGCGCATTCCAAAGCGGTGTATCGACAAATTCCTTGATCGAAGCGGTGATCTGGCGGGCATCGGTAACGGGGTAGATGAGCATCTGAAAGCAGATTTTTTGCGCCTTTCGATCCCTGGCCATCAGGCAGACTGCTGCCGCCAGGGCTCCGCCGGCACTGTCGCCCCCGACCGCAATTCTTTCCGGATCAACGCCGATTTTTTTGCCCTGTTGATGTACCCATTCAAAGGCAGCATAACAATCTTCCACGCCAACCGGGAATGGATGTCTGGGTGCCAACCGATAATCAACAAACACGACCTTGCAGGGGGTTCGTTTGGCATATTCACAGATCAAATACTTATGAAAGGCGGCTGACTTCAGTACGAAGGCTCCACCATGCAGATAGATCAGGCAGGGCAGCGGTTCCTCGATGTCTTCCGGTTCATAAATAATGATCTCAACCGGTTCATTTTGATAACCAGCGATTTTTTTTCTGATCTCACGGATGCCGGGCTCGGGTGCGCGCTTGTTGAAACTTCGTTCAATGATGCCATTCATCAGCGGCAATAAACCGGGCGATATGGGTGTTTTTATCTTTTCATATTTTTTGAAATCCGGATGAATTGGATATTTCGTCAACGTAATCCTCCTATTATTTTTTAAGGTTCGACGATTTATAATGTAATTTGATTATGCCACTCTGAACCCATGCGTAATTGCTTTTAATTATTGTATCATATCTTTATAGCAAAGAAACAGGAAAACTGCAATTTGCTTCAAGCGGTTTCTTTTTTGTTAGAGCCTTTCTGTCTGACCAATGACTACCGCTGCGCTGCTTAATGACCATTAAAAAGTGAACAGACCCAGATGTTCCCCCAAAATTTTCAGTCCAATCAATATCAAAATGATCCCACCTGCCAGCTCAGCATTTTTCTTAAAACGGGTTCCAAAACTATGCCCAATTTTTACGCCAATAACCGACAAAATCAGGGTCACGCTTCCAATGGATAAAATTGTCGGGATAATGTCAACCCGTAAAAATGCAAAGGATACCCCGACTGCCAGAGCATCAATGCTTGTGGCAACGGCCAAGGGAAGCATTTGGCGAGGACCTAGAGAGACTTCTTCAGAGCATTGATGCTGGGAATACAGACCTTCTGGGGAATGTTTTTGTTCAGCTGAAAAATTCGGACACGCTTCTTTCTGAAAACTGTCACGGATCATTTTTATGCCAATGATACTAAGCAACACAAAGGCAATCCAATGATCATAAGCAATAATTTTTTGATTAAACTGTGATGCAAAAAGATAACCAATCAATGGCATCGCCGCCTGAAAAAAACCAAAATATAACCCAATAATCAGGGACTTCCTGAGTTCAGCTTTTTTCAGTTTTAATCCAGTACAGACAGAAACAGCAAAAGCATCCATCGAAAGGCCAATCGCAACCAGTAACAACTCGGGAAAACTCATAAAGAAACTCCTTAAACAAAAATTTTATGAATAAAAAACCCAGGTATCGCCATTAAAAGCCTTTACCTGGGTTTATACAAAACAATCACGAGCTGTAAAAGTTATCCATAACGCTTTTTTTAAGACAAGCCAGATCACAATGACCAGTATGTTGGCTTGCGGCACATGTTATGCTAAATGCTCCCTCATCGGTTTCAATTCATCTTTCTATTATAATATGACCCCATGATTCTGTCAATTTGTAATCAACGATTCACAATCACCAAAATGAGTACACTGAGTCGACCGCCCAAATACTAGCAAAGCAGCTTAAACCAGTATTTTGATTATCGTTTCGATTAATGATTTGATCTGCTTACTATCCAATGAAGCCTCATTAAAATCCCGGCAATAGGCTGTAATCTCTATTTGATCGACGCACTATAAATCGATTGAATCGATTCATCTAATACCGTGTTAAATTCTTCTTCACTTTGATTAACATTGAGTCCTTCCGTTAAGGCCCTTGAGAAACTTGCAATCAGTTTAGGATTTTTTGCCAGTTTTTCATTTGCCACTTCTCTTGAATATCCGCCAGAAAGAGCTACAACTCTGACAACCTTGGGATCCCGGATGATCTCTTCGTAAAAATTATCAACCTCTGGGATCGTAAACTTAAACATAACCTGACAGTTTTTATCCAAATTTTTCAGTTGTTCAAGAACTTCCTGTTTGAGCATTACTTCTGCTGCGGCTTTATTGGGTGTATGAATATCAACCTCTGGCTCTAAAATCGGAACAAATCCTGCCGCTGCAATGATCTTACCGACTTCAAATTGTTGATCAACGATAGCTTTTATCCCCGTTTGGTTGGCTTCTTTTATGACTGAACGCATTTTCGTTCCAAAGATATGACGATCTTTCGCCCGCTCCAGCAATTTATCAAGGTCAGGAATCGGTTTCATTAATTGAACCCCATTCGCTAAATCCAATAGCCCCTGATCTACCTTTAGCATTGGCACAATACCTTTTATTTCCCAAAGATAATCGGCACTGTATTTTCCATCTACTTCTAAGTCCATTGTTTTTTCAAATAGGATCGCCGCCAGTATCCGATCTTTGCCAAACGATGGACTTTTCATAATTCTTGATCGCATTTCATGAACTTTTTGAAACATCGCTGTTTCATTTGCATAAGCATCTTCTAGAACTCCATAAATCGCCAGCGCCTTTGGTGTGCTGCCACCGCTTTGATCAAGCGCCGCAATAAAACCATTATCATTTTTCATTCGTTCCAACTGTAACATATTCATAAAATAGGCCTCCGTTTATTACATATTTTAATTTGTATCATGCCCTTTTGAAAGCTTATAAAAGCATCCTAAAGTTATTTTTTTAATATTTTTGTTGTGTCCCAGCGCATTTCGTCAATTATTTACACTTCTTGGCGCTTAATTTTAGCCGTCACTCCTAGTAATTTTCTTTTCTTACTTCTTTATTATTATTATTGAGCTTGTTTAACAGTTTTTCTACTGCTTCCAGCGGAAAGTCCTTTGGTGGATTTTTAATCATCGATTCCAGTAAATTTCTCACTTCATCACTTTGGGGAAGCATATACCCCGATTCTCTTAACAAATCTTCCGCCATGATTCTGTTGGATTTAGAAATCACCTCAGCAAATTGCCGGGTAATTGTACTATCACTTGATCTGGCGATAGCCGCAGTAATACCTTCCTGCTGAACCTTACTTTGAGCTAAAATGCGCAAAGCATTAACGACACGATCCTCCTTTGGCTGCTGCGGAGGATATTCATCAGGCAAAAGTGAAATCGCTCCGGATGGACATGCATCGACACATATTCTACAACCTTTTATACATTTATCCACATCAATGATACTATTTTCAGTATCCGTTGCTCCGCTTGGACAGACATACAGGCATACACAATCTTTTGTACATAATCTAATATTTCTTACTGCCGGCATATTCTTAGCCCCTTCCTATCTGTGACATCTTAAAATTGGGAACCTTACATACCGGGCAAATTTCAGGCAGATCATTTCCTAAATAGACAAAGCCGCAAATATCACAAACGTAAATTTTTGTGTTTTCAAGCATTGCGTCCCCTTCCTCTGAATATCGGTCAAGAAGGGAATTGACCATCCGGCTTACCTTTTCGCTCCATACAAGGGATCTTAATGATCCTCTATCCGCTTTTTTTGTTGCTACAGCATTTGCCTTTGAATAACCATCTTGCAAATCCGATTTTAGCAGCTTGGCGACATCAGCAAAGCTTTTTCCACTTTCTGAAATAACCTTGCTTGTGTAATAATCGGCCAGCTGATAGAATAAATCCATTTCTTCCGTTAACTGTTGTTTCTCGCAACCCTTGGCAAGATTTGAACAGAGTGCACTAAGTTCGCCCACCGAAAGTTCGCTTAAACTTTCAATGTATTCTTCATCGTCAGTTAGCGGAGCAGAAGCCGTTGCCTGTTCCTTAACTTCATCGAATACCGCCTTTGGCGCGCCACACCATGGGCACATAAACTGATCGGGAACCTGTTCCCATTTCGTTCCCGGTGCAATACCTTTTTCCAACAATCCTGTCGCTTCATCATAGATGAAACCACAGACTGAACATTTAAATTTCCTCACTTGTCCACCTGCTCCTTTTTATTTTTTAAGCTATATCAATTGAATTATCGGATCTTACAAATAAAACTGACAATAACCCCGTGTGCGGGCGAGGGTCTGACCCCTTGGTCATCATGGATCATTCCTACGTTACACTATTTAGTGCAACTTATCTATTCTTTGCTCAGTGTCTTTAAATTGAAAGAGGCAACCTAATTGCCTCTTTCCGATAAACGCTATCCGCTTTAAATAATCAACACTTCCTCGCTTTTATCTCAAAATACAATTCCTTTATTTTAGCGCTTCTCTTTCTTATTTATTCAAG
>Ga0265295_1007506_pt1 | contig 12521 bp, 10 predicted proteins | sample Munlansysbiofilm_FD_192503 | JGI IMG/M metagenome (GOLD analysis project Ga0265295, IMG submission 192503) | Leachate microbial communities from a municipal landfill in Southern Ontario, Canada - Methane capture system biofilm | ecosystem: Engineered > Solid waste > Landfill > Unclassified ... | reverse complement strand
CGGGGAGAGTGGATGCCCCTGTGTTGAAGGGCATCTTTGATCCTGTCAAGATACCGTGCAATCTTGGTCCACCGTGCACCCTCCTCATCATTGGTCACCGGTGTAGACCAGTTGGACTCTGTCAGGAAGAGATTCTCATAATATCGATTCATTTGCTCCCGGAGGGGCGGGGAGCCGTTCAGCCTCTTACCTTCTTGTCCCGAAGGTTGGGAGTGGATACGAGAGGAATTCAGTGAGGGGCTGCTCCGATGAAGAGCTTCGCCCGAGTAGTCGGGCTCGACGCCGGTTTCGATCCATTGGAGAATCTGCTCGACCCGCTTCTCTATAGTGTGCAAGCTCAGAAGCTTGAGGCGCGCAATAGTGGCAATGCGCTGCACAAGTTTGGGGTCACTCTGTAATCGCCTTACATGATCGGCAAGCACGTCTTGGCCGTCGTCCGGGTACAAAAGAATTTCCCTGCCATCATCATAGAGAGCTTTATTTCTGGGGCGATCGGGAATTTCCCAAGTTATTACTGGCCGGCCTGCCGCCATGCCCTCGACAATTCGCCCAGGATAAGCCTTTACAAAGTGGGGCAGGTTTACCACAGCGCAACCGGTTTGAAGGCCTCTTAGCCACAAACCAAAGCATTCTCTCCGGAGCCGGCGGAGAGGCTCAAGATAGGCGGACAGAAGCTTGTCATCCACTGCAGCTCCATTCTTTAACCGGTTAATAGCCGTCTGATTGAGCTTATTGAACAACTCCGGGAAGTAGGTGTTGTTCTCTGGCGAGGCCATCCCAGCCAGGAGACCTGTTAACACAGGATTTTCCAACCATTTGCCTCGATTTCCGTATATCGTCCCGTGAAAAAAGGCATAGCTGGCCGTAGGAGGAGGAGGTTGTTCAAAAACGAAGCGCTGAGGCACTGCCTGAGTCCACCACATGGCCCGGACGAATCCCCAGCTGTTCAGCCTGTCGACGTCCTTTTCATCTACAGCCAAAGCATGAGTCATGTATTGGAGGCGCGCTTCAACAGTGGACTGTCTGTCCCTGAATTGTGGATAGAGAGCCAAGATATCAGCATCATACTGGAGGGACTCGGGCAGAAGGCCTATTCGTACAGGGGCCAAGCCCGCAATCCACTGGAGGAGTTCGTCATTGTAGGCCCCATGGACCAATTCCATCCAAATCTGGTCGAATCGCCTGCCCGCACAGATGCTCCGTGCATAGGCAAGCCACGATCCAGGATCTTCCGAGGAAATCCCATAAGTAGACGGAATTGTAACATAATCTGCCCCAATGGCAGCCAACCCTTCTTCAATACCTAGCTGTGCGGCATACGACCAACTGCGTGCCATGTTCCAGGTGGGGAACTCAGGGATGATGAGCAGAATCCGCATCTTGGGCGAGCAGCTTTGATGCGATGCAATTTTTCGAGAGATCTCGATGGTACCGCCATGCGGGGTGGATTGATGGTTGATCATGGGCTCGTGCCTTCCGGCTTGTACAAAGTTATCATTCTTTTTTGGATAGCCGTATCAAAGTGGCCGAATGTAGTTCCAGAACAAAGGAATATCAGCTTTATTCCTGGAGTTGATCAAGCTTCTCCTCTGACTGGCAGGAGTTCGGCAAGTGAACTAACTCGAGACAAAACAGGGCACCACATTTATTAACTTTCTTTATCAGGTCTGTTCCTGTTCCTGATATATTCAAAAAGCTCCTTCATTTGCCCAAAGTTAAACCCAACACAGCGCTTTCGTAACGTTTCAAACCCCTTATCATCCAGGAAATAGCGAAAGAGACTCAACCAGAATCTTTGATGTTGATTGACACTGATATTGGGGCGGGCCGCCGATTTAAGGAGCTCATACATTTCGGTCCCAGGGAACGGTCGCAGGCGATTCAGGACAAGCTGAGCGTTCTTCTTAGGCAACATGGCAATGAGTGATAGTGTCTCCTCAAAGGCCGTGTCATCTTCAAGAGGATTATGAGTAAGAAGATGGTAATCAATACTCAACGAGGGAAAACTGGAGAGGAGCTTTGAAAATTCAAGGATGACACTATTGGGTTCATTCCTGTTGAAAATAGCTTTCCTTACGCTCTCGCTTCCAGACTGTATACCAACCACCGTATGGGAAAGACCTGCTCTGCAAGCTAAAGACAGTATCTCCGGATTTGACATTACCTGCCTTGGATGAAGCTGGGCGAAAAACGGCACATGGATTTCTCGCTCATAGGCATTGAAAAAATCGATCAGGTACTTCTTGGGACCGACAAAGAAGGAATCCATGAAAAAGATTTTCTTGAAATTACCTCTGGCAGTTGCAATCTTCAGCTCTTGAATAATGCTAGGTATGGGCCTTACCCTGCGTTTACTTAAGATGATATTGTTCATACGATATAAATTATGGAATTTTCCAGCGGCACAAAAAGAACAATTGCCGATGCACCCTTTGCCGATCATGGTGTAGTACAGGTTCTGATAAAATGGCACCTTTACAATGGCCATGGTCAACAAAGGGTCCATCTGAAAAGTGGTATTGTGTTCAATGCCAATATGTTCTACACTGTCGAACTTTGGAGAGAAGAAATAATCCAAACTTTCATCAGGCTTTGAAAGCTTATTATAGATCAGCTTGCCATTATCTTTATACACAAGGTTGTCACTTAGGCGAGGATCGGTTCCATTGTCTACTGAATCAGCCAGTTGCACAATAGTTGATTCACCCTCACCAATACAGACATAGTCCAAGTATCGAAGGTAATAGTCTGGGTCAAAGCTTGCACCAAAGCCTCCAGCGATGGTAAGAGCCTTACCAACAACCTTTATTTGCTTCAGAATGGTATCGATGTAATCTCCATAAACGCTACGCGTACTGATGCCGACAATGTCAGGCATCAACCGGGTCAAGACATCTCCGAGCAAGTGAATTTCATTATGCGTCCACATATTTACATCAATATTGTAGCCTGATAATACAAACTCATACCTGTCCAGCCTGTCGGACTGATTACTATGGACGTTTTCGTAAAGCATCGGATACCTCAAGAAGTCATCAAGCTTCTTTTGGATGGGCAACTTAAAATGGATAACTGACACGGAATGACCATTTTCGATTAAGGCATTGGAGAGATTACGTATACCCAGTGCCGCGTTATCATAAAGGCATATTAGAGCAACTTTTGCCATTATTGCCTCCTTGTCTTGTCAGACAGCATGGTTCCAAAGGTATACTTGTGTCATTAACCCCCATTCAGTCGAAAATCACGGTCACTGGATTCCACAACGACTTCTGTACACGGACATTTCAGCGATTTGACTTGCGACAAGCTCTCAGAATTTCAGTGAAATCATGCTCAGACAGACTGGATTCCCAGGGCGGAATGGAGTGTATTTTCACGGAATGGTCGGCACAAAGTTGGCATGAGTTCAGAACGAGCCACTTTTCCTTCCTTTAGGGCTTACGCCTATAACTGAGATCCCGTATGTGCCCTGATCGAGTAGAGATTTGACCGCTAAGATCTTATTCCTCGTGGTCTGTCCCCCTTACAAACACCATTTTCTTGGCAATGCGGTTGAAGTCATTTTTCTTACGTGGCCAGCCGTACCGGCACCGAACACTTTATGAATTTTCGCAAGATAATCTGCGTTCTGATAATAAGCGTTGAAAGCGTAGTCACGGAAACGAAGCACTTCAATGCCACTCATGTATTTCGTGGGCAATGGTAGAGTCTCGTAGGCATATTGTGAGTATCCTTGCCAGCTTGCAGGCAGCGGCCAGCCCTCAGCCAGTGCCTGGTCATACAAGCGGGAGCCCGGATACGCCATGGCGGAATAGATGTTGGCCCATTCGGCGTTGATCCGCAAAGCCAGATCAAGAGTATCCTTCATGGAATCATGATCATCTTCCGGAAGCCCGAAGATGTAATTAGCGCAAATATAGAGACCTTCATCGTATGTGATGCGCACAATTTCATCCACGTTGTCTCTATTGTAGCCCTTGTTCACTCCTCTCAGCACCCTTTTGTTGCCTGATTCGAATCCATAGGCAATCCAGTTGATCCCGGCCGCTTTCATTTTACGCAGCATCCTGGGATTAACCGTATTTACTCTGGCATAAGCCCAAAAATTCAATCCATAATCTCGTTCGATCAGTAAGTCACACAGTCTACTTACGTGGTTATCGTTAAGGGCGAACATCTCATCTATAATCTTTATGTTCTTGATGCCATAGGTGTTGACTAGGAAGTCAACCTCCCGAACGACGAACTCAGGACTACGGTAGCGGATACCCGGTCTGCCGAATAAGGCGTTGATACAACAGAAGCTACACTTGAAAGGACATCCCAGGCTCGTGTAGACCACACCATAAGGTTGCCTTTCATTGATGTGGTCGAAGCAATGCCAGTTGTGAGCACGGTACTTGGTCATAGGTAGAAGATCCCACGCTGCCATGGGCAGTTCGTCCAGGTTCTCCCATGGGGTCGGCCGTCCGTTTGAGATCACCCTCCCATCTCGCATGTACCAGAGACCGGGAATATCGTATTGCCCCGAATTGACTTCGAGAGCATCCAGTAGAGCCGGGAGAGTATGAAATCCTTCGCCCTGGCAAACAAAGTCGGCCTGCTCTTCATTAAGACTACGCTCCGGAAGAGCAGAAGGATGTAGTCCCACCAATGCCGTTTTTATTCCAGGGGCGATCTCACCCAGGTGCTTCAAAATGGTTCCCGCCCCTGTCATGTTCATGGTGGATGCCGAAGGGTTTGTGCCGGATACGGTGATTACCGCCAGTCGAGGCGCTGCTTCCTTGATCCTTTCGGCGGTCTGGAGGTAGCTCCAGTTCTCCACTTCGGCATCGAACAGGATAACCGAGTAGCCTTTCACGCGAAGATATGCCGCCAACAGGGCTCCCCAAAGGGGCGGCTCAATGGCGGTAAGGTTAGAGGCGCTCAATTCACCATATAGCTGCTTTTGGCTCCCCGGCTTGACCAGAACGATGTCTGTCTTATTCATGGCTTCCATCTCTCAGTTCTGATGAAACTCCAGAAATTCAGTCAGCTTTTGAAGCACGTATTCCATGTCTTCCAGCTCCAGATCGTGATGGACGCCAATGTGGATGCCGTGTCTGCCCAGATACTCCGCGTTTGGGAACTCACCCTCCCGGTAGCCCAAGTAGGCAAAGCCGACGCATTGGGTGGGCATGGAGGCAAAGAGCGTGCGCGTTTCGATGCCGTTCTTCTCAAGGAAATTGGTGAGCTCGGCCCGCGTGAATGAGGCATCCTTCTGGACCACGATGGGGATCGCATGAGGGCCTATGTGCTCGTGAACCCCCTCACGGATGGTGGCAAGGAAAGGACCGAATCGTTCGAAGCGCTCCAAGACATAGAGGAGGTTCTGGCGGCGTTTGCGCACGATCTCCGAGTAATTTTCCATACTTCCTAGTCCGATCGCGGCTTCCATTTCGTTCATTTTGCAGGAGTATCCAATACGTTCGAATACGAAACGGATGTCCCCACCGTCTTTACCTTTGAACCGCTTGGGGCAGTATCCCGAGGCGGTGTTCAGGGTGCACTGCTTGCACTTACAGGCCCGGCCATGCGAGCGCAGGGACCGCAGGACTTCGGCATGCTCTTGACTGTTGGTGGTTATTATCCCCCCTTCGCCGGTGGTAATGATGTGGGCCACGTAAAGGCTGAAGGCCCCCAGGTCGGCCAGCGTTCCAGCCTGTCTTCCCTTGTACATGGTACCGTGAGCCTCTGCTGCGTCTTCGATGACGAATAGACCGTGTTGTCGTGCGATTTCGTTGATGGAATCCATATCGGCAGGCTTGCCCATCAGATGGACGGGAAGGATGGCCCGCGTCTTTTCGGTGATAGCCTCCTCGATGCGGTTCACGTCAATGTTCAGTGTCTCTTGATCTATGTCCACGAAGACCGGCTTGAAGCCGGCGTGAACAATCGCGTTTCCGGTGGCCACGAAGGAGAGAGCGGGCACAATCACTTCGTTCCCCGGTTTGGCGCCGTAATCGTGCAGAAGGGCCAGTGCCAGGATGTCAGCGTCGGTTCCGCTGCTCACGGCGACCGCATCTTCAACTCCGAGCAGTTCAGCAAATTTGTTCTCAAACTGCCTTACGTACTTTCCGCTGGAAATCCGTGTGGTTTCCAGAATTTCCGCTATAAGCCGCCGGGACAGTTCAGGAATTTGGATTGTTCCGAAAGTGACCCTCCGTGCGCAGGAGCCCTGGCTCACGGAGGATAGGTGCTTTGCCAGGGTTGCTGTCGATCCCATGTCTCTGCTTTGCATTTTCTGCCTCATTATCGCACCCTGCCGTCCGGTAAGATCATTCAGAGGAAAGCGTGTGGCCATCTCGTCTGACGAAATCAGTGCAAACCGTCGTGCCCCGCCAGCAACTCCGAGATAGCAGCAACGATATGGGCTTCGTCCGGATAGAAGACTTTTTCCAGAGTGTATCCCGCGGGGGTTGGAAGATCGGGGCAAGTCACCCGTCGAACGGGTGCCTTGAGAAAATGAAAACCCTTTTCGGCCACCATGGCTGCGATCTCGGCCGTGATTCCACCCGTCTTCCAACCGGAGTCGGTGATCAACAGCCTCCCAGTCTTCGCCAGAGAGGAGAGGATCAACTCTTCGTCCAAGGGACGTAGCGTTCTCGGATCGATGACCTCGGCCTCTATGCCTTCCTTCGAGAGCTTGTCAGCTGCCTTGAATGCTTCCGTCGCCATGTAGGAAACGGCCACGATAGTTACGTCACGTCCCGTTCTCCGTACGACTCCTTTCCCCAGAGGAACACGATAAGCGTGTTCGGGGACGTAGCCTTTGTGCTTGAAGTTAAAACGATGCTCCAGGATGATGACGGGATTATTGTCCGCGATGGCTGAGAACATTAGTCCCTTGGCGTCATAGCAGGTACTCGGCATCACCAACTTGAGACCCGGAATGTGCATGAAAAGTCCCTGAAGCGCCTGAGAATGCTGGGCTGCGGACCCCCAGCCACGTCCGGTGCATGCCCAGACTACCAAGGGGACGTTCACCACACCTCCAAACATGTAACTCCACTTGGAAGCATGGTTGACCAACTGATCCATGGTGAGGAGCAAGAAATCCGGGCGATTATGAAAATAGACGGGGCGCATCCCCCCAATCGCTGCACCAACTGCAATCCCAGTCAAGCCATTCTCGGAGAGAGGAGTATCAAAGACCCGCTCACGGCCATGCTTCTTGTGGAGATTCAGGGTAGTGCCGAACATACCGGAAGGATCATCCACACCCTGGCCCATCACAAAAACGGCGGGGTCGAGCGCCATAGCCTGCTCCAATGCTTCGCGAACCGCTTCGGCGTAGCCCAGCCGCCGATTGCCTCCGTCGGAGACTCGACAGAAATCGGGCTCATCTATGTCGCATTTGATCTTCGACCAAGGCATGTTTCTCACTCTGCAAACAAATAGAGGTGCAAGTTTTTGCCGTCGGGCAATGGGCTGTGTCGAGCAAATTGAAAGGCCTCATCAATTTCCAAGAGTATCTCTTTTCTCATGTTCGCCAAGTCCATTTCATCCACCACTTTTCGATTCAGCAGCTCATGTCTGAATGAAGCAATCGGGCATTTTCCTTCCCATGCGGCAATCTCCTCGGCGGTCCGATATCCCAATGCGGCGTCGCTGCCGGAGCCAGCATGGCCTCGCACCCGATAGGTTTTACATTCGATGAATGAAGGTCCCTCGCCGGCGCGGGCTCTCTCCACTGCAATTCCTGAGGCCTCATAAACGTCCAGGACGGAGTTGCCGTCAACGATCCGCGTGTACATGAGCTCATGACTTGTGGAATGGAAAATTACCTGGCCGCCTTGCCGAGCTGAGATGTGGGAGCAAACTGAGAACTGATTGTTTTCATAGATGAACACTACCGGCAGCTGCTTTAGAATGGCGAAATTCACGCTTTCGTAAAGCACGCCCTCGTCGGCGGCTCCGTCGCCGAAAAAGGTGACGCTCACGCGGTTTTCCTTCTTCATTCGAACGGCGAGTGCCAGGCCCGTAGCGATGGGGATTCCACCACCGACTATGGACGAGCTACCCATGTGGCTCACCGAAACGTCCACAAGATGCATTGAGCCACCGCGCCCCTTGGAGCATCCCGTTTCCCGACAGTAGAGCTCGGCAATCATGGCTTTCAAGTCGCCGCCCTTGGCCAGATAATGACCATGGCCACGGTGACTGCTCGAAATGAAGTCGTCCTTTCTCAGGTTGGCACATACCCCGACTGCAACCGCCTCCTGCCCGATGCACAGGTGAACCGGAGTCTTCATCTCGTCCTGGTGGTACAAGGATTCGATCCGGAGCTGAACTTCACGAATTCTGAGCATGCCACGGTAGAGTGCTACCAGGATGTCTCTTGGATAATCCATCCTTGATCTCCCTGCTCCTTTTGGATCTCCGAGATTTCTCGGAACGCCTCCACTTGTTGACCGTTGCGGTTTTTTTCAAGAACTGAGTAATCCTCTTGAGGATCGAAGAAAATAATCTGGCTTCCCAAAAAGTCGAACTTGAATGGGACATAGATCAGCTTGCTGAGCTTCTCCCGCACTCTTTTCTGGACCGGAGGAGGAGCAAAAAGAAGGAGGAATCCTCCGCCGCCTGCTCCGGTCAGCTTGCCCGCGATAGCCCCCGCGGAAATAGCCACGTCGTAGATCTCGTCAACCTGTGGATTGGAAACTTTAGCGCTCAGACTGCGCTTGGCCTGCCACGCCTCACGCATAAGCTCTCCAAACGCAGTGATCCCCTGGTCGTCACTCAAGACCGCGATACTCTCATCGACCAAGTCCTTCATAATGCGCAACTGCCGCCTGCGCGCCTCGATATCATTCACGTAACTATCAGCAATGTTGGAAGCGGTGCGTTTGATTCCCGTGTAAAAGAGCATGAGATGGGAGTTAAGCTCACCGATGCGGTCCCGCGAGATGGTGACCGGGCGCACGGAAATCTCTCCATTGGGGAGGAACGTTATGTGATTGAATCCTCCAAAAGCTGCTGATACCTGGTCTTGAGAGCCGACTGTCTCTTTGAGGCATTCCTGCTCAATGTGGATGCTTTCCATAGCGAGTTGGTGCTTGTTGGGCATATGCCCCTTGAGAGCATATAGGGCGTGCAGGAGTCCAACAGTGAACGAGGAACTGGATCCCATCCCGCTCCTGGCAGGAAGGTCTCCGTCATGATGGATCTCGACCCCGCGATCTATTTTCAGGTGGCGCAAGACCTCACGGATAGACGGATGCTGTATTTCCTCCGGGCTCTGGCAGTTCTCGATCCTGGAGTAGACCAACCGGATTCTGTGCTCGAAGAACGGTGGCAGATAACGGCACGTGAGATAGCAGTACTTGTTAATCGAGGTAGCAAGCACCGCCCCACCGTGATTACGGTACCAGCTGGGATAGTCCGTGCCACCGCCGAAGAAAGAAATGCGAAATGGGGTTCTGCTTATAATCATTCTGTCCCCTTTCTAATCGAAAGCTCCGGTGAATCTCGAAACGCAAACACAGAGCGGCCAACCCTGGCTGGGGGGGGAGAGGGATGATCTTATAAGGTAAAGTCTTTGGGTGGGAAACAATGAAGCTCTTCTCTTTCGCTGCTGGATGACAGCTCAACAGTGTCTATTGGGACTCCGGCAAGACGCCGATAATATGGACCACATCTCCATTGTCCGGAAAAGTTACAATTAACTTACAATACAATGTACGGGCTCTGATTCTGCAACGAAATCCACCTTCGCCTTTGAGGATTAGCACTCCCACTCGAACCCTTACACGCGTGCTAAGATCACCAGATCCACCAGTATGAATCTCTTCAATGTCCGGATTCACGAGAGCTATTCTCCTCCATGCTTCACATTGAACTTAAATAGTGTGGAGCTTTGACTCGAATCAGTACCTTTGCCATTTTTTCGAGTGTCCGCATTTCACAGGATGTTAAGAAAAAACCGTTCCCCTGCGGCATACGATTCAGGGGTGCCGATGTCGAGAAAGCACCCTTGGCTCCGGTAGGCGCGAAGACCGCAACCGACCCAAACCGGGAACACGTCCCGTTCAATGGAAACGGCGGCATTGGGCTGAATGGCCCGGATCAGACGACGATTCAAAAGATAGATGCCCGCATTGATCCATCCTGGCTCGCGATGGTTGCTTTTTTCTTCAAAGGCAAGAACAAATCCGTCATCATCCACTTGTACACGGCCGTAACGGCTTGTGTCCGCAACCCAGGTGAGAAGCAAGGACGCCTGCGCCTTCGTGGCATAATGATAAGCATAGAATTCTTTCAGATTTGAGCTGCAATATGAATCGCCATTCATGACCAACGCCGAATCGGACTTCATGAGAGGCAACGCCTTCCGCACTGCGCCTGCGGTTCCCAGTGGCGATGTTTCGTGAGAGTAGGAAAGCTGAAGCCCCCCATACGAGCTACCGAACGCGGCCCGCACCTGATCTCCCAGATAGCCGGTGCAGAGCACCACGTCGTTGACTCCCGCGGCGGACAACTGGTCCAGTAGATACCTTAGAAAGGGCCGCCCTTGAACTTCGGCAAGCACCTTTGGTCGATCGGATACCACTGTCCGAAGTCGAGCTCCAAAACCGCCTGCCAGAATGATGGATGTTATATTTGACAAATTCTGCACTTCCCTGAAATGCTCCTTCGCGCGATTACATGTCGAGGAGTGTACTCGAGTCGATACTTCAGAACATCAAACGTTCTTGAACGCCGCGCGGCCCAGCATCGAATACCCCTTCAGCAACTCCTGAATTCCCTCGTCCAATGAACGCCTGGGTTCGAATCCCACGTCTCTTAATCTCTTATTAGAGACGATATAATTGCGTTTATCTGGATCACTCCCTATTTCAGCAAAGTGGATGTAAAAGTCTGGTACGTACTCCTTAATCTTCAAGGCCAATTCCTCTTTTGAGAGGTTGGCAGCATCGAGCCCTGCGTTGTAGGGGCGTCCCACCATCCGGGGGGCATTCTCGATGCAGTGGACAAAACAGTCGGCCACGTCTCTGATATGGATATAATTTCGTTTAAAGTCTTTTTCAAAGATCACGATATACCTGTCCTTGAAAGCTGCATAAACAAAATGATTGACCAGCAGATCAAGGCGCAAACGCGGGGAAATACCGAACACAGTTGCCAGTCGCAGAGTGATGACATTGGATGATTGCAGGAGCATCGTCTCGGCTTGGACTTTCGTTTGCCCGTAGAGAGAAATTGGTTGCAGGGGAGTATCCTCAGTGCAGAAGACATCTCCCGATTGGCAGCCATAGCCGCTGTTTGTAGTCGGGTAGACAATCAGCTGACTCGGACCACGCAGCCGGTCCACCATTCGGACTGCCTCCAAATTGACTGACCGAGCCTCCCATGGATTACAGTTGCAGGCCGGTGCACCAACAATTGCCGCAAGCGGAATCAGTACGTCTGCCTTTTTCATTAGTCGGCTCATAAGCCCTTCATCGCGCACGTCCCCAAAGACAAATTCGAACTGGCTGTTTGCACAGAACTGGAGCAGGCTGTGCTGGCCAAACATGAGATTGTCAATAACGGTAACCCGGTAGCCTTTGTCCAGCAGATGTTCACACAAGGTTGAACCCAAATAACCAGCGCCTCCTGTAACAAGTACATGAGTAGGCATGCATTCTCCCTCATGGTTTTGATTCTTCTCAAATAGAAGCCGAGTTGCCGCACAGCTTTCTAAGGGCTTTTGTCAATAGATTTACGGCAAATCAGATTCCTTGCATGATCCACCAGAGAGGCACCCTGCCGGTTGAAGCCGGAATCCTTGAGCAGAGCAGCCGCTTTGAGGTAAGGAAGTTCGTATTCGGGAAACGTCTCCGCCGCAGCCTTGAAACACTCCAATGCTTTGATTACATCGCCTCTTTTGGCGTATTCTTCTCCCAAGAGAACTCTAGATTTGATCGATAGAGGATTTCTTACTATAGCCTCTCGAAACGACTGGATCACATCCCCGCAGAAGTAGGCCCCGAACATGCGCGGCAAGTAACTCCAAGGCTCCAGTTGGATCGCTTCGCGAAACATGGAGGATGCCTTCAAGGGGCTTGAGAGGTCTGAAGCCAACAGTCCGCCCCGCACGAGCAGTTCAAAACGAGTGGAGGCCAGCAAGAGGTGATTGCCCCTTCTTTCTGCACCTGATATCTTCGCAAGATCCTGAAACTTTCGGGTTGCATGATTCGGTCGGGTCAAGCCCGGGCCCGATTGGGGCAGCATGGACAGATAGTACCCAATCCTGTCTCTCCCATGATCAATCTGCAGACGCTCCCTGAGGATGTAGTCCCGTGCCGCAATGGACATTCTGGTCCGCATGGATAGGTCCCTGACAAGGCCATCCAGAATACGCACTAACTCTTCGGTGGTATTGAACAAGAGTCCCGAAACACCATTCTTAACCACAGAGAGGTACGGGCCGCTTGCCTGCACCACGGGAACCACTCCGTGAGCGGCATATTCAAGAAATTTGATGTCAGATCGCGACC
>Ga0265295_1007503_pt1 | contig 12527 bp, 11 predicted proteins | sample Munlansysbiofilm_FD_192503 | JGI IMG/M metagenome (GOLD analysis project Ga0265295, IMG submission 192503) | Leachate microbial communities from a municipal landfill in Southern Ontario, Canada - Methane capture system biofilm | ecosystem: Engineered > Solid waste > Landfill > Unclassified ... | reverse complement strand
TTTAAAGACAGGGCTCTCATAAACGAAGGCTCGTTAGGCGGAGGCGGCAGCGAATCATTTGTTGTTGCGGGCAATAGCATGATGGCCTTTTCCTCTGGCTCCAGCAGCAGCGAGGACGTAAATTACCACCAACTCGACCGCATCGTAGTTCAGGTGGAAAATAGCGAACTGCTTAACGAAAGTACCAAAATATTGCAGCGTATGCTCCAGCGTAAGCATTTGGGTGTCGAAGATTTTGAAATTACAGTACCTGAATTATTGCTCAAACAGGAACAGCGCACCAAAGATGTGTTTAATATCGTGTTGGGCGCTATCGCCGGCATCTCACTATTGGTAGGCGGTATCGGCATTATGAATATCATGCTGGCCTCGGTGATGGAGCGCATTCGCGAAATCGGTGTGCGGCGTTCGGTAGGCGCCAATAAACGGGATATTATCTTTCAGTTTTTGGCCGAAGCAACGCTTATCAGCATCACCGGTGGCCTTTTCGGTATTTTACTCGGCGTTATCATGGCCAAAATAATTACCGAATCCACAGAAATTCTAACCATTGTGTCCGCCTGGAGTATTGTCCTTAGCTTTGGCGTTGCCGCTACTGTTGGCATTGTTTTTGGTTATTTACCGGCGAGGAAAGCGGCTCAGCAAGACCCCGTAACTTCACTCAGACATGATTAAACCTATCACCAATAAATACATTTTACCATGGAACAAGAAGACGATTTGATCGAGATTTTTTCTGGAACAGAAATTCAGGTTTCAGCCTTAGAATATGAACTTAACGAAGCCGGCATCCCCTATATGGTCAGAAATGATCAGGCAGCCGGAAACCTGGTTGGCATCGGCTCCATACAAGCAGGAGTCAGGGTTTTAATCGAAGAAAAAAATAGGGAGAAAGCAGCTCCAATTTTAGAAGAATTTAAGCGCCGAAACAAGTTCTAAATCACTATTGAACAAACTTTTAACTAACAAGCAGTTACTTATAAAATCTGCTTGTTAGTTAAAAGTTATGTAGAACAAAAGCCTTTGGTGCAACCTTTAAGCCATTTTAATGATGATTAAATTTCGTATCATTTTATCTTTTTCATTGATACTTTTTCTGGGTATTTCAGCAATAAGTCAGGAAAATAATAGCCAAAACAAGACCTATATCAGCCTTTCAGAAACAATACGGCTGGCGCAGGAACGCTCGCCCGATGCGCTTATAAATATCCACCGTTTTCGGCGTAGTTATTGGGAGTTTCGCAGTTTCAAGGCCGGCTACCTGCCCAATGTCACCCTCAATGCCACGCTTCCAAATTTTTCCCGATCTATTGAGCCCATCACCCAATCCGACGGCAGCGAAAGTTACCGCGACAGAACACTGGCACGCTACTCAGCCGACATCTCACTTACCCAAAAAATTGGTCTAACCGGCGGTGAAGTTTTTTTGCAATCGGGCTTACAGCGCCTCGACAATTATTTTACAGACACCACCACCAATCAGTTTCTTTCGCAACCCATCAGCATTGGTTTTCGGCAACCGATTTTTGGTTACAACGCCTATAAATGGGACAAACAAATTGAGCCGATGCGCTACGATGAGGCCAAAAGAACTTACCTCGAAAGCCAAGAACAGGTTGCTATCACTGCCACCAATCACTTTTTCAACTTACTGATGGCACAGATAGAACGCGACATCGCGCTAAAAAATCAATCCAATTACGACACCCTTTTTAATATCGCCAAAGGCAGGTATGTGCTTGGCAAAATTGCTGAAAACGAACTGCTTCAGCTCGAACTTAACTTGCTCAGGGCCGATGCCGCCGTGGAAAATACTGATCTGGAATATCAAAATGTGCTGTTCAAGTATAAGTCGTACCTGCGCCTAACCTCAAATGAATCTTTGGTACTTGTGCCGCCAGCCGAAACATTTCACTTTGACATTCAGGTGGATGAAGCTATCAATGAGGCACATACCAATACCTCTGCCGGTCTGGCTTTTGACCGGCGTATGCTGGAGGCAGCCAGCGATGTGAGCATGGCAAAATCGCAAGGGCGTTTTGATGCCGAACTTTTCGCCTCTTTCGGGCTCACCCAAAGTGCCAATAAAATCTCTGATGTGTATAGCAATCCGCTGGATGAAGAACGTGTAAGCCTGGGGCTTACTATCCCGATTCTCGACTGGGGACAAGCCCGTGGCCGCATCCGAATGGCCGAATCGAGTTACGACCTGATAGAAACCTCTATTGAACAGGAAAGACTGGATTTTGACCAGGATATTTTCCTGAAAGTAATGCAGTTTGGCATGCAGAAAAACCAGCTGAAGATAGCCGCCAAAGCAGATACGGTGGCTCAAAAACGCTTTGACGTAACCCAAAAGCGTTATATGATTGGCAAAGTAAACGATGTTTTGGAGCTCAACAACGCACAAATAGACAACGACAACGCTAAGAAAGGCTATTACAGCGCACTAAAGTCATATTGGATAAACTATTTTGAACTCCGAAAAACAACCCTGTTTGACTTTAGCCAAAATCAAAAAATTATTTTCGAAACCGAATCACTGATCGAACGATAGACAGCGGTAAATAATTCAGAAAGAGGATTTTAATTGTTTTGTTTTTAAAGTTTACGACTATTTAAAAGTTAACTAATCAGTGTCAAAATGCATTATAAGCTTCAACAATACTAACTGGCTATTCTTTTAAATCAGTAAAACTTGTAATTTCTGCAAGTTTTAATGATTTTTATTAAGTATATTATGGCATACTGAAAAACTAATACATCACTATATATCAGATCAATATGGAGTGTGTTCTTGCAGCTGATGCATTACAGCTATCCTCTCCGAATTCGTGTACTTATTTCACGGCCTCATCCTATCAAAAAATTTTGACGAGAATAGACCGTGATATTATGCAGCAACATCTTTCAGCAAGACCAATATATACTCAGTCGCTAAACTAAATCAGGCAAAATTAGACCAGGCCTTGTTGAATTGATTTCGAAATCAACTCAGGAGTATTCAAAACACCCATTTTTCTCAATAAGTTTTTCCGGTGTGTGTCAACGGTTAACTTACTGATATATAGTTGAGTGGCAATTTCTGTACTGCGGTAACCATTCAACAAACAACAGAGAATCTCCCGTTCACGTTTGGTGATTTTTATTTCCGAAGTTTTGAAAAGTTCCGTCACTTTAACATCATAAAAAGAAGGTTCACCTTCGAGCCCTATAAATGAAAGAGTTGGTTTCACCAGTTTATTATCAGGAGATTTTATATGTGAAATATCGGTATGGATGCCCAGTGTTCGGACCAGTTTGCCACTTGCATCATATTCGATGCTAAGAACCTGTTGAAGCACTCGGATATATTCCTCATTACGTTTTCTAATCCGATAATCATAACTCACTTTGTAATTAGGAATTTGCGCTAAGGTCAAATCCTTGAAAAATTCACACACCTTGTTTTCAAAATTTAAAAAATAGGGTTGATCTTCAGGATGAATTTTATTGATAAGGAAGGGTACATCCATCTCTTCTATTTCATAACCCAAAACATCATTGATGAGCGGACTCATATAATCGAATCGGGTGTGTAAAAAATTGAAAATATAGTAGTAATAAGCCCCTAAATTGAAAATGTTCAATAATTTTCGGGGAACCTCCAACTCAAAATTCAACTTCTCTCCTTCAATATCCCCTGATATTGTTTTCCAAATTAGATTGACTTCTTGAAATAGGTTGGTTTTCATAACCTTCTAATTTAATACTAAATATCAAAAATACAAAAAATACCGATAAATTGGTATTGCGTTACGCGAATAGTTGAATTAACTTTAAAGTTTCTTGACACAGAGAAGCAACTAATTTGAATTTCACCCTCTACAATCAAGGAAACTCGCTGAACGAAAAGAAGACGATGAACCCATGAAAAATTAATTTCAAATGAAAATAACAACAACAACGGACATTTCGAATTTCTTTTGCTTCGCCATTGACACTCACTCTAATACCCAGATAATGAAGGTTATATACGCAATATTTCGTGTAGTGACATGTTATAAGCAATAAGAACGAAAAGGAAAGGAGGTAAAATGGAAAAAGATTAAAATTGTAGAACTCCAGCAATTAAAACAGATGGAGACTTTTATTAACCGTTTATTAATCAATTAATTATTAACTAAAAAATTTTAGAAATGAAACCTAAACATTTATTTACTTATTTAGGTTTGGCAACGCTTATTACAACAAGTTTGATTTTTATTTCCTGTCAAAAAGAACAAACAGGTATTGACAAACAAGAAACCCAGACCGAGCAGTCATTAAAAGACGCGCAATTAGAAAAACGGATAGTCGCATTTAGAGACAAAATAGACCTAATCCGCGATAACCCAACTCTAAAGTCGGGTTCTGAGCCAATGGATGTTGATAGTGCCGTATGGTACATTGAAGCGACATCTAACCTTACTTATGGAAATGCCAGTTTTGAAACAAAGGAATTCATTGTCGATTCTGCATTTATTGAAGTTCCTGTTACAAACGGTCAAATACTTTGGGCTGATGTTCAGGCGGCATACGACCAAGTTGTTTACAGTTTGGCAGAACATAACGCTAATATCACGGCAAACCAAAAACAATTAATTGTTGCAGATATATCATTAAAAGAATCTGACGATAATTCCGCTACATTTGAAGTCACTTCAGGTTTCGGAACTGATGGCACTACTGGTTTTGGAAACAATTTTCCTTGGTACTGGGGATGGGAACTTGGAAGATGTGATGGCTCTGGATTCGGTGTAGGCAAAGATGCGGCCGATAAAATAGCCTATCTTGCTAATATGGAAATTTCCGTTCCAGTCGGACATTCATACTATACTGACGTAACGGAGATTGAGGTTTGGTACTGGGATGTTCCTACGAATAATAATCCATATGGTGAATACTTGTTATTTCATGATTTTCAGGAAGTAACATTAAACCATCATTGTTTATCTACCGCTGAGATTTCTTATTACAAAAACGCTCTTGGCATTATTGCAAACATGTATAAACCATCAGGTAAAAGCCTAATAAAATATTATTGTTGGGATGAAACATCATTTATGATATGTGGTGGGGATGATTGCTGGGACATGTGTCATGTAGGAAGGTTCAAATATGGCATCTGGCACATAAGCAATAACCCTCCGTTTGAACTTTAATGCATACTATTAATCAGAACCCATAGAAGCATTAATGCTTCTATGGGTTATAATATTAACTGAAATGAAGAAATTCCGTGTTTTATTGATAATAGTCATCTTAAGCTTTAGTAACTGTTTATTGGCTCAACATTCTTTTGAGAGAGTAATTTCAGAACCTGAAGACCAAATAATAAACGATGTTATTGAAGACAATGATGGTAATTACATAATGGCAGGACGAATTAAGGATGCCGAATCAGCTTTCTATAGTGGTTATATTATAAAATTTGACAGTACAGGAAATTCATTACAAGAAGAAATTATAAGCCCAAATGAAAGTATTTCAAGTCTGTTTTTTAATATTCATTTGTTCAACAATCACTTATATATTTTAGGTTCTCAGGTGGTTACATATCCTGATACATCGAAATTATGGTACTTAAAATTAAATTTAAATCTGGAAATTGAAGATTCAAAATTACTAAACATCCCAAATGGCAGATGGTTCTCCTATATGAACTCAATAATTGATTCAGATACAAATTTTGTTGTAACAGGATATACTACAAGAATGGATGAAACAAATAACTATAATAATGATGCTTTTTTTTATAAATTAAATATTAATGGGGACTCTATAAAGTCAAAGTTTTACACATCTCCTGTCCCATTACATTTTTCTTTTGATATACTTGAGAAATTTGACAATTCTTCTTATTTCGCTTTCGTAAGCCATTTTACAAATATTTTTGGTACTTCAGGTCAAAGAATGATTTTGGATAAAAACCTTGATAGTTTAGCAATCGATTCTATCCCAAAACAAGTTTATGACTATTATTCACCTGTTTATTTGAATCAAAATGACATTCTTATTTGTGGAAAACGTGGAGCAGAACCTCCTATTGACTATGCACTTAACGTGTTATCTATTACAAGTAGTTGTCAACTTAACGACTACAATACCTTTAAAAAGGGAGCTTATAGAGACCATCCAGCAATGTTTAATAGTGTGAGTAAAAATAGGAACAATATATATGTTGGGGGTACCTCAAACCTTGATTATTACAATCCATTCTGGAGTACTTTCAATTCCTGGTTTCATTTAGTTAAAATCAATCCCGATATCACAACAATCTGGGAATACTGGTATGGTGGCGATGCCTACTATTTTCTTTACAGCATTCTTGCTACAAATGATGGAGGTTGCCTAATGGTTGGTAATCGCTACGATAATGACACACAAGAACAGGAAAGGGATATATACGTAGTGAAAGTTGATAGCAGCGGACTGATAACATGGACACAGGAAATACTTACTGACAAACCAGAAACAAAAGTTTATCCAAATCCGGGTACAAACCAGTTGAATATTAAAACTACCAGCAATGAAATAGACTTTGAACTACTAAATATAAACGGTCAAGTTGTAGTTAGAGAAATGCTTGATGGAAATAATTCAATTATAAACGTAGAATCGATAAAACCGGGCATTTACTTTTATAGACTTATTGACGATATATATAAAACAGTCGAAACGGGGAAATGGATTAAACACTAAATGAAGGAAGAACTTAATGCTTATAACAAAAGCTAAATGCAAGCGGGCAGATAGTGCTGATTTGAAGTGTATTAAACTTAATAAGCATTGTGGTTTGTTGATTGTAAATTGCTTTGAAATGCCCGCCTGCACTTAGCTTCGACCGTTATGGGCGATAAGAACTAAATGAAAGGAGGTAATATAAACAAAAATTATAATTGTAAAACTCCAGCAATTTAAAACCAGATGGAGAATTTGTTAACCTTAATATTAACTCAATCAGTATTAATTTAAAATTTATTAAAAATGAAACGTAAAAATTTATTTGTTTATTTCGGTTTGGCGGGCATAGTAATCTTTGGTATTACAGTTTACTCCTGCTCAAAAGAATCTCAACATTTGGGTGAAAACTCTCAAATACAACAAGAGGTAATTGATGAAATATGTACTTCCTGTGAATCATATGATTTTTGGCTACCAGATAAGACAAAAATTGAAAAAGACGAAGGTAAAGATGAAAATCAAATTGTATTTACTGCACCAGAAGGTTATGTTTACTATGGATTTGCAACTGACAGTAGTTTGATTGTATGGAATAATAAAGCACAAGGGGGTTCTGTAACTGTTACTTGTGATTGTACAAATGGAAGTGATAATAATTGCAGCCCTGTTGGGCACAATGGTACAGTTAATTGTGTGATAGAACCAGATTGTACAACATGCGACAGAAAGGAAAAAGCAAAAGATGCTATTACAAAAACTGAATATGAAATTCTGCAAGGAGGATTTGTAAACCCAAGCCTTGGTGTTAGTTTTGCTCAGCCAAATGAAGAACTTCCGTACGCATTTGAAGCATTATTGCATTACCCAGAAATTAAGCAAAAATTAGACACATTTATGCTTCAATTTTATGAGGAATTAGATGATATTCCTTTGGTAACAAGTGATGATGAACTTCTAATTGCTCCTGAGGGATATAAATTTGTTGTTTTAAATGTATATGGTAGGGCTTTAGTCACAATTTTACCAACATCAAAAAGTGTAAAATCTGCTGGCGGCTCAACTTATAGTTGTCCATGTAATGGAACAGGAAATTGTTTAACAAAAAGCAAATGGGCTCCAGGTGGTTCTTATTACTTTTGTGAAAAACCAAATTCAAATCCATGTACAGAGGCATGTAACACAATGACTGTGGAAGATGATGAAAGTAAAGCAATATATACTTATACGTATTATTTCTTCTAGAATATTTTGAGGCTGCCTGATAATTATTAGGTAGCCCCTTTGCTAAAATCTTACAAAAATGAAAACTATTTACACATTAATTTTTATTTTATTATTCGCAAATATTTCTCTTTCTCAGAAAAACAATTTGTTTAAGACAGTTGAACCTGACTCAATTGACACATATCTTGCATTGAACGATATTAGCTTTATTTGGGCATTATCCAAAAACAGTTGTAAATTTACTGAAGATAGTCTACTTTTTGAAAACCCAGAAGTTGTAAATTTTTATTCTAAATATTTTACTTGTTATACTATTAATATTGATTCTACTTATTTTAAAAATCAGGTAGAAATTAAAATAGACAAATCTGGCTATTATTTTGTGGACTCAACTGCAACTGTTATACATAAAAACCTAAAACAGATGAATTCAGCAAAAGATTTGGTTCAAATGGGTACAATAGCACTTGATACATCTTTAAGATATGATGCAACGATGCATAGATATTACTGTGGTGATAGAAATTTCAGTTTTTTGTTACATTATTTGAAAACCAGAAAGAATGCTAAAGAATTAATAACCAAAGATATTGATGATTTTATTTTTCAAATAGATACAATTAATAGAAATCAAGCTGAAATTAGAGAATTTATCTTCAACTACTTTTTTTGCAGGACATATGATAACGGATACTATTATTTTAATCCAAATAGTAAACCATTCAAAATACTAATAACTGATAGAGAATTATTCATTAAAGAATTCGATGAAATACAGGTTGATTTAAGAATAAACGCATTATTAAATTTTGGATTGAAAGAACTTATACAGAATAAGGACTTACCACTTATTGAGAAATCAGCAGCATTTTTTAACAATACAATCCCAACTTATAAATTAATAAATTCAGACGAAGAAAGCCTATTGTATTTAAAAGGAAATGTAAATGACACAATAGATAAACTTCAAGCTTTGAGAGCATTTTATTATCTTGAAAAAGGTGATACTTCTAATTTTATATTTTATGAAGAAAAATACCTTGAATTAGCTAAAAGTAATCCAGTTGGACTATTTTTTATTGCCAATTATTATTATAGATATTTTGAGGATTCATATTTTATAAAAAAATCAGAGAATATATTAAGAAAAGCATATGAATTAGATGCGAATAACTATGAAATTGTCGGACTTTTAGCAGAATTATTGTATAATAGTAATAAGTATGATGAAGCAATTTATTACATTAGAAAAGCCATTAGGCTGTATATTGAAAATAAAATATCACCAAGTCAATTCTTGTTATTTGAAGAAAATATTCACAAGGGGCAAAATGACAAATAAGAAAGATTATTGAATTACAGCTTATAACAAAAAATATAGTGCATTTGGCGGATAGTACTAAAATTGAAGATGGTAGCAAGCAACTAAAAAACATAGTATTAAATTGAAAGTTTGGAGCATTGAAATGTCAAACGCACCATATTCAAACCGTTAATATGCTAAACAAAAAATAATGTTTAATTAAAACTTTACAACAATGAAAAATTCAACGATTAAAAGAATGAAAATTTCTAGCTTGATAATTATTCTATTAAGTTTGCAATTTGCTTTGTTTGCGCAAACAAAAAGTGATTACATCACACCAATTGACAAACAAAGTGTTAATTTAAGTGAATTTCAGAAAACGAAACTCGAAAGGTTAGAGAAAAATCCGGAGTATAAAAGCCTCAAATTCGTGGGAATTGGAAAGCTACAAGATTATATTAACAACTATCAAGTATTGCTTGGAATATCCTGGTAATGTGCAAATATCAATTATAAATTCATTTGGAGTTGTTGTAGAGTTGCGTGAAGTAATCCATCCGTCATCCGGTGTTTTTTATGAAACAATACATACGACCAACTTAGAGAAAGGGATTTATGTTGTTAAAATATCATCAGGGGAAGAACAAAATACCCAAAAACTAATAATACAATAATGAATAAATTTTTAAAACATATTAGCTTCACCCGCTGTCTCGGCTCTCCAGACTCGTGCCTATCAATATCAGTCTAAGCAGTATTAGTTGTATATGATTTCGAAATAATAATTCGATTTACCATCTGGCTCTAAAATAAAAACACACGAATGTTTACCTATGAAGCAGTCTAATTTGAGGCACAGGTCTGGAGACCTGCGCCAGCGTCGTTTATTTGCAAGTCAGGGCGCGACTAATACAGCCTCGTTAAAATAGTCGCACCCTGGCTGGAACGAGCTTGAAATTTGATATATTTGTAGTCATTTCAGACAGCTTTAAAAAATGACAATTGACCAATATATTGACAATATAGACCGCAGGTACCGGCTTGGAAATGCTACCGAGTTTATGTTTCACGGTGATTTGCAACAAGTCTTAGAAAGTAATGCAAAAAGTTCCAGTCAAATATTTTGACGTGACCATGATGTTTTTCGGTGCAACGTTTTTCAGCAGCCTCCATTAAAAATAATTTCTATATTTGAAGTCATAATAAAAATACCACAACAGATGAAGGAATCCGTGATTACATTAGTTATTGATGTACACTATGTTATCCCGGTGAAAACATAGCACAACCCAAACAGCAATTACAGCTCTAAATTGACAATGTTTTATAAAAAACAGCATCAAAATTTCGTATTTTTGCAATATGGCAGAAAAAGCATACATAACACCAAATGTTCTAAAGTGGGCAAGAGAATCGGCAAGAATGGCCGAAGAAACTGCTGCTGCCAAAGCTTCCGTGACTGTTGAAAGACTTAAACAATGGGAAGAAGGAATCAACCAACCAACTATCAAACAGGCACAGAAACTAGCAAAAGCGTACAAAAGACCTTTTGCATTATTCTTTTTACCGGAAGTGCCAAGAGATTTCCAACCACTACAAGACTTTAGAAAAACGGGAGCCAAAGAGCTTACAACTTCATCCATATTTATTATCCGCGAGATTCAACAAAAGCAAACTTGGATAAGTGATGTTTACGAAGAAAATAAAGAAGACAAATTACCCTTCGTTGGTAGGTTTTCAATAAAAGACAATCCGCAACAAGTAGCAGCTGACATTTTAGAGACTTTAAAAATTATTCCCGCTTCATACGAAACCAATAACCCAATTAAAGAATGGATAGATGGGGCAGAATCAAATGGAATTTTCGTCTCACGAACAAGTTTTATCCATTCCCACCTAAAGCTGGATTCCAATGAGTTACAAGGATTTGCTATTGCCGACCCTTATGCTCCGTTTGTGTTTATTAATTCGGAAGATTGGAACGCTCCACAACTTTTCACGCTTGTACATGAACTTGCCCATATATGGATTGCAGAAACCGGGATTTCAAATGAAATTGAACCTACAATTAAAAATAAGGATAAATTTCATCCGGTAGAGTTGTACTGCAATGAAGTTGCCGCAAACGCCTTAATGCCAAAAACACTCGTGTTAAGTCTCGATTCGTCTTCATTCAAAAGCTCGACAGCTGTTTTCCAGACAGCTAAACAACTTGGAGTGAGCTCATTCGCATTGCTGGTTAGAATATTGAACCTGAATCTTATTTCGATAACGGAATATCAGAAACTTAAAAAACAAGCCGACATTGACTTTGCAGCTTATTTAAAAAAAGAAGAAGCAAAAAAAGATAAGCAAAAAGAAAAATCTGGTGGCCCAAATTACTTTTTGCTTCAGCTAAATAGAAACAGCAGATTGTTCACTCAGACAGTGCTTGATTCGTTTCGTGGTGGTTTTATTGAGCCTACTTTGGCGAGTAATCTTTTAAATGTTCAGGTAAATAAATTTCAGAAATTAGAAGCCCAATTATATCGATGAATGCAATAGCAACCAAATATTGTTTGGATGCAAATGTGCTAATCCAAGCCTGGCAAAAATATTATAATCCTAAATTTTGTCCTGATTATTGGGAAGTATTAATTGAATTGGGCAAACAAGATAGAATTTTTATTCCAGAACTCGTTTTTGAAGAAATTACAAGAACAGAAGACGATCTATCGAAATGGCTGAAATCAAGCAAAATACCAATTGAAAAAATTAGCGAGCCAGTCACTAAATGCCTGAAATCTATTTACTTGGCCAATCCTGTGCATAAAAACTTAGTCGATAATACAAAAGCGCGATCTTTGGCTGACCCGTGGGTAATAGCGCATGCCATTAATGAAAATGCAATAGTCGTTACAAAAGAAGAGAAAGTAACTGCGTTAAGTTCAAAAAGAATTAAAATTCCAAATGTGTGTGATAACATGGGCATAAAGTGGATAAATGACTTTCAATTTATAGACGAAATTAGTATTAAGTTCAACTGCTTTATAGGTTGAATGGATTACAACGCCTACACAGTCGCACCCTGACTGTCTATGTAGCAAGTCAGGGCGCGACTAATACGGCCTCGTTAAAATAGTCGCACCTTGACTGGAAGGTGGTTGGAGACAGGGCGCGGTTATGCTGGAAAGTCAGAGCGCGACTGTTTATCGTCGCTAGATAGTCGCACCCTGACTGGAACGAGCTTGAAATTTGATATATTTGTAATCCTTTCAGACTGCTTTAAAAAATGACAATTGATCAATATATT
>Ga0265295_1007498_pt1 | contig 12530 bp, 13 predicted proteins | sample Munlansysbiofilm_FD_192503 | JGI IMG/M metagenome (GOLD analysis project Ga0265295, IMG submission 192503) | Leachate microbial communities from a municipal landfill in Southern Ontario, Canada - Methane capture system biofilm | ecosystem: Engineered > Solid waste > Landfill > Unclassified ... | reverse complement strand
CGGACGCCAGAAAATTAAGCTGCTGCTAGAAATTATTACCTCGCCCCAGGTTCTTTCATTCCGAGAGGTGGTGGAAATCGGTCAAACTTTTCATATTATTACAAGTCAAATCGGACGAGTTGAGATTGAGCAAGCCATTGCAGATGCCAAATGGCTCGTCGATGAATGCGAAGAGCTGGGGATTCAATGCAAATCCTATTTAGATGATGGTTTTCCAGTGTGTCTTGATTTTAATGATCATCCGATCTTACTGTATTATATCGGAGATCTTGAAATCTTAAATCAACCCAAACGGGCCGCGGTTATCGGTAGTCGCACGCCGTCTCAACTGGGAGCGGATTTTGCTTTTCAGGCCGGTAAGATTCTTGCCGAAAATAATTTTGTCGTGATTAGTGGCCTGGCCGCCGGATCAGATTGTTATGGACATCGTGGCTGCCTGGCCGCCGGGGGAAAGACAGTGGCATTTTTGCCTTCAGGTTTGGTTCGGATTTATCCGGGTTCGAATAAAGAATTGGCAGAAAGGATCTGTGATCATGGCGGTTGCCTGATCTCAGAATACAATCACCATGAAACGGTTCAGCCTTATAAATTTGTCGAACGAGATCGCCTGCAAAGTGGCACCAGTCAGTTTGTGATTGTCTCTAACTTTTCGCCGGGTAGCGGAACCATCCATACGCTAAGTTACGCTGACAAATACAAGAAGCCGATTTACTCCATCCCGGTTGTTTATGATCAATCAAGAGATGGATTTGAATACATCACTCAGAAGCACATCAACTTTCAGATCATCGAAAACACAAAACTGATGCAAGTGATCGAAAATTATTAATTGATAAATCATTTGTGTTTTTTAAGTTTATTACATATAATAGAGTGGAACACAATTTACCACTTAGAAATTTATTTCGCAGGAGGAAAAAATGCCTGAACAAACAATAATGGAATTACGCATATTAGATACTGAATTTAATTTAAAGGCAAAGGGAAACGAAGAGCATATCAAACTTGTTTCTGATTATGTCAATGCCGAGTTGGAACGCGTCAAGGCGGCTAATCCTTTTACTAATCACATTCGGATTGCAATTCTAGGCTGTATGAACATAACTGAGCGACTTTTTATTGCCGAAGAAGAAGTTCGTACCAGTGAAGAAGTAAAAGCGAAGGAAATTGGCGAGATTAAACTAGTCCGAGATGAACTTGAGAAAACGAATGACTTATTAGATGCAGAAAAAGGAAAATATGAGACTCTGGCGGAAGAAAAAGAGTTGCTACAAAAAGAATTAGACGAAAAAAATGATTTACTGGCTCAATACCGTGAGCATTTGCGACAAAGTAAAATTGAAAGCGAAACCAGTCGTAAAACGATTTTAGACTTACAGAATCAACTATTTGAAAGCCAGATTGAATTAGTAAAAGCAAACAAAAATCATATTGAAAAAGACGTTTTTAAAAATATTGAAGACAAAATGAAATTAGAATAAGATTATCAATTAAAAAAAAGATGTGAAAACATCTTTTTTTTGTTTAGAATTTACGCATTAATCCAGTAACCTTACCTAAAATTTTGATATCTTCTTCATTGCAGATAATGGGGTCCATAGTCTTATTTTCGGGTTGGAGCCTGATTTTATTGGTGTCTTCATAAAAGATACGTTTTACCGTAGCTTCATTATCTTCAAGCAGAAGGACCACAACAATTTCACTATTACTTGCCGTTTCCTGTTTTCTGACGATAATTTTATCACCATCAAGGATGCCGGCATCAATCATGCTGGTCCCCTTAACTTCAAGAATAAACGCGCTATCTGTTCCTGCAAAATCTAGGGGCAACGGAAAAACATCGGTGATATTCTCAATCGCGAGAATTGGCGCTCCGGCTGTTACACAACCTAAAATTGGCAGTGAAACAACTGTTTTTTCATCGAAGTAACTTGATATTGTTTCGTTAGGATCGTGACGAAGAACTTCGATGGCCCGGGTTTTCGTTGCATCCCGTTTAATATAACCCAGTTCCTCCAGCTTTTTTAAGTAGGTGTGAGCAGTGGAGGTCGATTTTAGATTAACAGCGGCACATATTTCCCGTACAGATGGGGGATAACGCTTATCTCGCATTTGAGCTTCAATGAATTTTAATATTGCAAACTGTTTGCTGTTTAAATCCTCGTACATTAGCATTCCTCCAAATTTTTATAATTTATTATAACATATCCTACGAATAAAAACAAACGTAAGTTCTTTCTATGAAATCATTTTACTTAGTCATCGCTTTCAAATTGAGATAAGGGATTTTGATTGAGAGTATCGCGAAGGGTTTCTTCGTTGATATGGGTATAGATCTGCGTTGTTGAAACATTTTGATGTCCCAGAATTTCCTGAACTGAGCGCAGATCCGCATTGCCATAGCGAAACATCAGGGTTGCCGCTGTATGTCTGAGCTTATGGACACTGATTTCGTCCGTATTGAGTCCACAACTGGCCAGATGTTTCTTTACCAGATGTTGAACTGCCCGATTACTGATAGGAGTATTCTGCTGACTGAGAAACAAATGGGGGGAGTCTGATTCCTGGCGGACTAAAAGATATCGATTGATCGCTTTCAAACAGGCATGGTTTAAGAAGACGGTACGTTCTTTATTACCTTTTCCAATGATCCGCAGGGCGTCATTTTTGATGTCCGTTATTTTTATTTGAGTGAGTTCGGAAAGACGCATTCCACAATTAAGAAATAACGTAACAATGGCAAAATCCCGTTCTTTATGACGACCGGTTATCCCTTTTAATAGATCCACGGCTTCATCCCATTCCAGATAACGGGCATGGCGAGCTGGTAGCTTGGGCATTTCGAGTTCTGTCACGGGGTTGGGAAGAAAATATTTTTGTTTATTACACAGATAATTAAAAAACGAGCGGAGTGAGGATACCTTTCGGCTACGGGCGGCGTCGGAATTATGCCGCTCCTTACTTGAATAGGAAAGAAACGCATAAAGAATACCCAGGTTGACTGCTTTTAAATCATCAAGCGTGACATCATCGATGGGAATCTCATCAAAGTCTAGGGATTGGGGAACCATCGCAAAATAACGCTTAATAAACCGAAAAAAGATGATCAGATCATAACGGTAAGCCTGAGCTGATTTTTCAGAATAACCTTTAATGGTCAAAACATAATTCAGAAATTCATCAATCAATGCGTTTTTTAAAATTATTCGATCAGTTTTATTTGTTGGGGGTGTCATGACAAGTACTCCTAAATTTATTTGGTATTTATGTAGTGCGTAAAGACAAGATCAGAACAGTTCATGATGGTAACCAGGCGGCTAAAATAGATTGATCTTAGTTTATCACATTTTATTCGTTTTGTCACGAAACTTACATTTCGCGACAAAACATTTTAGTCTCTTTAGCTGGTCTGACCATAATTACAGATTCAAAAAGAACGAAAATTCTGCATAGCTGCTGCAAAATTCCCGCTCTTCAGATTAATAACTGTTTTTAATCTTATTCCGTTCGTTCCCGAACAAAAAATCGAATCGGTGTTCCAAAGAAATCAAAGGTTTCCCGAATCTTGTTTTCAAGGTAACGCTGATATGAAAAATGGACTAAGGTCATATCATTGACAAACACCACAAATGTCGGCGGATTAATGGCGACCTGAGATGCATAGTATAATTTTAGTCGACGGCCATGTTTTGATGGCGGCTGCTTCATCATGACAAATTCGGCTAGTGCTTCATTGACCTTACCAGTAGTGATCCGTTTGGCGCTTTGTGCTTTTACATATTCGATGGTTTCAAATATTTTGCCCAGTCGTTGTCCGGTTTTGGCCGAGATAAAAATGATTGGTGCATAATCCATAAATGAAAGTGCGTCCCGAATATCCCCTTCCATCTTTTTCATGGTTTTATTGTCTTTTTCGACGGCGTCCCATTTATTGACAATAATAATCGATGGCTTGGACCGATTATGGGCAATCCCGGCAATTTTTGCATCCTGCTCGGTAACACCCTGAGATCCGTCTATCAGAACCAGTACAACCTGACTCCGTTCGACGGCAGCAATAGCTCTAACGATACTGTAACGTTCGATGTCTTCGTAGATTTTTTTCTTTCGACGTAATCCGGCGGTATCAATTAAAACATAGTCTTCCCCGTCGTATCTGACGCCAGTATCTACGGCATCCCTCGTTGTCCCTGGGATATCGCTGACAATCAGCCGCTCTTCGCCCAGCACCTTGTTAATTAGGGTCGATTTTCCGACATTCGGTTTACCGATGACAGCGACTCGCAGCCTTTCATCTTCCGTTTCTTCTTCGTCATAGTAACGCTTAACATGGTTAATGATCTCGTCCAGAAAATCACCTAGACCCAAACCTTGTTCGGCCGAGATCGCCATTGGCTCTCCGATTCCCAGGTTATAGAATTCAAAGGCGTTGTTTTCCAGACCCTGGCTATCAACCTTGTTTACGGCTAATAAAACATCTTTGTCATGTTTCCTAATCATATTGGCAACTTCCAAATCTGAGGCGGTCATTCCTTCTCGACCGTCTACCATCAGGACAATCAGATCGGCCATATCAATGGCGATTTCCGCCTGGACCCGCATTTGCAATAGAATATCATCTTTGGTGTGGGGTTCGATCCCGCCGGTGTCAATCAGGGTAAAATGGTGGTTTTGCCATTCGGCGTCGGCGATGATCCGATCTCTTGTTACACCAGGAGTATCTTCGACGATGGCAATTCGTTCTCCAACTAATTTATTAAACAGGGTTGACTTTCCCACATTCGGGCGGCCAACCACTGCAACGATAGGCTTTGGCATTTTTTTCCTCACTTCATTTCTAATAATAATTTTATATTTGCATTTTTTATTTGTCTAATAATGCCTGCAGCAAGTCTTCACCCTGAACCGGAATGCTGTGGATGGTCACATTAAGGGCTTCGCCTAGCGTTTCCAGGGTCCAGTCGTCTAATAAGGTAGAAGTACCGCTGCGCAGGGCATTTTCTGGCAGCAGGAGTAAATCACAGGGATTTTTATCAAGCCGGGGTTTCATTTGGGTCAGGATGTCCGAACCGGTGAGCAGCCCGGATACGGTAATCGCCTCGCCAAAAAAGTGGTTGATGATCGGGAAAACGGTCAGATCGAGAAACGGAATCTCCGTTTTAATCGCATCAACCAGATTACCAAGATAATCATAAGCAGCAGTTCCGGTCAGAATCCCAATTTTTATCGCGGTGATTTTAAGTGGTGAGTCAGTTTTTCTAACATTTATCGTCTGTAATGCTTCTTTAACGGAGGCTTTAAAATCGGCCATCATTCCTACCCCGTTTTCAATTTGGGGAAATCCGCTATAGTAAGTGCTTTCGGGAATGGGGCTCTGCGCCAGTAAAAAAAACTCGTCGCTGGGATAGACAAATCCATTATCGTATTTTTTTTCCATTTCATCATGAACGGAGTTAATAATATCCAGGGTTTTCAGTGCATCATCCTGACTAAAAAGACGCAGTTTTTCTAAGCCTTGGCGATGGTTTGAAAGGCCCACCGGAACCACTGAAACAGATTGAAGAACGGGATAAAGCGCTTTTAAATCATGCAACGTCTTTTCTAATTCGATACCATCATTAAAATCCGGTACCAGTACGATTTGTCCGTTCATCGCGATGCCATTATCATAAAAGGTTGTTAGATAGGACATCACATCTCCGGCGAAACGGTTTTTAAGCATCTTGATCCTTAAATTGGGATTGGTGGTATGAATGGATAGATTCATAGGCATTATGCGATAGCGAATAATCCGATTCAGTTCATCGGGAGTAAGATTCGTCATGGTAATATAATTGCCAGTTAAAAATGACAAACGCTCATCGTCATCTTTTACATAAAGGCTATCTCTCATGCCACTCGGCAACTGATCGATAAAACAGAAGATACAATTATTCTTGCATGTTTTTGTTCCAATCATCTCTTCTGGAAACGTAACACCTAAATCTTCTTCGTATTCTTTCTCAATATCCAGTTCCCAGATTTCACCATCCGGTTTTTTTATTTCAACAACTAAGGTGTCGTCGGCAATCAGATAGCGGTAATCGAGGATATCAGTTACCGCCATTCCATTGATCGACAGGAGGATGTCCCCCGCCTCAACTTCCATTTCATCAAGAATGCTATTATTTTCGACGCCGTTTATTATAAATTTTTTCAACACATCTCTCTGTTTCTTTACAATTTAAAAACTGCCTAGCAAAACCAGCTGGCAGTTCTCCTTGTCTATTATATAATATTTTCAGAGAAAAAAAAACCTATTTAAGAATTTTTCCCAATTAAAGCGGTCTTTTAATGATTTATCTAAGTAAACAGTGGAAAGTCTCTTATTTTCCGATGGGACAGGCAACGACACATAGGCCGCAGACAACGCCCCTGCCGATATGGTGAAATGCTTCTTTCATATGCTGGCTGCAGCTATAGGCATCATAAAGCTCATTTCGCGGCATTCCAGGTTCCCAGATCCGCCCTTCTATGGCCATTGCCGGGCAGGCTTTGACACAGGCCCGGCAGGAACCGCAAGCACTTTCGGTAACCGGCTCACCCACAATTAGAGGTGCATTGGTTAAAATTGTACCCATGCGCACGCGGGGTCCGTAGCGCTGATGAATAAATAAGGCACTGCGCCCAATCCACCCTAAACCAGATAAAACCGCTGCTGTTTTGTGCTGAAATGCTCCGGTAAATTGATCTTTTGGATCTGAGACTGACTGCGATGCGGCAATAGCTACACCGGGGTAGCCGTCGGCTTCCAGTTCTAATAGAATTCGTAGGCAGATGTCATCGATGAGACGGTTAACACTCCGATAGTGATTGAAATAAGTTTGAGTGGGTTCATCTTCGATCTGGTTTAAAATACCATTTGATAGCTTTATTATAACGGAAATGCCGCGTTTAAAACCCATTCGTTTTTTAACAGGCAACATTGATAAATCTGAGAATCCGATTTCAGTGGCACCCATTGCCTGACCCAGACGGATAATTCTCTGGTTATAAGGTTTTTGTTGTGGGGAGAGATTGTTACACTTGTTTTTTTTCATTTTTTCCTCTTTTTTACATAGAAATCGGGAAATTGTATCATTGTTATGTTACAATATCATTAGAAAAATAAAGGTGGTGATATAGATGATCTTTAATTCTGAGCAGCAGGCTGAGGATAAACTAATCATACTCTATGTCTTGAAAAAAATCAAAACTTCGTTAACCCGTGAACAGGTCGCTCTGATAATAATTGAAAACTTACAGATTGGCTATTTTGATATTCAGTTATATATTGATGATCTGATCAAAGATGAATTTCTTTCTGTGTTAGATTATGACGAAAAATCAGTGCTTACCTTATCTGCAATGGGCAAGGAAACATTGAAGGTTTTTCATGAAAAAATCCCCATTTATATTACTGAAATGATCGACCGTTATCTTGAAGAAAACAGAGAGAAAATTTTTAAAGAAGTTAAAGTAACCGCTAACTATCAGAAATTAGGTGAAACTGATTATCTCATCGAGTTGAAATTGCAAGAAAACAACATGGTTTTAATGGAAATTTCATTGAATGCGCCGACCTTAAAGCTGGCTCTGGATGTCTGCGATCGCTGGAAAAAAAATACCCAGGATCTTTATTCATCAGTATTGAATCTCTTAACCTGATAGTGCTAAAGTCTAGCTCATTAAAAGGTTCGCCACAGGGGGGTATTCCCCCATGGGCAACCTTTTTTTTATTTGTTGTGTGTTCCAATGACATCACGTTTGATCCGATCTTCAACACGACGATTTAGCCACATAATAGCCGTTTCAATATGGACTAACGCCATCGCATTTTCAGTACATTCAAACTCACCTTCCTGGAACAACTTTAAACGATCCCTGACAATCTCAAGTAAATCAGAATCAATCACTCCGACTTCAGATCCGGGTTCTTGTCGAGCCCCTTTTTGAAACTTAATTCTAGCAAGCTCAACCGGGTCCTCGTCATCCTTTGTTCGAATTACATATTCATGACAGGCATTTCCGACTCCTTTTTCAGCAACTCGATAAACCTCATTTAAATTGCCTTTGTACTGAACTGTTGTTAGTTTTTCACCCATGTTACCGCCCTCTTTTCACCCTAATTTAGGTTCTTATTTGAATACACTCGTTTATACCCAAAACCGAGTTGTTAATGCATTTTCATTTCCTAATATATTCAAAATAATTTAAGCTCGATTATAAGGCAACATGAATCTAAAAATAGCATGCTCATAAACTGATTTTGTGACTCATTAAGTGAGATGAAATTTCACTTAGTTCTTTTCAACATTGACGTTTTTAATTATACGTGAAATTTGAAAACGCTTGACAAAAGCTCTTCTTCATAATATTATTGTTAAAAGGCATTTTACTAAAAGATGCCTGATGTAGCAACGGAGCTTCTAATATACTATATCACAATGCGTATATTTTATGGAAGTTCTTTTTTTGGCTTATCGACATTAGATTTGGAGGAAGTATAATTGATTAAACTTCAAGATGTAAATAAATATTTTGGTGCAAATCATGTCCTGAAAGATATTAACCTAACCGTGGCGGAAGGCGAAAAACTGGTTATTATTGGTCCCTCAGGTTCTGGTAAGAGTACTACCGTACGTTGTATGAATTTTTTAGAAGCGCCCACTTCTGGGCATGTTTTTATTGATGGTGAAGAGCTCACTCAAAAAAACAAAATTCAACTTGTTCGCCGGACATCAGCCATGGTATTTCAAAGTTTTAATTTGTACCCGCATAAAACGGTGTCAGAAAATCTGACACTGGCACCGATAAAATTGCAACATGTTCCAAAAGAAGAAGCTATTGAAAAAGCACGAAAATACTTAGCCATCGTTGGTCTGAGCGAAAAAGAAAATGCGTATCCATCAACTTTATCTGGTGGACAACAACAACGTGTAGCGATTGCCAGAGCTCTCGCAACTGAACGAAAGATTCTCCTTTTTGATGAACCGACTTCCGCGCTTGACCCTGAAACTGTTCAGGAAGTGCTTGATGTCATGATCAAACTATCAAAAGAAAATATTACGATGGTGGTTGTAACTCATGAAATGGGTTTTGCTCGTGTTGTTGCCGATCGTGTCATCTTTATGGATGACGGCCGAATTGTGGAAGAAGGAAAACCGGAACATTTCTTTGAAAATCCTTCGGAGGAGCGAACGAAACTTTTTCTCAGTAAGATCTTGCGTTAATTTCTAATATCAGAACGATATTAGGTATTATAATTTTTATTAATTAGGAGGAAAATGATTATGAAAAAGGTACTCTCTGCTCTGTTTATTTTATGCCTGGTGTTTACCTTGGCAGCTTGTTCATCTTCGACTGAAAAAAAGGATACTGCTACCACTGATGGCAGTCTCGATGCAGTTGTTAAAGCAGGTGTTTTAAGAGTCGGTGTTAAAGAAGACGTTCCCAACTTCGGTCTTCGCAATACCGCTACCGGTGAAATCGAGGGTTTTGAAATTGATATTGTCAAACTTCTGGCAAAAGAAATTCTTGGCGATGAAAATGCTTATGAATTAACTCCAGTAACCGCTAAAACCCGGGGGCCATTGCTTGACAATGGTGAAGTTGATCTCGTTATTGCGACATTTACGATAACTGATGAACGAAAATTAACTTATAACTTCTCTACTCCTTACTACGAAGATGCGGTTGGCCTGTTAGTCAAAAAAGATGCTGGTTACAAAGGTCTTGCGGACATGAATGGTGCAGCAATCGGTGTTGCTCAAAGCGCAACATCAAAAGAAGCCGTTCAAAAAGTAGCGGACGAACTCGGTATTACTGTATCTTTCTCTGAATATGCGACCTATCCAGAAATCAAGGCGGCATTAGACTCCAGACGTGTCAATGCCTTCTGTGTTGATGGATCAATCCTTGGTGGATACGTTGATGACTCAACCATGATTTTACCAGATCGATTCGCACCTCAACAGTATGGTGTTACATCAAAACTTGACAGCCTAGCTCTGACAGAAGCTGTTGACGGATACATCAATGGCTGGCTTGAAGATGGTACCATTGAAGGCCTAATCACAAAATGGGGACTTAACTATTAATGAAAAGTTCTAATCCTTTTGCCTTATGGCGTTGGGAGAAGATGTTTGGAGAATGGCAAATGTTTGGCGAAGGGTTTCTGCGAACAATTGAGGTCGCAGCCCTCGCCTTAGTTCTTGCTCTTGTTCTGGGTGTTATTTTTGGCGTTATCTCAACTTCAAACAATAAAATAATGCGGGGACTAGCAAGGGTTTATGTTGAGTTCTTTCAAAATACTCCTCTGGTTATACAGGTTTTCTTTATGTACAATGGTCTGGCAATTGCCGGACTACGGCTAAGTGTGTTTGTAATTGGTGTTTTAGGGGTGGGTATTTATCATGGTGCTTATGTTTCTGAGGTTGTTAAAACCGGAATTACCTCAATCTCAGTAGGACAAGTCGAAGCTGCAAAGTCCCAGGGGTTTACTTATATCCAATATATGCGTTTTATTATTCTACCTCAGACCATCAAAATCGTCCTCCCTCCGCTCACAAATCAGGCTGTCAATCTGATTAAAAACACGTCAGTACTGGCGATGATATCAGGTTTTGATCTCATGTATATGGCTGATTCCTGGGCATCATCCAGTCTTGACTATGGTCCATCCTATGTATTTGCCGGTTTCTTATATTTTATGCTCTGTTTCCCATTGGCAACTTGGGCAAGAAAATACGAAGAACGCCTCAAAAACAAGGATACTACACACATTCCTTTTGATCCAAGTGAGGAGGCGGTAACATGCTAGAAGTTTTTTCAAATGTATTTACGCCTTCAAACGTCGAGTTTTTAGCGAAGGGAATGGTGTTAACATTAACGCTTTCTGTATCAGTTGTTATTATCTCGATTCTTTTCGGCACCATATTGGCGTTGCTCCGAACCTATGAAAAACGACTTTTGGGTAAGTTAGCCGGAGTCTATATTGAAATGTTTCGAAATACACCGCTACTCCTCTGGATTCTGGTGTGCTGTTTTATGATTCCATATGGTACCATTGTCATTCGTGGCGGGTTGGCATTGACATTATATACTTCAGCAGTCATTGCTGAAATCGTCCGTGGTGGTTTAAATTCAGTCGCCGAAGGGCAATTTGAAGCGGCCAAGTCCCAGGGCTTTACGCTAATTCAAACATTGATATTTATTGTTCTCCCTCAATGTTTTAAAAGTATTATTCCCTCTCTGTTATCGCAAGTTATTACGACTGTCAAAGATACGTCATTTTTACAGGTCGTTGCGATTCCTGAATATACCCGTAGTGGTTTTGTTGTTATGGGACGATATACCACAACACCGGAGGTCTTTATGATCTTTTCGGTACTAGCAGTTGGTTATTTTGTGATTTGTTTCAGCCTTTCTTGTGTCGTCCGCGGCTATCAAAAAAGAACTGAAATCGTTCGGTAATGTCGTAATGAACCAAAATTATATAAGTCCTATTTTTGTAAACACTGATAAAGTCATGGATTTTCTTTGAATCCATGACTTTGCTTTGGGGCTAAGGATCGCATTATTTCTGTATTGTTGCACCCATTTTTTCACCGTAAGGCATTTCGAAGGCCTCCTCCTGTGGAATTTGTAGATAGTGATAAGCTAACTGGGCGGTTGCACCAATCAATTTCATACAATGCACCCGTCTGTCTTTTCCATGCCAATCATCAAAAGGCTCACAGATATTACGACAGGTTGTACATCCGTTTGCTTCTTTAAACTCCCGGACAAGATTGTTATAACGACGGTAATATTTTTTGCCGACTTCGGCGCCTCGAACATCGGAATCGATACTCCAGGGATCTTTTCTGCCATGGACGGCACTGTTTGCCATCACAGCCGCCGACAAAGCACCGCAGGTTTCACCGCAAAGCCCAATTCCCCCGCCAAAGCCGGTACACATAGCGACGGTTTCTTTAGGAACATCCAGAACACCGGCGCGGATCAAAGCATCGTAGACGCTTTCGGCGCAATTCAAGCCATTTTTGAAATTTTCGATCGCATAATCGTTAACTAATTGATTTTTTTCATTATTCATTTTATCTCTCTTTTCTAAATTTATTTTTTCCCATCATCGAGTTCAGCCAGTTTCGACAAGAATTAAATTGAGATTAACAAGTGTCGCTGCAGTGATCCCTAACGGCTGCATCTTCGTTTAACAGTAATTAATATGAAGTCTAAGGATTCGTCTATGTTTTTATAGTTAGAGTTACTCATGGTAGGTTCATAATGTTCTCCTTTATCGGATGATCATATCCATTGGAAGGATAGCGTATCATCATGTTATTAGCGGCGATTCGCTCTTTTGAAAAATATTCAATGTGATAGGAAATGATGGGGATCTTCATCAGTTCAAGCCACCCATTATAAACACCATCGATAAAGGCCTGGCGCCACGCTGAGCGGTGTTCAATCAGGAGACAGTCATGAAGCTGCTCTTTTTCAATCACCAG
>Ga0265295_1007497_pt1 | contig 12532 bp, 10 predicted proteins | sample Munlansysbiofilm_FD_192503 | JGI IMG/M metagenome (GOLD analysis project Ga0265295, IMG submission 192503) | Leachate microbial communities from a municipal landfill in Southern Ontario, Canada - Methane capture system biofilm | ecosystem: Engineered > Solid waste > Landfill > Unclassified ... | reverse complement strand
TCCGAACGAAACCGAGATTGATGGGCTAAAATGCTACCAGTCCATTATCCAACTACCCGATACCATTGATGCAGCCTACATCGTCAAGCGAAAGGAGCTGGCCATTGATTTGGCGCACGAGATTGCCAATAAGGGAATTAAAAAGATATGGATTCATGTTATAAATGTGATGCTCTCGATATTAAGGATCTTTGCAAAGAGCACGGAGTTACCGTAATAGCTGGTGAGTGCTTCTTCATGTGGGCTAAGCCATCAAAAGGGGTTCACGCATTTCACCGATTTTTGCGTAGCATATTCGGTTAATCACTAAAATCAAAATAAAACAAGATGAAAACAGCACTAATCACAGGAGCAACCGCAGGTATAGGTCGCGCAACCGCCATTTTGCTTGCAAATAGTGGGTATAGAGTAATTATCACCGGTCGTCGTAAGGAGCGTTTGGAAGAGCTAACAAGTGATATTGGAAATGTTCAGCAAGTCCATATGTTAGCCTTCGATATCAGAAGTAGGAACGAGGTTGAAAATGCAATTGAAACCTTACCCAAGGAGTGGAGAAGTATTGATGTGTTGGTTAACAACGCCGGCCTTGCTGCTGGACTAAATCCACTACAGGAGGGGTCAGTTGATGACTGGGAGCAGATGCTAGATACCAACGTGAAGGGGTTGCTTTACATCACCCGTATTGTTTCAAATATGATGATTGAACAGGGGCATGGCCATATCGTAAATATTGGTTCTATTGCTGGTGTTCAGGCATATGAGAATGGCAACGTGTATTGCGCCAGCAAGCATGCCGTTCACGCGCTCTCCCAAGGAATGCGAATCGATATGCTTAAGCATGGTATAAAGGTTACTGAGATTCGTCCTGGGCTAGCCGAAACGGAATTCTCACTAGTTCGATTCAAGGGCGATGCCGACAGCGCTAAGAAGCCCTACATTGGCCTTGTCCCGCTTTCGGGGCATGATATTGCCGAGGCTATCCTTTTCGCAATTACTCGTCCACCCCACGTAAACATTAACGACTTGGAGATTACCCCAACGGCACAGGCAAGCTCTTACTACGTTTTTCGTAAGTAAGCATTACTAAATTTAAAATTCTTGACAAATAGTACCATTAGCTGTTTGCTTATAAAAATTTCAATCCAATGAAGTTTCATCACAATAAATTAAGGCAGTTTACCCAGTCGCTGTTCGAAGCCATGGGATGCCCTTCGCCTGATGCCAAGGTAATTGCCGATGTGCTTATCGCAGCAGAGCTGCGAGGCATTCCATCGCACGGACTGATGCGCGTTAAGGATTATTACGCTATGGTTGAGGCAAAGCGGATTAATACATCCCCTCAAGTCAGAATTACATACGAAACCCCTTCAACAGCTACGGTTGATGGCGATAATGCCTTAGGGCCTGTGGCCGCAAAAAAATCGATGGAGATTGCTATTGCAAAGGCTAAGGTTGCAGGCACCGGTTGGGTAGCCACCAACAATAGCAATCACTACGGAATAGCTGGGTACTACTCCATGATGGCGCTGGAGCACGATATGATAGGCATATCGCTTACCAACGCCAATCCCTTGGTTGCCCCAACCTACAGCGCTGAGCGTTTACTAGGAACCAACCCTATTGCTGTGGCCATTCCCACCCAAAATGAGCCTCCTTTTATTGCCGATTTTGCCACAACACCCATAGCACGAGGGAAGCTTGCCATTAAGTCGAAGCTGGGCGAAACTGTTCCTCTCGGCTTGGTGCAGGATAAGGAAGGGAATCCTACCAGTAATCCTGGAACGCTTGAGCAGGGAGGAGCAATTCTAACTCTTGGTGGAGGGGGTGTTAACTTGGGCGGACATAAGGGCTACTGCATGACTGCTTTAGTCGATATTTTTTCGTCGGTACTTTCTGGTGCCAATTTTGGCCCCTTTGTGCCCCCCCAGGTGGCTTACTTGCCGCTGCTTGAGCAGTCGGTTGGGAAGGGGCTTGGGCACTTTTTTGGTGCCATTCGCGTAGATGCATTCCGTCCCGCAGCCGAGTTTAAAAAATCGATGGATACTTGGATCCATACCTTCCGCACATCAAAAAGTGTAGATTCAGATAACCCAGTGCAAATACCTGGTGATAACGAGCGCAAAACGGAAAGTGCTTATCTACTTGATGGTGTGCCGGTAATTCCCAAAATATTTGATGAATTATGTGAAATAGCCAATGCTCTAAATGTTGAGCAACTTTAATTTGTTTTGGTGATTTATCTCAACTTTTTTATTGAGATAATGAACAATAAATTTGGAGGTGTAAAATAATTTTTTGACTTATCTTTACATTGTTTAGTTCAAGCAGCAATTACTTTATTAACATTCCTGACTAATCAGGCAATTATTTTAACAAAATGAGTAGATTGATAGTTTTAAACAAACAGGCTGTTCTTCTTATTGTTATTTGCCTTTTTAGCCTCGTAATTACATCGTGCCACAACAATATTCCATGTGCAGTTTATGCCGATGTTGAAAATAATTGTGAAGACGAAACAACGAGTTAGATATTTTTTTTAAATTGCCCCCGTAAAAAAAACCTTACAGAATGAAAGCAAACAAAAGAACTCTTATTGTAGCCCTTGTATTTGTAGCGGTTGCTATGGTTTTCGGTTCATGTGCCAAGAAGACGTGTCCTGCATATAGTAAAGCAAATACAGCTCAGGTAGAGCAAAACGGTTAATATAAGCTGTAAGTTAGCTTATCAAACTTTCTTAAGTCTCACTTCGAGATTTAGGAAGGTTTTTTTGTTGGCTTTCTTTTACCTCTCTGAATTTAGTTATTGGTTTGTAAATCAATTTAATGTAGATTTGTCCTCGGCATTTATCAAATTCAATTCTATCGTTACAACTAATTAAATAATAATAACATATAGCAAGCTATGGAAAACAACGAACTTCGCGATTCATCAATTATCGCACTTAGAGATTGTATGGGGTTACAGCCCCACGAAACCCTACTGGTAATTACCGATGAGCTTAAACGGGAAATCGGCATGGCGTTGCACGAGGCTGGTAAAGACCTTTGCAAAGAGTCGATGCTTATCGAAATTAAAGCCCGTGAAATAAACGGTCAGGAGCCACCAGAGGCGGTTGCCAATATGATGAAAATGGTGGATGTGGTGGTTTGTCCTACCTCCAAGTCGCTTACCCATACCGATGCTCGTCGTAATGCAGTGAAAGAGGGAGTGCGTGTTGGTACAATGCCTAACATCACCGTTGATACTATGGCCCGTTGCCTAAGCGCCGACTACGATAAAATAATTTCGCTAACCGATTTTATTGCAGATAAAATGGAGGGGGTGAGCACAATCCGTGTAGTTACCGAAAAGGGTACCGATGTAGCAATGCCCGTTAAGGACAGGATGATTATTCGCAGCAAGGGCGTACTCCGCAATAAGGGGGAGAGCGGTAATCTGCCCTCGGGCGAGGTGTTCCTTGCTCCTTGGGAGGATCAAACCAACGGTAAGCTGGTTATCGATGGCTCAATGGCCAGCATTGGGATGATTGAAACTCCTATTGTGGTTGATATAGTGAACGGTTACGCCGAGAGCATCACTGGTGGTGAAGAGGCGAAAAAACTTGCAGAGATTCTCGATAAGTCGGGCCGCGATGCCCGCGCAGTGGCCGAGTTTGGAATTGGAACCAACTATAAGGCCAAGCTTACAGGGCTCATCCTCGAGGACGAGAAGGTGTTTGGTACCATCCACATTGCCTTTGGCAATAACATCACCATGGGTGGTCGTATCTCAGTGAGTAGCCATCTCGATGGCTTGGTAACCGAACCCGATGTTTATTTCGACGACGAGCTCATCATGAAGAAGGGTAAAATGATTGGTTACGAGATGTAGTAGCTATAATTATATATATGTTGCTCAAACAGATTTTGCAGGGTAAGACCATAGTTCTCGCTTCGAAGTCGCCTCGCAGGCAACAGCTGCTAGCAGAGCTGGACTTACCCTTTGAGGTTAGAATAAACGGTGAGGTTGACGAGACCTATCCCGCTAACCTCACACCCGAAAGCATACCCGAATATCTTGCAACGAAAAAGGCTGTACATTACATTGGTTCGCTTGCAAGCCACGAGATACTACTCACGTCCGATACAATAGTTTGCTGCAAAGGCAAGGTGATGGGCAAGCCCACCGATAGGGACAACGCCATTGCAATACTTAAGGAACTTTCGGGATGTAAGCATACAGTAATTACTGGCGTTGCGCTATGCTATGGCAGTCGAGAGCATACCTTTTCAGCTACCACCGATGTTTACTTCCGTACCCTTGCCGATGAGGAAATAACCCATTATGTTGACACATTCAAACCCTATGACAAGGCCGGGGCGTATGGAATTCAGGAATGGATTGGATACATTGGCATTGAGCGTATTGATGGGTCGTATTTCAACGTTATGGGATTACCCGTACAGAAGTTGTATACAGAATTAATTGCATTTCTCATTGAGAAAGGTTGATTAGGTAGGTGTTTACTAAAGATTAAAGTAAACCAAATGCATCAATTCTTATCAAAAGCAAAGAAATAATTAATAACATAAACGTATGAAACGATTTTTTATATCATTTTTAATGACAATTGTACTGCTTCCCTATGGAGTCAAGGCCGATGAAGGTATGTGGTTGCCAATGCTTATTGAGAAGTACAGCATTGCCGATATGCAAAGCAAGGGCTTTAGGCTTACTGCTGAGGATGTTTACAGCATTAACCAGCCTAGCATTAAAGATGCCATTGTAATTTTTGGCCGTGGATGCACCGGCGAGGTTATATCGCCCGAAGGGCTAATCATCACTAATCATCACTGTGGATATGGTGTAATCCAGCGTCACTCTTCGGTAGAGCACGACTACCTAACCAATGGCTTTTGGGCTATGTCGCGGGACGAAGAGTTGCCAAATCCAGGGTTAACCGTAAGGTTTTTGGTGCGTATGGATGATGTAACAACCCAGGTACTTGAGGGAGTTTCTCCCGATATGACTGAGGTTGAACGTCAGGCTAAGGTAAATGAGAATACCAAAAGGATTTCCGATGATGTGGTGGAGGGTACACACTACACCGCACGGGTAGCTCCTATGTATAACGGGAATCAATACTTTGTATATATATACGAGGAGTTCCTTGATGTTCGTTTGGTGGGTGCGCCCCCTTCGAGCACTGGTAAATTTGGTGGCGATACCGACAACTGGATGTGGCCACGCCATACCGGTGACTTTTCTCTCTTCCGCATTTACGCCGATAAGGATAACAAACCGGCCGAGTACTCGCCCGATAATGTACCTTATACACCCAAAAGGTATCTACCCATCTCTGTAAAGGGTATTGAGCCCGGCGATTTCACCATGGTGTATGGTTATCCTGGGAGTACGCAGCAGTACATCACCTCGCATGAGGTGAATCAGGTGGTTAATATCTCAAACCCCCTGAAAATTTCGCTGCGCGATGCTAGGCTCGATATTATGAAGGGCTATATGCAGAGTAATGATACCGTTCGCATACAGTACGCTAGCAAGCAGGCTGGTGTAGCCAATGCATGGAAAAAGTGGATTGGTGAGCGCAACGGCCTAATCCGTCTCGATGCAGTTGCCAAAAAGCAAGCCTTCGAGGTCGATTTCGAGAGCTGGGTAAACCAATCGCCAGAGCGTAAAGCGGAGTACGGCCACTTAATACCCCGTTTCGATGAGCTCTACAGCAAGCGTGAGCCCCTTCTGATTGCCACCGATTATAGCCGCGAGGCCTTTATGGCCGTTGAGGCTATTCGTTTTGCTAGCCAGTTTAGCCAGCTTATTAATAGCACCCTAAAGGACGAAGACCCCAATGCCGACTTAGCTGAAAGTCTGATAGAAAATTCCCGCAGATTCTATAAGGATTACTACCTACCCATTGATAGGGAGATATTTGCAGAGATGATGGAGGCCTATACCCAAGCTCTTCACGATTCGCTTCATCCAGCAAAGCTTAATGAGCTATATGCGCAGAGCAACTCCAGCTGGAACGTGGCGTCCGAGTATTTCTTCTCAACATCCATTTTTGCCGATAGCACCAAGCTAATGGGTTTGCTCAGTAATTTCGATGTGGAGGCAGCGAAGAGCCTTAAGCACGATATTGCCTTTGAAATGTACTGGCAGCACGATAGCATTTTCAACGCAAGTGTTAATCAGCAACATCGCTCAATCACACAGGAACTCGATATTCTTTATCGTACATACATCAAGGGTATGATGGAGATGAACCCTGATAGATATTTTTATCCCGATGCAAATTTCACCCTACGCGTAGCTTATGGAAATGTGGGAGGCTATAATCCATCCGATGCGGTTGAGTACATGTACCAAACCACCCTTGATGGGATTGCCGAAAAATCAGAGATGGGAGTTTACGACTATGTTGTGCCCCAGCAACTCCTCGATTTGCACGCAGCGAAGGATTATGGAAAGTGGGAGGTAAACGGAACAGTTCCTGTAGCTTTCCTTGCTAGCAATCACACCTCTGGTGGTAACTCCGGAAGCCCCGTTATTAACGCCGATGGCCATCTAATTGGTGTGAACTTCGATAGGGTATGGGAAGGAACCATGAGCGACATTATGTTTGACCCTGAAATGTGCAGAAACATTAGCGTCGATATTCGGTATGCCCTGTTCATTATCGATAAGTTTGCTGGCGCTGGCTATCTTATCGAAGAGATGACAATTGTTGAATAGCAAAACTTTTAAAACCGACAGCGCTAACCTGCTGTCGGTTTTTTTTAACAATAAACTATGAGTGATAAGCACAGAAAGGTTGATGAAGCAGCAAAATTTCTAAAGCAGATAGCATCGCACCCCGACATAGTTCCGGGAATTTATAACTACTGCGATAGATGGTGCGAGCGATGCCCGCTTGCAACCCGATGTACTGTGTATCATATGGAGCATAGGATGAGGAGTAGCGAGGAGGGAAGCGAGCAAATTGACAATGCTTGGGAGGATATTAGCACTATGCTAAGCGTAGCAGCAAAACTCCTAAACGAACAGATAGAGGAGATGGGAATTGATATTGATGAGCTAGAAGCTATTGCAAAGGATATTAAGCCCGATTCGAAGTATAATCCAAAGGAAGCACGAGCCGTTAAGCTGGCTAAGGAGTATTCCACTAGCCTAGCCGAGTGGATTAAGCTCAATCGCGATAAAGTTTTGGAAAAGCATCAGCAGCTGGTAGATATTCTGTCATCCAAAAGCGGTTCCATTGCCGATGCTTTTGAGGTAATTCAGTACTATATGATTCTGGTCTCATCTAAAACCTACAGAGCATTTTTGCATTCGCCTAATGATGAGTTGCCCGATGACTCAAGGGGGTCGGCAAAGGTGGCCCTGATAATAATCGATAGGTCAATGGCTTCATGGGTTAAAGTTTTTGAGATTATTCCCGAGTTGGAGGACGATGTATTGCGCTTTCTGGCACTTCTATCAAAAGTAAAAAAGGAGATTCTTTTACGCTTTCCCAATGCAATGGATTTCGTAAGACCAGGATTCGATGAGTAGCTTGTGTTTTATATCATGTTGAAAAATTTTCAAATATTCAATTTAAGCTATTGATATTTACCTTTAAAAGCTTACATTTGCTAATGTTAAGATAGCGAAAGTAGAATTAGTGTACACTTAAAGCAAAGGTTAACTAATTGTAGGTAAACTAACTTAACAAAACCTAGTGCTATGGAATCTAAAAAAAAGATTTTAATCGTTGATGATGACATTGATGTAATTACAGCTATCGAAACCATTCTTACAAAGCAGGGTTACGAGGTACATTCGGCGATGAACAAAAAGGAGGGCATTGAGAAGCTGCGGAGCGTTAAGCCCAACCTGGCAATACTTGATGTGATGATGACCACTCATTACGAGGGGTTTGAGCTAGCTCAGGAAATACTTAAAAACCCAGAGTTTAAGGATATTCCATTCCTTATTCAGTCGTCCATTGAGGTGCTTATGACATCCAACGCCAGCATTCAAACTGTTGCCCGTGAGTATAGGCAGGATCCTAACTTTAAAGATTTGCAGGTTCTACTCATTAAGAATAACTACGATGGTAGCGCCGGCATCGACTACAAGGCTGAGGATGGCCAATCGCATTGGTTCCCCGTAAAGGGTTTTATCCGCAAACCTGTTGATGCCAGCAAGCTTCTGCCCGAAATTGAAAAGCATATTAAGTAGATACTCCATTCGGATTTAGGTATAAGGTTTCTGTAAAACCCTTTGGCATGGTTACCTGTGGCAAAGGGTTTTTTGTTTAGGTATGATATGTTCCTAGTAACGTGAGTTCGATGTAAGGAGAATCAATAAAACCCCAAGAATAAGGGAATAAGGTTCAATTTCATAGGTTATTTACTTTTTTATGCTAGCACAACCAAAAACCTTATTCGCTTATTTATTAGGCAAATGCAACATCAATTTTTATGTCGAACTCGCGTTAGTACATATCAAAGTGTTAAAAACCAATTGTCATTGGGCTAAGTATAAACAAATTGTTTCTTATGAAATCCAACCCATTCAAGAATATTCGTATTCCGCTTAGGCTAAGGTTATTTCTGCCCGTATCGTTGATAATAGTAACCGTGGTAACCATTATGACCATTTGGTCTATCAACACCTCAATTAATGCTTTTAACGAGCAGATTGAGAACAACCTAAAGCTCGAGGTACAAACCATCTCCAAGATGTTTGAGCGCGAGAGCATGCTAAAGCTCAAGAATGTGCAAACTAACCTTAAGGTTGCCAATCATCAGTTCTACAGCTACGATCTTAAAATCCTTACCTCAACCGTTGCCATTGAGGTAGAGAATCAGAAAACAGGGGCAACCCATATCACCCGGGTAAAGGAATGGGTACACAATGGTAAAAAACTTCTCGGTAATACCGAACTGGTTGATAATCTTTTTGATCAGCTAGGTGGCACCATAACCATCTTCCAAAAAATTGATAGCGGATACGTTAGGGTGGCCACTAACGTGCTTAAAGCTGATGGCACCCGTGCCATTGGCACCTATATCCCCAACGACTCTCCCGTGGTTGAATCTATAGGTAAGGGTGAACGATATTTTGGTCGTGCATACGTTGTAAACGATTGGTACACTACTGCATACGAGCCTATTGTGTTTAACAATGAGGTGGTTGGAATGATTTACGTGGGGGATAAGGAGAAGGATTTGGCAGAGCTAAAGCGCTTGCTGTATACTCTCAAAATTGGTAAAAGCGGTTATCCCTTTGTATTCGATAGGAGTGGGCATATGATCATTCACCCAACCATGGAGGGCGATACCTGGGATGATCCCTTTTTTCAGACTCAAATTGAAAATTATAAAGAAGCGCTCTTCCCCCTCCACTACAACTCCAAGGATAAAACCATTGCCTTTAAATATTTTGAGCGATTTGAACTTTTCATTGCCGCCTCCATTGTAAAAAATATCGAGAACCGGGAGCTGATTAGAAAGTCAATAATTGGAGCATCGGCCGTGGGGGTAATAGCCATTCTATTCCTATTGGGGTTTTTGTACTTCTTTACAACCGATAAGCTCTACCGATACTTCACAGCCCTGCAAATATCCAATAAAAAGCTTGCTTCGGCAGAGATTGCGCTAAAGCAATCGGAAAAGTTGGCCACCATGGGCCAAATATCAGCTGGTATTGCCCATGAGCTCAACAACCCGCTTGGGGTAATCACCATGTACAGCAATATTATTCTCGAGGAGCTCGACAAGGACAACCCCATGGTTCAGGATGTGGAGCTAATTGTAGAGCAGGCCAATAGGTGCAAAAATATTGTGGGGGGGCTACTAAATTTTGCTCGTAAAAGCAAGATGAAACCTCAAGAGGTTGATATAAACGAATTTGTTAACAGAAGCCTCGAGTCTGTTGTGGTTCCCAGTAACGTGAAAACCGAGGTAACCTCTACCGTTGATGATCCTCTGATAATGATCGATACCGAGCAGATGATGCAGGTTTTCACCAACCTCGAGAAGAATGCCATTGAGGCAATGCCCAACGGGGGCAGCTTAACCATTGATATTTCGGGAAATGAGAGGGATGTGATGATAAAATTTAGCGATACCGGTACGGGCATTGCCGAGGAGAACTTGGATAAACTTTTCACCCCTTTCTTTACAACCAAAGAGATGGGTAAAGGAACTGGACTTGGACTACCATTGGTTTATGGCATTGTGAAGATGCATAAGGGTAAAATTGAAATTGATACCAATACTAATCCTAGCAAGGGCAAAACGGGAACCACCTTTACGCTTACAATCCCTAGGGTGAGCTGAGAAAAGTTCTCGTCATCGCAACAAAGAGCGTTGCTCTTACCAGACAAGCAACTAACAACTGATAACTGATAACCGATAACTGACAACCAATCATGAGCCAACTAAAACTTCTTGTAGTCGATGATGAGCCCGGGATACGCACGGGAGCCGAGCGCACCTTGCGAAACTTTACTGTGGGCTACCCATTCATGGAGGAGGAGTTCTCCTACGATATCATCGAAGCGGAAACTGGCGAAAAGGCCATCGAAATTATTGAGAGCCAACCCATCGATATTATGCTGCTCGATAACAAGCTACCGGGTATCGATGGAATTGAGGTGCTGGAGTACGTTAAGAACAAGGATTACGACATCTCGGTAATGATGATAACTTCTTACGCATCGCTCGAGTTGGCAGTAAAGGCTACCAATATGGGCGCCTTTAGCTTTGTGCCAAAGCCTTTCACCCCGCAGGAGCTGCGCACATCCATCGAGAGTATTACCAAGAATCTGTTTCTGAAACGGATGACACGCCAGATGCGTGCCGAGGGGCAGCAGAATCAATTCCAGTTCCTATCGGTGCTGTCGCATGAGCTCAAATCGCCTATTAATGCCGTGGAGGGCTACATAAAGATTATGCTCGAGAAGCAAGCCGGTGATTCTATCGACGATTACAAGGTGATGCTTGAGCGCTCCATGGAGCGCCTTAAGGGAATGCGCACTCTAATACTCGACCTGCTAGACCTAACCCGAATTGAAACGGGCAAAAAGAGTCGTGACATAAGGAGTATCGATTTACACGAAATTGCCAAGCGGGTAATAGATACCGTTGAACCTCTGGCCATACAAAAGAATGTTAAGTTACATCTCGATGCCGAGGAGAACTCATTCTATAAGGCCGATAGCCACGAGATTGAAATTATTCTCAATAATTTTGTATCCAATGCTGTAAAGTACAATAAGGATGGGGGAGAGGTGTATGTTACCATTAAAAAGAATCCCAACTTCTACGAAATTGCTGTGGAGGATACCGGCATTGGCATTAGCGAGGACGACCAGAAACTTCTCTTTCAAGAGTTTGTCCGCATAAAGAATACTCAAACCCGAAATATCACAGGAAGTGGCCTAGGCCTATCCATTGCCAAAAAAATGATTGAGCTCTACAATGGCACTGTGGAGGTGCAAAGCACCCCCGATGTGGGCTCCAAGTTCACTGTACGGCTGCCATTGTGAAAGCTGCAACTACAGCCATTTTTTTATTCGTTGAGATTTGCCGTGTTGTTTTTACAAAAAAAATCCTAAGTTTGCCTACACAACATTATAATAGAGAGGACGGGACCGGTGTCCCACCTGGTCTTCAAAACCAGTAGCAGACGGATAAAACCGGCTGTGGCAGGTTCGATTCCTGCCCTCTCTGCACATTTACCTTTATGAAACTACATCATAAAATATGAGTTCAAAACAGGAGGCCTATCAAAGCCTTCCAGCAGTCGATAAGCTTTTGGCCTTGCCCGAAGTTAGCGCGCTCCTTCCTACCCATGGGCGTGAGCTGGTAATCCATGCCATTCGCTCAGCGCTTCAGCATTTCCGAACCAGTATCGCCAAAGGCAACCCCGCACCATCACAACCTAAGCTTCTCGAGAAGATTCTATCGATAGTTCAGCAGCTCTCGGGCCGAAGTCTGAAAAGGGTTATAAACGCCACAGGCATAGTAATTCATACCAATTTGGGACGCTCCCCCTTCGATGCTGAAATGCTAATGCAATCCTTTGCAAACCTTAACGGGTACAACAACTTGGAATTCAATCTCGAGACTGCCCAGCGTGGTAGCCGAAACGACCATGCCGCCGAACTTCTAAAGTATCTAACGGGTGCCGAGGATGTGCTTATTGTGAACAATGCTGCTGCGGCCGTAATGCTTTGCCTTAGGGCTTTTGCCAAGCATCGGGAGGTAATTGTTTCGCGTGGCGAGCTGGTCGAGATTGGCGGCTCGTTCCGCGTACCCGATATTATGGCCGCATCGGACTGCAAGATGGTGGAAGTGGGAACAACCAATAAGACCAAGATAACAGACTATAGCAATGCTATTGGCGATGATACGGCCATGCTGTTCAAAGCCCACAAATCGAACTATATAATAAAGGGATTTACACAGGAGGTGGCTGTTGATGAGCTGGCGCAGCTTGCTAGGCAGAAAAATATTCCGCTACTTTTCGATATGGGCTCGGGGCT
>Ga0265295_1007496_pt1 | contig 12533 bp, 6 predicted proteins | sample Munlansysbiofilm_FD_192503 | JGI IMG/M metagenome (GOLD analysis project Ga0265295, IMG submission 192503) | Leachate microbial communities from a municipal landfill in Southern Ontario, Canada - Methane capture system biofilm | ecosystem: Engineered > Solid waste > Landfill > Unclassified ... | reverse complement strand
CCTGGGCGGCGACGACACCCTGCGCGGCGGATCGGGCGCCGACGCCCTGGACGGCGGCACGGGTTGCGACACGATCGACTACAGCGCCAGCGCCACCTGGGTGAATGTGGACCTGAACCTGGTCACGGCCCAGAGCGACGGCGGCGACGGCAATCACGCCCTCGGCGACACGCTGGGCTCCATCGAGCACGGCATCGGCACGAACGATGCGACTCATGGCGACGTGCTCACCGGCAACGGTGCGAGCAACGTACTCTCCGGCCTTGACGGCGAGGACACCCTCTACGGCGGCGGTTTCTACGACACCATTTACGGAGGTGACGGCCACGACTGGATCGACGGCGGCGCCGACGAGGATGTAATCTATGGTGGCGCGGGCAACGATACTCTCATCGGCGGCGCCGACTACGACACTCTCTACGGCGGCGCCGGCGACGATTCCATGTACGGCGGCTCGGACGACAACGATGACGTGCTTGTCGGCGGCGCGGGCAACGACACCCTGGAAGGCGGATCGGGGGCCGACATGCTTGTGGGCGGCATGGGCGCCGACCGCATCATCGGCAACGGGGTCAGTTCCTTGGCCAGCTACGAGCTGACCGGAGCCGCCGACTTCGAACTCAACTACCAGGGCGTTCACGTTGATCTGCGCCTGCAAGGCCCGGATGAGGACGGCAACCTGCTGGTCCAGCCCGGCAAGCCCGGCGGCGACGACGCCACCGGCGACATCCTGACCGGTATTGTGAACCTTACGGGCTCGCATGGTTCCGACACGCTCATTGGCAACCACCAGGCCAACGCAATGAGCGGCGTCGGTGGCAATGACTTCATGATCGGCGGCGAGGGCAACGACACCCTCTCCGGCGGGGACGGCGACAATACCATGGAAGGCGGACTTGGGGCGGACGTATTGCAGGGCGACATGGGTGACGACATCGCCTCCTACGCCAATGCGGCCTCGGGGGTGAACGTCAGCTTGGAAATCCAGGATGGCGGATTGCAGTCCGGCACGGGCGAGGAAAACGGCGACCAGCTCAAGTACATGGATGGCCTATTCGGATCCGGGTTCAACGACACCCTGACCGGACGCGGTTCTTCGGAAATGCCGGGCTTCATGAGCCTTGACAACCGCATTGAGGGCCGTGGAGGCGACGACGTCATCAGCGGCCTGGCCGGCAACGACACCCTGGACGGTGGAACTGGCAACGACACGCTCATGGGCGGCGCGGGCAACGACCTGCTCCTGGGCGGCGACGGCGACGACCTGATCCACGCCGGAGCGGGCGACACGGTGGACGGCGGGGCGGGTTTCGACGCCTTCCGCCTGGAAGACAACGCCGCAGCCGGAAGCGAACTGGACCTCTCGGCCATGATCGCCGCGGGCCGAATCACGGGCAGCGAGGCCATCGACATTACCGGCGACGCCGATGACGCCAATACCCTGACGCTCAAGGCCTCGGACGTGCTGAACACGACGGGCGGCGTCGACACCCTCTGGGTGCGCGGGGACGGGAACGACAGCGTGGCGACGACGGATTTTGGCTGGCAACTGGTCGGCGTGGAGACCGGAACCGACGGGCAGCAATACAACCACTACTCAGGATATGCAGAGACGACTCTGGTCAATCTGATGATCGACGCGGAGACGGCACAGCAGAACGTCGTGCACGCGTAGGCGTCCCATTGACGCACTCCGGCAATGTCCGAATGCGCGCGACGAGGAACTGGAACCTCGATGCATCTCCCGGCGGATGGAGTCGCCGGGAGATGATATCTCCCTTGGACGGCGCGGGCTGGCGATCGGTTCCCAGGGGAGGTTCTGCGGCAGGCATGAAACCTCGGTATCGGTCGGACGGACCGGCGGACCATGTCCGTCGGCCCGTCCGACCGTTTTTCTTTCGATTCTTCCGGGCCGAGCTGGTGATGGCTGCGACGGCGCTGATAGCGAGCGTCCTGGCGTGGCCGGCCTGGGCGTTCGAATCCGAAGGTCCGAGATCGGCCTGTATCCCGTTGTCCGGGCAGGAAGAGGCGACTGGGCCGGGCGCCGACCCGGAGGCGAGAGAAGTTCGAACGATGCCGGGGCAATCCCTGCTCGTGCTGGGGCCTTTTCTTGAGGTTCTTGAAGACCGGGTCCACGAGTTCGACGACGTGGATCATGTGGCCGCCTCAGGCCGATTCCGGTATGTTTCCTCATCGTCCGTCAACCTCGGCATGGCGGATTCGGCCTGGTGGTTCCGATTCACCGTCAGGCTCGACCCGGGGCAGGATTGGTATTTCGACCCTGATTGGGCCTACGTCCGGACCCTGGACTTCTACGCCCCCGTGCCGGCGTCCGACGGGCAGGGACACCACTGGCAACGCACCTCCCACCGCTTCGGCTCGACGACCGAAGGGCGGCTCATTCCGCTCATCGCCGACGGCCTGAGCCATACGTACTATTTCAGAGTGTTCAGCGAGCGAGTGACCTTCGTCAGGCCGTCGCTGTGCGAGCGTAACCGCTGCCTGTCCGAGAACAACCTGCGCAGCCTGGCCTTCGGCGCTTTCGTGGCGGTGCTGTTGGCCATGATCGTCTACAACTTCGTCATTTTCATCTACATCCGGGACAGGTCCTACCTCTGGTTCGTCGTGTTCCACGCCGCGCTACTGGGCTACTTTTCCAACAAGATGTGGACGCCGTTCTTCAGCTACGAGCTGCAACCCCTGGTCGCCGCGACATCCATCAACCTTTGCGCCATCGCAATGTGCTTTTTTCTTCGGGACTTTCTGGCAACGCGAGCGAATCACCCCTTCTGGGACAGATTGCTTGTAGCCATGGCCTTTCCAACGGTGGCGCTGCTCTTTGTCGGCCCGGTCCTGGGCTCATCCCATCTGCACACCATGTTCAACCTGACGTTCAACATCGCCGTTTTCCTCATGGGCTTCGGGGTGAGCGTGTCCAGCTGCTTGAGAAAGCATTGGCCCGGTTGCATCCTCTTGGGCGCTTGGGCTCTTGTTTCCGTGCTTTTCTTTATTTTTGCGGCCACGGTCATCGGCTGGACAAGCCTTGGGTACGGCATGGGCTTCAATCTGGCGTTGGCGGCGGAGGCCGTGCTCATGTCCCTGCCGTTGGCCTACCGCATAAGGCAACTCAAGCTGGAGCGCGAGGCTTCGACCATGGCCGTTCGGGCCAAAAGCCTTTTTTTGGCCCGCATGAGCCATGAGATACGCACGCCCATGACCGCCATCCTGGGATTCACGGATATCGCCCTGCGCATGCAGTGCTGCGAACAGGTCCGGCAGTGTCTTTTAAAGGTCAAGATTTCGGCCGGCCACTTGTTGGGGCTGATCAACGATATTCTGGATCTGGCCAAGATCGAGGCGGGCAAGCTGGATGTGGAGCAAAAGTCCTTCGATCTGCTCCGGCTGGTGCGCGAAACGTGCGAAATTGTCGCCCCCATGGCTCAGAAAAACGGAAACGAACTGCTGCTCGAACTGGACGAGGACATGCCTGTCCATGTGTTTGGGGACCCCCTGCGGCTGAAGCAGGTTCTGGTCAATCTTGCGGGGAACGCCGTGAAGTTCACCATGGACGGGGAAGTCCGGATCACGCTGGGGCTTGTCGCTGCTGCCTCCGACGCAGCCGCGGTCTCGGACGCTTCAAGCGCACGTGCTCCTGCGCCGGACAGAAAAAGGTTCCGCTTCGAGGTCTGCGACACGGGTTCGGGCATCCCGGCCGAACTCAGGCCCCGGCTGTTCCAGCCTTTTGAACAGGGCGTCGGGGATACTGCCAGCAGATACGGCGGAGCCGGGCTCGGGCTGAACATCAGTTCCCGGCTGGTGGAGCTGATGGGTGGGGTGATCGGTTTGTCGAGCGAACTGGGGCGAGGTTCGACCTTCTGGTTCGAACTGGACTTGACCATGGATGACACGCCGTACCCGGCAAGGCCTGAGGTGCCCCGCGATCTGCAGGGGCTGGCCGTTCTCGTGGCCGACGACAATCCCGCTGCTCGGCGAAGCCTGACCGTTGCCCTGACCCGTCTGGGTTTCGCCTGCGAGGCCGTGGAATCCGGCCTGCAAGCCGTGGCGGCCGTGCGCCGTGACCCCGCCAGGTTCTCCCTCGTCATTTTCGACTGGGACATGGTCGGACTCGACGGGCCGCAGACTTTGGCCAAACTCAGGGACGCGGGCCTGCCGGATGACGTACCGGTTCTGCTTGCGGCGCTTTCATCCAACGAAGACCTGCAAGGTCGGGAGATTAAGGACATCGGGGCGGCGGGCTTGGTGACCAAGCCGGTCACGGCTGCCGGAGTTCTCGATGCGATTCTGGCGGCCATGGACGCGCAAGAGAACGGCGGCGGCAAGGACGCGCCGGTCGACCAGGACAGGCTTTTTGGTCGGGCTTTTGGGGGGCTGCGCGTGCTTCTGGTCGATGACAACCTGTTCAATCAGGAAGTGGCGCGCACGATTCTCGAAGAAGTCGGGGCGGATATAACGGTGGCCTGCAACGGCCTTGAGGCGCTGCAGCGTCTTGAGGAGACGAAAGAACCCTATGAGGTCGTGCTTATGGATATGACCATGCCGGTCATGGATGGGCTTGACGCAAGCCGCCGTATCCGTTCCATGAATAAATACAGTAAGTTGCCAATTATCGCCATGACCGCCAACGCCATGAAGGGCGACCGCGAGGCTTGTCTGGCTGCGGGGATGAACGATCATCTGGCCAAACCCATAGACACCATCGAGCTTTACGCGGCGTTGCGGCGCTGGGTCGGATGCAACGATGCCTGTCGTTGACGAATTATGATCGGCATTAAGTGTTTCTTAGGCTTTTTTTTGCGTAGTTATGGGATGTTGTCGCATTTTATACTTATTTTTACGTATATATAAACATATATAAGTATATTTTATGAAGAAATATACGTAAATTTATGAATTTTAATTATTGAATATAATACTGTAATATTGCTGAAAGTTATTTTTTATCGCCTTGTCAGTAAGAATCGTTGCTGAAAAAAAACAGGACATAGATTTTAAATTTGTCTGTTTGTGAAATATGGATTCCGTTTTTATGGCGTGCATATCTGAAATGACCATGATCCAACGTATGTATCCAAGGAAGATGGTCTATATGGCTGATTGTTGCGTCGATGTATTGGTGAAGATGGAAAAAAAGAACATGTCCTGTTTAAACAGTTCGCCGCATTTGGAAAAAATTTGGCGGCTGATTGTTTTATTATATTTTTCTTAAATATTACGGAGGAGGGTTCTTATGGCCTGGAGGATAGTTAAAAACACTTTTATCTTCTTATTCACGATAATGGTTGTGATATGCGTCTCGCCGGCAGTGGTAAGCGCGCGAAGCATCCAAGGAGACAGCGTTGGCCCGGTCCATACAGCTTCCGGAGCAGCGAATGTGAATTCCATATTGAAGAAGGCCGCTGCGGAAAACGGGGTTTCGCTTCAGGATGCCATTCAGTCCGCCATGGACGCCAATCCGACCTTTCTGAGTCGGAAGCATGCATATTCTTCCTCGCGCGAAGCGTATCTGAAATCGTTCGGCGCCTTGCTGCCGCAGGTCAATCTCCTTGTCAAGGGAGGTTATCAGGTCATTCAGAACGATACGACCAGCGTCATCTATGATGACAAGCGGGGTGAGGGTTGGACTAATGACATGAGGGTGGTCATGTCCCAGCTGCTTTTCGACGGAGGCATGACCAGGTCCAAGGTGGAAGCGGGCAAGCTCCATTCGCAGTCCAAAAAGGAAGAGCTTTTCAACACGGCCGAAGACGTAGGGCTTACCGCAACACAGTATTTCATGGAAGTCATCCGCAATCGGGCCCTGATTGAATTGTGTGAAGACAACATCGTCGAGCATGAAAAAATTCTCGAACTTACACGCATCCGATTAAACAACGGCGGAGGAACGCTGGTCGACGTGAACCAGGCCGAGGCTTCTCTTGAAGAAGCGAAATCGCGGATGGTGCAGGCAAGACAAGGTCTTGAGGACGCCGAAGCGGGATATCTGAAGGTTTTCGGAAGCAAGGCGGACAAGTTGGCCATGCCCGAAAGGCCGACGCAGGCAATCCCTCAGACCGTTGAGGAAGGTATTGCCCTGGCCATGGACAACAACCGCGCCTTGAAGGCCGCGCGTATGGCCATCGAGCAAAAGAAACGCGAGGCTGAATCGGCGAAGGGCCAGCACATGCCTCAACTTTATGCCAAGCTTTCAGGGGGGCATTCCGATAATACCGGAGGATACGAGCAGAATTATCACGACGTTTCGGCCATGTTGCAACTGTCCTTCAATCTGTACAGCGGCGGGTCTGTCTCGGCCGCGATCAGAGAGGCGAAAAGCGAGGTCTCCAGGTCCGTGCAGGAAGCCGAGGAGGTCCGCCGTGCGGTGGAGGAGGATGTCAGAACCGCGTATAGCTTCCATCAGGCGACATGGAAGTTGATTCCGGTTTTGCGTGACCTGACCAATGAGAATGCCGACGTAGTCGTCAGCTACGCTGATCAGTTCCGCATGGGCAAGAGAACGCTTCTTGACCTCATTTCCGCGCAAAAGAGTCTGTTCAGCTCGCAGCAAGTATATTTAAATGCCATGGCTGCGCATACGTTCTCGTATTACAGGATTTGCATGCCTGTTTCCTCTTTGCTTACGACTTTAAATGTGAATGTAGACGTTCCTAACCTGGAATAACATAAAAAAGTGTACTAATTGTTTTCCGATTTTTTTTAAACATAAGGTGAAGCGAATCATTGTTTTGAGCGCTTCGCCTTATGTTTTTATCTAAAAAATAATTTACTGATTTGCTGTGCACATAAAATAGAATATGTAATCGTGAAAAATTTTAATATTTAATTTTATGAATGTGTGTTCAGTAAATTCATGTTGAAATCAAGTTTTATGATAAAACTAAATGTCATAATTCTTCTTTGTCAGAAAATTATGACTCTTTGCAGTGATAATATAATTTTAATGTGTGTATTGAATTATTTTTAATTATTATAATTATCTCGTTTATTAGCCTTGAACGACGTCGCTATTTGCCGCTTATAATGCGAGTTCTATGGATTGTTTCATGAACCAAGAGATTCACATAGCGCTCACGGATCGGATACGGATGTTGCGTGAGCGTATCGCTGCCCAAACAGGGGACGCGTCGGCCTGGCAGCATCTCGGGTTTGCCCTGCATCAAGCGGGCAGTCACGAGGAGGCCGCGCGGGCCTTTGAGCGGGCCGTTGCCCTCAAGGCTTCGGCCCGGGTCCAGGCCGTGCCCCACGCCCTGTCCCTGAGCGCCCTGCGCCGGCACGACGAGGCCATTGCCCTGCTTGAGCCCCTGCAAGCCAGGAAACCAAAGGATTTCGACCTCGCCAACCTGCTCGGGGTCATGCTCAAGCGGGCCGGTCGGTTCGAGCAGGCTCTCGGCATGTTCGAGCTGGCGCGAAAACTCCGCCCCCGCGGCGTCTCCGCCTGGGTGAACACGGGCAATGTTCACGAAGCCATGGGCAATTTCCAGGCGGCGGCAGAGGCGTTCGGGGAAGCCGTGCGTCTGGAGCCGCGCAACGCGGAATATCTGCGGCTGCGGGGGGCCGCGCTTTTCCGGCAGGGCAGGGCCGAAATCGGCCTGCAGGCCCTGGCCAGGGCCGCCTCCCTTGCTCCGGCCGATCCCGTGATGTTCAGTATCCATGTTCAGGCCCTCACCAAGTTGGGCAGGCACGACGAAGCGGCAGCGGCCATCGACCGCTTCCGGATCGCGCGTCCGGACGACCCTGAACCCGCAGTCATGCTCGCCCGGATCCGGTACAACGCCGGTGGCATCGACGAGGCCAGGAAGCTGCTTGCCGAAGTCCTGACCGCCGATCCCGGGCATTTGCAGGCCAACCTGCTCCTGGCGAAGACCTGCGGCTTCGGGACTGGCGAAGCAAACCGCCGCATGGCCAACGAAGCCTTGCGGCACGCCCTGGCCGCCAATCCCGATGCATGGCAGGCCGCCGAAGGGCTCGTCGACAGCCTTTCGCGCAGCCGCCACGGGAGCGAGGCGGAGCATCTGGAAGCCGCCTACGCCGTGGCCCGCGAGCTGCAAGACAGTCATCCCGAGAGACGGCTTGAGACCGCGCGGGCGCTGCGCACGGTCTATACGCGCGTGCTGGACATGGAGCGCATGGCCGCCACCGGCCAACTTCGCGAGCTCCTGCCGTTCTGGCAGGCGCAAGGCAAAATCGCGGCGGTGCATTACGAGCTTGGCCAGGTCCAAAGCATGGAGGACAGGGTTACGCTGGTGGAGTGGCATCGGCAGTGGGGACGCGGGGTCATCGGCGGCGTCACGCCCGTCACGCCCGCCCCCATGCCCGCCGTGGCTTCAAAGCGCAAACTGCGCGTCGGCTTCATGTCCAGCGACCTGCGTAACCATCCGGTCGGCTATTTCGCCTATCCGCTGTTGTCGCGCTACGACCGGGACCGGTTTGAAGTCTATTGCTACTCCTTTTACGAGGGATCGGCCTCGCCCGCGCAAGCCCAGATCGAGAGGCAGGTCGCGGCCTACCGCTGGTGGCCGGGGCGCAGCAGCGAGCAGGTGGCCGAAGGCATTGCTGCGGACGGTCTCGACATCCTTTTCGAGCTGGGCGGTTCCACGGCCATGAACAAGCTCGACGTCATGGCCTACCGTCCGGCCCGCATCGGGGCGAGCTGGCTGGGCTATCCCCATTCCGCCGGCCTGGAAAGCATCGATTACATCGTGGTGGACCCGTACATCCTTCCGTCCGATCCGCGCCTGCTCATCGAGCTGCCCTTCGAGCTGCCCGAGACCTGGGTCGTGGTGGGGCGCAACAACTTCGCCGATGTTCCCATCGCGGGCGGGCTTCCCGAGGACCGGCGCGGACGCCTGACCTTCGGCACAGCCAACAACCCCTACAAGATAACCGAGGCCTGTCTCGACTGCTGGGCTGCGGTGCTGCGCCGCGTGCCCGGCTCGCATTTTCTTTTCCTGCGGCCCGAGGCCGTGACGCCGAGCTTCAAGGCCAACGCGCGGGCGGCCTTCGCGGCCCGCAATGTGGACCCGGGCCGCCTCGATTTCATCGGCGTGCGCGGCACGCACCTGCAGCACTACAACGAGATCGACATCGCCCTGGACAGCCTGCCCCACGTGGGCGGCACCACGACCTGCGAGGCCCTGTGGATGGGCGCGCCCACCATCAGCCTGGTCGGTCCCGGATTCGCGGAGCGCCTGTCCTATTCGAACCTTTCCAACGCCGGACTTGGCGATCTGGCCGTGTTCAGTGCCGAGGCGTACGTGGAACAGGCGGCCATGCTGGCCGAGGACCGGACCCGGCGGCTGGCCCTGCGCCACGGCTTGCGCGACATGATCGCGACCAACCCGCTGGGGCAGGTCGACCGCTTTGTACACAATTTTTATGGCAAAATTCGGGAGGTAGCCCTGTCGTGAAAGCCGTCATTCTAGCCGGTGGGCGCGGCACGCGCCTGTCCGAGGAGACCGGCATGCGCCCCAAGCCCATGGTTGAGATCGGGGGTAGGCCCATCCTGTGGCACATCATGAAGATCTACGCCGGCCACGGCGTGCGCGATTTCATCATCTGCCTTGGCTACCGGGGCTGGCAGATCAAGGAGTATTTCCTCAATTACGCGCTGCACGCCTCGGATATCGTGGTGGACCTCGCCAGCCGTGAGGTGGAGGTCCTGCGACCTGCGGCGGACTCCTGGCGCATCACTCTCATCGACACCGGCGAAGACACCCAGACCGGCGGCCGTCTGCGGCGCGTCGGGCATCTGCTGGCCGGGGAGGACGCCTTCTGCATGACCTACGGCGACGGCGTGGCGAATGTGGACATCAGCACGCTCATCGACTTCCATCGCCGTCATGGCCGCGCGGCGACAGTCACCGCCGTGTCCCCGCCCGGCCGTTTCGGCTCCCTGGCCAGGGACGGGTCGCGGGTCAGCGCCTTTGTCGAAAAGCCCAACGGCGACGGCGGGAGCATCAATGGCGGATTTTTCGTTCTTTCGCCGCAGGTGCTGACGCGCATTTCCGGAGACGACACCGTGTGGGAGGAAGATCCGTTGCGCGGCCTGGCCCGCGACGGCGAACTGCACGCCTACGAACACCATGGTTTTTGGCAGCCCATGGACACTCTTCGGGACCGGGACAGGCTGGAGCGCCTCTGGGCCAAGGGCGACGCGCCCTGGAGGAACTGGTGAACATGGTTTGCGCCGGGTTCTGGAGCGGGCGGCGCGTGCTGGTCACGGGTCACACCGGATTCAAGGGCGCCTGGCTTTGCCTCATGCTGCACGCCCTCGGCGCACACGTGTCGGGGCTCTCCCTGCCGTCGGTTCATTCCCAGGCCCATGATCTGCTGGGCGTGTCCACAAGGCTGCGACGTTCATATTCGTCCGATATCCGCGAGCCGGGGAAGGTTGAGGAAATCGTGCGCAAGGCAGGCCCCGAGGTCGTCTTTCATCTGGCCGCGCAGGCCCTGGTGGGTGAGGGGTACCGCGATCCGGGCGGCACCTTCGCCACCAACGTGACGGGCACGGCGCATCTGTTGCAGGCCTTGCGCGGTCAACGCAATATCGCGGCGGCGGTGATCGTCACCTCGGACAAGGTTTATCGCAACGACGACATGGGGCGACCCTTTCGGGAGAACGATGCGCTGGGCGGCGTTGATCCCTACAGCGCTTCCAAGGCCGCGGCCGAATTGGCCGTCACAGCCTGGCGGTATTCCTTCACGGACGAGATGCCGCCCATGGCCACGGCCCGCGCCGGAAACGTCATCGGCGGCGGGGATTTCGCCCGTGAGCGTCTGGTGCCGGATCTGGTGCGGGCAGAAAGAAGCGGCAGCCCCCTTGTGTTGCGCAGCCCCGACGCCACGCGCCCATTCCAGCATGTGCTGGACGTGCTGCGCGGTTATCTGCTGCTGGCCCAGGCCTTGGCCGCCGATTCCCCGGTGCCGGAGGCCCTCAACTTCGGCCCGCGGGACGCCGAGTTGCGGGTGCGGGATCTGATTGGTCACTGGGAGGCCGCGACGGGCCGAGCGGTGCGCTGGGAAAGCACGGACCTTCCCGTCATCGCCGAACAGCGGAGGTTGGCCCTGGACAGCAGCCTGGCGTGGCGCGTGCTGGGATGGGAGCCTTGCCTCGACACGCCAGGCGTCATTGCCCGGACCGCGCAGTGGTACGCCGCCTGGGCGAGCGGCGTGGACATGCGCGTCTACTCGGAAGACGAAGTCGGCAAAGTCCTGTCCCCCTCGGCAACGCAGGGGCTGGCATGAGAAACGAGGCGCGACCCGTGACAGCCTGTCGTTCCTGCGGAGGGTCCCTCGGCGCCACGTTCTGCGATCTGGGCAGGATGCCCCTGGCCAATTCCTATCTGCCCCCCGGCGCGGATCTTGAAACAGAGCGTAGCTTTCCGCTCAAGGCCGTGGTCTGCGACGAGTGCCGCATGGTGCAGCTTGATGTCGTCGTCGATGCCCAAGGGATCTTTTCGGATTACGCCTATTTTTCCTCGACGTCCGAATCCTGGCTGGAGCACGCCCGTCGCTACTCTTCGGAAATGATGCGGCGTCTCGGGCTGAACGGCCGGAGTCTGGTGATCGAGGCGGCCAGCAACGACGGCTATCTGCTGCGCAATTTCGTGGCTGCGGGGGTGCCCTGCCTGGGCGTGGAACCGGCCGCCAACATCGCCAGGGTAGCGCGAGAGAGCGGGGTGCCGACGGAAACGGCCTTTCTTGGCGCGGACAGCGCGGATAACCTGCTGGCGCGACTGGGTCGGCATGCCGATCTGGTCATTGCCAACAACGTGCTTGCGCATGTGCCCGATGTGAACGATTTCGTCGCCGGCCTGGCGCGATTGGCCGGGCCGCAAGGGATGGTCTCCATCGAGGCCCCGCATCTGCCGCGCATGGTCGAAGGCGTGCAATTCGATACCATCTATCACGAGCATTACGCCTACTGGTCTTTTTTGGCCCTGGAGCGCCTGCTCGCGAGACACGGTCTGCATGTGGCGCAGGTCGAGGAACTGCCCACTCACGGTGGGTCGCTACGGGTATTGGCCCGCGCGCGGGTCGCGGCCATCGCGCCCGAATCGGCGCGGGCGCTACGCGACCTGGAGCAATGCCTGGGACTTGGCGGCGACGCCTTTTACAGGGGCTTTGACGAGCGCGTCCGGCTCGTGCTGGATGATTTTCGCGACTGGATGTCCCGGAACCGGGCGCAGGGACGCAGGGTCGCGGCTTATGGCGCGGCGGCCAAGGGCAACACCTTTCTGAACGCGGCAGGAGTGGACGCGCGCGACATCCTGGCCGTGGCCGATCGCAACCCGGCCAAGCAGGGTCGGCTTTTGCCCGGCAGTCATATTCCGGTAGTCTCTCCCGAAAAGCTTCTGGCCCTGGCTCCGGACGACATCCTGATCCTGCCCTGGAACATCGCCCATGAAATAGTGGAGAGCCTGCGCGGGGCGGGGTTCCGTGGCCGTTTGCTGACCGCCGTGCCCCGCATGGAGGAGCGCTGATGCGCATCCTGCCGACCATTATCGCCGGACTCC
>Ga0265295_1007495_pt1 | contig 12536 bp, 13 predicted proteins | sample Munlansysbiofilm_FD_192503 | JGI IMG/M metagenome (GOLD analysis project Ga0265295, IMG submission 192503) | Leachate microbial communities from a municipal landfill in Southern Ontario, Canada - Methane capture system biofilm | ecosystem: Engineered > Solid waste > Landfill > Unclassified ... | reverse complement strand
TCCTGGCTCCACCGATCTTGAATTTAACCTCTTCATATGTATCGCTGGCGGAACAGTAGCCAGCGTTCAATCCGATAAACATGAACTTCTCCTTAAAGTAAATGCCGCCTTCCAGCAAGAAGCCTAATTTACTGCCGTTTACTGTGAGGTCCATAGCTTCTTCTTTATAACTCAGGGAACCGACACCGGCCCCAATGAAAAGTTTCCAGCTCCGGTTTAGATAGGGGAAATAAGCCAGGCCGCCTCCAATAAATTGCTGTTTAGAGGAGGTGGCTTCTTCTAGTACCGGGGTTCGGCCATTTTTATTAAAATTAAAGAAGCTGCCGTAGACATAAAAATCATTGACAATTCTTAAGCCAAGCTTGAACTCTGGTCCCAGCACTTGCTGGCCGTATATCTCTTTATAGTTGGAATCAGCCGGGAACAGAAAGCCGGCACTGAATGAAAACATCACCTTATCAGCCCGAAGCTCCGGAGCTCCAAAAAAACAGACCAAACCAAATAAGATGCCAAAAAAAGCAGCCATTTTTCGTGTTGTTTTCTTCATATTACACCTTCTTATTCATTCCTTTCGCCGACCGGAACCGTTATCATTCTCAGAACGCCGGTCCCGCAAAATTTGTAAAAAGCTGAATTATTCACTACCAGCCCCGAAGAAGTTCTTATTAATTCTATATCTCTAAGTTAGAGAGGGTCAAGCTGCTGTGTCATTTCCTGACCTCAGATAAATTAACGAATATTAATAATTCGCCAGGATAAATATTCTTTAACAGACCTTTCTTTATTTCACTCTGCCTAACTTATTACTTGAGTTCGATTTCCCACTAACCAATTTTCTTATCTATGATAATTGAAATTTTCAAAACTAATCAATTTTGCCAATGATGCAAGTTATTACTTATTAGTCAGCTAAAGAAACATCTACCAACGGCACCAGGTAATTTTATTAGTAAGATTTGAGAATAAATATCCAGGGCCAGCCCGGTAACAATTTTGAAATAGCCTTTGTTTAGATGCTATTTTTTTGCTTATAATAGGATTAGTTTTAAGAGCTAATCAGACCTTCGCAAGAAAGGAGCTGGTGATGCAACTTCACTGGTTAGACCTATCTGTCTTTATAGTCTTTTTCCTGGTTGTCATAACCATTAGTATGTATAAAAGCCGCCAAGAGCGAACTGGAGCCGATTTTTTTCTGGCGGGCCGCGGCTTAACCTGGCCCTTAATCGGATTCTCAATGATAGCTGCCAATATCTCAACCGAGCATTTTGTTGGTATGTCCGGGCAGGCGGCAGGAGTGGCTGGAATGGCTGTGGCCAGTTATGAATGGATAGCAGCCATTACTATGGTCTTTGTAGCCATGTTCTTTTTGCCGAAATTCCTGCGGAGCGGTATTTACACCATACCCGAGTTTTTAGAATATCGTTATAATTCAGCGGCTCGGGGCATTATGGCTTTCTACATGATCATGATCTACATCTTGGTTAGTATTGCTGCTGTGGTCTATACGGGAGCCTTGGCCCTGCACACCATCTTTGATTTTGACCTGGTTAAATCGGTTTGGTTAATCGGGATAATCGCTGCCATATATACCACCTGGGGCGGACTGAAAGCTGTAGCCTGGGCCGATCTTTTCCAGGGCTCTGCCTTGATTATCGGCGGTCTGGTAACTATGGTCTTAGGTTTTAAAGCTGTTGGTGGAGTTGGAGCTTTTTTTGCCACCAACCAGGATAAATTGCACATGATCATGCCGGCTGACCATCCAGTTATTCCCTGGACTACTCTGGTTATCGGGCTGTGGATTCCTAATTTTTATTACTGGGGCTTGAATCAGTTCATCACCCAGAGGACTCTGGCCGCGAAAAGTCTTAAGCAGGGACAGATGGGAATCATATTTGCGGCTTTCCTTAAGCTTTTGATCCCTTTCATCATAGTAATCCCGGGGATAATTGCTTTTCAACTTTATAAAAACCAGCTCTTAGCCCCGGGGCATACTCCCGATCAGGCCTATCCCCTGCTGATTCGTAATCTGGTAGGTCCAGGGATGAGAGGATTTATACTGGCAGCTTTGGCCGGTTCGGTCATCAGCACCCTCGGCTCTCTTCTTAACTCAGTTTCTACGATCTTGACCATGGACCTTTATAAGCGGCACCTGAAGAAAACCGCTAACCAAGAAACCCTGATTAAAATCGGGCGGGTAGCCACCATAGGCTTTGTCTTAGCAGTCTGCCTGCTGGCGCCCCAATTAGGAGATCCTAAGTTCAAGGGAATTTTTAATTACATTCAGGAATTCCAGGGCTTTATTTCTCCTGGAGTTTTAGCGGCGTTCATTTTTGGCTTGTTTGTCAAGAGGACCCCACCAGCAGCCGGGGTTTCGGCCCTGGTTCTTTCTGTTCCGATCTACGGCTTCCTTAAATGGCAATTCGGTCAGGTAGCCTTTTTGAACAGAATGGCTATAAATTTTCTAGTATTAATTGCTGTGATGACTATAATTACTCTAGTCAAACCTCTTAAAGAGCCCAAAATTCTGCCTGTTCAAGAAAATTTCGACAGTCGTCCCAGTCCAATTATCAAATATCTGGGCGCAGTCATAATCATATTGACAATCACCCTTTACATAATTTTCTGGTGATCATTAAATCACTTTATCAACTCATAAGAATTTCCAGATAAACAAGCCTAAATTCTAGAATCTTAAAAATTCAACAATCAAACACCAGGGTTCTGATTTGACAGGCGATCGAGAAGAGGATTAATTTATAACCATAGGAGGCAAAAATGGTCAAGATGAGGTGGATGGGGGTGTCATTTCTTTTGTTATTCATGTGCTGCCTTCCAGGGCAAAGATCAGGTCCAGAAATTGGATTTGATGAACATTTAAATTTGGGTTTGAAATTTATGGAGCAAGAAAACTACCCCATGGCCAGGAAGGAATTCGGGATGGCTTTAAATATCAATCCCAAATCTGCCAGAGTCAATAATCTCATGGGCTTAGCTTATTTTCATGAGCAGAATTACGACCTGGCTGAAAGATACTTCCAGAAGGCTATTCAGCTGGAACCGCGGTTTGTTCTCGGTTATCTAAATCTCGGTGGTGTTTATGCCATGAAACAACTATATCCCAGAGCTCGACAATATTATGAAAAAGCTCTGAGCCTGTCTCCAGACCTGGTGGGAGCTTACTATAGCCTGGGAGCTATCTGTTTTCAGATGGGCGACCGAGAAGCCGCTCATAATTATCTGATGAAGGCTCTGGAACTGGATCCGGACTACCTGGAGAAAAATCGCCCCAGCCTGATCGGCTTGCCGATGAGTGGTTCTTATCTAGCCGAGCTTTATTTTTCTTTTGCCCGAATCTATGCTGATCTTGAGGACCTGGACCGGACCATAGAATATTTGAACCAAGCCCGGAATTACGGCTTCAGAGACTGGAAGCGCCTTTTAGAAGAACGGGAATTTGAGAAAATCAAAGATCACCCTCGAATCAGGGAATTTTTAAAATAAAATAATTGATACGGGAAAGCTATGGGCATGAGAGTCTGCTCCCATCATGATCTTGACTTAAGGCGATAGAAAATTTAACTTTGAATTGAAGGGATAAAGAAATCTTGCGAGGGAGAGTGAGGGCCTGTCTAAAACCTGATCATTCTATCCAGTTATTTTATGGACTAAAATATTTAAAGACTAATTCCTTGTATTCTTATAAGAATTATAGGATAATGATTTTAATATAAAAGCCTGACAGTGGAGAGATTCAGGTCAATGATGGTTGATTGCCAAAAGACGCAGCGATTAACTCTCCTTAACCCTGCCTTGAGCCCTGAGCACTATTTCCCCAAGCCAGAGAATAAAAAAAGGAAGCTCCTGATTAACATCAGCGGAGTTCTTTTTAAATCTAAGACCATCAAGCAAAATGCTTAAAAATAAATATTATCAGGAGGTTACAAATGTCTGAATTCACTCCCGATGTCACTCTGGATAACAGTGGTCTGGCCTGCCCCATGCCCATCATTAAGACCAAGAAGGCCATGGACAGCTTGCAGATTGGTCAGATACTTAAGATGATTGCTACTGACCCTGGCTCAATCAGTGATGTCCAGGCCTGGGTTAGCAAGACAGGTCAGGAGTTGCTCAAGCATGAGACTGAGGGCAATAAATTCGTCTTCTATATCCGTAAAGCAAAATAAGCAAAAAATATTTTATAGAAGGAGGGAAAAATGTCTGAAGAAGGCGCCAAAAGATTAGCTATAATTGCTACCCACGGCACCCTGGATATGGCCTATCCGCCCTTTATCTTAACTACCGCAGCAGTAGCCATGGAGATGGAAGCTGCCATCTTTTTTACTTTTTATGGTCTGGAAATCCTCAAAAAAGGTCAAATCGATAGACTCAAAGTCTCACCTTTAGCTAATCCGGCTATGCCAGTTAAAATTCCCAACATTATCTCGATGCTCCCCGGTATGACCTCAATGGCCACAATGATGATGAATTCCTGGATGAGGAAGGCCCGAGTACCTAAGCTCAGTGAACTTCTCGAGACAGCCCAAGAAATGGGAGTTCGGCTTATTGGCTGCCAGATGACTATGGATGTGATGGGTATTAAGAAAGAAGACCTGATCGAGGGAATTGAGATAGGCGGAGCAGCTACTTTCCTGGAGTTCGCCAGCCAAAAGGCTATTACTCTGGCATTTTAAGGAGGATCTGATGGCTGATGATAAGATTTTGATTGTTATGACCAGCGGGCCTGATACACCACGGCGGTGTGCCACCCCCTTTTTTATGGCCACTCTGGCTGCAGCTATGGACTATGAAGTAGCCATGTTTTTTACAATAGACGGAACGCTTCTCCTCAAAAAAGGACTGGCCGAAACTATCTTCCCCAAGGAAGGAGGAAAATCCGTTGGAGAATTCATGAAAGAAGCTATAGAAGCCGGGGTCAAAATTACTGCCTGCTCAGCCTCGCTGGAGCTTCACGGGCTAACTTCTAATGACCTGATCCCTGAGGCCATGATTGTTGGGGGTGCCTCTATGTGGCAGATGGCTGAGGAAAGCAAAACCGTTTTGAGCTTTTAACTATTAGCCTGTAATGGCAAGCTACAAAAGGAGGAGCCAATGACCATTATAAGAGGATGCAATTTTCCTGACGAATTTTTTTATTATCCGGAAAAACACCTCTGGCTCAAATCGCTCGGAGGAAATCTTTTCCGAGTCGGACTGACGCCAGTAGCTGGTAAGTTAGCTGGTGGTCGACTCAACGCGGTAACCATACGAGCTAAAAACATAGGAGTTGAAGTCCAGCAGGGTAAGAGTCTGGCTACCCTGGAAAGCAGTAAATATGTTGGGCCTGTCCCGGCCCCAATCACTGGGGTAGTTAAAACCGCCAATGAAAAGCTGGCGACTGATCCCAATCTGGTTATCAGCGATCCCTATGGAGAAGGCTGGGTAGTAGAAATTGAAGCTACCAGATGGACAGAGGAAAAAGACAACCTGCTAACCGGTCCAGATGGTTTAGCTACTTATCAACAAAAGTTAGAAGACGCCGGCATTTCCTGCGATTAAGAATAAGAATAGAGAGATAGGGTTTAAAAATGATTTCTGGGTAGAGGAGGGTATATGAAAGAAAAGTCGATTTATGAACACCTTAAAGAAAAAGGGCTCTCCCGGCGGGATTTCATTAAGCTCTGTGGAACCATCGCCGGGATGATGGGCCTGGAGTTTGCCCCACCAGTAAAAGCCTTAGGGAAAATGGTTCATCCTGACCCGACTGAGATGGTAGCCAAAGCTCTCAGCAGCCAACCTAAACTTCCCATTGTCTGGCTGGAATTTCAGGATTGTGCTGGCTGCAGCGAGGCTATGTCTCGTTCCAGTTCCCCGTTGCTGAGTAAGTTGGTGCTAAACGACTTAGCCATTGAGTACCATGAAACCCTGATGGCATCTGCTGGATATCAGGCCGAAAAGGCAAAAGAGGAATGTCTGAAGGACTACTACGGAAGGTATGTCTTAGTAGTTGAAGGCAGTCCGACTTTAGCCGAGGATGGCATTTACTGCACCGTAGCTGGCAAAAGTAATCTGGACCTGCTACGAGAAGCAGCCGATGGAGCTGCGGCTATCATTGCTACCGGGAACTGCGCCTCCTTCGGTGGAATCCCTAAAGCTAAACCCAATCCGACTAGAGCTTGCGGTGTGGGCGAGATCATCAAAGACAAACCGGTCGTCAATATTCCAGGCTGCCCGGCAATTCCTGAAGTGACTACGGGCACAATTCTTCATTTTCTAATCATGGGAAAGCTGCCCGAGACGGATCATCTTAAGCGGCCGCTCGTCTTCTATGGTCACACGGTTCATGACCACTGTCTCCGACGGCCTTTTTACGAGGCAGGAAAATTTGCTGACAATTTTGATGGTGACAGAGCCAGAAAGGGTTATTGCCTTTACCATCTCGGCTGCAAAGGTCCAATCACTTACAACGCTTGCGCCAGCCTCAAATGGGAACGGGGACTCTCCTATCCGGTGCAATCAGGGCATCCCTGCCTGGGCTGCTCGGAACCTAATTTCTGGGACGGCGGCGGCTTTTATCAGGGTCAATCGGCTGCTCTAATTCCGCCTGCGGCTAAAACTTCTGCCCTGGCAGCAGGGGCAGGCTTAGCCGCCGGGGCCACCTTAGCCGGAATCAACTCGGCCAAAAAGAATAGAGCAAAGAAGGCCTTAGCCTCGGCTGCCGAGAACAGTCCAACTGATTCAACCACGGCTGCTCCACCCGAGAAAAAGGAGGAATGAAATGGACTGGACAGAAATTTTAAGGTTTTCGCGCGGGCCTCTTTTCCATTTCTCACTTATCATTTTTATCGCCGGGATGATTTACAGGCTGGTCAGAATAATTTTTTTGGGCTGGGAAAAAGACCGGGTCAAAAACCAGGGCAGCAAATGGTCAGGGGTCATTATCAGTTACCTTAAGGGCCTGATTATTCTGCCTTTCATCCCCTGGGTACGGCGGACATTCCGGAACAATGCTCTAACTTTCATTGCTGGCGGGTTATTCCATCTGAGCCTGTTTTTGGTCCTGATCTTTGGCGAGGCTCATATTCTTGTCTGGCAAAGTCTCTTCGGTGTAAGCTGGGCGCCTCTGCCCAATCCCATTGTTGATTGGCTGGCCGCGGTCGGGATTATTTCTTTAATTATTCTGCTGATTAATCGTCTGACTCATCCGGTCTTAAGACTTTTGACTAAACTGCCGGTCTGGATTAACTGGACCCTGGTTTTTCTGCCGTTTGTCACCGGTTACATCATGTATCACCATCTGTGGTTTCCTTATGAAGTTATTTTCAGTCTCCATCTGATTTTTGTTTGCCTGCTGCTCATCTGGATTCCCTTTAGCCGGATGTCCCACTTCCTGTTCTATTTCTTTTCCCGGACAATCCACGGCGCCCGGGCCGGTAAACGGGCCGTTTCTCCCTGAAAAAGAGGTTAACCATGAAAACAGCAAGTGCTTTAAATACTTACCTCAAGGAAACCGGCGGCTGGGTGGCTGCTCAACTTGAAGCCTGCACCCGCTGCGGGATCTGTGCTGAAGCCTGCCATTTTTACCAGGCTCTCGGCAATCCGGAATATGCCCCGGTCTGGAAGCTCGAACCATTGAGACGGGCTTATGAGCAGAGATTTACTTTAGCCGGTAAGCTCAAGCTGGCCCTGGGAATGGAGAAAAGGCTGACTGATTCTGACCTTGAGCACTGGAGCCAGATTGTTTATGAAGCCTGCACGGTCTGCGATAAATGCGCTTTCGTCTGTCCGATGGGCATCGAAATCGGGCCGCTGATTCATAAAGTCCGAACAGGCCTGGCCGCAGCCGGTCTGGTCCCTGGCAACCTGGCTGAAGCCACTGACAAACAAAAAACGATCGGCAGCCCCCTGGGAGTGACCGATGAAATGTGGAGGGAAAGAATTGACTGGATAACTGATGAATGGGAAGCGGACATCCCGGTGGATAAAGCTGGGGCAGAAACCCTCATGGTTTTCACTTCTATTGAGCTCATGAAATTTCCCGACAACCTGGCTTTTATCGCTAAAATTTTAACCCAGGCCGGCGAAAACTGGACGGTTAGTTCCAAGGGCCGGGAAGTAGTTAATTTTGGCTTTTTTGAAGCTGATGAGGAACTCACCAGGCTTTTTATGCACCGGGTCTTTCAGGCAGCAGAAGAGCTGGGAGTTAAAAGGATAGTCATCAGTGAATGCGGGCATGCTTATGAGGCTTTCCGCTGGACAGCAGCCAACATAATGAAAGTGCCCCCGGGCCTGGAGATAATTCATATCACTGAGCTTATCCATCAATACTGGAAGTCCGGTCGGATCAAAATCAAAGAGGGAGCTTTTGACGGCGAAACCATCACCTTCCATGACTCCTGCAAAATCCAGCGTCTCGGTGGCCTCATTAATCAGCCCAGGGAAATTCTTCAGGTGCTGGCCCCAACCAGCTTTAAAGAGATGACACCCAATAAAGAGCAGTCCATGTGCTGTGGCGGTGGCGGAGGAGTGATTTCTATTAAAGAAGCTGATAGTAACCGTTATGCTGTCTTTGAGATGAAACTGGAGCAACTGCAGGACATCCAGGCTCAAGGTGTCTGTATGACCTGCAGCAATTGCCGCCTCCAGTTTGTGGATAGTCTAGCTCACTTTAATTCGACTATCAAAGTCCACAGCCTGGCCGAACTGGTGGCCAAAGCCCTCATCTGAGGAAAGGAGGAAAAAGATGGCTTCATTTAATTTAACACCTGTAGAAAAAGGGATTCTTCGCTGCCGTCATAGCGGTCTGTTTACACCGGAAGATATTCAGGCTTTAACCTCCTTTTTCCGGGAGTACACAGGAAAATTGTTGATTGATTTAAGCGGCAGTGAGCCTTCAGAGTGCATCAGGCATATTAAACACCTAAGGCCAATCATGCCTGTAGCTGCTATTTTCGGAACTGATCTTGACCCAAAAATTCTCGAGATAGACAAAAGTTATTATGCCAATGAAGTCCGCTGGTTCAAGACCGAACAGGAAGCCTTAGACTGGCTCCGCAATTTATGATGAAATGGAGGGAAAAATGGCCAATAGAATTGTTATTGATCCGGTGACGAGAATTGAAGGACACCTGAGAATTGAAGCAGCTCTGGACAGTGAGAACACTATAACTGAAGCTTATTCAGCCGGGACCATGGTCAGAGGGATTGAAAACATTCTGAAGAAAAGAGACCCGAGAGAGGCCTGGGCTTTTGCCCAGAGAATCTGCGGGGTCTGCACCACTGTTCATGCTATCGCTTCTATCCGGGCAGTCGAGGATGCCCTGGGAATAAAGATACCAAAGGCGGCTAACATCATGCGTAATATGATAATTGCCCAACAATTCATTCACGACCACGTGATGCATTTCTATATTCTGCATGCTCTGGACTTTGTCGATGTAGTTAGCGCTCTTGAAGCTGACCCCGGGAAAACCTCAGAGATTCAGCAGAGTATTTCAACCTGGCCAAATTCCTCACCGGCTTATTTTGCTGAAGTCCAGCAGAAAGTCAAAGCTATTGTGGATAGTGGGCAGCTTTCACTTTTCAGTCATGGTTATTGGGGACATCCAGCCTACAAGTTGCCGCCAGAGTTAAATCTATTGGGTGTAGCTCACTATCTGGAGTGTCTGGATTGGCAGTCACGGGTCACCAAGATTCACACTATTTTTGGCGGGAAGAATCCTCACCCTAATTTTGTGGTGGGCGGAGTGCCTCTGCCCATTGACATGAACAGTGATCAGGCTTTGAATGCTGAGAAATTAGCGGTCATTGCTGATTCCATCAAACGGATGAATGATTTTATAGATCAAGTCTATCTACCCGATCTTTTAGCCATCGCACCCTACTATCTGGAATATGCCTCCTTAGGTGAAGGTCTGGGGAATTTTCTGAGCTGGGGCGAATTTCCTGAAGGCAATCTAAATGATCTTGACAGACTTATTTTTCCCCGCGGTGTGATTCTTAACCGTGATTTAAAACAGGTGATTACGCCCGACCCAAGAGATGCTGTTAAGATGAAAGAGTTTGTTACCCACAGTTGGTATAAATATCGGCAGGGCGATGAAGCCGGGCTTTTCCCCTGGGAAGGAGAAACCGTTTTCAACTATACCGGACCAAAACCACCCTATGAATTTCTAAAGGTAGAAGGAAAATACTCCTGGTTGAAGTCGCCTCGCTGGAATGAGCTACCGATGGAAGTAGGGCCATTGGCCCGAGTCTTGATTCTTTACACCACGGGTCATGAGGAAACTGTCAAGCTGACAAATTCGGTCCTGGAAGCCCTCAAAGCTCCACTGCCAGCCGTTTTTTCAACCCTCGGCCGGACAGCAGCCAGGGCTATTGAGACCAAAGTCATAGGCGGGCTGCTTGAGAAATTTTATGATGAGCTGGTAGCCGAAATAAAAGCCAGTAGAACAGAGACTTTTAACAGCGAAAAATGGAATCCGGGCAGCTGGCCTAAAAAAGCTATGGGCTTTGGTTATACTGAAGCTCCACGCGGAGCACTTGGCCACTGGGTGGTCATTGAGAATAAGAAAATAAAAAATTATCAGGTGGTAGTTCCTACCACCTGGAATGCTTCACCCCGCGACCATAAGAATCAGCCTGGAGCCTATGAAGCCTCATTGGTCGGAACCAGGCTGGCCAGGCCGGAGCAACCGCTGGAAATTCTCAGGACTATTCATTCTTTTGACCCCTGCTTGGCCTGCGCTGTTCATCTCATAGATGCCCGCGGCCAGGTGGTGGGAGAAGTCGGCACCGGCTTTAACCTGGTTTTTAAATCCGACTAAGAAATGAAAAGAAAAGTTGTCCTCGGGCTGGGCAATATTCTAAATGGCGATGAGGGAGCAGGAGTCTATGCCCTGAAAGAGCTTGAGAAGTTGCTCCCCGAAAAGCTAAAAATGAAAATTGAGCTGGTTGATGGCGGAGTTCTGGGGCTTGATCTTTTGCCCTATGTCGAAGGAGCTAGCCATTTATTGATTCTTGATGCAGCCGATACTGGAGCTGCACCGGGAACAGTTGTTGAGTATCAGGACGAGGAAATTAACCTTTTTTATCACCAGCGGCTGTCCTGGCATCAATTAGGCTTTCAGGAAGTTTTGGCCGTGGCTAAAATAAGGCACAGCTATCCTGACTCTGTTTATTTGATAGGTGTTCAGCCGGAAAATATTAGCCCAGGGGTCGGCTTGAGTCAGAAACTTAAAAAACCGGTCAAGCACATGGCCAGAAGAGCCTTAGATATTATAAGAGACTGGAAACTATTATCTTAAATAAACATACAATCGTGGAAAACAAGAATGTCTATTTTGAAGTGAGGACTAAACTAACGATGACCAACCAAAAGCAAATCAGAGTAATTGAGTTGGGGGAAGTCTCCCCGGTGCGTTCACAAACCTGCTATCATGCGGTCGGTCATACTTTTGGCCCGGACACACCAGATACGGTTATCCTGGTTAGCCCCAATTCGCCTTATGTCTGTGTTGGCTTTCATCAGGAGACAGGGAGAGAAGTTGACCTTGACTTTTGCTGCCAGGCAGGCTTGCCTGTTTATCGGAGGGAAGTTGGGGGCGGAGCGGTTTATCTTGACCGCGATCAGCTCTTTGTCCAGTGGATCTTCCACCCGGAGCATTTTCCAGCTGGGCTGGAAGATAAATTCAGGTTTTATGTTGAGCCGATGGTTAGAACTTATCACCGGCTGGGAATTCCAGCCGAATACCGTCCGGTCAATGATATTCAAGTCGCTGGCAAGAAAATTTGCGGGACAGGTGCGGCCAGAATTAATCAGGCTGAGGTCATTGTCGGGAGTTTTATGTTTGACTTTGACAAAAAGATGATGGCTAAGGTCTTAAAGATTCCATCCGAGAAAATGCGGGATAAAATCTTTCAAAGTCTGGAACAGTATATGACTACCATCAAGGAGCTTCTGCCCGAAGTTCTAGCTCGGGAAAAAATTATAGAAATTTACTTAGAAGAGCTCGCCCGGTTGACCGAAGCTGAACTGGTCGGAGGAAAGATGACCGAAGCTGAACTGGCTGAGGCCGAAAGACTGGATCGCCTTTTTGAGAGCAAGGACTGGATTTTCCACAAAGGTCCACTTCACTCTCCAGCCATAAAAATTCATGAGGACGTTCACCTTAAGGAAATAGATTATAAAGCCCCTGGCGGTTTAATCAGACTGACCGCCAGGATTAAAGCCGGCCGACTGGATGCAGTCTGGATTTCAGGAGATTTTACTGCCTTTCCAAAAGAAGGAATAGCCGAGCTGGAAAAAGCCCTGGCCGGGGTTAGCCTGGATGAAAAAAGCCTGCAAGAGGCCATCAGCAAATTTATGGCTCAGACTGGGCTTAGCTGTCCCGGTGTCGAGCTTGAGGACTGGCTGTCCGCCTTCCGCCAGTTATAAAACAGGGGACACCATCTATGTTTCCTATTTTCTAACAGGTCCTATCTCTTATTTTTCTCCCTTTTCAAAGTGACCAGAGTCGCTCCCCAGCCGCCAGACATCA
>Ga0265295_1007494_pt1 | contig 12536 bp, 6 predicted proteins | sample Munlansysbiofilm_FD_192503 | JGI IMG/M metagenome (GOLD analysis project Ga0265295, IMG submission 192503) | Leachate microbial communities from a municipal landfill in Southern Ontario, Canada - Methane capture system biofilm | ecosystem: Engineered > Solid waste > Landfill > Unclassified ... | reverse complement strand
CCGGTTCTGTCCGGAGGGCGCAATTTCGCTGAAGGAAGGGTTCAGGCGGGTGTTCGTGATGCCGCCGCGGTTGCGGTGAACGAGATTTGGAGGCCCCGTTCGTCCGGTGGAACGGACCTGACGGGGCGACAGGCTATGGGTTACAGCGCCAGGGCCGCCAGAAACCCGCCGTGGATGGCGTCGTTGAGTTTGCCGGGAGCGATGGTGTCCCCCACGGCGGTATAAGGAATCCCCGCTTCCTCGAGGACCCCGGTCAACCGTTGCACCGGTCGTGAGCCGGAGGCCGCGATCACGGTGTCGAAATCCTCCCGCGTCTCGCCCTCCGGGCCTTCCAGCGTCAGCCGCCGGCCGTCTTCGATGGCCACCACCTTGGTTTTCGTGCGGATCTTCACCCCGTGGCGGTCCAGGTTGGCCAGAAGGATCCACTTGGTGGACTTGCCCACGTCGGCGCCGGCCTTGGGCAGCATTTCAAAGACCGTTACCTCGCTGGTGCCCCGGAACATCAGCTCCCGCAGCCGTTCGGTGCTCTCGGCTTCATAAGCGAAAAGAAAATGCAGGATTTCCGGGGTGAGGGTGCCCTTGGCGGCCACAAACAGGGCCGTTTCCAGGCCCACGGCCCCCCCGCCGATGATGGCCACCCGCCGGCCCAGGCGGGGATTGTCCCCCAGCACCTGCCAGGCGGTGAACACATCGGGGTGATCGATGCCGCTGATGGGCGGCACCAGGGCTTCGGCCCCCTCGGCCACGATGACGTGATCCGGCGCCTTGCGACGGATAAAGTCCAGGTCCACGGGGGTGTCGAGGTGCAACCGGATCTCCAGCCGGTGGAGCATGGCGCGGTAGTAGCGGATCAACTCGAGGATTTCGCGCTTGTGGGGCGGCGCCCCCGCCAGCCAAAGCTGACCGCCGATGTCGCCGGCCTGATCGTAAAGGGACACCCGGAAGCCCCGCTGGGCGGCGGTGACGGCCGCCTCCAGCCCAGCGGCCCCAGCCCCCACCACCATGATCCGCTTGGAGGGATCGGCCTGGAGGATTTTGCGTTCGTATTCGAAGCCGGCCAGGGGATTGCCCACGCAGAAGACCGGCTGGCCGGAGAAGATCTGGTCGGTGCAGCCCTGGGAGCAGGCCAGGCAGGGGCGAATCTCGGCGGCGCGCCCTTCAAAGGCCTTGCGGGGCCACTCGGGGTCGGCGATGAGCACCCGGCCCAGGTTGACCATGTCGGCACAGCCGTCCCGCAGGATCTGCTCGGCCGTCTCGGGCATGGTGATACGGTTGGAGGCCATCACCGGCACGTTGACGGCCTTCTTGATATTCAGGGCCAGGTAGGCGTAGGCCGAGCGGGGCAGTTCCATGGGGAGTTGGGGGACCTTGGATTCGTGCCACCCGCCGGTGACGTTGATCACGTCCACCCCGGCGGCCTCGTAAACCTTGGCGATGGCCGGGGTTTCGCTGTCCGTGTTCGAGCCGGGGACGAAGTCGTTGCCCGCCATGCGCACCGACAGGGGAACGTCCGGCCCGATGCGCCGTCGCACCCGTTCGATGGTTTCCCGGGGGAAGCGGATGCGGTTGTCGAAGCTGCCGCCGTAGGCATCGGTGCGCTGGTTGCGCAGCGGGGAGAGGAACTGGGTGAGCAGGTAGCCGGCCGAGGCGATGATCTCCACCCCGTCGAAGCCTGCCGCCACCGCCCGGGCCGCGGCGGTGGCAAAGGCCTCCTGGACGGTGTCGATGTCCTCGGCGGTCATCTCCCGCGGCGTGACCTTGGCGTAGGGGTTGAACACGGCGGAGGGGCCGATGGGGGTCTGGCCGTCGATGAGGATCGGGTGGGAGTAGCCGCCGGCGTGAAAGAGCTGGATGAAGGCCCGGGCCCCTTCGGCCCGGATGATGCCGGTGAGCTTCTGGAAATCCGGGATGTATTGGTCGTCGCGCAAACTCAGGGCCATGAGTCCCGAACCGATGAAATCGACGCCCACCGGGCCCACGGTGACGATGCCGGCGCCGCCCCGGGCCCGGGCGCGAAAGTATTCGTAGTAACGGTCGTTGAGCCGGCTGTCGTAGGAGTACAGCAACCCCAGGGCCGGGTAGGCGATGCGGTTCTTGATCTCCAGTTGGTTGATGGTGATGGGGGAAAAAAGATAACGGTACATGGACAACGCCTCCCGCCGGGCCTCAAGTCGATGACTTGAGGCCCTGGATTTCAGATTCTATCGCCGGTATCCGATGCCGTTCCGGGCATCTCCACCGGGCACAGCGGCCGCTTTTAAGCCGCCTGGGTGTTGAATGCGGCCGCCAAACCGGGATCCATGGTGGCCTCGTAGCCTGAGAGGATCGCCACCACCCGGCGCTGGGCATCCAGAAAGGTGATATCGGCCTTGAGATGATGGGAAGTGGCCGCCACCACCCGCATTTCCGCGGTGACCCCTTCGGACGGAAACCGCCGGCAGTACTGCCGGTAGCTTTCGGCGCAGGTGGGCAACGAGACCATGCCGAGTTGTGCGTGACCCCAGAGGATCGCCATCTGGAAGGCGGCGTCCAGGACCAGCGGATCGGTGATCCAGCGGCTGCGCAGGGGCTGACGAATCCAGCGGTCCGGACTCGGTGCCGGGGCCAGCCGGGCCACCATGCCCTGGTCGCTGCATCCCTCGATGCGCTGGATGCCACGGAGGCGCTCGCCGTGGAACAGCACGCGACCGTAGGCTTCACTGGGGCTGAGGGGAAACGGTTTGAGCCCGGCCGGGGGCGGCGGGGGGGCCGGCGGCGTCAGGGGCGCATCGGCCAACAGGGCCCGGGCCCGGCTGTGCACCGGACCGCTGCCGTTGTGGCCGTTGCCGTTGAATAGGGCCACCGGGACTTCGAAAAATCCATCCCGGCGCACCGTGGGGCCGCTCATGAGCTTGACCGGATGCGGTTTGCCGTCGAGTTTGATCCCGCTGAGCACTCGCAAGTCATCCAGTCCCACCAGGGTCAGGCCGGGATGGGTATGCAACGCCGTGTGCCCCAGCCATTCCATCATCAGGGCCAGGGGGACCACCGGCCGGCCGCCCAGCACGTGATCCGCCAGCACGGGAAACCGCTCCAGGTCCACTTCCTGAGCCAGGGCCACTTCGAGGTGGTCCGGCACGGTGACGTCGCCGTCGCAGGCAGGGGCGGCCAACGTCAGGTCTCCCCCCACCACCATTTCCACCTCGGTGGCCTCGGCATCGGCCATGGCGCGAACCATGGCGGCGGCACCGGCGGCCGGATCCAGCAGGGACACCCCGCGGGCGGCAAAATGGCGCTTGAGGCTCTCGTCCACCATGCCTCCGTCCCACGGTCCCCAGTTGATGGCCAGCACCCGGGTCTCGGGACGCCGGCGGGCCAGGTCCACCGCCGTCTTGTTGAGCCATTCGTTGGCCATGGCGTAGTCGGCCTGGCCGGTGTTGCCGTAGCGCGCGGCCACCGATGAAAAAAGGACCACGTAGCGCACCGGATCGTCGGCGGTGAGGGCCAACAGATGTTCCAGACCCTTCACCTTGGTATCGAAGACGGCATCGAACTGTGCGTCGGTCTTGTCCTCGATGCGCCGGTCGGCCAGGGTGCCGGCTCCGTGGATCAGGGCACGGATTGGCCCGTGCTCGGCACGGAGGGCTTCCAGGGCTTGGGCCACTTCGTCCCGTCGGCGCACGTCGACGGAGCGGTAGATCACCGTGGCGCCGGCCGCCTGCAAGCGCTTCAGGTTGTGGCGAACCTCGGTCTCGGCACCCAGTTGCGCGGCCCGCTGGGCCAGTTGGCGTGGTTCGACCTTGCGGCCGGCAAACTCGGTTTTCAACAAGGCCTGACGGATTTCGGCGGGGGTGTGGAGGCCGGCCATCCACTCCGGTTCAGGGCCGGGCAGGGGAGAGCGGGCCAGGATAAGGCAAACCGGTTTCACCTCCCGGGCCAGGGCCAAGAGCGCTTCGGCGGTGACGCCCCGAGCCCCCCCGGTGGTCACCACCACAGCTCCCGGCGACAGGTCGAGTTGGCCTTCCGAATAGGGGGCCGATACCAGTTCCAAGTGGTACCGGGCATCGGGGGGGATGCCGATTTCCACCGGATCCGTCGGGCCAATGGTCGACAATGCCCGGGATATGGCCTTGGCGGCGCTTTCGGCATCCGGCCAGTCGGGGCCGATATCCAGCACCCGGCACACCACCGAATCCAGTTCCAGGGCCGCGGTTTTCACCAGGCCCGACAGGGCGCCGCTGGCCGGCACGGCCAGGGGCCTCTTGAGAAAACCGAACCCTCCATCCAGCCGCACGACAGCGGCCAGCAGCGCGCCGCCCCGGTCGGCCGCTCTTGTCAGGCACGGCGCCAGGCGACGGGTGAGGGCGAAGGCCCGCTTCAGTTCGGCACAGTCCGCATCGCCGGATTCGGCCACCATCACCAGGCCCGAAACCTGCGGCAGATCGTTTTCACCGGCCAGCGCGGTTTCGATTCGCCCCTTGGGCAGGTGTATGGCATTGAGGCCCGCTTCCTTCAGGTCCCGGGCCAAAAGCGGGCCCAGGTCGGCATCGCCTCCGGTCACCAGCAGTCGGCCTTCCGGGGCGAGATTCAACGAAACGACTTTTTCTGGTGGGGCGCAGGGCACCGCCTTCACGAAGCGGCGCGGGGCCAGCGCGTCAAGTTGCCGCGATGAAAGGCGCTCCCCGGTGGACGGCGTCGCCGGAGCAGGGGGGGACGGCAGGGAAGCGGTATCCCGGGTGGCGCCGGAAACCTCCGTTGGCAATCCACCCAGGGCGGCGGCGATGTCCCCCAGGGTTTTGAGTTCGGTCATCTGTTCGGCGGAAATCGATCCCCGGCCGGGCAGACGCTCTTCCAGAGCGGAAAGGATCTCCACCCGCTTGATGGAATCGATGCCCAGGTCGGCCTCGAGATCCATGTCGGCGTTGAGCATGGATTCCGGATACCCGGTGAGTTCGGACACCACCGCCACCAGGGTGGAAAGGACCTCGCCGGCCGGTGCCGAAGCATCGGCAGCTTGCGTCGGGGGCGCCGCAACCCCGGTCTCCGCCGCGGGTTGGGGGGCCATGGGGGCATCGGCCCCCAGCAGGCCGGTGATATCGCCCAGGGTTTTGATCTCAGCCATTTTTTCGGCAGAGATGGACGCCCGGCCCGGCAAACGCTCTTCCAGGGCGGAAAGGATCTCCACCCGCTTGATGGAATCGATGCCCAGGTCGGCCTCCAGGTCCATGTCGGCGTTGAGCATGGATTCCGGATACCCGGTGAGTTCGGACACCACCGCCACCAGGGTGGCCAGCACGTTGTCCACGGCACTGCCCGTCGATTTGGCGGTTTCCGCCACCACCGGCGGCGGCGGTGACGGCGCCGGGGGGGACGGTTCAACCGCCGGCGTGGTCTCTGGCTTCGGGGCCGGCGTGGCGACCTGTGGCGGTACAGCGACAGGCGGTATGGTGAATGGCTCCCCGGCGGGTAGATTGCCGGCCAAGGCCTGGCTGAGACGTTCGGCGCTGGTCATCATCTGTTGCAACGTTCGGCTTGCCTCCTGCTGAACGTCGAGAAACTTTTGGTGGGCTTCGGTGGTCCGGGCTTGCATCGATTCGATGGCCTTGAGGCCGGCTTGAACCGATTTGAGCGCTTCGGCCAGGGGGACCGAAGGTCCGGAGGGGCGTTGATCGGTCGTCTTCATGGCTGTACTCGATGGGGTTGGAGATGGTGTTGGAATTGTTCGTGGATCCGGCGGATGAGAAGGTTTTGCGGTTGGCGGTGTCACTGCCGCCACCGGGGAAGCCGCCGGTAGACGTTGAGGGGCGGATTTTTTCGGCTGGCTGCGGTAGTTGGCGCCGGTCAAGGGCACCTGCATGCGCGGCACCGGTGCGGCGGCGGGGGGCGATTCCCAGCCGGCCAGGTCGATGTGGTGTCCCATGGCGGCCAGTCGGGCAAGGGTGATGGCCAGGTCGGTGATGCCGCAGCCGCGACCGGCGGACCGGTCCACGGTCATGGCGTTGTGGGATCGCCCGGCAAGGGTTTCGCCCACCAGGCCGGTGAGGACCGCCTTGGGACCGACTTCCAGGAAAGTGCGGCAGCCGTCCTCGTAGAGGCGATTCACCAGGCCGACGAAATCCACCGGCCGCACCATCTGGTCGGCAAGGGTGAGGCGGGCTCCTTCGGTGTCGGCCGGATAGGGGGCTGCCTGGGTGTTGCCGTAGACCGGAATGGGACTCGAAGCGAATGGCGTTTGCTGAACCGCATCGGCGAACGGCTGACGGGCGTCGGCGATCAGGGCGCTGTGAAAGGCGGCGGCCACGGGCAGGCGCACGGCGCGCCGCTTCTGGGTGCGCAACTGTTTTTCCAGGGCGGCGATGGCTTCGGTGGGGCCGGAAAACACCCCCTGGCGCGGGCTGTTGCGGTTGGCCAGGATTACCCCTGGGGGCAGTTCCAGGGCTTCGAGCTCTTCCAGGGGAGCCTTGACCGCCAGCATGGTACCGGGGTCGGCCCCGCATCGGCCGGCGTCGGCCATGACCTTGCCGCGGAGGGCCGAGAGGCGGGCGAAGGTTTCGATGTCGATGCGACCGGCGGCCCACAGCGCCGTGAGTTCGCCGAAGCTGTGGCCGGCCAAGGCATCCGGTACCAGGCCGAAGCGCGACAGCACCCGGTACCATCCGGCGCTGAGGGCGCCGATGGCCGGTTGGGCCCGGTCGGTGGGCTGAAGGGCGGCGGCGTTTCGCTTGGTCGCGTCCGGAGAAAAATCGGTTGGCGGGTAGATCAGGTCGGCCAAACGTGGGGGTTGATTGGTCGCTTCCTGCAGGATTTCAATCGTCTGGCGAGCTTCGGGGAACAGGCATGCCACGTCGCGGCCCATCTGGGGATACTGGCTGCCCTGGCCGGGAAACAGGACGGCGAGCTTTCCCGGTGCCGGGCCGGTGCCGATGAAGACCTCCTCGGGGAATGCGGCCGGGTTCGGATCGGCGGCTTTCAGCGCCTCGGCGGCGGCGGAGAGGACTTGGGCCGTGTCCTGGTCTTCGGTGACCACCGAGGTGAGGCGCCACGGCGCGGCGGCGTCGAAGGCGCCGCAGGTGCGGTGCGCCGCCGCGGCCAGCACCGCCGGGGTTGGCGTTTCCCCCAGCTCGGTCCGCAGGGTGTCCAGGGCGGTTTGCAGTCCATTGCGGTCGGCGGCGCCCAGGGCCAACAGGTAAACCGCCTGGTCCCAGGCCGGAGCTTCCTGCCTGTCGGAATACTCTTCCAGCACCACGTGAAAATTGCTGCCGCCGAAGCCGAAGGCGCTCACCGCGCAGCGGCGGGGATGATCCGACCGGCGGGTCCAGGGGCGCGGGGCCGTGTTGAGATAAAAGGGGCTGTCGGCGATGTCGAGGCCGGGGTCCGGCGCGTCCACCTTCAGGGTCGGCAGCAGGACCTTGTGGTGCAGGGCCAGCACCGCCTTGATCAGACCGGCGGCACCGGCGGCGGCCTTGGCATGACCGATCATCGATTTCACCGATCCCAGGGCACAGGTCTTACCGTTTGTTTCCTTGAATTTAAACAACGATTTGAGGGCCTTGAACTCCACTTGGTCGCCCACCCGGGTGCCCGTGCCGTGGGCTTCCACCAGCTCCACGGTTTCCGGCGGGATCCCGGCGCTGGCATAGGCCCGCTTGAGGGCTTCCACCTGACCTTCCCGACGTGGCGCGTAGATGCTGCTGGAACGCGCGTCGCTGGCCGTGCCGATGCCGCGGATGACGGCGTAGATCCGATCGCCGTCCTTTTCGGCCGCCGCCAAGGACTTGAGCACCACCAACCCCACGCCTTCCCCCAGCACCGTGCCGTCGGCATTGGCTGAAAAGGGGCGGGCATCGCCGCTGGCCGAAAGGATCTGGCTCTTGGCAAAGCACATGTGCATGAAGATGTCGTTGAGCATGTCGGCGCCGCCGGTGATGGCCATCTGGCTGCGACCGGCCCACAGTTCCAGCAGGGCGAGGTTCAGGGCCGACAGGGAGCTGGCGCAGGCGGCGTCAACGGCGCAGTTGGTGCCGCCGAGGTCGAAGCGGTTACTGATGCGGCCGGCCACCACGTTGCCCAGCAGGCCGGGAAAGGAGCTTTCCTGCCAGGAGACATACTGGTCGCCGATGGCGGTCACCGCCTTTTCAGCCGTTTCGGGATCGATGCCGGCATCTTGCATCGCCTTGCGCCAGCGGGGATGGCCGAGGCGGCTGGCCAGGGGGATCACCAGCTCCTGGGTGCCGGTGACCCCGAGAATCACGCTGGTGCGTTGCCGGTCGAAGGCGCGTTGCCCCGGCCCGTAGCCGGCATCGGTGAGGGCCATGCGAGCCGTCAGCAGGCTGAGTAGCTGGCTGGTGTCCGTGGCTTCCAAGCTCGACGGCGGGATACCGAATTCGGTGGGGTCGAAGTCCACCGGCTCCAGATAGCCGCCCCGGGTGCAGTAGACGTGGTCCGGCCGTTTGGGGTCCGTATCGTAGTAGTCCTCGGCGGACCAGTGGGTGGGCGGCACGGGGCCGATGGCATCACGGCCACGCCACAGTAGCCGCCAGTAGGCTTTTAGCCCGGGTGCCTTGGGAAAAAGGCAGCCCATGCCGATGATCGCCACCGGGGGCAAAACGGTTGAATTGGTCTGATCGGAGATGGTCATGGGTCCCAAATGAAGGCGGCGGCCGGAAGGGTTCGGTCGCCGGTATCGGAAAAATGATTGGAATCTGTGCCAGTTTATCGATTCACGAAACTATATCGGGTTTTAAAAGGTATGACAACCCTATTTAACTTGTTATACAGACATAACAAGTTGGTAATCAAGGATTGAGCAAAGCGGCGGAAAACGGCGGCATTCAGCCGGAAAGGTGGCGGATCTCCTGACTTTGACGGCGCCCTGTGGGGAGGGTCGGTCCACCTTGACGGGTCGAGATGAACTCTGATAGGGATCATGAACTTTTCGCGCAGGGTTCCACCGCGTCGTTGAACGATCCGCTGCACTCCCGTGTTCCCGATTCCCTCCTGCGGGAGCCGGTTGTGGTTTCACGCTTCCAGGGGTGACAAAAATCCGCAAGAAGCCGGGCACCGAGCGGCTGCTTGCCAAATTGACGAGGATGATGGCCATGGCATCGATGGACGAACAGATCCTCAAGGCTGCCAAGGAAATCGTGGTCAAATTCATCGAAACCGGGCGCCTGTCGCCCACGGCATTTCCCGAAGTCTTCCAGAATGTCTACCAGACGGTGGCCGCCACGGTGGCCGCCCACCCTTCGCCCGAGCCGGCGGAGCCTGAAAAAAACGAGTCCGCCAAGGGGAAAAAACGCTGACAGGGGTTGTTCCATTCGATGAACCGTTTGCCGAGGAGACGTTTATGAATCAAGGGGAAAGGCTTGTCATCGTGGGATGTAGCGGCGCCGGTGGTCCCTGCGCCATGCTGGCCAGAAAACTGATGCCGCAGGTGGAGGTGACCGTCATCCGCAAGGAAGAATTTTTCATCGTCCGCTGAGCGCTGCCCCACGTTGTGGCCGGTCTGGCCGCGGAGACGTCGGTGGTGGTTCCCGATGAGAACCTGAAAAATCAGGGCATCGAAGTGGTGGTGGGGGATGTGGTGCGCATCGCGACGGACCAGCGTCAAGTGATGTTGGCCGACGGGTCGGCCATTTCCTACGACAAGCTCTTCCTGGCCACTGGCGCCAGCCCGGTGATTCCTCCCATCGAGGGGCGGGATCTCGACGGCGTGCTGACGCTGCGGGGACTTCCCTGCGCCTGCAAGATCAAGGAGGCTTTTGCCACCCGCAAGCCGGAACGGATCGTCTTCGTCGGTGCCGGCTTCATCACCCTGGAGGTGGCCTCCCTGCTCCTGGCCGCCAACCCGGAAAATCTGGATGTCACCATCGTCGAGCTGATGGACCGGCCCCTGCCGCTGATGCTGGATGCGGACATGGCGGCCCTGGTCCGGTCTCATCTGGAGGAAAACGGGATCAAGATGCTCACCGGCGAGCGGGTGGAGAAAATCGTCGGAACCGATGGGAAGGTGGCCGGGGTGGCTCTGGCCTCAGGCCAGCAGTTGCCGGCCGACCTGGTGTTCATGAACATCGGCACCCGCCCCAACGTGGAATTGGCCCAGGACGCCGGGCTGCAAATGGGACGCTTCGGCATCAAGGTCAACTGCTACCAGGAAACCTCCGATCCCCACATCCTGGCCGGGGGAGACTGCGTGGAAAAGTTCCACCTGATCACCGGCAAACCGGTGCCCGGCCAACTGCGCGGTCCCGCCGTCATCCAGGGGCGCCTGGCGGCCAAGCGCCTGGCCGGCCACGCCATCCCCTTCCCCGGCGTGCTCAACGCCGGCGGCTGCCAGTTCTTCGGGCGTGTGGCCAGCTCCACCGGCCTCACCGAGGAAGAGGCGGCCAAGGAGGGGCTGGAAACCGTTTCGGCCACGGTGGAGTCGCGCAGCAAGCACGGCATGATTCCCGGCGTGAAAACCTGGCGCCTCAAGCTGGTGTTCAACAAGAACAACCACAAGCTCATCGGTGGCCAGATCGTGGCCCAGGCGGTGGTTTCGGCCAAGGCCATCGACACGGTCAGCGCCCTGATCTGGGGCGGCAAGACCATCGAGGACATCACCACCCACATGTGCGCCTGCAACCCGGACATCTCCTCGGAGCCGAGCCTGGAGCCGATTTCCATCGCCGCCGAGCAGGCGCTGCAGAAGCTGCGGGGGTAAACACCGGCGGTGTCACGATGCGCATGCGAAATCGGATCGTTAACCGGGAGGGGCGCTTGGATGGAGAAGTCAGGGGCCTGCCGGGTCTATAAATATCCGAAAAGACCAGGGCGGGCAGCCTTCTCCGATTTTGCCTTCTGAAAGGGGAGAAACGCAAAGCCCGCCCACCAATATCCTTCTTATAAGGTGAAAATAAGCTTTATTTATCCTTTTTAAAAGGATACCATTGCTGGTCATGAATCTGGCCTCCACCAGTGCCTACCAGACCATCCTGGAAGAAAAGCTGGGCGAGTCCCTGGCCGCTCCGATCCCGTCCGGTGTCGAGCGCCGGGTTTTCGGGGCCGTCACCCTGCCGGGCAAGGTGACGGCGGTGGTCGGCATGCGTCGGGCCGGCAAGACCATGTTCGTCCACCAGTTGCGCACCGAGCGACTGGGCGCCGGGACGCCCCGCGAATGCCTGCCGTTCATCAACTTCGAGGATGAACGGCTCGTCGGAATGACGGCCGAGGACCTTCATCCGATGCTGGAAGCCTACTATCGGCGCTTTCCGACATTTCGAGGGAGCCGCCGCGTCACCTGGGCGCTGGACGAGATCCAGGTCGTTCCCGGATGGGAGCGGTTCGTGCGTCGCATCCTCGACAGCGAAAACATCGAGATTTTCGTGACCGGGTCGTCGGCCGCCCTGCTTTCCCGCGAAATCGCCACCGCCTTGCGCGGCCGCGCCTGGGAGGTGCTCATCCACCCGTTCAGCTTCCAAGAAGTCTTGCGCAGCCGTGGCGGGGAGACCTCCGACGCGTCACCCGCAATGGAGGCGAGGACCCGTTCGGCCCTGGAGCGCGCTCTGGTCGACTATCTGACCGTGGGCGGCTTTCCCGAGGTGCAGGGATTCGATCCCGCCACCCGTTACCGCGTGCTGCAGGATTACGTGGACGTGGCCATCCTGCGCGACGTGGTCGAACGCCATGCCGTGAGCAACGTGGCCGGGTTGCGCTGGCTGGTGCGTCATCTGCTGGGAAACGCGGCCGGGCTGTTCAGCGTGGAAAAGTTCTATGCGGCCCTCAAATCCCAGGGGCTGGCCATCTCCAAGGATACGGTGCACCAGCTCACCTTGTACCTGCAGGACTGCTTTCTGGTGCGCACGATCTGGCTGGCTACAGAATCCGAACGCCGGCGCATGGTCAATCCGCGCAAGGCCTATCCGGTCGACCCGGGCCTGATCGCCATGTTCGACCGCTCCGGCCGTGCCAACATCGGCCATGCCCTTGAAACCGCCGTGCTGCTCGAATTGGAGCGTCGCCGGGCCGAAGTCTCCTACGTCAAGACCGCCGACGGCCTGGAAGTCGATTTCCTGGCCCGCTATCCGTCCGGAGAGGCGGAACTGATCCAGGTCTGCGCGGACGCCGGCGCTCCGCAAACGGCCGAACGCAAGCTGCGCGCACTCGCCGCGGCGGGGGCGGTGTTTCCGCAGGCACGCAAGCGGCTGCTGACCTTGACCGCCGACGGGCTGCCCCGTCGCCTGCCGCGCGATGTCGACCCCACTCCCGCCTACCTCTGGTTGCTCGGCGAACCGGACAGGCGCCTGTATATGACTTAGCGCCACATGCTCCGAAAATTTCGCCGGTAAACCTTCAGCCGTTCAATATGGACCCTGGGCCCGCAATCCCGGACTCGATCCGGGATCGAGGTGACGGGCGCTGAAAGATGCCGGACAACCGAGCGAGACCTACGGCCCTCTTTGCCGCCATTCCCGCCCCTCCTTTCCGTCATTCCCGCGAAAGCGGGAATCCATGTTCATCGCAACGAAACGGCGGAAGACCATCCGGAGGCTTCAAAGGATGACGTTTCTGATCTGGCC
>Ga0265295_1007493_pt1 | contig 12538 bp, 8 predicted proteins | sample Munlansysbiofilm_FD_192503 | JGI IMG/M metagenome (GOLD analysis project Ga0265295, IMG submission 192503) | Leachate microbial communities from a municipal landfill in Southern Ontario, Canada - Methane capture system biofilm | ecosystem: Engineered > Solid waste > Landfill > Unclassified ... | reverse complement strand
ATGGAGCAAAAAACGACCACAGAAGAGCTGTTTACCATTCGATGGAGCGTTGTTTAATGGAACCACAGATGAACACGGATAAACACAGATTTTTATTTAAGGAAGAAACACATCGGATTATTGGATGTGCCTTTGAAATCTTGAATACGCTTGGGCATGGTCTACTGGAAAAACCTTATGAGAATGCTTTGGTTGTTGAGTTTCAACAGCAAGGTATCCCCTACACACAGCAACCACGATTTCCAGTGATCTATAAATCAGTTCAGGTGGGAGAGTATATTCCCGACTTGATCGTGTTCGATAGAATTATCGTGGACACAAAGGTCATCGAGAAGATTGGAAACAACGAAAAAGCCCAGATCATAAACTACTTAAAAATTACAGGCCTACGAGTTGGTCTGCTGCTTAACTTTAAACATGCCAAATTAGAATGGGAGAGAATCATACTATGAAAATCATCTGTGTGAATCTGTGTCCATCTGTGGTTTCAAATAAAAGGATTTAAATATGCCGACGACAGAAAAACTTAGAAACAAGCTTATGGGTAAGCTTACGGAGCTGTTCCAGCTGGATCAGCCGGATCTTGATTTTGGATTTTATCGTATCATGCAGGCCAAGGCCCAGCAGGTAAAATCCTTCATAGATAAAGATCTACTGCAGATTATTGAAGACGCCTTCGGACAGGTTGATGAAGGCAGAAAAGTCGAACTCGCCGCTACAGTGGAAAAAGCCATTGAACAGGCAAAAAAATATGGAGCACCTGATCCAGAAGTAACCGATGGGGTTATGGAAGCTCGTGCGCAATACAATGCAATAAAAGACGGAGCAACCGCAGAATCCGACGTGTATGACCATTTATACCGTTTCTTTGAACGTTATTATGACGAAGGCGATTTTATATCAAGGCGCTACTACGCCCGTGAGAATGCTGGAAAAGCTGCCCCCTTTGCCATTCCCTATAATGGTGAGGAGGTAAAGCTGCACTGGGCCAATGCGGACCAGTATTACATTAAAACGGCAGAATATTTTTCCAACTACAGTTTTGATCTTACTCAGGCTGCTGAAATCCGTAAAATGTCGGATGGTGAAAAGGTTCTTAACAGAATTCCTGAAAAAACGCTCAAGGTGCATTTTCGCATCATTGATGCCAGCGAAGGTGAACATGGCAATGTGAAGGCCGCCGAAGATAAAAAGCGGTTTTTCGTCCTGCACGAGGAAAATCCAGTTGAGTTCAATGATGCCGATGAGTTGGTCATCAATTTTGAATACAAATCGCTACCCGGTGGGGAGAATGCCGTTGATACCGATACAGAGAAGATATTGAAAGAAAAATTCGGCAAGAGCCTGAACAAAGGGGATATGCCGAATCTGGCCATTGCCGAAAAGGTGATTGAGGCTGCTTCTGGGTTAGCAAACGCCAAAGAATATCTGAGTGTATTGGGCCTGTATGCGCCAACAGACAAAATTCCCAATCGGCCATTGTTGGCGAAATACATTAAGCAGTACACCGACGGCAACACCTGCGACTACTTCATTCACAAAGACCTTTCAGGCTTCCTGAAACGCGAGCTGGATTTCTATATCAAAAACGAGGTGATGCATCTTGATGATATCGAGAATGCCGATGTGCCCGCCGTGGAAAATTATTTGGCCAAGCTCAAGGTCATCCGCAAGATTGCCACCAAGCTGATCGATTTCCTTGCGCAGCTTGAAGATTTTCAGAAGAAGCTCTGGCTGAAAAAGAAATTTGTGACCGAAACCAATTACTGCATTACCCTGGATCGCGTTCCTGAAGAACTTTATGAGGAGATTGCCGCCAACGATGCGCAGCGTGAAGAGTGGGTAACGCTCTTTGCCATTGATGAGATCAAGGGCGATGCCGGAAGCCTGCCGGGCATGGGTTCGCCGGAATATTCGGTTCCACTGACGACTGACTTTCTAAAGGCCAATGACAAACTAGCGTTGGATACTGCTTTTTTCACTGATGAGTTCAAGGCAAAGCTGATTGAATCCATCGAGGATTTTGATGAACAGTGCGATGGACTATTGGTTCATTCAGAGAACTTTCAGGCGTTGAACCTATTGCTGCAAAAATATCGAAGAACCATAGATACTGTTTACACAGATCCTCCATACAACAAACGGAAAGAAGGCGACTTTGCATACAAAGACTCTTTTCAACACTCATCTTGGATAGCAATGATTTATGATCGCCTTATGGCTGTCAATGAAACACTTAAAGATAATGCTTGCTTATTTCTAAGCATTGATGAAAATGAATTTAATCATTTGTATTTTGTGGGTCACAATCTTGTTGGTTATCAAGCTTCAAAAGTATTACCTGCTATTACAAATCTAAAAGGGAACCAAGATACAGAAGGTTTTGCTTCGTGCCATGAATATTTAGTTGCGTTTGCTAAGCGGAGCTTGGCAGATATTGGTCGATTACCAATTGATGAAGAAGTATTGCTGGATGATTGGGAGCAAGATGAATATGGACTATTTAAGCAGGCCGATGGTTTAAGAGCGACAGGAACAAATGCACCAAGATCTAAGCGCCCAAACCTATGGTATCCAATTTATTTTTTGCCTGACGGTAGCGATTTTTATACCACAGATGATGATCAATCGAAAGACATCTCGCATGTCGCAATATGGCCAGTCAATGATGATGGTGAGGAGCTTAGTTGGTATTGGAAAAAGACTAAAGTAAATACAGAAAAATACAATTTGATAATAAAAAAATCTCGAACAGGTGATTTCACTCTTTATAAAAAGCAGAGACCAGGAATTGGGGATATTCCAACTCGGAAACCGAAATCATTTTTTTATGACCCTGAATACAGTAGCACGCATGGTGGAAACCTCGCTCAAAATATTTTCAATAAAAGAATGGCATCATTTACACCTAAGTCACTAAAGTTATTACAGGATGCATTATATATAGGTTTGAATGGCGATGAGGGCTTAGTTCTTGATATCTTTGGCGGCTCTGGTACAACTGGTCATGCTACTATAAGTCTTAATCGTGAGTATGATAAACGGTGTAAATATATTCTTGTAGAAATGGGAGAATATTTCAACACTGTTATGAAGCCCCGCATCACCAAAGTCATCTACTCTTCAGATTGGAAGAACGGCAAACCCACTGCCCGCAATACAGGTATCTCCCACTGCTTCAAATACATCCGTCTTGAATCCTACGAAGACACCCTGAACAATCTTGTCTTTGACGAAAATCCTGTTCGCAGCAAGGCCATCGAGAGCAAGCCATCGCTTAAAGAGGACTACATGCTGCGCTATCTGCTGGATGTGGAAACCCGGGGTAGTCAAAGCTTGTTGAATATTGATGCCTTTGCCGACCCGACAGCGTACTCCCTTGTGGCGAAAAAGCCCGGCAGTGATGAGCAGGTCACACAGAATATAGACCTGATTGAAACCTTTAATTACCTGCTTGGTTTACGCCTTGAAAACATGGCGGCTCCCCAGACCTTTACCGCCAGCTTTATCCGCAAGCCTGATCCGGAACTGCCGGAAGATCAGCACACCAAACTGGTGGTAGATGGAAAAATCCAGCTGGCCGCTGACGGTAAATGGTGGTTCCGTAAACTGGAAGGCTGGGTGCCTGCCGACCCAATGAAGCCAAACAACGGCGTGAAAGAACGTGTGCTGATCGTCTGGCGTAAGCTCACCGGTAATCTGGAAGAAGACAACCTGATGCTGGACGAGTGGTTTGAAAAATACCGTATTTCAACCCGAGACTTTGAATATGACACCATCTATGTCAACGGCTCCAACAACCTGCCCAACCTGAGAAAGGACGATGAGAACTGGAAAGTCCGCCTCATTGAAGAGGAGTTCCATAAGAAAATGTGGGAGGTGGGCGAATGAGTAACCACGAAAAAAAGAAACCGCAGATGGACACGGATGGACACAAATTAGGAGGAACCACGGAACACTCAGAAAACACGCAAGAGCGTCGGTTGACAATGAAGGATGAGCTGACTGATTTTCTTCTTTATACCGCGCCGGATGGTCAGGTGAAGGTCGAGAGCATTCTGCACAACGAGACCATCTGGCTGCCGCAGAAGCGTATTGCTGAGTTATTTGGGGTGGGTGTTCCGGCCATTTCGAAGCATTTAGACAACATTTACGTTGATGGGGAGCTGGTGCGTGAGGCAACTGTTTCCATTTTGGAAACAGTTCAACAAGAAGGTTCACGACAGATAAAAAGGAAGCTGGAATTTTACAACCTCGATGCCATTATTTCGGTTGGCTATCGTGTCAATTCATCCAAGGCCACGCAGTTCCGCATCTGGGCAACACAACTGCTGAAGGAGTACATTATCAAAGGCTTTGCCATGGATGATGAACGCCTGAAAAATGGGCGTTTTTTCGGTAAGGACTATTTCCGCGAATTGCTGGAACGTGTCCGCTCCATCCGAGCCTCTGAGCGCCGCATTTATCAGCAGATCACAGATATCTTTGCCGAGTGCAGTATTGACTACGATCCCCAATCGGAAACCACCCGTAATTTTTATGCCCATGTGCAGGATAAATTTCATTTCGCTATTACCGGTCATACTGCTGCCGAAATCATTTATCTGAATGCCGATGCTGAAAAACCGCTGATGGGGATGATGACTTACAAAAACGCACCGGATGGACGCATGCTCAAATCCGATACCACCGTCGGGAAGAATTATCTGCAGGAAGATGAAATCAAAAAACTGGAGCGGGCCGTGACCGCATTCTTTGACTACATCGAGCGTATCATTGAAAACCGCACGACGTTCACCATGGAAAGCTTTGCCGAAAGTGTGAACAAGTTTCTTGAGTTTAACGAATATCAAATTCTTGAAGGGTACGGCTCCATTTCCCGTAAAAAAGCTGAGGAAAAAGCGTTCACCGAATACGATAAGTTCAACCCAACCCAGCGAATTGAATCGGATTTTGATAAAGCCATAAAACAGATCGAGGCCTCAAATAAAAAAGGAGGCAAATAATGGCTAAACGTAAATCCCAAGGACCTAAGCAGCATAAATTCAGGGACAAGCTTCTCCTGAATCAGTGGCTGATAAGCTTATTCGGCATTGATCCGCTTCAAGAAGACGCAAAGGAGCGTCCTTTTCACAAACTGGCGGAACCTATTCGTGATTCCAGGCTTGAAGGTCTCGACAAGGACAACCTGCATAATTTTTACCATGCACTGGTTAACAGCAATCTGTTTTGGGGTGATTTAACTGAACTGAGCAAAGCGCAGCTGCTTGCGTATGAAGAGAACATTGTTCATCACACACAAGCGATTAATGCCAAACGTCATCGTCCGGTTGTCTGGAAGTATTATCAGTGGCTGTCTCTTCTGTTTGTTGAAATCTATCTCGACCGCTATTTCAGTGACCGGGAGTCTTTGCTCAAAGCCCTGAACGAGTATGTTGACCGCTTTAACAGCCGCTGGCCGGAATATTCCGACATGGATTATTTCAATGAAGATGAGCTGAACAAGCTCTCTTTGCAGAATGCCACCGGTTCCGGAAAGACACTGCTGATGCATGTAAACTACATGCAGTACAAGCATTACTCAAAAAAATACGGCAAGGAGAAGGATCTCTCCCGGGTTGTTCTGATTTCACCGAATGAACGATTGAGCGAACAACATATTGCCGAGTTTTCTGAAAGTAATATTGGAGCATCTAATTTTTCAAAGGAAGGCCACAGTTTGTTTACCCAGGCACAGGGGCTTTCCCGAGTGGATGTTCTGGAAATTACCAAACTGGGTGACAAGGAAGGGCCGAACACGATTGCAACACGCAGTCTTGGCGACCAGAACCTGCTGCTTGTTGATGAAGGGCATCGCGGCCTTTCAGCAAAAAATGCCAAGATCGATAAAAACGCATGGTTTAAAAACCGCGCCATGCTCTGTGAAAAAGGTTTTACCTTTGAATACTCAGCAACCTTTGATCAGGCTGTTTCTGGTACGGGGCACGAAGACGATTATGCAAAAACGGTTGTTTTTGACTATTCATACCGATGGTTTTATGAGGATGGCTTTGGTAAAGACTACCAAATCCTTAACCTGCCGGAATCATTTGATGAAATTAAGGCCGTTTACTTAACCGCCTGTCTGCTCAAGTTCTATCAGCAGCTTGATATTTACGAGAATAAAAGCCAGGCATTGCATCCTTTCAATATTGAGAAGCCTTTATGGGTTTTTGTTGGAAGCACCGTTAAAGGAAGTTCAAAAGCTGAAAAAGCGACAATTTCCGATGTTGCCCAGATCATCGCATTTATAGCAGACTTCCTATCAAACAAAGACAAGGCATGTAAGCGAATGGAAGAAATCCTGACCGGCAATGGGCAGGATACCGGCCTGCTGGACAGTAACGGCGTAGATATTTTTGAGGGCTCATTTACATGGCTGGCTAAAACAATAAATGCAGGGCTCTGCTATGATGATCTTTATAAAAACATTTTGAAGCGTTTATTCAATACGAACACTGGCGGCCATCTGGCCCTTGATCGCGTAAAAGGCGAATCCGGTGAAATTGCCCTGCGAGTCGGTACATCAGAAACGTCTTTTGGCCTGATTAACGTTGGCGATGCCAAAGCGCTTGCGGATCACATTGAAGATGTGGCTAAACAGGACGGTTTACTTCTATCGGTTGAGGATAGCGATTTTTCGGAAGCCACCTTTGATTCCGTCAAGGATTCCTCGTCTCCTGTTAATCTTCTTATCGGGTCAAAGAAATTTGTCGAAGGCTGGGACTGCTGGCGAGTGAGTACCCTTGGTTTGATGCACGTTGGTAAAAGCGAAGGAGCGCAGATTATTCAGCTTTTTGGGCGTGGCGTGCGACTGAAGGGATACGACTGGAGCCTCAAACGAAGCGGGCACAGCTATGCACCGTCAATTCCTCAATATATTGAAGAGCTTGAGACACTGAATGTATTCGGTGTTGAAGCCGATTTTATGGAGAAATTCCGTCAATTCCTTGCCGATGAGGGATTGCCCGGCAACGAGCGGCGGCGTGTATTCACCATACCGCTGAATGTCACTTATGATTTTGGCAAGAAGCTGCAGATTATTCGACCAAAGCGGAAGGCGGATGACGGAAAAGAGTATGACTTCAAGAAGGACGCTCCAGTCCCCAACCTTGGTCAGCTGACTGAGTACCTTCAGTTGCACCCGGTTGTGTCTGACTGGTATCCGCGTATTCAATCCATCCATTCAAAGAAGACTGCTGAGGCGATTAAGAAAGATGATGTCAAACTGGCAGATAGACATGTCTCGCTATTGAACATGGATGAATTGTACTTCGAGCTAGAGCAATTCAAGCGTGAGAGGAGTTGGTACAATCTGAATATTGATAAGGCTGGCATACACAAGCTCCTTGCGGATAAAACATGGTACACCCTCTTTCTTCCGACAGCCCGATTAGAACCGGCTGGATTTGATGACGTTTTGTTGTTGCAGCAAGTGGCAGCAGAACTTCTCAAACGGTTCTGCGATCACTATTACAACTATTGCAAGCGTTCATTTATCGAACCACGTCTTGAGCTAAGAGAACTCACACCGGAAGATGATAATATTCCACAGGAAGATTTTTATCAGCTCATAGTTGATGGCAGTGAAGAGCAGGTAATCCTTGGTATTAAGAAGCTCAAGAAAGAACTAGAGGAAAACAAGCAATCGCTGCTTAAAGCAGGTGAACTCCAGGCATGTCGCTTCGGAATGCATCTTTTTCAACCGCTCTTCCATGTAAGAAAAGGTGGAAAAATTACCATTCTGCCAGTAGCGCTGAATGAAAGTGAATTTCAGTTTGTAACGGATCTAAAAGAATGGTCCGAAATCAATGCTGAGACGCTTCAAAATGATGGGGTTGAACTTTTTCTGCTCCGGAATCTGAGTCGCGGAAAAGGCGTGGGCTTTTTTGAAGCGGGTAATTTCCATCCCGACTTTATTCTGTGGATGATTGTTGGTGGCAAACAATATGTCACCTTCATTGAGCCGCACGGGCTACTTCACGAAGGCCCTGGGAGTGAGAAGGTGCAATTTCATAAGCGCATCAAGGATATCGAAAGCCGCTTTGCCAACCCGGACGTCATTCTTAACAGTTTCATTCTATCTTGGACTAAATATCCGCTGCTTTGTTGGGGAATCCCGCAGGATGAGATGGAGTCCAATCATGTTCTCTTCATGACTGATGATCGGGACGGCTACATAGACAAACTGTTTGATATGTTGAAAGGTGCTGTCTATGGCCATTGAGCGCTTTAACAAAATTAGAAACCATCGTATTTTTAGTGGGTTTGTTTGGCCTCAAGACCTACTGGGTTTTAAAGAGAAAAACCTTTTCTACGGATGGAATGGCACTGGTAAATCAACGCTTTCCAACCTGTTCCGATCAATCGAGAAGCAGATGCCCATATCTGAGGGGCAAGTAGAATTTGTAATTAACGGAAATAAGGTAGACGGAGCGAATATTGCATCCGCTCAGGGACTTCCTCAAGTCCGCGTATTTAATAGAGACTTTATTGTAGGCAACGTATTTACAACTCATGGGGCAGTTGCTCCCATTTTCTTTTTGGGTGAGGAAAACATTGAGAAACAACAACAGGTCGAAAAGCTCAAGGGCGACATAGATCTGGCCGAGAAAGAAGGATGCGAAAAAGGAGCAGAAAAGCGCCGGTTAGAAAAAGTGCTCGATGACTTCAAGAAAGAACGTGCTAAATCGGTCAAAGATCTTTTGAGTTCATCAGGTGGAAACAATCCTTACAACAAATATGACAAGCGATCCTATCAGGAGAAGTGTGATGAGTTGCTTAAGTTTTCTGATGCTCAGCAAATTGCAAAGGCCTTGGACGAACCCGATCTTGATGCTCAGAAAAAGAAGAAGGAATCTGCACCACTGCCTAAAATAGACATTCTCAAATTTAATTTCCCTCTTCCTAATATTGCACGTAGGCTTCTGGAATCATTTCTCGCATTTCGCCAACCGTCCAAATCGGGAGAACTACGCCAACAACTTGATCTAATCGATTTCGATGTTACCAAGAAAACTAGAATTCTTAGGTTCCTTCATACTCATTCCCATGCTGGGCAGATTTCTGACCCTGAACATGGCCCATCAATCCTGATTGAAACCAAACAGGTGTTGAGTGATTTACTTGGATTAATTCAAAAAGACGACTGCCGTCATTTTGACCAAATGAAAGAGTTGGTGGTCAAATGAAAATCCTCCACACATCAGACTGGCATTTAGGTTGCTCCCTTTATGGCCGGAAACGTTATGAGGAATTCTCAGCGTTTCTGGATTGCCTGGCTCAGACTATTGAAGATGAACAGGTCGATGCTTTGCTTGTTGCCGGTGATGTGTTTGATAATAGCACATCCAGCAACCGGGCGCAGGAACTCTACTATCGCTTCCTCTGCCGGGTTGCGGCATCTTGCTGCCGTCATGTTGCCGTGATTGCCGGGAACCACGAAAAGGTTTCGTAGATGGCCGCAGATTTAATTCTCTCGAATTCGAAGGGTTTTGGAGTCCAAATTATGGCGAATAAATATCCGAACGGAGGACTTGCACAATGATACTGGGAAATAAATTAGGCATCACAAACCAGGTTGAACTGGCTCGAGTCGAAGAGAAAATCAGTAAGAAGAAGGCAAAGCATCTTTTTGATTCCGGCGATATCGAAAAAGTGGCTGTTGGTACATTTGAAGGATTGGTCTTTATTCACGCCTATCTTTTTGCAGAGATCTATGACTTTGCGGGAAAAATGCGGGACGTTAATATTTCCAAGGGCAATTTCCGTTTTGCACCGTTGATGTATCTGGAGCAGTCGCCGAAACACATCAACGCCATGCCCCAGAGCAATTTTGATGAAATTATTGAAAAATATGTAGAGATGAATATTGCGCACCCCTTTCGCGAAGGAAATGGACGCTCAACACGTATTTGGCTAGATTTGATTCTTAAAAAAGAGATTCAGCAGGTGATTGATTGGAATGCAGTCCCCAAGGAGGAATACCTCTCTGCCATGGAGCGCAGTCCGGTAAAAGATATTGAAATTAAAGTATTACTGAAAGCCGCATTGACGGATCGAATCAATGATCGATCTCTGTTCATGAAAGGCATTGATGTCAGCTATTTTTACGAAGGCTACAGCCAATTCAACACAAAGGATCTGTGATGATGAATACGCAGAGTTCAAAAATAATAATTTGCAGATTACACAGATGAACGCAGATGAAAAATTATCTGCGCCAATCGGCTCAATCTGCGGATAAAATAGAGAGTGTAAATTGAAGCATGAAAAAAAGAAACCACAGATGAACGCAGATGAACACGGATTGGGTAAAACCACAGAACACAGGGAAAACACTGAAGTGGGATTTGAAGGGTTGGTTGGATTGTTTGATCAGACGCAGACGGCGATGCAAACGCAGGCAGCGCGTTCAGTGGATATTGCTTTGGTGGTGCGCAACTGGCTGTTTGGCTGGTATATTGTGGAGTTTGAAAAAGCTGGGGCTTCAAGAAGGGATCTTTATGGCAAGACACTTATGCCCAAACTTGCAAAACGTTTCACGGACAAGCTCGGTAAAGGCTTCTCAAGGCGATCAGTAGATCAGTTTCGCCAGTTTTATGAAACCTATGAAAAGATTTGGCAGACACTGCCTGCCGAATCTATAGATCAATCAAAAGCATTGATAGAGAGATGCTTTGCTCCCTCTGTAACCGACACGCAAACAACGCTGGCATCCAATAGCGGAGATTTTTCCGCTATTGGAAACTTTTGGCAGACACTGTTTGCCAAATTCTCTTTGAGCTGGTCTCATTATGTAATATTGCTAACGATTAGCTTGGAAGATGAACGCCGTTTTTATGAGCTTGAAGCCATTGAGAATGCCTGGGGGATTCGGGAGCTGAAGCGGCAAATCAGTTCCAGCTTATATGAGGGCCTTGCATTGAGCCGTGATAAAGCGGGAGTGAAAGAACTTGCTCAAAAAGATCAGTTAGTAGCCAAGCCATCAGACGTTTTGAAAAGCCCTTATGTTCTGGAATTTCTGGGATTGCAGGAACGGTCTGAGTATTCAGAGCACGACCTTGAGACGATTATTATTGATAAAATTGAACATTTCTTGCTTGAATTAGGAAAAGGATTTCTTTTTGAGTCCCGCCAGAAACGCTTCACCTTTGATGATGATCACTTCTATGTGGACCTTGTTTTCTACAACCGGCTCCTTCGTTGCTATGTCATCATCGACCTGAAACGGGATAGACTCACCCATCAAGATCTCGGTCAGATGCAGATGTATGTCAACTACTTCGATCGTTATGTGAAATTGGATGATGAAAATCCCACCGTTGGTATTCTGCTCTGTCACTCAAAAGACGATCGTCTTGTTAAACTGACATTGCCCAAAGACGCCAATATTCACGCTTCCGCCTATCAGCTTTATCTTCCCGACAAAGAGACTCTAAAAAAACAACTCGAAGAGGCCCAGGCCGAATGGGAGGCAATTCACGAGGATTCCTCGGCAGTTCAGGACGAAGGAGGAGCCACAAATGGACACCAATAAACACGAATCGGTTAAAAGAGCCAGATTAACTGCTTTTTTTGTTCAAAAAAAAGATATGGGTATTTTGAGTGACGATGATGAGCTGCGGGATGGTGGCACTGCTCTTACGGCATATGCCCGAATGCAGTTCGAAGAAATGTCGGACTATGAGCGTGAGGAGATCCGGAAGGCTCTGCTCAAGTATTACGAATTGGATACCATGGCAATGGTCAGGATTTATGAAGGTTGGAAGGACCTTCTGCAATCCGGCCCGGGAGGTACAAATGTTGGAGGATAGGAAAATGACTGATTCTCGCAAACAAAAACTGATCGATCTCGGTTCTGAAAATCTCGCGGAGGCTCTGTTGGATCTTGCCACGCATTCCGATGAGGCGGATGATCTGATTGAACAACTAATCGCCACGCCGAAGGAGAATATTCAGCGATTTAAAAAGAAGCTTTCCGGGCTGAAACGCCGGAAAAGTTTTATTGACTGGCGGGGCGCTGCCAGTTTTTCCCAGGAGCTGGAAATGCTGCTGCAGGATTTGAAATCCGGTGTGGATGATCCTCTTACCGGCGTTGAACTGGTAGCCGCATTTTATGAAGCCGACAATACCATTTTCGAGATGTGCGATGACTCCAGCGGAAATATTGGCGATGTCTTCCGCTATGATGCCAAAGAGCTGTTTGTGGAGTATGCCTCCCGTTGTACTGACAAAGAAAGAATTGCAGATCTTATCCTCAAGGTAACTCAAAAGGATAACTACGGCATCCGGGATACCTTGATTGATTGTGCAGCTGAATACCTGCCGGAAGAGGTTATCCGCACCATGATTACGACTCTTCAGAAACGGGCCGACAAAGAAAAGGATGAATACGGAAAACGTCATCACCTGATGTCGATTGAATCACTGGCCCGGCAGATCAAGGATGCAAGGCTGTTTGAAAAGACCCGAATTGCCTCGTGGGGAAAGCTGTCCA
>Ga0265295_1007492_pt1 | contig 12541 bp, 12 predicted proteins | sample Munlansysbiofilm_FD_192503 | JGI IMG/M metagenome (GOLD analysis project Ga0265295, IMG submission 192503) | Leachate microbial communities from a municipal landfill in Southern Ontario, Canada - Methane capture system biofilm | ecosystem: Engineered > Solid waste > Landfill > Unclassified ... | reverse complement strand
CTATTTCCTGATGAGCAATACTGCTCCTGGCCAAGACACTCGTTATATTGAAGAAAAAGTTATTGCAGCAAGCAATTATCTCAATAAGATATGGAATTCAGCCCGCTATGTCCTTTCTATCTTGGGTGATGATTTTAAACCGACAAAAATTGATGCTAAGACATTGACGGCCCTTGAGCTCCATTTGCTTCATAAACACGATAAGACGATTGCTTCTGTGACGCGGAATATGGATAAGTATCAGTTTTCCGTGGCCCTTAAAAACCTATATGGTTTTGTCTACGATGATTTTTGCGGACACTTTTTAGAAATGTCCAAGGTAAGTATGCAGTTAGAAAGTCCGACTCGCAAAGAGAATACGAAGCAAGTGTTATATCGCGTCCTCAAGGATATTATCATCATGATGGCGCCATACACCCCATTTATCGCGGAGGAATTATATCTTTCACTTCCGAACCACCAAGCTTCTGTTATGCTTGAAAAATATCCGCAAGTTTATAAAACAAAAGTAATGCGTCAAGATGAAGTAGCAGTGGAAGAACTATACCAAGCTATTCAAGATATTCGCAATTACAAAGTCGAAAGAGATTTGGCTCCAAATCATCCTTTAAATATAAAAATCCGTGCGAATAGGGAACCATTTGCTGATTTTACGAAGTATCTCGCCCGTTTTGCTTTTGCAAAGCGGATTGTGATTAGCGATGAAATCGAAGTTCAAGAAAGCGATATATCCTTTTTCTATTCTTGTTTCGATGTTGTTATCGAAGAGACAATCAATCGCGAAGAAGCGCTTAAAAAACTAAACATTGAGAAAGACAAATTGATCTTTGAAATCAACCGTTCAAAAGGAATGCTTGCCAATGAAAAATTCATCGCCAAAGCCCCAAAAGATAAGATTGATTTAGAAAAAGAAAAGTATCAAAAGAATAGTGATCTATTAGAAATTGTTCTTAAAAAAATCGATAAGTTAAAATAAGATTATCAATATTGATACTTACTACAACTAGGCCTCCTATATATCATTAGGAGGTCTTTTATGAAATTACAAGTCATGACACTTAAGGAAATGGAACAACACGTTGTTGGCGAGGCAATTACCCTTTCGGCGGTTATGGCGATTGCCGCGATCGCAATTGTGGCCGTTGTCGTCTACCGCTTATTTATGTCAGATAAGGGCTCGACGACCTTGCCGGGAGGATTTAAATTCGAGTGGAAATAATCTAAATGCGCCTTAAAGATTTACCAGCTAGCGAAAGGCCACGCGAAAAAGCCTTTCGCTATGGTTTTGAAGCTTTGTCAAACGTCGAATTATTAGCAGTTATTATTGGTAGTGGAGTTAAAAACGCGAGCGCGCTTGATATTTCCGCTCGTTTAATCGCAAAAGTAAATGGCCTTCACAATTTGCGTTTGGTCTCGTTAGAAAAGATAAAAGAAGTAGTGGGAATAAGTGATATTTCCGCGTTGCGGCTTGGCGCTGTTTTTCAATTATTAAGTCGCATTGAAAAATCGCAAATTGATGCCGACATTGGCCCCAAAAGCCCGCAAGATATATTTAATAAATATAAAGACTATTTTCGTGGCGAAACGCAGGAACAATTCATTTTGCTTATGATGAACAAAAATGACGAGATTATCAGTGAGAAGAAAATGTATAAAGGTACCTCACAATATTTTCCTGTGTCAATAAGAGAAATCATATCTGAGTTACTATCTGCAAAATGCTTTCATTTTATTATTGTTCATAACCACCCAAGCGGAGAAACTTCGCCTAGCGATAATGATTTAATTGCAACGAAAGTCCTGTTTGATGAAGCGCTAAGACTTAAAATAAAACTGCGAGATCACATCATCATCGGCAAGGAAAATTACTACTCATTTGCTGAACACAGTCTCATTAATATGAGGGAAAAGTGAAGAGTAGTTATAAGACCATTGCTTAACATTAGTTAAAAAAGGTTGTCACACCATTTGAATGTGTTTATAATATTGTCGTTGTCGCCTCACAAGCTACAACCGCTTAGACAAGGTTCCTAACAAATCTTAACGATTGACCTCCATAGCGAGTCATTAGTGAATTTAACAAAGAGGAGGTAACCAATGTACGCAATTATTGAAACCGGCGGTAAGCAAGTCAAGGTTGAAGTTGGACAAAAAGTCTATGTTGAAAAACTAGACGGAGAAGTCGACGCAACCTACACATTCGACAAAGTCTTGCTCATCGGCGATAAAAAAGCCAAAGTCGGTAACCCTTACGTCAAAGACGCAAGTGTTGTCGCCAAAATTGTCAAACAAGGTCTCAGCAAAAAACTCAGAGTGTTCAAGTATCGTAACAAGCACAATGAGCGCAAGACAATCGGCCATCGTCAGCCCTATACTTGTCTAGTCATCGAAGCAATTAACGGTTAATTATGATTAAAGTCACTTGTGAAATAGCAAAAAATCAAATTATTAGTCTTGAAGTTAAAGGTCACGCCTTAAGCGCCGAACCGGGAAAAGACTTAGTCTGCAGTGCTGTTTCAGCCGTGACAATAGGAGGCTTAAATGCTCTCCATAACTCAAAAAAGACTCTTTCTATCAAAATCAAAGATGGATATGTCTTAATTGCTAAAAGTGGCGATATCGAAAATGAAGACGAGGTTGTTCTCAGAACAATTCTTGTTCAACTCGAGACTATCGCTCGTGACTACGGCAAATATGTCAAAATTATAAGAAAGGAAAACAAAGCAAATGATTTATAAATTAAACCTGCAGTTCTTTGCTTCGAAAAAAGGCGTCGGCTCAACAAAAAACGGTCGTGACTCCCATTCCAAGCGTCTAGGTGCTAAAAAATCCGATGGCGAATTTGCAACCGCCGGCTCGATTCTATATCGTCAGAGAGGCACAAAAGTGTATCCAGGCATCAACGCCATGCGTGGTGGAGATGACACACTATTTGCCACTGTTGATGGCATCGTCAAGTTCGAGCGTGTCGGCAAAACGCGCAAACGCGTCAGCGTCTACGAAGTCAAATAACTAATAAGACCACAAAAATGTGGTCTTTTTTAATTCTTTTGTGCTTAAATATATGTATGGAAATTAGAAAACTAACAATCGTTGTCCCTTGCTATAACGAGGGCAAAAAAATTCGTTACAACCTCGAGCAAAAAGTATTGCCCTTTTTAAAAGAACGAAATATTAATTTTGAAGTAATCCTTGTCAATGACGGTTCCAAAGATAACACTAAGGAACTATTCAATGTTTTGATCTTAGAAAACGTCTTGGCGCTTGGCTATGATGACAATCGCGGTAAAGGCGGAGCGGTCAAATTTGGAATTGAACAGGCGACTGGTGATTACGTTTTATTCATGGATGCTGATTTGTCTACTGATTTAAGAGCTTTAGATTTAATTTATGCTGATAATGATAATGCCGACATGTATGTCGGTTCTCGCCACTTAAAAGAAAGCGTCTTGGCTAAGAAACAAGGCCTCGTTCGTCGCTTCATCGGCAAAAGCTGTCGCATTATTGTCAATTCGACTTTCAAATTCAAATTCAAGGATACACAATGCGGCTTTAAAGCTATTCGCACTGAATACGCTAAAGAGATGGCAAAAAGACAAATCATCAATGGTTTCGCTTTTGATGTGGAATATCTTTATATGGCTAAATTGAATAATTTGAAAATTAAAGAAATACCAGTTATCTGGGAAAACGATGAAGACAGCAAAGTTAATACTTTCAAAAGTAGCATACGCTTTTTTAAGGATGTTCGTATTATTAAGAAGAATAAGGCTAATTACTTATTTAGCAAAGAGTGATAAACATGTTTATTGATCGTGTAAAACTGACTGTTAAATCGGGTAAAGGTGGCGATGGCATGATCGCATTTTTGCACGAAAAGTATATGCCTAAAGGTGGACCAAGCGGTGGAAATGGCGGTCGCGGAGCGAGTATTGTTCTTAAAGCCTCGAGCTCAATTAACACCCTTTTTGGTTTATATCGTAAAAAAATTATTCGTGGTAATGATGGCGAAAAGGGCAATATTAAAAATCAATACGGCCGGGGGGCGAAAGATGTAATCATCGATGTCCCAGTCGGCACAATTGTTTATGAAGCGCAAACCCATAACTTTCTTTTTGACCTTAACGAAGAAGGCGCTCAATACATTGTCGCTAAAGGCGGACGTGGTGGTCGCGGTAATGCCGCTTTTAAAAGTTCGCGGAATCGTGTCCCACGCATTGCTGAAAATGGTGTACCTGGCGAGGAAAAGGAAATTTTACTCGAACTTAAATTATTAGCAGATGTCGGCTTAGTTGGCTTTCCAAACGTTGGTAAATCTACCCTTTTAAGTGTTGTTACAAACGCCAATCCAGAAATTGCTGACTATCCTTTTACAACAACCACACCGAATCTTGGCGTTGTAAGCGTCGATAACACATCATCTTTTGTCATGGCTGATTTACCAGGTCTCATCGAAGGGGCGCACGGCGGTAAAGGATTAGGTCTTACCTTCTTGCGACATATTGAAAGGTGCCGTGTCATCATTCATATGATTGATTTATCTGGTCAAAGAGATCCGTATGATGACTATCTTTTAATTAATCAAGAACTTGAAAAATATGGGTATAACTTAACGAATCGCCCGACAATTATTTGTGGAACAAAAATGGACGAGGATGGCGCAGAGAAACGCCGTTTGGCTCTTGAAAAACAATTGAAGACGAAAGTGATTGGCATTAGTGCTCTCACTCATGAAGGATTAAAGGAATTAGTGTTTGCTTGCAGCGATTTACTTAGTAAAACACCCAAGTTTCCCATCGTCTCCAAAGAAGGCGCAATTGAAACAATCCGTATATATGATGCCTACAAAGATAATGCTAGCGATTTCAATGTCGTTCTTGAAAAGGAAGGCCAATATCGAATCGTTGGCGAAAAAGTAGAAAGAACGTATCATTTAATTAATCTAAGTACTGACGAAGGTATTTTAAAACTGATGACTTACCTTCGCAAAATTGGAGTCGAAGAACGGTTACAAAAAATCGGCGCCAAAGATGGCGACACAGTTATTCTTTGCGACTTTGAATTCGAATATATCGAGTAAGGAGGCACATGATGAAACTTGAGCAATACCTTAAGGAAATCGAAAAATTTCTTCAACAATACTTAAACAATGCGCACGCGAAAGGCTATGTTCTTGGCATTTCGGGAGGTATTGATTCAGCTCTCGTTGCGGCTTTGACAGTTAAGGCTGTCGGCAAAGAAAAATTATTTGCCCTTCTCATGCCGATTGACTCAAACGAGGATGATTTAAAAGACGCTTTAGAATTATGTCAAAAGTTTGATATCGATTATAAAGTAATTGATTTAAGTAGCACCTTTCATCTTTTAAAAAAGCAATTATCCTTCAGCGATGATGGCAATAGTAGACTTGCTTTAAATAACACAAAAGTAAGACTACGAATGGTTACTTTATATGCCTATGCACAAAGTCGTAACGCTCTGGTTCTTGGTACGGATAATGCCGATGAAATACATGTTGGCTATTTTACAAAATATGGCGATGGCGCCGCTGATTTAGCCCCGATTGCCGAACTGACAAAAGGCGAAGTTTTTCGCGCCGCAAAACTACTTGGTGTGACAGAAGCAATTTTAAAAAGAGTACCGACAGCTGGATTATTTACCGGACAAACCGATGAAGGTGAACTCGGAGTCACTTACGAAGAATTAGACCGATATTTACTCGGACAAGAAGTTAATAAAAATGCCGAAGAAAGAATTGAATATTTGCATCGAATTAGCAAACATAAGAGATCACCAATCGCTCGACCCGCTAAATTTAATCGCGAATCTTAACTATTCATCGGTCTTGTTTACATAAGTTTATAGAATAAACACTTGATATAAGTACTCATTAGTGTATAATTTTTTTAAATCTTTTTTTATTTCCAGAAAAGGGGGAATTTAATACATGAAAAAGAAATTTCTATTATTACCGTTGCTCATGTTAGTTCTCGCTTCATGTGGTCCGAAAGGCGATTCAAACTCAGACCCATCAGGCAGTGAACCAAGCGGCGATCCAACAAGCGACACTAGTGGTGATCCGAGTAGTGACACACCTAGTGACACTAGCGGTGATTCAAGTGGTGACACTTCTAGTGACACATCATCCGATCCTAGCTCCGACACATCATCTGGAGAAGACGACGAAAAGCAGGAAATCGATCCAGCTGGTCTTAATGCAATCTTAGGTTTTGATGTTTATTCATTACTTCCAAAGATTTACTCAAACAATTACTTAGTTGATGATTGGTCAAGCACTAGCTATCCAGTCGATGTCTATGTCGATTTATTTGACTGGGAACTTGCAGATGCCGAGGCTTATGAACTTGCTTTATCAACAAGCTTAGAATTAGACGAAGAAAATGGTTACGTTATTCAAGACAATCTCTATGTTTTCATTTATCTTGATGATGAAACATACGCACCAGATGAAGTCTTTGGACTAAATATTTATTCCATTGCCGAGCCTGCTGAAAAAGAAGAAATCGATCCAACTGATCTTAACACAGCCTTAGGTTTCGACGTCTATTCATTACTTCCAACGATTTACTCAAATGACTATGATGTATTTGATGAATCGAGCGAGGACTATCCAGTCGACGTCTATGTATATTTGTGGGATTGGCTACCTAGTGATGTCGCTGCTTATGACGCAGAATTAGCTTTAAGTCTCGATTATGACGATAACTATGGCTATATTATTGAAGATGGTCTTTATGTTTTCGCCAATTTTGATTCAAACTTTGAAATAGGTTATATCAACATCTATTCCGTTAGTGGTGGCGGATCAGTCGAACCAGAAGGACTACTTCTTGATGATGGCGAAACTATCGTTTTGTACAACTCAAGTCAGGCTGCGTTTTCGTCTGAAGAACTCGAGAGCAAATCCGGATGGTACGCCAACAACGACATTTGCAATTTCAATGGTAACGACCAAATTGCTTTAAGCAACGACGGCGTTGTCATCGACATGGTTGGTGTTTTGGGAAGCAGTGCTGATTATGCTAAGGACACCACTCTAGTTCGAAACGCTTCGGTGAGTTCTCCAACAGAAACTTATAGCGCATCTGAGTGGACAAGTTCAGCAAAAGATACCGTCAGCAATGTCGGCAATCACACGATGGACGCAGTCGCTTCCGACTTAATTATTTCCGAATATGTCGAAGGAAGCGGTTATAACAAGTTTATTGAAATTTATAATGGCACCGGTGAAGCTGTTGACTTAGTTAATTACTCGGTAACGCTTTATGTTAATGGCAGCGCGGATTCTTCCAGCAATAAGACCTTTGAATTCTCGTCGTTATTAGTCATCTAAACTTAATAAGCGAGTCACATCGAAATAATAACCTAGCTTTTTCCGTTTTTGTATTGTTATTAGTTACTCAGCTCTACAAAACATTCATGAGGTGTGCCATTGTCTCTTATCTCTCGTGAATATAAGCGGGATATGCAATTATTTAGGGTCCTTTTGGACCCTTTTTCTTTTTTCTTACTTTTATATTATAGAAAGGTAATGTAAAATTAATATATTAGGAAAAGTATGGATGACAATAAGGGTAATCTAACAATTGTGGCGGCTTTACTAGGGGCCTTTGCAATCCTTGTATTACTAGTGATATTCATCTTGCTCTACAGGTAAAAAATGTATTATTCATTTCAAGGTAACATCTCCTCAGTGCGTAAAGACTTTGTTGTAATTGAAGTCGGTGGTATTGGTTTTCAAGTTTTTGTGCCTCATATCGAGGATTATTCCAAAGGCGATAATGTTTTTATTTATGTTTATCAAGTTGTTCGCGAAGACGAACAATATCTTGTTGGCTTTAAAAGTGAATATGAGAAAGAAGCCTTCCTTTCGTTAATTTCTGTAAAGGGAATCGGACCAAGAACGGCTTTAGGGGCAATGAGCGCGACGAGTGCTGAAGATTTATTTAGTGCGATTGCCGCAAATAACATCACCTTTTTAAAAAAACTACCAGGCATCGGAGCAAAAGCTGCCAGTCAAATTATCCTTGATTTAAAAGGGCAATTAACTGGTACTCCTGCTGGAAATCCTAACCAATATGACGAAGTTCGCGACGCGTTAAAAGGCCTTGGCTATAAAGTGAAAGAAATCGAAAACGTTCTTGCGACCATCAATGAAAAAGATGCGACTAACGAAGATATTCTTCGTTTAGCCCTTAAGAAACTTAAAAAATAATGACAGATAGAATCCTCGATGCCAAAAAGAATCTAAAAGAAGAAGAGGTCGAGATTTCTCTTCGCCCTAAATATTTAAAAGAATATGTTGGGCAAGAAGAATTAAAGCAGAATCTTCGCGTTTTTATGGGCGCTGCTAAACATCGCGACGAAACACTCGATCACGTTTTGCTTTATGGGCCGCCCGGTCTTGGCAAAACGACTCTCGCCTATGTTATTGCAAACGAGATGGAAGGTAACATTCGCGTCATTAACGGTCCTTCAATTGAGCGTTCAGGTGATTTGGCCTCGATCTTGGCCGACATCAAAGCCGGCGATATTCTCTTTATTGACGAAATTCATCGCTTGCCGCGAGTTGTTGAAGAAGTGTTATATGGGGCAATGGAAGATTTTAAACTCTCGATTCTCATTCCTCGTGAGCAAGGCTCAAATACGTTAAATTTGACTTTAGAACCCTTCACTTTGATTGGCGCGACAACTAGGGCTGGTGACTTGAGTTCACCGCTCAGAAGTCGTTTTGGTATCGTTGAAAAAATCAATTTTTATAGTGAAAAAGAAATTGAAGGAATCGTTAGAAGAACATCGAGCGTCTTAAGGACGGGTATTGATGAAGACGCCGTAAAATTAATCGCCAAAAGAAGTAGGGGTACTCCGCGCATCGCTAATCGTTTGTTTAGAAGAGTTCGCGATTTTGCAAATTACGAAGGCAAAAACGCAATTGCCGTCAGCGATGCTCGCAAGGCACTTGACGCATTGAAGGTTGATTGCCTTGGACTTGACGATGTCGATATCCGCTATCTTAACGCAATTATCGATCGTTTTCATGGCGGTCCGGTCGGTTTAGAGGCCGTTGCTTCTGCCATCGGTGAAGAAATTATGAATCTTGAAGATGTTTACGAACCCTACCTTTTACAAATCGGAATGATTAATCGAACACCTCGCGGAAGAGTGGCCACCGAAAAGGCTTATGAACACCTTCGCAAAAATCATCAAAAGTCACTTTTTTAACTCGATATCCGTAATTGCTTAATCGATTATTTAACGCGTTACAACGCGTTTTTTATTCAAATAACTCGTAAAATTCCTCGTTGCATTACTTTTATAAAAGTAGTATGTTATATAAGCAAGCGTAAATTAACCTTTAATTTAAATTTCTCGCTTCGGAAAAGTGATATCTCTCACATTATCGGAGGACCACCATGCGTCGACTAATTGCTTACATAACACTCGCTATTTCCACTCTTATCGCCATCGGCATTGGCATTAACCCAATCTTATCACAAGGCGTCAACAATCTTGACTATCGCGATGGTCGTCAATTCGTCTATCAACTTTTTGATCGCGACGATGCTGAACTCGATATCGAAGAAGAAGATGCCGCCAAGCAAGTCGCTGGTGTCATGGACGAAAGACTGAAGACATGGGGCGTTTCCAATTATCGTGTTGAAGTTGATGGAAATGATATTATTCGTGTTTCCTTAACAGCCAAAAACGATACCGAATATGACTATTTAGAAAGATATCTTGGCTTCAGCGGTCAAAATTTTTCCATTTCAACTAAAGACGAATCAGTCCGCTTAACCCATGATGAAGTCTTTGCTAATAGCCAAGCCCGCATTGTTTACGAAGGTTATGCACCTTTAGTCATCATTCCTTTAAGCGATACATCTGCCTTCAAGGCCTTAGTTGATGCCGCCAATGCAGCGGTTGGGACTGACCCAGATGTTATTGACGACCCCGATCCTGATCTCCGTATTTCAAGAAAAGCAGAAGGCGACGAAGAAGCTTCTTCGGAACCAAATATCTTCTTATGGGCTAATTGGCTCGAAGGCGAAGACTACGAAAAAGCCCAAAGCGATAATAAGATAGCCGATAAAATTATTGCTCAATTCCTCTCTTCAAACATCTATTATGAAAATAGCGATGTTGAAGAAACGGAAATCAAATATCTAAGTGGTTTTGCGGATTCAGAAGGAAACTATGATACTTCCAAAATTCGTCAGGCCAATAATTTAGCCATTTATGTCAAAAATATTTTTAATGCCGAAGCCTATGATTACGAAGTAACAAATATATTTTCGACACCAATTGTTGCTAACGTCGAAAGCATTTTGACGTATGGCATGTCCGTTGGCTTATCGATTAGCAAAACATTAATCGCGACAATCGTTGTTTCGGCCGTCATTTCCCTCGTCCTAGCCTTCTTCTTTAGACTTGGTTCGATTTCTGTTATTACATCGACGGCTATCTCCTTCTTTGCGACGCTGGCCATTTTCGTTGCTTTTAAAGCTGAATTCAATGTCGCTGGTTTATTAGCGTTAATTTTTGTGGCGGCCGCCTCTTTACTTGCCGGCATCCTTCATTTAACCAAATTTAAAGAAGAAATCTATCGTGGACGCAATTTTAAGAAAGCAAATACTGAAGCCGCCAAAGCTATGACTGTTCCAGCAATTGATATTGCTGTTATTATGATTTTTGTTGGCGTCTTAAGTTATGTTATCGGTGGGGCTTTAGTCGCTTCTTTCGGAACGATGCTTGTCATCGGTGGGGTTGTTAGCTTAGTTGTTAATCTCGTTGTTTTACGACTAATGATGTGGCTTGTGACAAACACCACTTCGCTTCAGGGCGTCAATAAAGCCTTTAATATCGAAGATAAAAATGTTCCTAATCTTCTTAAAGAAGAAAAGCAAACATATTTCGGTCCATATCAAGATCGCGACTTTACAAAAAGAGCCAAACCAGTGGCAATCGGTGTCGGCGTTTTCTCGGCTGTGTCACTAATTATGATGATTGTGTTTGGTGTCTTAAACGGTTCAATTTACAACACAAGCGCTACTTATCAAGAAACATTAAAAGCTTATATTACCGTCGTCAGCGATTCTCCGGTTATCGATAGCGTTTCTTATGTCGAAAACGACATTCTCGCCAATGTCTATGTTGGTGATGAAGTTGTGTCGTTTGCGACTATCGATCATGAACAACGCGAGGATTATGATGCTGAAACCGATATAACGACCAAATATAACTATTATATAGTTAATTTTGATCAACTCTATACTGGTGAAGAAGAGGCTTACTATTTAGATGGCGGCATTAAACTATACACCGGTACTCTTGAAGAAGTTCTTGATTCCTTCGTCGATACAATCGAGGGTGGTGAAGGTCAAGTTCGCCTTAAACTTTCAGAAAATATCATCACGCAGCCTTCGACGACTTATATTGCTCTTGGTGCCCTAGCTGGTGTGGGGCTAGCAGCTTTCTATCTTGCCTTCCGCTATCGCGTTTCGCGAGCTCTGGCCGCCTTTAGTGTCAGTGCTGTTGCTTCATTTGCAACTTTGGGTTTCTTTGTTGTTACGCGAATTGCCACGACGCCAGTCGTCGCCCTTGTTGTCCCAACAATCGCCCTCTTAACCTTGCTGACATCGCTATATTTCTTTATCCGTGAAAAAGACTTGCTTAAAGAGGATCGCTCAAAAGAAAAGACGGCTGAAATTCGTAAGCAAATCATGATTAGGGCCACCTCTTTGGCGGCAGGACCACTCTTTATTTTTGGAATTATCATGTCATATTTTGCCATCAACTATTTCGGCTTTGGTCCAGCGTCTTTCGCTGCCTTATTTGGGGGAATGCTCCTAGGTGTGGCGCTAAGTGTTGTCCTAGTCGTAACCTTATTAGGGCCGGCCTCTCTTTTCTTTGAATCACTAATCGCTAAACTGGTGGCTAGAATTCGCTTACCGCGAATCGGCCGTAGCAAGAAAAAGGTCGTAGCTAAGTCAACATCAAGCGAACCCGAAGAAACGATCTTCATCGGCATCAACGACTAATTAACAAAATGGCTACTTTATGTAGCCTTTTTAATATATGGATTTTTTTAGAAAACTTCTCGATTATTATCATCTTTCAAATGAAGACTACGAGGCAATGACTCGACCTTTATCTTTTGATGATATTCGCTACGACAAGATTGTTACAAATCTTGAGCCATTAATAACACGTATTAGGAAAGCAATTGATAATAAAGAGAAAATTATTGTCTATGGCGATTATGATTGTGATGGAATCATGTCGGTTTCAATTATTGTCAAACTATTTGAAATACTTGACTATTCGATAGGCTATTATGTTCCCAGCCGTTATCTTGATGGCTACGGTCTAAATGTAAAGAAGGTTGAAGAAATTGCCGCGAAGGGATACACGCTTATTATTACCGTTGATAACGGCATCAGCGCTTTTGACGCTATTGATTTAGCTAAAGAAAAAGGTATCGATACCCTTGTCATCGACCATCATGAAGTTCAAGATAAAC